>Ga0073934_10007595_pt1 | contig 14954 bp, 7 predicted proteins | sample LarsenN4metaG_FD_76834 | JGI IMG/M metagenome (GOLD analysis project Ga0073934, IMG submission 76834) | Hot spring sediment bacterial and archeal communities from British Columbia, Canada, to study Microbial Dark Matter (Phase II) - Larsen... ...
GCCTTTGCGGCAACGGATAGTGATATTGAAATCCTTGTCTTGTCTCCTGTGAACAGCCTGCAAAACGAAAGCGGAGTGGTAGCCGTGGAGCAGTTTCCTGCTTCGATTCAAATCAAAATTACAGCACAAAAGGGAACCCTGACCCAGGTGCAGATGGATTACAACGGACAGAGACGGAGTATTGCTTCACCATACACCTTAACCGTTGAAAACAAAGAATCCTGCGGTCCTTATACTCTTACTGCAAAAACAGATGAGGGTGCTGTATTTACCATCACTTTTAATGTGGTGCTTCAAACCAAGGCTGTCTATGATGTCCGATACCGCACCCTTGGAATGAATATAACGGATATCTATGAGGGTTATATCCTGCTGAAGTCCTTCCGGGAGCCACAGCGCATCGACCTCGTTAACGCCAACACTGTAGCAGAATATGAAAAGCAAAAAATTGCCGGGTGGATTGGCAGCTGCGATGGTGGAACCTATACCCTTAAGGGCAGTCTTGTTGTGGAAATTCACAATGCATCAACCGGTCAAATCTATGGTAGCTATGATACCGATACAGCATTTGCTTCCCTTACTGAAGGCTATGGCTGGATGGAGAAAACAGTTATCGCCTTTAAAACCATGCGAAATACAGCTCTATCCTATCAGGCCCCAGTGAATATTGATGTGCAGGCTACCTGGTGCGATGAAGACAAAGAAAAAATATATGGAAAGCTAACCGCTCAGGACAAAGGTATTCCGAGCCTGATCTACCCCTATCAAACTACAGCTGTAACATTTACCAAGGATGACATTCCTTTGTCCCGAAACCTTATATATTGTGGACTTGAATGGGATTATTCACCTGAGACCGAGGAATATACCGATGGAGAAAGCAAGACCAAAACCTCTGTAACACAGAAAATCCATTACCGGATTCCGGCAGCTCATTTCTATTTCAAGTTTAAAGTGCAGGATGGAAACGACCTTTCGGTTGCTATCCGCGCTCCTGCCAGAGTGATGCGGGGCAATGCATATTCCTTTACTGTTGTTTACATGAACAGCGGGAAAAGTCCGGCCTATGATGTGCCCCTTAAAGGAACCATAGATAATGCATCGGTAGGAGAAATCCCTTCAATACAGGATTTTCCCGCAAATACAAGCAAAACTTACACCATCAGTCGTACTGCTGACAACGCCGAAAATGAAATCCACTTGTGGGCGAACATTGTAGTGCCTGAGGGCTTTGTTGACGGAAACCTTTCCAACAACACAGCCACCGCTATCATCAAGGTAATTGACCCCGAGCCTGATCCAACACCAGGTCCCGATACACCGGAAAATCCCAAAAACCCGGACATTCCCGATAAACCGGACAAACCGGACGACCCTGATGATCCCCCCGACCTACCGGAGCTTTGCGACCTGTCGGCAAGCATTATTGCCCCACCTACTGTGTATGAGCATGAGGGCTATAGCTACACCGTAAGCTTTACCAATCATTCCGACAAGCAGATAACAGCTGTGTTGCTGAAAGGAAAGAATAACGACAAGGCATTGGATAGAATTCCTGAAATAAGCAGCTTCAAGCCGAACGAAACCAAGTCTTTCACCATTGAAAGCACAGCAGGTAGTGCAGATGAGGTGTACAGCTTATGGGCAAACATCGGCGTGCCGGACGGCTATGCAGATGAAAACCCTTCCAATAACACCGCTGCTTCAAGCATTAAGGTGGTCAAGCGCATCGGGGATGACCCTGATGACCCACCTAAAAAACCGGATGATCCTCCGGATAAACCAGACGACCCACAAAAACCACAGTGCGACCTATGGGTGAATCTATCTGCTCCACCCTCGGTGTATGAGAAGGAGAACTTTAGCTTTACCGTTTACTTTGCCAACTCCACCAACAAGGCATTATCAGACGTGGCACTGGAGGTCGCAATCAATGACAGGACTGTTTCTGCAGCACCTGCCGCTGCTGATTTTAAAGCCTTTGAGAAAAAATCCTTTATAATAACAGGCACATCAGAGCAAAAAGGGGAAACTATCCGGCTGTCGGCAAAGGTGTCGCCACCAGTGGCTTATGTTGACACCAACACAAGCAATAATCAGGCTTCAGCGGAAATCACAGTATTAGAACGTCCCTATGACCTGGATGTGCAGCGGATCACTCCTGACCGGTATAAGGAAAACCAATCGGTCATCACCACTATTAAGGTATCCAACACGGGCAGCCTGGACTTTACACCAGGACAAAAGGTCACCGTGCTGTTTCAGATACCTGAGCTGTTGTTGTCCAAGCGACTGGAAGCAGTGGTTATGGAAAAGGAAACCTGGAACGTGGTATCGCTCCATTGGGACACCCCCAATGTACAGGAGGATAAAAGCATTACACTGATTGCAGTAATCAATCCGCACAACACACTTAAGAATGAAAGCACTATGGATAACAATACCTATACCCGGGAGGCAGTGATCGAGAATGTGGCCTATGAAGCACCAACAGAGATGATGGTGATTCCCACGCCACCACAAAGAAACGAGCAGCCCAGGGTTACGTGGTGGGAACAACGCTATGAAAACGGCCAATTTGTATGGAAGCAATTCTATGCTGAGTTGAAGGTAACTGCCAGATTGGACTATGAAACAAAATCAAAGGGTTATCTTAAATCGGGCTATGGCTATTCCATTACCGTAACGGCTGCTGTAAGTACCAACTACGACAGACCGGAGCTGATCACCGCGCCACAGACAGCGGAAATCTATCTGCCGGAGCATCGCTATGAAGTCGCTATTCCCTTAGTCAGGGAAGATGGTAAATTTGTATTCAATAAAAATCCCGCCTCCCCCTTTCTCTACAGGAAGCAGTATATACCCATCTGGTTCCCCGATAACAGGGACTACATCCTGCAGCTTCTTGTCACGGATGTACATACACCCGGGGGAACACTGTCCCGGTGGATAACCGGAGGGGAGCTAAAAATTCATGTAGTGGACAGTATGTATTCCGATGACGTTACCACAGGAAATTGAAGTGTTGCTTTGTGCCATACCTCTTTTGTGGGCAGCGGTTACAGACTTCAGGAAACGGATCATACCCGATTGGACATGGATAGCCATTCTTATACTGGGTATAGCATCTGCTTTTCTTTTTTCTTATCCAGACCTGGTTCAGCGGATTGCGGGATTCCTGCTGCCAGGTCTTTGCCTGCTGCTACTTGCTCTGAAATATGGCGGTGTGGGCGGCGGTGACATTAAGCTGACATCTGCTTTGGGCTTTTTCTTTGGATTGAATGCCCTTGCGGCTATTCTGTTTTTTGCTTTGCTCCCTGCCTGCGTTTATACCAGGCTGGCAAGGAAGAAAAGCATTCCTCTTGCCGTGTTTTTATTTGCAGGCTTCCTTTTATATACCCTTGCAGCATTTGTAAATAGCCTGATGAGCTGAAAATGGGAAAGCATTCATTTGGAGGTGTTTGGAATGGAGCTGAAAACAATACTGGCTGCCATGCTTTGTCTTGTGATTATAGGCGGCGCAGTATATCTGCGCAGCAGGAAGAAAAAGAAATAATAGGTCATGCAGAGAAAGGTCGGAAGCACCGCCCTTTCTCTGTCAGCAGACCTGATGGGAGTGAAAATGATGATGGATGAAAATAAACGCAGGGTGGATACCTACGAGGTAAAGTACGCCATCCATGTTGGAGATAAAGAAATACTTTTTGCAGTGGATGAGAAAAAAGCCGACTGTCCGTATATGGTATGCAATTGCACCTGGGATAATCCTTTGGGGCTGGAGCAATATTCAAATGCAGCAGGAAGTGCGGATTATCTTGAAACGATGACTGAATTCAACAGCCGTGTTACAGCCCAGCTTGAGGCGGCAAAGGCCGAACGGGATAGAATTACTGTTCCGTTGGAGCCCTTCGCTATAGAGCATTGTATCCCGAAGGGTAACAGCCAAAGCTATGAAAACAAGGTTGTAATCCTTCATCCGGATTGCCTGCGTCCAGAATATCGTACAGCAGACAAACAGCTTTTGCTTGCAACAGGAGGCTTTGGTACTTATGCCAATTCCCGGGGTCGAGCGGTTTACACTGTTAATATCTACTCAGGCAGGGAGTCTCGCTGGAACCGGGAAGATATTCTGAGCATTCTCAAGCCGGAATATATGCCCGAATGGGCAAAGGAGCGACTGAAGCATATACAAGCCGAAAGACAAATGAACCAGAAAAAGCACCAACCGGAGCGATAAGGAGGACGGGAAAATGAATGTGGTAATGAATGCCGGCTATGCCATCACAGACCGCCTGACCGTAGGAAATTCAGAGTTTGTCATCGGGCAGCGGGATGAATCCCCTGCCAGCTTTGTGACCTGGAAATGCAGAAAGGGCGAAAAGGAATACTTCTGGGGGCATTACATGAATGACCGTCTGACCGCCCTGGAGGATTTATGCAATCGTGCCTTGGAGGAAATCCAAAATATGAAGGGACTTCAACAGAATAAGGAAGAAATCGAGCAACCGGTACGACAAGTAAAGAATAAAAGGCATGAGCCTGAGCGATAAGGAGGGATAAGGTTGGCGGCTAAACTACAACTGATTACAGAACTTTCAGAACGGACAGCGATTAGCATCACAAAAAAGCCTGATAGCTGGACTGGCTTTCTGAGAACAGCGGCATGGAACTACAAATATCCGTTTCAGGATCAACTGCTTATTTACGCACAACGCCCTGACGCAACTGCCTGTGCTACTATTGAGCTTTGGAATCAGAAGCTGGGAAGATGGGTTAACAAGGGTGCAAAGGGTATAGCTCTTATCGACGACAGCGGAAGTCGGCTGATTCTGCGGCATGTGTTTGACCTGTCAGATACCAATAGCCGCTATGACCGCCCTGTTATGTTCTGGTCAATGCAGGAAAAATACGAAGAAACCGTAGTAGAAACGCTGGAGAATACCTTTGGAGAGCTGGAAGAAAAGCAGGATATGGCAGATGCCATCTTCTCCGCTGTCAGAAATGCTGTGGAGGATAATTTTCCGGATTATCTCTCCGACCTGATGGGCTGTCTGGAGAACAGCTTTTTGGAAGAGCTGGATGAACTGAATGTGGAAGTAAGCTTCAGGGAAGCATTGAAAAGCTCTATCTCCTACATGGTTCTTGTACGCTGCGGTTACAATGCAGATGAACTATTGAATTCGGAGGATTTTCTGAATGTTTTCAGCTTTAACACACTGGATACCGTTTCCCGATTAGGAGCAGCGGTCAGTGACATTTCTGAAATGCTGTTGAGAGATATCGAAGTAACAGTAAAGGAGCTGCAGAGGGAAGAAAAAAATAAAAACCGCACCTTTGCAAAAACGCAGGAAAAGGAGCAAGATAAAAACAGAATACAAAGAAATGAAAGGATGGATGAGCATGGAGCTGACCTACTCGACCCAGAGCGATTATCTGATCCCCGACCTGACGCTTCCGGAGGAGGAAACGCATATAGGGAAATACGGGATGCTGCGCAAGACCTATCTGAAGAACCACCAAAAGGGAATGTACGCCAGCCTGATGCTGTCGGGCAAGCTGAGCAGCCATCTTTCGGACATCGACCGGACAGCGAAGGAGCGCATCGAACAGATGACATCGAAGTCAATGCAGAGCAATCCTCCCCCGGACAAGATGACCGACCCCATGGGCTGGACGGGACACATGAACAGTCTGAGGCACTCAGCAGAGGAAGTGGTACTGGCAGAGCTGGTGTACAAATAAGCCTTTTCCCTACAAATGAACAACAGATGGAAGCCATAGAACAGGCAGAGGACAAAAAAACCTCTGCTTTTTCTATTTCACAGGAGGAAATAGACGCTTTGCTTTGCAAGGGTACGGGCTTTCAGAATGGCAAGTACCGGGTGTACCTTCATTATCAGGAGCAGCACAATCTCAACGAAACTATTAATTTTTTGAAGCAGGAGTATGGCATTGGCGGCGGCACTCATATTTTTATGGATGGAACCACAGGAACCCAATGGCATGACGGAAAGGGTATTTCACTTACTAAAAACGGCAGCTTTATTACAAATCCTGATGTAAGGCTTAACTGGAATCAGGCTGCAAAAAGGCTTAGGGAGCTCATTGCCTTAGACCGCTACCTAAACAGCAAGGAAAAGGAATACCTGCCTCAATATAAGCAGGAAATAGAAGAACGCCGCCAACAGCTTGCAGAGGAAGCCTATGCGCGTAAAATTCTGAACCGTGAGCCTGAAGCTGCCGGAAAAGAAAATTTACTTCCGGAGGATGCAACCGGTCTTGAGCTTCGGCTTGGGGACACGGTATATCTTGGTGCAGAAGAATATGAAATCCATTTCTTAAATGACCAAACGGTGGGGTTGAGCTATATAGACTATCCTTTATTAACAAAAGAAATCCAACGTGATGCTCTTGAAAGGCTGCTGAGAGAAAACCCTTTAAACAATCACTTGCTCCGCAGGAAGGAACAGGAGCAGCTTGCCCAAAAAGAAACGGAACCTGTAGATGCAACTCAGCTGTATCACAGATATCTCCCTATCCTCATTAGTAAAATTCAATCAGATGCAATTCACCCCTATCTGCGTGACAGGGAAACTCACCCGGACAGTGCCAAAGAAGAGCTTACTGCAGCAATTGAACGGATTGTTCTTTCCATGAAGGAAGAAAATCCAGCTTTTTTTGAAGCCTATACTACATTTCCCAGGTTTAAGGAATGGTTCAACGAGGATGTTTTCCAGAGAACCTATCAGGATTATCTTTCAGAGACGAGGGACAATGTTTCTCTTCATGATGACGATCCCGACGCACCGGAATGGGCTAGAACAATGGAAAAGCAACCGGCCGAAAAAGAATTATATATTGGACAGGAGCTTTCCATTGAAGACCGGTGCTATTCCATTGATAGCATCCATCATGAAGCCGGGAAAGTAAGCTTGCGTGACATTACCTTCCAAAGCGGCGTCGGCTTTCCAATTTTCCGCAGCGAAAGCATTGAGTATATCCGCAGTATTCTATCTCAGGCAAATGAAACCATAGGAGAAAATACCCAGAAACCGAAAGTGCCGGAAGCTACTACTGAACTTCTGAAAGCGGCATCAAAGCAAGCTCATACAAATTTCCGCATCAATGATGACAGCCTGGGTATTGGGGGTCCAAAAACCAAATATGTCTGGAATATAGCTGCCATAAAGCTTCTGAACAGTTTAGAGGAGGAAAGCCGTCCTGCCACCCCGGAGGAGCAGGAAACCCTGTCCCGTTACGTTGGCTGGGGCGGTCTGCCCCAGGTATTTGACGAACAGAACAGCCAATGGACTAAGGAATATATTGAACTGAAGGCCCTGCTTACCGATGAGGAATACGCGTCAGCACGGTCTTCCACATTAAATGCCCACTTTACCTCCCCTATAGTAATAAAGACAATGTACACCTGCCTTGCCAATATGGGCTTTAGGACCGGCAACATCCTGGAGCCAGCCTGTGGTGTGGGTAACTTTTTAGGGCTTCTCCCCGAAAGCATGCATAGCTCAAAGCTTTACGGCGTTGAGCTGGACAGCATTACGGGACGAATTGCCAGGCACTTGTATCCCAAGGCCAATATAGCCGTGCAGGGCTTTGAGGAAACCAATCTGCCGGACAGCTTTTTTGACCTTGCCATTGGAAATGTACCCTTTGGCAGCTATGGCGTAGCGGATAAGAAATATGATAAATACAGGTTTTACATCCATGATTATTTTTTCGCCAAAACTCTTGATAAGGTAAGGCCGGGAGGCATCATCGCCTTTATTACCTCCAAGGGCACTATGGACAAACAGAATCCGGAGGTGCGCAAATACATTGCGCAACGGGCCGAGCTTCTGGGTGCTGTCCGGCTTCCGAATAATGCCTTCCTTGCCAATGCAGGAACGGAAGTCACCACCGATATCCTCTTCCTGCAAAAGCGCGACCGGGTGATCGATATAGATGCGGACTGGATTCATCTCTCCACCACTCAGGATGGAATCCCCATCAATCAGTATTTTGCCGATCACCCTGAGATGGTGCTGGGAACCATGGCTTTTGATGAGCGGATGTATGGGAACAAAAGCGAAACCACCTGTATACCCTATGAGGACAGCAACCTTGCTGAACTGCTGCGTGAAGCCCTGGAAAACATTCATGCTGAAATTACGGAATATGAGCTGGACGAGTTATCTGATGAGAAGGATTCCTCCATTCCTGCAGATCCGAGAGTGCGCAACTTCAGCTATACAGTTGTTGACGGTGCTATATACTACCGTGAAAACAGCCGTATGCACCGTGTGGAGACCTCTGTTACGGCGGAGGGAAGAATCCAGGGCATGATTGCCCTCCGGGATTGTGTCCGCGACCTGATAGAATACCAGACCGAGGATTACAGCGATGAGGCCATCCGGGAGCAGCAGCGAAAGCTTAACCGGCTGTATGATGCATTTATAGATAAATACGGCCTTTTGAACAGCCGCGGAAACAGCATGGCCTTTTCCGATGACAGCTCCTACTGCCTCCTTTGCTCCCTTGAGATCCTGAATGAGAATGGAGAGCTGGAGCGTAAGGCGGATATGTTTACCAAACGAACCATCCGTCAGCGCACCACCGTAACCCATGTGGACACTGCTACAGAGGCTCTGGCAATTTCCATTGCAGAGAAGGCCTGTGTGGATATGGGTTTCATGCAAAGCCTGACAGGCTTTTCTGAGGAGCAGCTTGCCAAAGACCTGGAGGGTGTTATATTTCGAAATCCAATACATAGTAACAATGAGGGTACAGTCCAATACGAAACAGCCGATGCCTATCTGTCCGGGAATGTACGGGAAAAGTTGAAAACAACTCGGCAGTTTGCCGGTATGCATCCTGACATTTATGGAGCAAATGTTGCTGCACTGGAGACAGTTCAGCCAAAGGACCTGGATGCCTCGGAAATTGATGTACGTCTTGGAGCCACCTGGCTGCCTCCGGAAGAAATCAAGGAATTTATTTTTGAGCTGCTGGAAACTCCCTACATGTACAGACGGTATATAGATGTTCATTATTCCTCATATACAGCTAACTGGAACATCAAATGTAAAAGCGATGACCGCAGCGATAATATCAAGGCCAATGTGACCTACGGAACCAAACGCATCAATGCCTATAAAATCATTGAAGAAAGCCTGAATCTTCGGGATGTGCGTATCTTTGACACAGTGATAGAAGAAGGCGTCGAAAAGCGAGTACTGAACAAAAAGGAAACCGCCATTGCCCAGCAGAAGCAGGAAGCCATCAAGGAAGCGTTCCAAAGCTGGATATGGAAGGAGCCCAAACGAAGGGAACGACTGACCCGGCTCTACAATGACCGTTTCAATTCCATCCGTCCCCGGGAATACGACGGCAGCCACATCCGCTTTACTGGTATGAATCCTGAAATCTCTCTTCGCAAACATCAGGTAGATGCGGTTGCCCATATTCTTTACGGAGGAAACACCCTGCTTGCTCATTGCGTGGGCGCGGGCAAAACGTACGAAATGACGGCAGCAGCTCAAGAAAGTAAGCATCTGGGACTCTGCCAGAAAAGTATGTTCGTGGTGCCCAATCATCTGACCGAGCAGTGGGCGGCAGAATATCTGCAGCTCTACCCCTCTGCTAATATTCTAGTAGCTACCAAAAAGGATTTTGAGACTAAAAACCGGAAGAAATTCTGCGCCCGTATTGCCACCGGAGATTACGATGCAGTGATTATAGGGCACAGCCAGTTTGAGAAAATCCCTATATCAACGGAACGGCAGAGGCAGCAACTGGAGGAACAGATAGCTGAAATCACTGAAGGAATCCGGGAGCTAAAGGAGCAGCGCGGAGAACGATATGCCATCAAGCAAATGGAAAAAACTAAAAAGTCACTGAAGCTACGGCTGGAAAAGCTCAATGACACCAGCCGGAAGGACGATGTGGTTACCTTTGAGGAGCTGGGTGTGGACAGGCTATTTGTGGACGAGGCAGACTTTTATAAAAACTTGTTTCTATATACCAAAATGCGCAATGTGGCAGGTCTTTCCCAGACTGAGGCACAGAAATCCTCCGACCTCTTTGCAAAATGCCGATACCTGGATGAGCTTACAAACGGACGCGGCATCATTTTTGCCACGGGCACTCCTGTTTCTAATTCAATCACTGAGCTCTATACCATGCAGAGGTATTTACAATATGAAACGCTCCGGAAAAACGGGCTTCAGCACTTTGACTGCTGGGCCTCTACCTTCGGGGAAACTGTCACCGCCATTGAACTTGCTCCCGAAGGAACAGGCTACAAGGCAAAGACCAGATTTGCACGCTTTTACAACCTTCCGGAGCTGATGAATATGTTTAAGGAAGTTGCAGATATCAAGACCGCTGATATGTTAAAGCTACCTGTTCCCAAAGCCAACTTCCATAATGTTGCAGTAAAGCCGAGCGAATTCCAGCTGGATATGGTAGCTGAACTAGCCAATCGTGCTGAGCGTGTCCGTGCCAGGCTGGTGGAGCCCCAGGAGGACAATATGCTCCGGATTACCAATGACGGACGGAAGCTGGCACTTGACCAGCGTCTGGCGAGTCCTATGTTGCCAGATAACGAATCAGGAAAAGTAAATGCCTGTGTAGATAATGTATACCGGATCTGGCAGGAAAGCAGACAAAGAAAATTGACCCAGCTTGTGTTCTGTGACCTGTCTACTCCTAAAAACGATGGGAGCTTTAACGTCTATGAGGATGTCAGGCAGAAGCTCTTGCAGCGCAATGTACCTGCAGAGGAAATTGCATTTATCCATGATGCGGATACAGAGGTTCGAAAGAAGGAGCTGTTTGCAAAGGTGCGAAAAGGCCAGGTACGTATTCTCCTGGGAAGCACCTTCCGAATGGGAGCCGGTACCAATGTGCAGGAGCTTCTGGTTGCTCTCCACGATCTGGACTGCCCGTGGCGACCCAGAGACCTGGAGCAGCGCAGCGGAAGGATTATCCGTCAGGGCAATAAAAATGAGGAGATTCATATTTTCCGGTATGTAACGGAAAACACCTTTGATGCCTACCTCTATCAGATTATAGAAAACAAGCAGCGGTTTATCTCCCAGATTATGACCAGCAAATCTCCTGTCAGAAGCGCAGAGGATATTGATGAAACTGCTCTATCCTATGCTGAGGTGAAAGCGCTGGCCACAGGCAACCCGTACATAAGGGAGAAGATGGACCTCGATATTCAGGTATCTAAGCTAAAGCTCTTAAAGGCCAATCATCTGAGCCAAAAATATTCTTTAGAGGACAGGCTGCTAAAGCTATATCCCCAGCAAATCAAAACTACTGAGGAAAGAATTGAGGGCTACCAAAAAGACCTTATCCAGTATGAGAAGCACAATGCAGCGGAAGCTTCCATGGATGGTTCAGATGAGAGCAAATTTGTTGGCATGAATATAAAGGGAGTTTACTACTCCGAAAAAGCACAAGCCGGAGCTGCCATCCTTGAAGCCTGCAAAGTAATGACTTCTCCCGAACCGCAGGAACTGGGAAGCTATATGGGTTTTCCCCTGCTATTTTCCTTTGATGGATTTAATAAGCAGTACCAAATTACCCTGCGGGGTGCATTAAGCCATACGGTGTCACTGGGTACCGATGTCCATGGAAACATTACAAGGCTTAATAATGCACTTGCTGAAATTCCTAAGAAGCTGGAATATTGCCAGGAACAGTTAAAAACATTGAAGCATCAGATGGAAACGGCCCGAGAGCAAATAGAAATTCCCTTTGAGAAAGAGAATGAGCTGCAGTCAAAGTCTGCACGGCTTGCGGAGCTGAATATCCTTCTTAACATGGATAAGCATGAAAATGAGGTGCTGGATGGAGAGCCGGACGAAGATATGGAGCCTCCTGAAAGAAAAGTACAGAGCCATGAAAGATGAGGTGTTAAGCATGCCCTATGTAACAGCGGAGCAAATCGAACGTGCAAAGCAGATGGACCTGCTGACCTATCTGCAAACCTACGAGCCCTGCGAACTGGTGCGGTTCTGCGGAAATGTCTACTCCACCCGCACCCATGACAGCCTGAAAATATCCAATGGAAAATGGTGCTGGTGGTCCCGGGATATCGGGGGACGTTCTGCATTGGATTATTTGATTAAGGTGCGGGGAATGACCCTTCCTGAAGCAGTGATACAGATTCTCGGACAGGCGGCAGTTTTGCCGCCCGTACCTTCAAAAGCACAGCATATGGTTGAAATAAAAAGGCTGCTTCTGCCAGAGAAAAATGAAAACAACAACCGGGTGATTGCCTACCTTTTAGGCAGGGGAATTCACAGAGAGATTATAGATTATTGCATACGAACACAATGCCTGTATGAAAGCCGTAACTACCACAATGCGGTATTTGTGGGATTTGACACAAAAGGCACTCCACGGTATGCTGCAATCAGAGGAACTTCTACCAGACGGTATATGGGAGAAGCCAACGGCAGCGACAAGCACTACTCCTTCTCCATTCCTGCAAAAAGCGAAAGCCAAAAGCTGCATCTATTTGAAAGCGCCATTGATTTATTATCGTACTGCACCCTTGGGCTGCTTTCTGGAAGGGACTGGCGGCAAGAAAACCATCTTTCACTAGCGGGGATATATAAGACCAGACAGAACAGCACTGAGAGTACCCCTCCTGCTGCGCTGATGCAGTTTCTGAAAGAACATTCAAACATTAATTGTATTAACCTGCACCTGGACAATGATGCTCCTGGCAGACTGGCTGCGGAAACTATCAAAACCATTCTTTTACCAGGCTACACGGTTTCTGATGAACCGCCAAAGCAAGGGAAGGGTTATAACGACTACCTTAGAATCGTACTGGGTATGGAGCGGCAGTTGGAGCTTTATAGAGAGTGAAGCGGTTATTATATGAACATGTATTTTTTTTGGTAACGATATATTTTGTAAAAGGCTATCCTGCTTCGGTGATTCATACTTTTTCCAAATGGCATGTCGAATTTTGCGGTAAGTTATTTGATTATAATGGAAGGAAATTATTGGGTCGTGTCGAATTACAATAAATATTGGATACAAGAAGATTAAATGTTTTTGAAGACCGGATAATCCCGGCAAAAATGCAATTGATTACATGCGTTAACGTGTGATTATAGCAATTATGAGAAAGTAGTCCTTGGAGTTGATGATATTATGAAAATAAAGATGAAGAGATTCGGATTACCATATAATCCCGGAAAAGAGAAACGGGTCAAAAATAGAATAACAAAGCATATTATCCTATTTCTCTGTTTATTTATCGTGATTGCAGCATTGTTAGCCGTTGGGTTCGAGATGTTGATACGGAGTCATATTGTCTGTTTGGCAATTAACGATACGATTGATTCTACATGGATTGGATCGTTGGCCTCGTATTGGGGGGGAATTATTGGCGGAACGATTTCTGGAGTTTTTGCATTTTGGGGAGTTTTTTTTACAATCAGATATTTTAAAGAATCTGATGAGCAGAAAGAAAAGGCCGCAATCCAGCCATTTTTACTTGTGACAGTGGGAGCTAATAAAGAAATTGCGAATGGTTTTGAACTCGGTCCAAAATCTGATGAAAAGAAAGCCACAAAAAAGATCAAAGTCACTATAAAGAATATTGGAAATGGATTTGCCAAGACATTGGTTGTTCATACAGGATTTAATTTTGGAGGAATGGCCTACAATAAGGTGATTTCAGTGGGTGAGGCAGAATACCTTTTCTTCATGGCAGATCCGGATGATTTGGCGGAGGGATTGTGTTTTGGAATTCAGTATATAGACGCAATGAGAAATGAATATATACAGGAGTATATGATAATAGAAACTCACGGACACATTGATATTGAATGTGGATATCCGGGATTTCTCGAGCAGAGATAGTATAGTGGTGATTGTGACAATAGATGTTGATAATTCTTTAGTATCAAATTGCCCATAATGTTTATAATGAGAGAATTACCTAACTTCGCCTTTGGCTAATAATGCGCACTTGATGGGTCTTCCCACAGTAAAGCTTTTGAAAGGCAACAAAAATTCAAGATAAATATAATGCGAAGTTCATTTTTACATAATTAAGTTCGGGATGTTTATAATGTTTGTTTCACTTAACTTTTTTGTGCATCAAATGCAAGGCATAATATTTATTCCTGAGTTATGATTTATCTCGAAGGGAGGGAAAACGATGGATTGGCTTGATAAAATGAATAACGCTATGGATTATATTGAATCACACCTGGATGACAACATCTCGTATGACAAAATAGCGCAGTTAGCTTGCTGCTCTGTGTATCATTTTCAACGGATGTTTCCATTTATCACTGGTGTGACATTATCGGAGTATATCCGGCGGAGGCGGTTGACCTTGGCTGCATTTGAATTGCAGACTACAGGTGAGAAAGTAATTGATGTCGCTATAAAATACGGATATGAGTCACCCGAAGCATTTACGCGGGCGTTCAAGAATCTTCATGGAGTAATGCCAATATCTGCGCGCGATAAAGGCGTTTCTCTAAAAGCTTATCCTCGAATGACCTTTCAAATTTCTATAAAAGGAGATATCGAGATGAATTATCGCATTGAACAAAGAGAAGCTTTTAAGGTCTTCGGTGTATACGCTGAAATTAGCAGGGATCAGGAACAAGCATTTACTCAGGTTCCGCTCTTTTTCAAAAAATGTGATGAAGATGGAACTACAGATAGCATAAATGAGCTGTTAGGGCGCTTTCATGATAACTACACTATTTCGGCACTGTATGATTATTCGGAAACATCATTTAAGTATATGCTATGTAATTATTTACCGAATGGTCTTTCGATTCCATCAAAGTTTACAACACTCACTGTTCCTTCGTCAACATGGGCGATCTTTGATGTACCTGAATGTGAGATGCAAAGTATGTGGAAACGAATTTGGACAGAGTGGTTTGCGACTTCCGAATTTGAAA
>Ga0073934_10007596_pt1 | contig 14951 bp, 11 predicted proteins | sample LarsenN4metaG_FD_76834 | JGI IMG/M metagenome (GOLD analysis project Ga0073934, IMG submission 76834) | Hot spring sediment bacterial and archeal communities from British Columbia, Canada, to study Microbial Dark Matter (Phase II) - Larsen... ...
CGTGGCCGAGATCGCGTACGGCAACGGCGTACGCGATGCCTTCTCGCACCACGACGCCACCGGCATGCACCGCCTGCGGGAGCTGGCGACGCAGGGACCGTCGGGCGCCGCGCTCCGCGACGTGCTCTACCAGCGCTACGACCCGAACGGCAACGTCGTCGCGGTCCGCGACCTGCTGCACCGCGCGCGCCAGCCGGCGTCGGCCACCTCGTACGCGGAGTACGATCCCGCCGCGCGACTGGTCCGCGCGGTCCAGTGCGGCGCCGGCGGCTACGACGGTGCGTTCCAGTGCGACGCGTACGGCAACCTCGTCGCGAAGGACGGCGCCGCCTACGAGTACGGAGCGCCCGCGCATCCGCACCAGGTGACGTCCGTCGCGGGCGAAGACGTCCGCTGGGACGCGAACGGCAACATGGTCCGGCTGCCGGGCGACCGCCGGCTCGGGTACGATGAAGAGGGGCGTCTGACGACGGTCTGGCGCGGCGAGACGCTCGTCGCGGAATACCTCTACGACCACGAGGGCGAGCGGGTGGCCGCCCGCACGCCGGAAGGCGTCGCGTTCTTCTTCGGCGCCTTCGACGTCCGCGACGGCACCGTCGTTCGCCATCTGCGCCTCGGCGGCCGGCTCGTCGCGTCGTCGCCCGTCAGCGCCGGCACCGCCGTCGCCCGCGGCGGCGCCGGCCACGGTGCCGCGGTCGCCCGGACGTTCGGCGGTTCGATGGTCGTGGTGCTGCTCGGCGCGGCGCTCTGCGTGCCGGGCCATCGCCGCCTCGGCGTCTTCGGGCGCGTCCGTCGCGGCGCGGTGCTGGTCGTGGCGGTGGCGTTCCTCGCGGCGGACGTCGTCGTCCCCGCCCCCGCCGGGGCGCAGTGCGATCCGGCGGCGGGCGTCCTGCCCCCGGGGACGTTCTTCTACCACGTCGACCACGTCGGCAGCCCGCGGCTGCTCACCGACCGTGACGGCGGGGTGCTCGAGCATCTCGTCGACCGCCCCTACGGGGCGCTCGCCGGCGTCTTCGGCCCGACGGGCGCGCCGCTCGGGGCGTCGCGCAGCCCGTTCCAGTTCACCGGCCACCGCGGCGACGACGGTACGGGCCTCATGTACTTCCGCGCCCGCTACTACGACCCGGGCCTCGGGATGTTCGTCTCCCACGACCCGGCGCGCCAGTTCATGAGCCCGTACAGCTACGGGGGTTGGAACCCGCTGAACGGAAGGGATCCGACCGGGGCGTTCTGGGAGGCGCTGCTCATCGGAGTACTCCTCGGCGCACTCCTCGGCGCCGTGCTGGCGGGAGCTCAGGCGGCGATCCGTGGCGCGACAGTCTCCCAGGGCCTCAAGGCGATCGGCCAGGGCGCGCTCATCGGCGCCGTCTCGGGCGCCGCGTTCGGGATCGTCGGAACGGCGGTCGAGAAGTCGGCGAGCGTGACGCTGCAGGTCGCGTACGACCTGGCGCTCGCGGGGTCGGCCGGTTATCAGGCGGTGGAGTCGCTTCGCGCAGGGGACATCGTGGCTGGGTTGGCCGCCGTTGCCGCCGCGGCCCGATCCCTCGCGAACGCTGCGAACGCATTGCAGGCACCCGAACCGACGGAGCCGTCGGTGCAGAACGAAGTCGGCGGCCCGCCGGCCGCCGCGTCCCCCTCCTCGGGCCAACCGATAGACGTCGAGCTGCCGCGAAGGGGTCCCGGGTATCGAGCGGTAGGCAACCGATCGCAGCTCTTCGGCACGAGATCCACGATCGATACCATTGAAGGGGTGGGCGACCAGTGGCATCACCTGTATCCGGAAGGTCCGGAAATCCGAGTCGTCGCCATCAGCGTGAAGGGCGGTGGGAACATGCCGGGTAGCAGGAGCCACAAGACCGGTGTCGACATCGACGTGGGCGTCATGAGAGCGGACGGCGCCCCGGGCGGCGTGACCATTTGGGATCCTGCGTACAGCAGGCCGCTCACGCAGCACCTCGTCACCAGGTTCGTCGCAACGGGACGCGTACAGGCGATCTTCTTCAATGATCCGGTCATCCGCGGCGTCACGTTCGCGCCCGGCCACGGCGATCACCTTCACATTCGCCTGCAGTGATCTTCGGCTGCTCACCACCGCGGCGAAGGCCTTCGAGGGGTGTCTCGGGCGTCATGGGGACCAAGCGTCGAATTCCGACGGTGCTGGTAGCCGTGCTGCATGCTCTGATCGTCGCACCACGACCGATCGCAGCGTCCGAATGCCGGCCGATCGATCAGGCGACGCAGCAGCCTGATTTCTTCTCGTTCCGCGCGCGGTTGCAGGTGGCCGTGGCCCGCCGGGACGCGAGCGCGGTCCTATCCATCCTCGATCCGAGCATCAGGAATACCTTCGGCGGCGATGATGGGATCGAGGCGTTCAAGCGCCGCTGGCGGATCGACTCGCCCGACAGCGAGCTCTGGGAAGAGCTGGGGACGGTGCTGGCCTTCGGAGGCTTTTTCGAAGGACCGTCCACCTTCGTCGCTCCGTACACCTTCCGGTGTGGGGAGGAAGCATTCGAAGACGTCGTCGTGCTCGGTTCGAACGTTCGGCTGAGAGCGGCGCCTTCCGAACGGGCGGACGTCGTCGGGCTTCTCTCCTTCTCCGTCGTCTCGTTGGCGTCGGGGTACCCGTTAGGGCCTTGGGCCGAGGTGACGGTGGGTGACGGTCGCCGTGGGTTCGTCGCCACCCGGTACATCCGGAGCCCGATAGACTACCGCGCCCTGTTCGTTCGTTCGAGCAACGGATGGCGCATGACGGCGCTGATCGCCGGCGATTGAACGGTAGGGGCGGCAGCGAACCTCGCCGGGAGTTTCACGCTGAGTGCGATATCGAGGTGGCCGCCGCGGGATATGCGCTCCAGGAGGCGGCGGTGAGTTTTCGGGACGGAAACTTCGTCGCGGGGCTTGCTGCCGTGCTGGGCGCACGAGCCATCGAACAACGCCGGGGATCTGCGAGAAGCGCGCATACGAGCGGCCATGATGGTCGAGCCGACCTTCGAGCGGGGAGAAGCGCGTTGGCGGGGCTGGTCATCGGTGCGCCGCTCGCCCACGGGTCGGATTCGGACGATCCGAGAAGTGGGCAGCTCGACAGTGAGCTTGCACAGTACGGTGATCACGCCGTCATGGCTCGATCTCTACGGGGGTGGTCTCGGAACCCGACGATACGTGACGGACGCGTTGGGGGAGTTGCTCGGATACGAGTTCCGGCTTCTGTCTCCTGGACGAATCAAGGAGCTTCGGACGTCGGTTCCGAGGCGGCGTTGCCGGACCGGACGACGGCCGGACTACGGCGTATCCCGGGGCGGGCGTCGCACGAGAAACGCCGAATGCCGGAAGCGTGTGACCCCGCCGCCGCCGCCGGCGGCAGGCGTCCGACGCCGGCGACGCCCGACGTCGTGACCGTACGGCGCCTCGACGCTCACCCCGCACAGCACTCCGCGCGCGGCGCCGCGAAGGTGCCGATCCTCCCGTCCGGCACCCGCACGGTCGCGCGTGTGAGTGCGCAGCTCCACGACACCCGCACCTCGTAGCGGCGGTCGCCCCGCTGGCGGACGTCCTCGGTGGTCGTGCCCTCGCGCGCGCGGACCTGCTCGCAGGGCGCCGTCAAGACGACTTCACGGGCCACGGCGTGGGCCTCGGGCGAGAACGTCCGGAGCTCCTCGGACACGAGCATCATGAAGAACCAGATGCAGCCGCCCGTCGCCGCGACCGGGAGGATCGTGACGATGCGGCCGAGGAGCGGCATCCGCTCGCGAAGGGGCATCCACCACTCGCGCGTGAAGTAGAACGCGGCGAGCGTGTTGAACGCGCCGCGTCCGAGCAGGACGAGCGCCATGAGCCCGACCTGCGAGCCGCCGCCCCACTGCTCGAACAGCACGTACACGTAGCGGGCGGGCGTCCACACCTTCCAGTACGGCCAGAGCGCGAGGAAGTTGACGAGGAAGAGCCACGCGGCCACCGCCTTCGCGAGCGCGAGCCACTTCACGTGCGGGCCGTCGCGGAAAAAGCCCACCAGCAGCCCGAGCTGCATCGCCGCGTACAGCGTGACGAACCAGACGGCGTCCCGGTAGTGCTCGCGGTAGCCGGGCACGGTGAGATCCGACCACAGGACCGCGAGCGCGCTCGCCAGCGTGACGAGCGAGACGAACGCCTGGATCAGCCGGAGCGCGGTTCGCACGGCCCGGGGCCATAGCGCACCGGCGAGGTTCGGTCACGCAGCGGCGCCGGGGCCGGGCTCGGACGTGCGACGACGTTCGCCGACGCCGTCGCGCGCGCCGTCACCTTGACAATGCGGAACGGGCTGATGCAGGTATGCCGGGTTCCCCACCGCGTCAACTCACACTCCAAGGAGGCTCTCCGATGCTGCTCGAAGGGAAGGTTGCGATCGTCACGGGCTCAGGCCGAGGAATCGGCCGCGAGGAGGCCCTGTTGATGGCGAAGCACGGCGCGAAGGTCGTCGTGAACGACCTCGGCGCCCACTTCGACGGCACCGGCGCGCCGACGGCCAGCCCCGCCCAGGAGGTCGTCTCGGAGATCAAGAAGATGGGCGGCGAGGCGATCGCGAACGGCGAGAGCGTCTCCGACTTCAAGGCCGCGAAGCGCATCCTGGAGTGTGCGATCGACACGTTCGGGAAGTGCAACATCGTCGTGAACAACGCCGGCATCCTGCGCGACCGGATGATCTTCAACATGGGCGAGGAGGACTGGGACGCCGTCGTCGCGGTGCACCTGAAGGGCACCTTCAACATGTGCCGCCACGCCTCCGAGTACTGGCGCGAGGAGCACAAGAAGGGAAACGTCCTGAACGGGCGCATCATCAACACCTCGTCGGACGCCGGGCTCCTGGGCAACGTCGGGCAGTCGAACTACGGCGCCTGCAAGGCCGCGGTCGCGGCGATGGCCATCATCATCGGCCAGGAGATGAAGAAGTACGGCGTCACCGCCAACGCCATCGCGCCGGTGGCGCGCACGCGCCTCACCGTCGACGCCACGCCGTCGACGGCCGCGCTCATGGGTGGCGAGGTCAAGCCGGGACAGTTCGACGTCTTCAGCCCGGCGAACATCGCCCCGATCGTCGCCTGGCTCGCGAGCGACGACGCCGCGGGCGTCAACGGCCAGGTGTTCCGGGTCGGCGGGCGGAGCGTGTGGCCGATGAAGGGGTGGCACTCGGCCACCCGGATCAAGAACCCCAAGGAGGCCGCCTGGGATCCGGTCGAGCTCGGGAAGGTCGTCAAGAGCGAGCTCGCGAAGGGCATCACGGCGCCCGAGGGCATGGCCGACGTGTTCTCCGGAGGGCTGTGAGCGCCCCACGCACCGCCGCATGAGCACGACGAGCGGAGCACCCGCCGCCCCTCGGCGGCGGGTGCTCTTCGTGTGCCACGCGAACACCAGCCGGAGCATCATCGCCGAGCAGGTGCTCCGGCGGCTGCTGACGGAGCGCGGTGCGAGCCACGTCGACGTCCGCTCCGGCGGAATCGCCCCCTACGCACGGGACGGAAGCCTGGTCTCGCTCGACGCGCGGTTCGTCCTGCGCGAGTTCGGCATCGAGCTGCCGCCCGACGCCGGCGCGACGGATCTCAAGCGCCAGCGTCACCTGCTGGCCGACGCGGACGTCATCCTGGTGATGACCGACGAGCAGCGGCGGATGCTGGCGGCGTTTCCGGAGGCGGCCGGAAAGCCCGTGCTCACGCTGCGCGAGCTCGCGGGCGAGACGGGCGACATCGCCGATCCCTCGATGCAGGACGAGGACGTCTTCCGGCGCTGCCGGGACGAGATCGTCCGCTGCCTCGAAGCCGGGCTCGGCCGGCTGCTGGAGGGTTGAGGATGCTGGGTCTCTTCAAGAAGACGCCGAAGCTCGAGGCGCGGTTCACGCCCACGATCGCCGTGGCGCGCGAGCTCGCGAAGGAGATCGAGGTCGCGGGGGAGCTGGTCGTGCGGAACGTCGGCAAGGACGCCGAGCTGTCCGGCCTCGCGCTCGTCCTCATCGCCGGAGGCACCCGCCGGATCGACCTCGCGCTCCCCGAGGCGTGGCGTGGCCGTCTGCGGCTCCCGGCGGGCGGCGAGCTGCGCCGGCAGGTTTCCTGGAAGCAGACCCTCGCCGCGCCGATGCGGGCGCCGGCGGCGGCGATCCAGCTCAACACGACCGACGGCGGCAAGACGACCCCGCTCTGCATGACGGATCGGTTCCCCCTCGGGAACGAGTAGCCCGGAGCCGCGCGCGGCGCGGGCGGACGATCGGCGCGGGCGCCGGGTGTACGAACGGGCAACGGCGCGCCCGTCCGGCGGACGCCGGAGCGGCCGCCGCCGCCCGCAGGTGGCAGACCCGCCGTGCGGGCGCGGGGCGTGCCGCAGCCGCGCGGCCCGGGCCGGGAGCGGGCGACGGCCGTCTACTTTGCTTGACCGTCGATGCGCCAAGCATGCGAACCCGTGCGCCGACCGTGCGGCGAACGACGGCATCGCCCGCCGACCGCCGCGCGGCGGCCGGGTCGGCGCGGATGTTGCTCCGCCGTCCGCGGCATGCGCACGTCACCCCCCCGGTCCGCATTGACGCTCGCCGTCCTCGTGCTCGCGACCTTGGTCGCAGCCGCCGCCCCCGCGTACGCCGTCCATCGCGAGTCGCCGAAGGCGATCGCGGTCACGACGAACGGCACGCACGCGATCTCGCCCGGCCGTTCGTGGGATCGCAACCTCGCCTTCAGCTCGGCGGCGGACCCGCTCGGCACCGGGAGCACGGACCGGCAGATCTTCGTCTTCTCCCTCGCCGAGTACGACTGCGCGCAGGGGCTCACGCAGGACGCCACCGTATGCCCGCCGCCGCCGTGGCAGCCCCTCCGGCAGGTGACGACCGGGCCCGGCGCGCCCGACAACCCGAGCGTCGCGGTTGCGCCCGTGACCGTGCCGGCGCCCGGCGGCGGCACGCGCACGCTCCAGCGCCCCGCGTGGGTCGCCTTCGACGCCTGGGGCTCCTACGGCGGTCTCCCCGGCTGCTCGGCCGCCTGCCGCCAGCGACGGCAGATCTTCCTCGTGAACCTGCTGACCAACGAGCTGCGGCGGATCACGTCGGGGACCGACGGCGACAGCGTGCGTCCCTCCCTCAACTCGGGGGGCGGGATCCTCACGTTCGAGTCGACGGCGGCGCTTCCCGGCGCGCCGGGGCCGGGCGGCATCCCGCAGATCTGGGTCTACGAACGCGACACGACCTTCCTCCGCCGGATCACGGCGGGCGCCGTACCGAGCCTCGGTCCCGTGCCGAGCCGGGACGGGGGGACGATCGTCTTCACGTCGGCCGCCGCGCTCGCCGGCGACGGGCACGACACCGGCACGCTCCAGATCTTCGCCGCCCGCTACGACCGGAGCCTGCACCAGGCGACGCTCGTGCAGCTGACGGACGGCGACGGCCCGAGTCGCCATCCGGTCCTCTCCGAGACCCGATCGGTCGTCTGGTTCGCTTCCGAGGCGACGAACCTCCCGGGCGGCGACGCATCGGCCGTCCCGCGCATCTTCTCGGCGCCCGTGGACGCCGGGCCCACGCCGCCCGTCACGCAGCACACGGACGCCGCCACCTTCGGCGCGTGCACCTTTCCCACGGTCGATCCCTCCAGCAGCTACCTGTCGATGCTCTGCACCGGCGATCCGCTCCAGAACGGCACCACAGGCAGCCGCATCTTCACGCGCGAGCTCGAGACCGGGATCGTCGCCCAGATGACGGGATTCGGCGACGTCCAGGGACCGATCACGGCGTCGCTCGGAACGTTCTTCGTCGGCTTCGCGTCGACGGCCGACGTGGCGGGCGCCGGCACCTGCGGCCGGCAGCTCGCGCTGATCGACTTCTACATGACGTATCCCGGTCACACCGCGTCGGTTGCGAAGTGGATCGGCGCGACGCAGCCCGGGCAGCTTCCGCCGGACGCCGACCCGCCGAGCGAGACCCACACGACCGCGATCGGCAAGCGCCTCTTCACCTGGCAGGCGGGCGCGGGGCCGTCGGGCAGCCAGGAATCGATCACCGTCCGTGACGGCACCTCGACGACGCCGCTTGCAGCGAGCGGGCGCTTCACGTTCGTCATCGGGGCGCCGAACCCGTTCACCGGCCTCGCGTCCGTCGGCGTCCCGGCGGGCGGGACGAGCTTCCCGCCGCTTCCCGTCGCCGGCTTCGGGGCGCTCTGCCTGACGGCCGCGGCGGACGGCGCCGGCAGCATCGACTGCGACGGCGGCGATGCCGGAGGCGACCTCCTCATCCGCCAGGACCACGATGCCGACGCCGCCGACCCGTTGTGTCTCCTCGGCTGCCGCGAGGGTGCGAGCTGCCAGGGCGGCCTTCCGGGCCCGCACCAGCGGCCGTGCCCGCAGTGCGTCCAGGGGGAGTGCAACGGCGGGTTCGACGCCGGCCACGCGTGCGCCGGCGACCTCGAGTGTCAGCCGACGATCGCCGGACGGTGCGTCGCCGGCACCTGCGCGAGCGGCGCGACGCCCGGGAAGGCGTGCACGAACGACCTCCAGTGCGCGCCGGTGTCGCAGTGCAAGAACGAGCTCCTCGGCGTCTGCAACGGGCCCGTGGTGGTCACGCCGACCGGCGTCTACGCCGCGGGCGGCATGACGGCCGTCCTCCCGATCCGGCTCGCGCTGTCGACGGACGCGGGCGTCGACGGTCTCGCGTGCACGCCGGACGACGTCTACGCCGTGTCCGACGTGACGGCGCGGCTCCACCTGACAACCGGGACGGCGACCGCGGCGGTGTCGGATGCGGACGGCCACCCCGGCGCGCAGCTCGCGGCGGCCGTCGGCGGGGCGCCCTTCGACTGCGACGCGCTCCGCCACCGGCGGATGGAGGGCGCCCGGCTGGCCGCGACGCTCGTCCAGCTGGATCTGCCGGACGTCCCCGGGCTCCGCGACGTCATCCTGGGGCTCCGGCTCGCGCCGGCGGCGGGCGACGCCGGCGTGTGCAGCTGCGAGGGCGACGGGGACTGCAACGACGGCAACCCGTGCAACGGGCCCGGGCAGTGCCTCGACGGCGTCTGCGTCCGCACGCCGCTCGACTGCGACGACGGCAACCCCTGCACCGAGGACGCCTGCGATCCCGTCCTCGGGTGCAGCCACGTGCCGCTCCTCGACGGCAGCGCCTGCGACGACGGCGAGCCGTGCAACGGCGCCGAGACCTGCCTCGGCACCGTCTGCCGGCCCGGCGCGGCGCTCGCCGACGGCACGGCGTGCGACGATGCGAACCCGTGCAACGGCGCGGAGACGTGCGCGGCGGGCGCCTGCACGCCGGGCGTGCCGCTCGCCGACGGCACGCCGTGCTCCGACGGCAACGCGTGCAACGGCGCGGAGTCGTGTCAGAGCGGGCTCTGCGTGCCGGACGCGCCGCTCGGGTGCGACGATCAGAACCCGTGCACGACGGACGCGTGCGTCCCCGCGACCGGCTGCACGCACGCCGCCCTCCTCGACGGGTCGCCGTGCGGGATGGGCGACGTCTGCGGCGGGGCGCCGCTCTGCATGGACGGCGTCTGCGAGTCCGGTACGCCGCTGCCGGAAGGAGCGCCCTGCTTCGACGGCGACGCCTGCGCGGACGCGCAGACGTGTCGGGGCGGCGTCTGCACGTCGGGCGCGGAGCTCGACTGCGACGACGGCGACCCGTGCACCGAGGACGCCTGCGACGCCGTCCTCGGCTGCCGGCACGACCCGGCGCCGGACGGCATCCCATGCACGCTCGCCGCCGGCGGGTCGGGCGCCTGCCGCGACGGTGCGTGCCGCGCGGCCCGGACGGCCGGCTGCAACGACAACAACCCGTGCACGAAGGACGTCGCCGGCGCGGCGGGGTGTACGCACGTCGCGCTCGTGGACGGCACGTCGTGCTGGGAGGAGGCGGCGGGGCTCTGCGACGGCGCGGCGACGTGTTTCGACGGCGCCTGCGTCGTCACGCCGGCGCCCGACTGCGACGACGGCGACGACTGCACGCTCGACGCCTGCGACCCCGGGCTCGGCTGCGTGCAGGTCCCGATCGGCGACCTGCCGGGCGTGGTGTGCCGGTTGAAGAACCTCGGGCGTGCGGTGGTGGAGGCGCCGGCGGAGAGCTTCCGGCCGACGTCGCTCCGGAAGCGGCTCGCGAAGCTCCTCGCGACCGCGCGCCGGCGGGCGGCCGCCGCGCTCCTCGTCGACGGCCGCCGCCGGCGGAACGCGATTCGCGTCGCGGAACGGTCGCTGGCGCGGTTCGTGCGCACCGTCTCGAACGCGAGCAGCCGCCGGAAGATCGATCGGACGGTCGCGGACGGCCTGGTCGCGAGCGCGGCCGGGACGCGGACGATGCTCACGCCGCTCGTCGAGGGGCCGCGGTGAGCGCTCGGGCGGCGGCCTGGCTCGGCGGGGGTTCCGCGTCTGCAGGTCGCGGCAGAGCTTCTTCCCGCCGCCGACCGGCGGACCCTCGACGAGCGCCTTCGGTTCGCCGTGGCGACGTCCGGGTTTGCCGGACCGGCCCGTACGCGGCGAGGGCCGAGGGTCGAGGAGACGGGCGCCGCGCGCGGGGCGGCTCGACGGGAGCCGCCCCCTGCGCGCGAAGCCGGACGAGAGCGTGCTACGCCGTGGCGGCGAGCGGCGTCGGGTCGAACAGCCCCATCTCGTCGAAGGGCGGGACGGGCCGGGCGTCGACGGTCGATGCGCCCGGCTCGCCGTTCAGCGCGAGCAGCCGCTCGCGCGTGTACTCGAGCCACTTGAGGTGCGCCTCGGTGTGCAGCATCGCGGCCTCGATGCTGAGCGTCCGGATCAGGCCGTCCGCCTCCTCGTCCGACGTCGTCCGCCGGTGCTGCAGGACGAGCCGAGCCAGGTGCCGCTTGTAGTGGTGCTGCTGCTCCTCGAGGCGCGTGAGCAGCTCGCTCCGGCGCTCCGGTTCGACGACGAGCAGGCGGATCAACATCTCGTCGCGCACCGGCCGGAGCCGGACGGGCGGCCGCTGGAGCCAGCGATCGAGGACACGCTGGCCCTTGGCCGTCAGCTCGAACATGCGCCGCGCCGGATGCTGGCCGTCGCGGGTGCCGCCGACCTCGGCGATGAGCTTCGAGCGCTGGAGCGCCCGGAGGGTCTGGTAGACCTGCCCGATGTTGAGATGCCAGGCGGTCCCGACCCGTTCGTCGAAGCGGAGCTTCAGCCGATAGCCGTAGTCCGGCTGCTCCTTCAGCAATCCCAAGAGTGCGTACCGTACCATGAGCCCCCCTGTCTGCGCTGCTTCATGGCGACCTGGTCGCGCGGGCCATCGGCACGCGATGGCTCTACCCGCCGGTCACGCCATCGGGGGAGAGCAAGTGCCGTGCCCGCGGCGCGCGCCGTGACATGCAATACATTCGAACTAGCGAGAAATCGGTGACATCGCGCGCGGCGCGAGCGGCTCGCGAACCGTTTCGAACCGCGATTCGAGCCGGTCGTGGGCGATTTTCGTGAAGGGTGGTTAACGAAACGTCCGGTGCGGACGTTCCGATCGTGACCGTCCGGTCCGGTAGCCCGGAGCCGGTCTGCGGCAGCGTTCGCGAGGTCCGGCGATTCCCTCGCGGATCCCGCCGCTTGGCGGTCCGGCGCGGCCTGGGGCGCGGGACCGCGGCCGGCGCCGGACGTTAAGCGCGGTTCACGGAGCTACGTGAAAATGTATGCACGGGCAGCGTTCACGAGCCGGGCGCGGCCGGCGGCGCCTCGACGACCCGCACCCGGTAGCTCGTGAAGGCGGGCGTCTCGTCGGCCATGAAGCCGCCGCGGAAGCGCTCCTCCGCGCCTGCGGCGAGCGGCTTCGGCTTCATCGTCCGGAGGCGCTCGGCCACGTCGCCCGGCAGCCCCTCGACGGCCAGGACCTCGGCGCTCTCGTTGTAGGTGTCGATCGCGGCGACCTGCTTGCCGGCGGCGTCGAGCGCTTCGATGCGGAGCTTCACGTAGCGGAGCGGACGGGTGCCGGTGTTCTTCAGCCGGCCGACGACGTTGTAGAACCGGGCGCCGTAGCCGGACTCCCACCGTCCCCGATGCTCGAGCACGCGGGCGTCGGGCGCCGGCCCGGCCCGCTCGCCGCCGCGGGCGGCGGTGACGAGCGCGCCGGCCACGGCGAGCGCGACCAGCCCGCGGCGCGTCCCCGGCATCAGTCGGTCATGTGCGCGATGGTCCGGATGGAGAAGTACGACGGATCCCAGCGCTGCTCGAGGAACGAGCTCTGGTAGCGTCCGCCGAGCGCCGCACGATTCGTCTTGTCGTTCACGCCGATGACGAGGTTGGGGAAGACGGCGGAGAAGGTGTCGTCGTTCTTCACGAAGTGGTAGCCGCACATGGCGGTGTAGAAGTACTCGCCCGCCCGGTTGTGCACCATCTTCCAGTAGATGCGGTACATCTCCTTGTCGAAGTACATGATGACCTTGCCGAAGTTGTAGTACGGGTCGCTCGACTGTCCTTCGACGATCCACACCGGCCGCGGGATGAACACCAGGTTGTCTTGGATCCACCACGGAGCGCCCTTCGCATTCGGCGTCTCGTAGCCGGCGGGCATGTACGGCGTCTCGATCGTCTGCCGCGTCGGCGAGACCGCCTTCATCTTGAAGGGATACGGATTCAGCACCGGCGCGAGGATCTTGCCCTCGCCGACCAGCTTCCACTTGTAGTACTCGACCTTCCCGCCGTAGCAGTTGAGGTCGTCCGCGAAGATGTCGAGACCCGCGACGGGATCGGAACGCGAGGCGGCGTTCACGCGGCGGGCGCGACGCGTGGACGGGACGTAGGCCCAGAGCGCGTCCTGGCTCTCCCAGTCCCAATAGCGCTTGGTGAGCGTCGACACGCCCTCGACGTCGATCGGCTCGATCGCGCCGCCGACGCCCTGGCCCATGAGGTTCTCGGGGTTGTCCTTGATCGGGCCGAAGTGCCGGCCCTGGAAGCCCTGCGTGTGGATGAACGCCTTCACCCGCCGGAACTGCCCGCTGCCGTCGACGCCGTTCAGCGTGAAGGTCGCGCCGCCGCCGCCGCCCTGCGCGCCGGCCATCTGGAAGTTGTGCGCGATCTTGCAGGCGGCCTTGTCGTCGCTCTTGTCGATCTTCGGGAACGGCAGGCCGAAGACGAACGCGGGGATCTTCCCCGTGGACTTGTCCTTGAGACCGCACGTCTCGGGGTCGAGGTCGTACTTGCCCTCGTTCGCCGCGGTCGCGTCCCAGAAGGCCTTCGAGTAGTTCTGACGGAACTTCGCGGGATCGACGGGGACGACCTTGAACCAGTACTCGCCCTTCTGAAGACGCTTCACGACCGGCTCGGGGAGGAGATCCTTGCCCTCCTGCCAGTTGTTCGCGTCGAGCGTCCACGGCTGGTCGTCCGCGCGTGCCGGCGGAGCGGCGATCACGAGCACGACGCCGGCGAGAGCGGTCATGAGGAAACGCGCACCGATCATTGGTCCTCCTTGTCGCACGATCGTGGTTGTCGCGTGCCACGTCGTATTGGTCAAGGGTTGCGGCCCGGCGCCGCCGCGCGGAGCTTCTCGACCTCCCATGCGAGGATTGCACCCACGAGGAGTACCTCGGGCCGACCGCTCCGCCGCGCGTAGACGCCGGTCCCTGCCGGGTTCCGCTCGCCGAGCTGGAGGTCGAGGACGGTCGTGCCGTCGGCGCGCGCGAGGCGGAGTCGCGTCGCGTCGCCGGCAAGGCCGTAGTCGCCGAGGTCGGGCGGTGCGGCGTCGATCACCATCACGGGGCGGAGCCCCGCGAGCGTGTGCACGACGTCGCTCACCGGCGCGGCGGCCCAGGGACGGCCCGCGGCGTCGCGCCAGCCCCCGGCGTGGCGCACCGCGGCAAGCCGCTCGGACGGGCTCGACAGCTCGACGGTCGCCACCTCGGCCGGGCTCGCCGCGAGGAGCGGCTCGCCTCCCGGTGCGGAGTCGGACTCGGCCGGACGCAGCTCGAACACGAGCCAGGTCCCGACGAGCACCAGGACGGCGAGCAGAGCGAGCGTTCCGCGGATGGTCACGCGTCCCTACACGGTCCGCTGGCGGCGCGCCCGCCAGAGCGACACGAGCCCGAGGCCGATCGCGGGGACGATCGACCCGCCCCAGAGGACGGCGCGCGCTTGACGCGTCGTGAGCGTCAACGACGAGAACGTCCCGCCCTGCGGGCCGGGCGGGCGTGCGGCGACGAGCGGGTCGGCGCGGCCGAGCAGACCGGCGGTGGCGAGGAACAGGTCGCGGTTGCCGAGGACGTTCAGATGGAGGTTCGTGACGAAGTCGGCGTCGCCGACGACGGCGACCGTCCCGTTGCCCCGGCCGGCCGGTCCGCGGCCTGCGGCGTCGGCGGGGACGTACGCGATCGCCGCCACCGGGAGGGGGCCGCGCCGGTCGCGGCCGGGCCGGAACGTCGCCTCGCCCACGGGGCGGCGATCGACGTCCGCCCACGTCGACTCGGCGGTCACGGCGAGGTAGTCGGCGCGCCCCCCGCCGGCGTCGAGCAGCCGCACCGACTGCGCCTCCGGGAGGAGCGCCTGGACGTCGGACGCCCCCGGGAGCACCGCCTGGTTGAGGTACGCCGTCCGTGCCGAGAGGCCGTCGGTGCCGAAGAGACGCGCCTGCTCGTCGACCACGACGTCGCGCGCGATCTCGATCCCGAAACGAGCGAGGAGCTCGGCGACGGACGGCGGCGCGTCGGGGTCGGCGAGGACGAGGAGCGCCCCGCCGCGCGCCGGCCAGGCGGCGAGCGCGTCGACCTCCGCCGGCGCGAGGTCGCGCCGGGGGCCGGCGAGGATCACGAGCTGCGCGTCGTCCGGGATCGCGGCCGCGCCTTCGATGACGCGCACGGCGAAGCCCTCGGCGGCGAGCGCCCGGGCGGCCTCCGAGGCGCCGAGCCGGTCGTCGGTGTCGCGCGGGTCGTGCTCGCCGTGGCCGACCACGAAGTACGTCGGGACCGCGGGCGTGCCGGCCACCCCGAGGAGGGCCGCGGTGACGTTCTCCTCGGTGACGATCTCGACGA
>Ga0073934_10007597_pt1 | contig 14950 bp, 12 predicted proteins | sample LarsenN4metaG_FD_76834 | JGI IMG/M metagenome (GOLD analysis project Ga0073934, IMG submission 76834) | Hot spring sediment bacterial and archeal communities from British Columbia, Canada, to study Microbial Dark Matter (Phase II) - Larsen... ...
CATCAAGGGTCTGAAGCAGATCCGCTTCTGGATGACGTTCTCGGACAATTACATCAAGCACCTCGACGTGCTCCAGTCCGTCGGCATGACGCGCATCGATCCCGTCATGTACAAGGGCAATCCGGTCATTCCCATGGAGTTCCTGAAAGAGCTGCTGCCGCCGCCGTCGTCGCTCGGCAAGGGCTACACCGGCAAGACGTCGATCGGCTGCATCTTCCGCGGCACCAGGAACGGCAAGAAGAAGATCACCATGATCTACAACGTCTGCGACCACGCGCAGTGCTACAAGGAAGTCGGCGCGCAGGCGGTGTCCTACACGACCGGTGTGCCGCCGGTCGTCGGCGCCATGATGCTGTTCAAGGGGCACTGGAAGGGTGCCGGCGTCTTCAACGTCGAGCAGCTGCCCTCGAAGCCCTTCATGGACGAGATCGGCAAGCAGGGTCTGCCCTGGGTGATGAAAGAAATCACCGAGGCCGATCAGAAGGAGCTGTTCGCGGTCAAGACCTGAGCGCGCATCGCGCGGATCGGGCAGGATCGAAGGCGCAGCCCCGGAGCGATCCGGGGCTGTTTCGTAATCGGCTGAACGAAATGCACGCCGTTCGCGGCGCACCCCTGAGGGAAGACCCATGAGTGAGACGCTGCCGAACATTCCCGCCGGCATCCGGACGCCGGCCTACGTGCTCGATGAAGCGCTGCTCGATCGCAATCTCGCGACGGCGGCCCGCGTGCGTCGCGAGGCCGGCTGCAAGATCCTGCTCGCGACGAAGGCGTTCGCGATGCCGGTGGCGTTCCCTGCGTTCGCCGCGGTGCTCGACGGATCGACGGCCAGCGGCGAGTACGAAGCGCGCCTCGGCAAGGAGGAGTTCGGCAAAGAGGTCCACGTCTACGCGCCGGCCTATACCCAGTCCGAGGTCGAGGCGCTGACCGGTCTCGCCGACCACATCTATTTCAATTCGCCCGGCCAGATCCGCCGCTTCGGCGCGATCGTGAAGGCGGCCGGTAAAAAAATCGGCATACGGATAAACCCTGGGTATTCCAACGCGACGCTCGGCGGCGCACTTTACGATCCCTGCGCGCCCGGCTCGCGCTTCGGCACGATCGCGGCCGACCTCGACGACGTGCCGTGGCAGGACGTCGACATCCTGCACGCTCATGCGCTGTGCGAATCTCTCGCCGACGGTTCGGCGGGATTGATCGAGCACATCGGCCGCCATTTCGGCACCTATGTTCGCCGCGTCCGCACCGTTAACTTCGGCGGTGGTCACTTCATGAACAAGCCCGGCTACGACGTCGATAAGCTGATCGCCGCTGTCCGCGCCTTCCGGGCCGAGTTCGGGGTCGAAGTCATCCTGGAGCCGGGAGCGGGTCTCGTCGTCGATGCCGGTCACCTCGTCGCGACCGTGCTCGACATCCATCGCAACGAGAAGAAGATCGCCATCCTCGATGCATCGGCAAGCTGCCATATGCCGGATGTGCTCGAGGTGCCGTATACACCTCATGTGTTCGGAGCCGCGCCCGCGGGCGTGCTTGCGCACACCTACACGCTCGGTGGCAAGACCTGCATGACCGGCGACATCATAGGTGAATACTCGTTCGCGCAACCTCTGGAGGTGGGCGATCGCATCGTCTTTGCCGACATGATGCAGTACTCGTTCGTAAAGAACACCACGTTCAACGGCACGCCGCTGCCGGACTTGGCCGTGCTCGGTCGTGACGGTCGTTACCGGGTCATTCGCTCCTTCGGCTACGACGAGTTCCGTCGCCGCCTCGGCTGAAAAAAAGGCGGCCTGCCGAAGCAGGCCGCTCAGTCAATCGGAGAGAGTAACGCCGGCGAGGTTGGGAGTGCCGGTGAAACTCTGTTCGTAGGAATACGGGACAAAACTTAAGGTTGAGTTGAATGAACGGGGAGCGCAGACGATTGCCCGAACGTTCGACAGCTAACTGTCAGACGCGACGCGGATTTTCTGCAAAGCTCGGGTAGCGAAGCGGTCGCAATCTCGCCCGAAAAGCTGGGCACCAAGCAACCAGGGGATGAGGCCTGATACAACTCGTGCAGGCCGACTGGGAGGTATCGCAATGGAAAAGAGCGATGCCGAAAAAACGACACTGCGGAAACGAGCGCGGCTCCGTCGATCTCGCCGCTGAAGCCGAAATTCTGACCGCGACCGTTTCCGATCCGGACGGCGTCGACGCCGTTTCCTATCGGTGGAAAGTCCGCAGCGACGACGGCGAATGGTTGCGGATCGACGGCGTGCGTGGCGCCACGCTCGACATCGACGACGCCTGGGCGGGACGCGAAGTACGCGTGACGGCGCGATACCTCGATGGCGATGGCAATCGTGAGCGGCACAGCGAAACGTTTCGCCTCCCTGAAAAGTCGGCGCCTACCGCAGACGACGCAGAGTCATCCGCTAACGGACAAAATGACGGAGTCTCGGGCGGCGCAGCCCCGCCTGCGGCTGAAGAGCCGCCGAGCAGCAGCGCCTCTGATGGCACTGCTTCGCCGCCGGCTGTGGATGCTGAAGCACCTGCCACAGACGGGTCCGGCGATGGCGTCGGCGAAACCCCGCCTCCGGTCATGGACTCCGGCGAACCGCCGGCTGTCGAAGTGGGTGGAGATCAGCAAGCCAATGATTTCAAGATCGGCATCAACCTCGCGGGCGCCGAATTCGGCGGCAATCCGCGCGGCACTTTTGGTGTCGACTACACCTACCCCACGTCCGAAAACATCGACTACTACGCCGACCAGGGGCTCGACAGCATCCGCGTGCCATTCAAGTGGGAGCGGCTGCAGCCGACCGACAATGGGCCGCTCGATCCGGCGGAACTTGCACGCCTGGATGCCGTCGTCGAGCATGCGTCCGCGCGCGGTCTCGAGGTCATCCTCGACGTCCACAACTACGGCTTCCGCGACGGGTCGTTGATCGGCAGTGCCGAAACGCCGAACAGCGAATTCGCCGACTTCTGGGGAAAGCTCGCCGGTCATTACAAGGACAATCCGAACGTCGTCTTCGGCCTGATGAACGAGCCCTACGAGCAGTCGGCGGAACAGTGGGTGGACTCGGCCAACTCTGCGATCGCTGCCATCCGCGACGCGGGCGCGACCCAGAAGATCGCCGTACCCGGCACCTATTTCGACGGCGCATGGAGCTGGGTATCGAGCGACAACGATACCGTCGTCGGCGGCGGCATTCGCGATCCGCTCAACAACTACCGCTTCGAAGTGCATCAGTATCTCGATACGGACTCGAGCGGCACCAGTCCCGACGTCGTCTCCGAGAACATCGGCGTCGAGCGCCTCATCGAGATCACCGAGTGGGCCGAGCAGAACGGCCACACGCTGCATCTCGGCGAGTTCGGCGTCTCCGACGATCCGGAAGCCCTCGCTGCCATGGACAAGATGCTGGCCTACATGCAGCAGCATTCCGACGTCTGGGAAGGTGGGACCTACTGGGCCGGCGGTCCATGGTGGGGCGACTACATGTACTCGGCCGAGCCGACGAACGGGGTCGAGAAGCCGCAATTGGAAGTGCTGACGCAGTACGCGTGAGCAATCCCGAAAGTGCCCGATGCGCGGGGAACTGCGCATCGGATGTCGGCTGCACGGGCAACCGAGACCACCGGCGAAACTTTCACTCCAGTTTGGCGTGAAACGATCGGTGCGAATCAGGCAACCCGGATGCAGCAGGATGATCGACCGCGACTCTCAGCTCGACAAAGTGCTGATGGGAGCACCGATCGGCATAGCATCCGCCGCTGTAGCTTACGGCGGCAGCCACTGGGTCCTCGTGGTGATGCTCGGCGTGGTGAGCCTGCTCATCACCGCCGCAGCGTCCGTCGAGGTCTGGAAGTCGGGCGCGGTGGGTTACGCGTCCCTCGGCCTCGCACTCATGGTTTTGCCCGTCGGCTTTGCCGGTCTCTTGCTCGCCGAGCGGCAGTTCGCATCGCCGGACAGCGAGGTGAGACGTGCCGCCGGGGGCAGCGGTCTCGAGCGCACCACGGGCGTGGGCCGCAGTGGCGAGCACGTCCAGCCGCCTGTGTCCGGCAAGCCCACCGATATGGTGACCTTCGCCGAAGTCGCGCAGCTCTTGCGGACCGCGAAGCGGGCGACCATGAGCCCGACGCTCAGCGCGGACCTACCCGCTGATGTTCGCTATGCCGTCGATCGTGTCCGCGCTTGGGAAGCGGTCGGTGTCCGTCAGGTGAGCGCCATCGACGCGGCCACCGGGCAATCCCTGTTGCCTCCGGCACGCGTGGAAGCCTTGAACAGGGCGCGCCGCTCCTTCGAAGACAAGATCGCGCTCGAAGGGCGCCGCGCGCTGCTCACGGTGGAAGAAGCGGCCTGGGCCGCCCACACGCTCGGTGACAATCCCTGACCGCTACACGACGGCTGTCATGCCCCCGTCGACATAGATGACGTGGCCCGTCACGAAGCTCGCCGCGTCCGACGCGAGGTAAACGGCCGCGCCGACCAACTCCTCGACCTTGCCCCATCGGCCGAGCGGTGTTCTCGCTGCGACCCAGCTCGAGAACTTCTCGTCATTCATCAGCGCCGTGTTCATTTCGGTCGCGAAGTAGCCCGGGCCGATGCCGTTGACGCGAATGCCGTGTTTGCCCCATTCCGCAGCCATGCCGCGCGTCATCAGCTTCACGGCCCCCTTTGACGCCGTATACGGAACGATCGTCGGTCGCCCCAGCTCACTCATCACCGAGCACGTGTTGACGATGGCGCCGCGCTTGCGCGGGATCATGTGGCGCGCGACGGCGCGTGACAGGTAAAACACGCTGTCGAGGTTCGTCGCCATCACGTCGCGCCAGTCCGAATCCGTGAACTCGTCGAGCGGCCGACGGCGTTGAATGCCGGCATTGTTGAAGAGGATGTCGATCGGCCCCACCTCGCGCTCGATGCGGGCCACGGCGTCGTCCACAGGTCCGGCCGCCGTCACGTCGAAGGTAGCACTCCGCGCCTTCAACCCCTCGGCCGTCAGCGCCGCTACGGCGGCATCGACCTTCTCCGCCGATCGCCCGTTGATGACGACCGTCGCGCCGGCGCCGGCCAAGCCGCGCGCCATGGCGAGGCCTAGCCCCTGGCTCGAACCGGTAACGAGCGCAATCCGCCCCTCCAGGCGGAAAAGATCGAGTGTTGATGCCATGCTGCTGGTCCTCCGGCCAATGTCGCGCTTTTTGGTATGGTGGGCCGTCCGCTTCGTGACTGCAAGCGATCGGCCGCCGATCGAGCCAATGGGAACCCAACATGCACGCCGTCGTCATCCATGCCCCCCATGACCTGCGGATCGAGGCTGTCCCTGCCGCGGCACCGGGGCCCAGCGAGGTCCTGGTGCGGATCGGCGCCGGCGGTATCTGCGGCTCGGACCTTCACTACTACCACCAAGGCGGCTTCGGCACGGTGCGCATCAAGGAGCCGATGGTGCTCGGGCACGAGGTCGCCGGGACGATCGCGGCGGTCGGCAGCGACGTCTCGGGCCTCTCGGTCGGCCAGCGGATCGCCGTCAGCCCGAGCTTGCCCTGCGGACGCTGCCGCTACTGCCAGGAGGGCGCACAGCAGCATTGCCTCGACATGCGCTTCTACGGCAGCGCCATGCGCTTCCCCCACGTGCAGGGTGCCTTTCGTCAGGAACTCGTCGCGAAGGCGAGCCAGTGCCACCCGATTGCCGATGGCTTGTCGCTCGGTGAAGCGGCGATGGCCGAGCCGCTGGCGGTCTGTCTGCATGCGGCCCGCCGCGCCGGTCCGCTGCTCGGCAAGCGCGTGCTGGTGACGGGATCAGGGCCGATCGGGGCGCTCTCCATCATCGCCGCCCGTCGTGCCGGCGCGGTCGAAATCGTCGCAACGGACGTCGCGGAAGCACCGCTCGCGATGGCAAAGCGCGTCGGCGCCGACGTGACCCTCGACGTGGCCCGCGACAAGGCCGCCCTCGCTCCCTATGCGCGGGACAAAGGAACCTTCGATGTGTTGTTCGAGGCGTCCGGCAACGCCGCGGCGCTCGTCGGCGCCCTCGATGCACTGAGGCCGGGCGCCGTCATCGTGCAGGTTGGGCTCGGCGGCACCGTCGAGTTTCCGATGAATACCCTGGTCGCCAAGGAATTCGAGCTGCGCGGCACCTTCCGTTTCCACACGGAATATGCCCTCGCTGTCGCGTTGCTTTCCCAGGGGCTGGTCGACGTGAAGCCGCTGCTGACGGCGACGTTGCCCTATGAACGGGCTGTCGAGGCGTTCGAACTGGCCGGAGACCGCAGCCGCGCCATGAAGGTCCAGCTGAGCTTTGCATAAACGGAAAAGGCGGACCCGAAGGTCCGCCTTCCCGTGTCACCGGAATGCGTCCGAGATCAGCGGAACAGCGCGAGGATGTTCTGCGCCGACGAGTTTGCGATGCTCAGCGCCTGGATGCCGAGCTGCTGCTGGACCTGCAGCGCCTGGAGCTTGGTCGACTCCTGCGTCATGTCCGCATCGACGAGGGCCGAGATGCCGCGATCGATCGAGGCGCTCAGCGACTTGGCGAAGCTCATCTGAGACTCGATGCGCGACTTGGCCGAACCGAGGTTCGTCGCGGCGTCCGTCATCTCGCTGATGGCGCTGTCGACGGCCGTGATGACGTCGTCGATCGTGGCTGTGCCGAGATTGGTGATGTCGAACTCGTCCGTGTCGTTGGCGGTGCCGGCCGGCGTCAGCGCGGTCGGATCCTTGGAGTAGTTGGCGATCACGATCGAGCCGTTGGTGTCGATCGCGCCGGCCTCTGCCGCGCCGTTGTTGGTCACGTCGTCGGCGCTCGCGCGCTTCGACCCGAGGATGCCGAGCGCATCCGGCTGCGCCGAGCCGCCGTTGACGACGCCGCTACCGTCGGTGTTGGCATCGAAGAGGTAGGTGCCGGCCACGTCGATGTCGATCGTGCCGAGGCTCACGCCGGAAGACGAGCGCGTGAACGAGGCCACGACCTGGGCTTCCGCCGAGTAGTCGTCGCCACCCGTGTCGACCGACAGCCAGTTCTCGCCGCTGAACGACGCCGACGTGGCGATCGAGCGGAGCTGATCCTGCAGAGCGTCGATTTCGGTCTGGACCTTCGCCTGGTCCACGCCCGGCTGCTTCGCAGCGACGAGCTTCGCCTTGATCTCGCCCATCACGTCGATGGCGCTGTTCATGGCGGTGTAGGCCGTGTCGACCATTGCGGCGCCGAGGCCGAGCGCGTCGGAAACGGCGCTGAGTGATTTGTTGTCGGAACGAAGGGTGGTCGCCATGGACCAGTAGGCGGCGTTGTCCGCGGCCGAGGACACCCGGAAGCCGGTCGAGATCCGGTTCTGGGTGGTGAGCATTTCGTTGTTGGTGCTGCTGAGAGCCTGCAGCGCGGTCATCGCTGCATAGTTCGTCTTGATGCTGAACATAATGACGCTACTCCGAACGGGTGACACGTACTAGGTGCGCGACATACCGGCTCTTCCGGTACGGTGAGGCAGCTTCATGCTTCCGACGCCAGGACGTCTTGTCGGCCCACCGTGAACGTGCACACCATGCACAGAACAACCTTAACGGGCGGTTGAGACGGCTGCCCTTCGGTTCACCAAACTGCCGGCCGGCTGAGCTGCCACCGTTCAGGCGGCGCATAGCTCCCCAGCCCGCGGGCCCCTAGGGGGGATGCGGTGGCCGGATATGATGAACCGACCGGCGCACCCGACAGGAGACCCCGCGGCATGGATCCCGAGCTTCGCCAAGCGGCCAAGGACCACCTCATCCGCTATGGCGGCGACACGTTCCCGACGCTCTTCCGTTCGGCTTCGGGGACGACCGTGCGCGACGACGAGGGTCGTGAGATCCTGGATTTCACGTCGGGCCAGATGTGCGCCACCATCGGGCATAATCATCCGGCGATCGTCAGAGCCATCGAAGAGAGTTGCCGCACCGCAATTCATCTGTTCTCGGGCATGATCCCGGAGACGGTCGTCAAGCTCGCGGTGAAACTCGCCGATTGGGCGCCGCAGCCGCTGACGAAGTCGCTCCTGGTCTCGACCGGCAGCGAGTCGAACGAGGCGGCTCTGCGCATCGCGAAACTCGCCACCGGCGGCTACGAGGTCGTCGGGCTCGGTGGCTCATGGCACGGCACGACGGGCGCCTCGGCCGCGGCCTCCTACGCCAGCGACCGAAAGGGCTACGGCCCCAAGGTCCCGGGCAATTACGTGATCCCGGAACCGAACGCCTACCGCTGTCCGATCGAGCACTGCCGCGACACCTGCGACATGACCTGCTTGAAAGTCGGTCTACGGATGTTCGACATGGCGAGCGACGGCAAGCCGGCCGCGATCATCGCCGAGCCGATCATCTCGGCTGGCGGCGTGCTCGTGCCGCCGCCAGGTTATTTCACGGCGCTGCGCCGGGCCGCGGACGAGCGCGGCATGCTGCTGATCTACGACGAGGCGCAGACGGCCTTCGGCCGGCTCGGGGCAAAGTCGGCGGCGGAGTTGTCTGGCGTCGCGCCAGACATCATGGCCGTATCGAAGACGCTGGGCGGCGGCTTGCCGCTCGCAGCGACGCTGACCTCGCCAGAGATCGAGGAGAAGGCCCACAAGGCGGGATTCACCTACTACACGAGTCACGTATCCGATCCGCTGCCTGCCGCGGTCGGGCTGGCGGTGCTCGAAACGATCGAGTCGGAGCGTCTCGTCGAGCGAGCGCGCGAGATGGGTGCCTATCTCCGGCGCGGCCTCGAAGATCTTCAGCAGAAGTACGAAGTCATCGGAAATGTCCGCGGCGAGGGCCTGTTGCTGGGCGTCGAGCTGGTGAAGGATCGCGAGAGCCGGGTTCCCTATCACGCGCTGGGAGCAGCAACGACCGCTCGCTGTTTCGAACTCGGCTTGTCCATGAATATCCGTAGACGGCCGGAAAGAGGATCCGTCTGGCGGATCGCTCCGCCGCTGACGGTCAAGAAGGAAGAACTCGATCGCGGCCTCGAAATTCTCGATCAGTCGCTCCGTTGGGGGCTCGATCAGATGGCTGCAAAAAAGTGACGCGTTGAGCAGGCAACGGAGGGAATCAACCTCTCGTTAATAGAATCAGCAGCTACCCTGGTGGGGTCGAGAAACCCGCCGGTGCTGCGATGAAACCGCTCCACTCGATCGCTCAGATGCCGCTTCTGCCGCTGGTGCAACCCGTTGCGCCGGCGCCGATCGCACCGCGCCAGCCCACGCCGATCTCGCGCCGGGCCGAGATCCAGCGCAGCTGGATCGCGGAGGCCCGTCGGGCCCTCGCACTCGACGCCGACGAGATCCCCCCGCGGCATCGCTGGCTCTGTGAGAGGTCCGGCGAGGATTGCGAGCGCTTCGATGAACGGAACCTCGCCGAACTCGGCCGCTGGGTCATGCAACTCGGCGACGCGCATTGTCGCCGCGCGGCAGAGATCGCGGCAAAGCGGTTCGCCGAACACAAGGGCCGCGGTGACGCCCGCCGCAAGGTCGAGCGGTCGCTGCGGGAACTGCGCCTCTTCCTCACGGCGCGCCAGCGCCAAGTGAAGCGCCAGCGCCGGTCGACGCTGCTCGCTCAGCTCTCCCAGGTCGTCGACCGCTACCGCATGGCGCACCCTGAGCGCGCGGAAACGGAAATCGCGGCAGCCGTCCGTGAACTGCTGGCCGGCCTCGCTTCCGGCCGCAAGACGGCGCACTGATCTCAGCGCGCCGGGACCACGCGTCCGCCTGCGGCACCGGCTTCGAGTAGCGCATCGATGAGGCGATGGACGGCAAGGCCGTCCGTACCCGAGACGCGAGGGGGCCGACGCTGCTCGATCGCGTCGAGGAAATCACGCCAGACGCCGAGATGGTAATCGTGCGGGAAAGCCATCGGATCGGCACCCGTGCCGCCGGGGGAGGCATCCGGCGCGACATGCTCGGTGCGACCGTCCAGATAGCGCACATCGAGTGATGTGCCGGCCAGCGACGCACTGCCATTGGTCCCGGCGATGTCGATCCGCTCGGCACTGCCGGGATAGGCGGCCGTCGTGGCGTCGATGACGCCGAAGGCGCCGCTTGCGAACCTGACGGCCGCAACGACCAGATCCTCCGTCTCCATCCGATGCACGTGCGTGGTCGTGGCGTAGCCGGTCACTTCGACAATCGGTCCGGCAAGAGACAACAGCAGGTCCAGCGTGTGGATGCCTTGCGTGAGGAGCACGCCTCCGCCGTCACGTGCCTTCGTGCCGCGGCCGGGCTCGTCATAATAACTTTGCGGTCGCCAGAGGCGGATACTGGTCGAGCAAGAGACGATATCGCCGAGGGCGCCCTCGGCCAGCCGTGCCGCGAGGCGCTCCGCCGCCGGCTTGAAGCGATGCTGCAGGACGATGCCGAGGGTTACGCCTGCGGTCCGGCAGGCGTACACGAGCGCTTCAGCACGCGCCGTCGAGACGTCGAGCGGCTTCTCGAGGAGCACATGTTTGCCGGCGGCTGCGAGTTTCGAGACGATTTCGAGATGCGTGTTCGGTGGGGTCAGTACCGCGACCGCTGAAATACTCGGATCGGCGATGACGCGATCGAGGTCGCCTGAAAGCGGGAACGCGAAGTTCCGCGCGAAGGCGTCTCGCCGGGCGGCGCTCGGGCTGACGGCAGCGACCACTTCGGCGCGCGCGGCGAGGTCGACGAGGCTCTTGGCATGAGGCGTCACCGCCATGCCGAGACCGATGAGGGCGATACGATGCTTCATGGCGTGACGGGCTCCGCAGCGAAGTCGAAGAACACCTCGGTTGCCGGCGTCTGGCAACGATCTTCTCGTCCGCCGTTGCCCGTTAGACCGCGGCTCGGGTCGCGGCGTCGCGGATGGCCGCGATATTCTCGCGGTAACGCCCGCCCGAGAACACGGCATTGCCGGCGACCAGCACATCGGCGCCGGCCTTGGCGCAGACGGCCGCGGTGTCTGGATTGACGCCGCCGTCGACTTCGAGATGGATCGGCCGCGCGCCGATCATCCGGCGGATCGCCGTGATCTTGTCCGCCATCGCCGGAATGAAGGCCTGGCCGCCGAACCCCGGGTTGACCGTCATGACCAGCACGAGGTCGACGCGATCGAGGACGTAGGCGATCACGCTTTCCGGCGTCGACGGGCAGAGCGAGACGCCGGCCTTCTTCCCGAGACTGCGGATGAGCTGCAGCGTACGATCGAGATGCGGCCCGGCTTCCGCATGGACCGTGATGATGTCGGCGCCGGCCTTCGCGAATGCCTCGATGTAGGGATCGACGGGCGCGATCATGAGGTGGACGTCGAAGACCTTGGGGGTGTGCGGCCTCAGCGCCGCGACGACACCCGGGCCGATCGTGATGTTCGGTACGAAGTGACCGTCCATCACGTCGACGTGGATCCAGTCGGCGCCCGCTCCATCGATGGCACGGACTTCTTCCCCGAGCCGCGCAAAGTCGGCGGACAGGATCGACGGGGCGATGAGAATGGGCTGGGCCATTTGGCAGGTCTCCTGGGTCGCCGGACTGTTAATGCAGCGCGGCTCCGGACGGAAGACCTGCGTCGACCAGCCCCGTCTGGTCAGCCGGCGCCGCCCTTCGTCTCGGTCTCGCCGTGCCGGGCATTGCGCTCCAGGAAGGCGATGATCTCACCGGCTACGTCGATGCCGGTCGCTGCCTCGATGCCTTCGAGGCCCGGCGACGAGTTGACCTCCATCACCACCGGCCCGCGGTTCGAGCGCAGCATGTCGACGCCCGCGACGTTGAGCCCGAGCGTCTCCGCCGATCGAATGGCCGTCTGGCGTTCGAGCTCGCTGATGGCGACCGCTTCAGCCTTGCCGCCGCGATGGAGATTGGAGCGGAAATCGCCTTTCTTGCCGGTCCGCTGCATGGCCGCGACGACCGACTTGCCGACGACGAAGGCGCGGATGTCGCTGCCGTTCGACTCGCGAATGAATTCCTGGACCATGATGTTCACGTTGGCGGCGCTGAAGGCCTCCATGATCGACTTCGCCGACGCCTCCGTTTCCGCGAGGATGACGCCCATGCCCTGCGTGCCTTCGAGCAGCTTGATGACGACGGGCGCCCCACCGACTTCCTGCAGCACTTCTTCGGCCTTGCGCGGCCCGTGCGCGAACGCGGTCACGGGCAGTCCAATGCCCGCCCGGGCGAGCAGCTGAAGGGCCCGGAGCTTGTCGCGCGACCGGCCGATCGCCACGCTCTCGTTGAGCGGATAAACGCCCTGCATCTCGAACTGGCGGAGCACGGCGAGGCCGTAGTGCGTCACCGAGGCGCCGATCCGCGGAATGACGGCGTCGTAAAGCGGCAGATCCTGGCCGCCGTAGCGCAGTGTCGGCTTCGACGACGTGATGTTCATGTGCACGTGGAGGGTATTCACGACGTCGATGTCGTGACCGCGCGCCTGGGCAGCCGCCACCAGCCTGCGATGCGAATAGAGCCCCGGATTGCGGGCCAGCATCACCAGTCGCATCCGCTCGTGTCCTCCGACGCTTCTCGTGGCGTGGTCAAGGGCAAGCACACCCGTCCGATTCCTAAGCCGGTTCTCGGATTAGCGGAAGCGGTTCGCCGGCGGGCGTCTCGGGTGACCGCGGACTAGTCTGCGGGCTGCCGGTCCTGCGCACCGGTTGCCACGATAGTGCCGATGAAACCGTGCCGAGCAAACTCGGCGCGGGCGGCAGCGATCTGTTGCGGGTCGGCGAGACGCTCGACGACCAGCACGGGGCGACTTTCTCGGCGCCACCGGTCGAGGAAGTGGAGGCCCGCAACCACGGCCGACCGAGCGTTGGGACGACCCGTTTCGTCGGCGCCGAAGAAAAGGTCCTCGCGAGCGACCGCGTCGATCGCCGTGCGAATCGCTGGATGGGCGATCAACTCTTCGGCGTTCGCGAGCACGACCGTGAAATCCGGGTTGATGGCCTTGCCGCGCTGGGCCAGCCGGTCGACCAGCTGTACGAATTCGGTCTCAGCCGACGGCCGCGCGCCGCGAACCGCCAGATACCCGTCGCCGTCGGCGATGTAGACGCCGTCGAACCCGAGGGCCGCCAGACGATCGACGAGGGCGGAACTCGAACCGGCCACCTGCGCCTGCCAATCGGACGTCCAGAATGCGACCGGCCAGCGACCGCCCTTGCCGGTCTGCGAGACGTCGAGCCACGCCGGCGGCGCGCTCCTGCCGAACGGTGCACCAAGCATCCAGTCGAGCTGCAGCGCTGAAGCGCTGGCGACGGTGATACGGGCGAGAACCACACGCGGCGTGCTGCCGTCGCGCCGCTTCAGCGCATCAATGGCAGCAGGCACGGCCGCAGGCGAATCGGCACCGAGAGCAGCCGGGTCGACGACGATGAGGTCATGATCCGACGCGGTCCTGAGGCCAGCCGGCGACCACGAGGTGACACGTCCGAGTGGCCCGCGGTTGATCGAGGCGGTCGAGATGGAGGCTTCCGCGCGATCGCCGTCCGGCTCGATGCCGGCGTGCATCAGCCAGGCCCCGGCGGTGATGCCACCGACCAGCATCAGGAGGCCGGCGACGCCTCTGAAGGCCAAGGATTTTGCACGCGAAATCTGTGTCGACATCCAAGCCAGATCCTAGGAACGAGACGCTCAGGTTGTAGCCCGCCCGCTTCGCTGACGACTATGGCCGCCCCGTGACGCCACGACCTAAACGGGCGACGCGGGGCAGTTTGCGGGGCGAGCGTGACCCGAAGACCGCAGCGAGGGATCAACGCGCTTCGGCGCTTCCCGTTGCGGTGACCCGGCGGCCTAGCAGAGCGAGCGCGGCGAGTGGAATGACGAGGCCGAGGATGGCGACCGACCAGGCGAGCGGCGGCAACTGGGCATAATCACCGCGGCCGATGACAAACACACTGTTCAGAAGCTTTGATCCGACCTCGCCGGTGACGAGGGCGAGGTTCATCAGCGAAGCCATCAGCGCGAACCACGTCGCGCGGTGTGCCGGCGGCGCCGTTCGCGCGATCAGGGTCAGCATCGGGATCATGGCGAGCTGAACCAGCGGCGAGGCCGCAGCCGCATCGAACAGCGCGATCTCGTGCGCCCCGAAGCCGAAGGCGGTCGTGGTCGTATGCCAGCCGTGGATCAAGACGAGATTTGGAAGCCAGAGCACGGTCCCGGCGATGGTGATCCAGAACAGCACCTGTGTGACAGGCCGCCGCGTCACTGCATCGGAAAAGAGCCACGCCGCGGCGAGACCGATCACGGCACCCGTCTGCTGCAGCACGCCGAAGAACGTCTCGTCGAAGCCGAGACGGTCGATCATGAACCAGCGGTACCCCTCGCCGATCGACGGTGTCGCGCGAAACGCGAAAATGATCGCGGCCGCCGCGAACAGGCTCGCCTGCACGTTCGCGGGGACATCGCCGGTCACGCGCTTCAGCATCGTGATGATCACGAACAGCGAGACGATCAGGATGATTTCCTGAGTATACGGAAGACCCGTGAAGGCGAGGGACGTGACGAGGCCGCCGAACGCCAGACCGCCGCCCAGGATTCGCCAATCGGTCGGCCGGGTTTCCGACGACTCGAGCCGAACGAGCATGGCGCCCGTCACCGAGATGAGTGGCACCACGAGGCCGATCAGGAACACGGTCTGGTAGGAGAACCACGACGCGAGAAGTCCGGCGAGACCCGCTGTCGCGAATATGCCGGCGTAGAGCGCAAGCCGGCCCAGGACCTGCACCATGCCGAGGTCGCGGTCGATGTCGGCTTGCGGCCTCGGGGTGCCGTCGGCCTCCTTGCGCGCCACGACTTCCGTACTCATTGCATCGGCGACGACGTCCTGGATGACGACGCCAGTCACCGACAACAGCGATGCGAGCACGAAGACCTGGTCGGCAGTCAGTGCACGCAGCCAGCCACCGGCAGCTGCGGCCAGCAGCACCATGCTCGACGCCACCAGAATGGCACCGAGGAACACGTACGATCTCCGTCTGGAACCGAACAGCGGGACGGTGTCGACGAGTTCGCCGAACAC
>Ga0073934_10007598_pt1 | contig 14950 bp, 13 predicted proteins | sample LarsenN4metaG_FD_76834 | JGI IMG/M metagenome (GOLD analysis project Ga0073934, IMG submission 76834) | Hot spring sediment bacterial and archeal communities from British Columbia, Canada, to study Microbial Dark Matter (Phase II) - Larsen... ...
AATGGGGATATATTTAACCATAAAACCTATTCCCAGCGATAAGCTCATGAGCAGGACCTTCTGGCGAATTAATGCATAAAGGGTGAGCAAGATAAAGAAAACGGTCAACGAGTCAAAGCTACTGCGCCAAAAATAAAAGGGGACAAAAAGCAGGGCATAAGACCAACTGAGCTTCAGAGCGACCTCCTGCCCATGCAATTGAGCGGCCAGGAGATAGAGCAAGGTTAGAACAGCCGACTCAAACAGGAGTAAAATAACTCCCATCCAGGAAACATAGTTTTGAAATGTCCCCTGGGCTAGATAGTAGACCCCCAAATTCATATAGGGGAAAATGGGTGGAAATTCATACCAAAAATCAATAAAAGGATATTGCCCCTGCCGGAATGAGTCTGCCACCTCAAAATAAAATAGATAATCACTACAGTACAGCAGACATGGGGCCGGATAGGCCATCAGCATCATCAACCGAAACAAGAAAAAAAGAAGCAGGATCAGTAGAAAATCGTTATGGCGTGATCTTATCCAATTGATTTGATCTTTTATCATCTGCATCAGGAACTTCTCTTTGATCATTGCCTCTGAGTTCCTGCTTCAAGCTTCTTTCGCTTTCGATAAAGCGCGGTCCACAAGATAAGCGGAAACAGGTGTCCCAAATACCAGCCCCAATCTCCGACCCAATTGGCGCTGATGGGTAACCAACTTATGGCCACCAGTGTAAGAGCCAGCCAGGTGGACACCCTGGCAACCGCCGGCAGTACAACCACAAAACTGTAAGGGACGAGATGAGGCGTAATAAGGGCTCCGGCCAACATCAACATATCCGTATCGCCCCGGGAAAACCAAAGCAAAAACGGCGCCAGGAGAAGAGACCAAGGCCAGAGTGAAATATTCTGCGGCTGTTTGGCTCCCTCGTAAAGCGTTTCCCACTGGTTCTGATAATTCAACATATCCACCGGCCACATTCCCCAGATAAGCAATGTCAAAGTAATCCAGACGGCAAAGGCAAGCAGCCTTTGTTTCGAAGCCAGAAAGGCAAAGGCGCTAATCTGCGGTTTGAGGGTGGCCAGAGGAATTAACCAGGGCAAGCCTGTTAGCCCCAGTAACACCAGCCCATCTAACTGACCCACAAACAGCAACCACAAAACCGGCCACGATAAAAATGAGACGGCCATGATCAGCGGTGAGGCGTAACGGCGATAGAACGCTATAACCAGAGCCGCGCAACTGAGACCAATTAAACCGGGCCAGCTAAGCCATTTTACACAGACGGTCCAGGGAGGGTAAAAAGACTCAACCACACCTTTTGAATAGTAGTGATACCAATCATATCCAAGAAAGCCGTCAGCTTTAACGAAAAACCCCACTGCTGAAAATATAAAGGTTGATACGCCCAATATGAGAAGATACTCCCATAGCGTTACGTGGCGCTGCGCTCCAAACAGCGGCGGAAAGAGCTGCTCATCCAGCCGATGCCACAGATCAGGCAGATTCAGCTTTATTACTGCCACCGGCACGCCTCCAGTTCTGGGCAGTTGCCCCTGTTAAAATCTGGTATAGCCCAATGGCTAACAAGATAAACATACTGGTCCGGACGAATATCGTTAAAGGGAGCAACTGATTTAACCCTCGCGACAGGATAATCGGCCACTCCAAAAAGTTGACAAAGCCAAGCCCGATAATAAACAGGATCGCCTGGCGTTGAGGTAGGGCTAACAGCAGCAGAGGGATCAAAAAGGTCTGCCACTGAGGGCTCCAGCCTTGCGACCAGAGAAAAAAGATGATAAAGGTTAAGGTGGTGAAAACCACCGCATCTAATTCAGGCAGGGCCAACACAGAAGGTTGTCTCAAAATCAAGAGGCCCAGCAGGCCAAAGGGGATCAAGGTTAACCAGGTCGGTATCCGGGCCGGCTTGTTGACCGGTTGAGTGGCTTTGGCCGGGTCAAAATGATCGATGAGGGGGCCAAAATTGCCGGTTCCGGTATTGCCATCCAGCAGCGCCCAGACCGTCTGATAGGATGATTTACCGGCCTGAGCCTGGAGCGAGGCCAGCGTCAAACGCGGATTGAGCAGGGCAAAGGGGCCAAAGATGGCCAGGCTGATCAGCAAGGTGACCAGCCCATAGCCGATGGCCGACCTAAAGCCCCGTATTCGCCAGATGGCGGCAAGCAGGATGACCGGCAAAAACTTGACCATGGCGCCCAGCCCCAGGGCCAGGGCCAGCAGCTTGTTTTTGTTTTCGATCAGGCTATAAAGCCCTAACAAAATGAAAAAGGTCGTTAACGCATCAAAATTACCCAGCCAGAAAAAGACCGGCACAAATAGGCTGGTATAGATCCAGGCGGTGTTGATGGCCTGGCTCCGGCCATATAAAAAGGAGGCCAGCCGGTAGAGCAAATATAAATTACCACATTCCACCAGGAGCAGCACAAAGGCCAATAGAACAATGTAATTCTTTAACTGCTGGCCGGCCAGGTGATAAATGGCAATGTTGAGGTAGGGGAAAATGGGGGGGAATTCATACCAGTAGTCGATAAATGGCCAGCAGCCCTGCTCAGCACCGGTGGCGGCTGTACAGCCGCCGGGCCGGCTCATGTCGGCCAGGTTGAAGTAATGCTGGTAGTCGCCGTAACTGATCAAATTTTCTGGAGGAAAAGCCAGCAGCAGCATCAGCCGGCCGGTTAGAAACAATAAGAGGATCAGTGAAAAATTGACCGGAGAGGCGGCAGCCTCTTGGCGACGCTGGTTTAGAGAAACCTCTGGTTTATTTTGACTACTGGACATTTTACCAACCGGCGTAAGAGATAATCGTCTTGTTAGGATACAACAGAAGAACAGAGGATAAAAAGGGGCAAAGGTCACAAACAGGAGCGGGCTAAAGGTACTTCATGACCTTCCCCAAAGTCCCACTTTCTAAAATTGCTGATCATGAGTACTCCATTCTTATCACAATCTTGGCGCAACCAGCTTGTTGATTTCATCAGCCTGGGGAGGCAGGGGAGGTAGGGCTGATACTTGAATACGCTGGCCCTTCTTGAACCGGCCGGTTGCCAGGCGCATCACCGTGTACATGGCTTTATAGATCTCTCGTTGGGAAATTTTGGATTGACCTCGCTCTCGATTGGTAAAGATTATCGGAATTTCACCGACCGGAAAACCTTTCTGCTGGCACCTAAAGATCATTTCAACCAAAAAGGAGTATCCGTTAGAAAAGATTTGATCCAGTTCAATATTGAGTAACACTTCCCGGTGGTAGCAGCGAAAACCGGCGGTGCAATCACGCGCCTTTAAGCCGAGTAGGGTTCGGGCAAAGGTGTTAGCGCTCCAACTGAGCAGGCGGCGTTGCCACTCCCAATTGGCAACGCCGCCATTGGGAATATAGCGAGAACCAATGGTAATATGATAATGATTGGCCAGGGCGACCAGGGGGGGAATATAAGCAGGGTGGTGAGAGAAATCGGCATCCATTGTAATCAAACGTTCCGCCCCTTCAGCCAGGGCCTTTTTAAAACCGGCCACATAGGCTGTACCCAACCCTAATTTACCGGCGCGGTGGATGATCGAAACCTCCGGCCTCTGACGGGCCAGCTCATTAACCACTTGCCCGGTTCCATCCGGCGAGTTATCATCCACAACAATAACCCTGGCCTTTATAGGTAAAGCCAGAATCTGTTGGATCAAATCGACAATATTCTCTTTTTCATTATAAGTCGGGATAATAACAGACGTATTCAAGGTCCCCTCGCTTGAAGTGTGAAGATGATTAGAGCTATTAAAAGCGCCGGTTAGCCCCAATGTTACTTATACCAAAATAACCGCCCTATCTTACCATAAAGCCGTTCATCGAGCTATTTCATTCACAACTTGACAAGACCCGTCATCTTTCATATTCTTTCCCTTATGCCAAGCAACAGTAAAGTCATCATCGAAACTATTACCAGCCAGGCGCTACGCGATAATCCGCTTGGCGACCCTTATATCCGGCAGACGCCGGTTTATGTGCCGCCCGGTTATGAGGAGAGCAATGTTCGCTATCCAACAGTATATCTGCTGGCCGGCTTTACCGCGCGCGGCAGCTTTATGTTGAATGACGCCGCTTTTGAGGAGCCTATCCAGGAACGGCTCGACCGGCTGATCGAATCAGGTGAAATTGAGCCAATGATTGTGGTATTGCCCGATGGCTTCACCCGCTACGGGGGCAGCCAGTATCTCAACTCCAGCGCCACCGGCCGGTATGAAGATCACCTGGTTCATGAAGTGGCGCCGTTTATCGATCAACGATACCGGACCCGGCCTGAGGCGGCCTACCGGGCCATTGGCGGCAAATCTTCCGGCGGCTACGGCGCCCTGATTCAGGCGGTGCGCCATCCAGAGCTTTTTGGGCTGGTCGCCTGCCACAGCGGCGATATGTATTTTGAATATTGTTACCGGCCCGATTTTGTAAAGTTTCTGGACGCCGCCAACCGCCACAATCTTCATACGGCTGAAGCGTTGGCCGAGTTTCTGGCTAACTTCAGGCCCAAAATGCATCCTAAGCCGGCCGGTTTTTTCGACTTAATTCATATAGCGGCGATGTCGGCCTGCTACTCACCCAATCCGGCTTCGCCCTGTGGCTTTGATTTACCCTTTGCCTTTTATACCGGCGAACTGCACCCGGAGGTCTGGCAGCGTTGGCTGGCCCACGACCCGATTACCCTGCTTGAGGCCGGGCCGTATATTGAAGCCCTGCGCCGGCTGCGGCTGATCTACCTGGATTGCGGCAACCGGGATGAGTACGCCCTGCACTATGGCGCGCGCATCTTCAGCCAGCGCTTGACCCGGCTGAACATTCCCCATCATTATGAGGAGTTTGACGGGGGCCACCGCAGTACGCAGTTTCGTTACGATGTGTCACTTAAAGCAATTTCTAAAATGTTTGAAGCGGTTAATCACCCTTGACATAGCCTCACCGTAACGATAGAATCGGTATTACTGTATAACAAGGAGGTGACTGTGAGCGTCAATGTTGTCTTCCCCGAAGAGCTTTTGGTTGCAGTAAAGGAAGATCGGGAACAATTTATGCATCAGGTGATGATCTACACTTTAGGACATCTTTATGAACAAGGTAAGATATCTTCCGGGTTGGGGGCTAAAGTGCTGGGCTGCGACCGCTGGGAGTTTTATCATCTCCTTTCGGAGAATGGCTTCGCTGTTATCGATTACCCGGCTGATGAATTAGTCGATGAGGCTGAAACCAGTCGTCAGATCGCAGAGCAGATCAAAACCAAATGACGGCTATCATCAATGCCACACCGCTGATTGCTTTAGCTTTGGTTAATCGACTTGAGCTTGTACCTCGCATATTTGGCAATTCTCTGGTATAATAACAGCTTGTAAAGTCGCAGACCTCGGCTGCCGTAGCCGAGGTTTTTATATGGAGTTTAACCCTTAAAAGGAATGTGTATGCTTGTAAAACGAACCGATCTTCGTAATATCGCCATCATCGCCCACGTCGATCACGGCAAAACCACGCTGGTAGACGGCTTGCTCAAGCAGGCCCGCGTTTTTCGGACAAACCAACATGTGGCCGAACGGATTTTGGATTCTAACGATCTGGAGCGCGAACGGGGGATTACCATCCTGGCTAAAAATACCGCCATCAATATTTATGATCCGGCTGCCGGGCAGCAGGTCAAAATCAATATTGTCGATACGCCCGGCCATGCCGATTTTGGCGGCGAGGTTGAACGGGTCCTCAATATGGTGGATGGGGTGCTGCTTCTGGTCGATGCCGCCGAAGGGCCGATGCCCCAGACCCGCTTTGTGCTCAAAAAAGCGCTGGAACTGGGCCACCGGGCCATCGTCGTCATTAATAAGGTTGACCGTAAAGATGCGGACCCTGACCGGGTTTTGAATGAAACCTTTGATCTGTTTATCGAGCTGGGCGCGACTGAAGCCCAGGCCGATTTTCCGGTCGTTTATTCGGTGGCTACCACCGGCCAAGCCGGGCTGACGCCCGACCTTAGCCCCGACCTGCAGCCGCTCTTTGAGACCATCCTGCGAGAAATCCCTTGCCCGCTGGTTGATGTCGATGCGCCGCTTCAAATGTTGGTGACGACTCTGGATTATGATAATTACCGGGGGCTGACGGCGATTGGCCGCATCTTCGCCGGCCGGATCAGGACAGGTGCGTCTATTGTTCGCCTGGTCCCAAAAGGAGAAAGTTATAACGACCGGGTTCGTTATCTTTATGTTCACCAGGGCCTGGAACGGACCGAGGTTGAGACAGCCGAGGCGGGTGAGATTATCGCCATTGCTGGGTTGGAAGGGGTCGCTATCGGCGATACTCTGGCCGACCCGGACCATCCGGTGGCCCTCCCGGCCATCCGGGTTGAGGAGCCAACAGTACGGATGACCTTTGGGGTCAATACTTCGCCCTTTGCCGGTCGCGAAAGCCGCTGGAGCACTTCGCGTAAGCTGCGCGAGCGCCTGTTTGACGAACTGAAACGGAATATCGCCTTGAGAGTGGAGGAGACAGCCAGCGCCGATACCTTCATCGTTTCCGGCCGGGGCGAACTGCACCTGGCTATTCTGATCGAAACGATGCGGCGGGAAGGTTATGAGTTTCAGGTTTCCCGGCCGGAAGTGATTGTGCGCCAGGGGCCAACGGGCGAAAAACTGGAACCTTATGAGGAGGCTCATATTGAGACCAGCGCCGATACGGTTGGGGCTGTGGTGGAGATGTTGGGCAAGCGGCGGGGCGAAATGTTGAATATTGAAAATATGAGCGACGGTTCAACCCGGCTGACTTATCTGGCGCCTACCCGGGGCTTGCTCGGTTTTCGCTACCAGTTTTTGACGGCCACCCGGGGTATGGGTATTTTACACACCCTGTTTCACCGTTACGGCCCCTTAGCCGGCCCCATCCAGGCCCGTTCCAGGGGTTCTCTGGTTGCCTGGGAGGCCGGTACGGCCACCTCATTTGGGCTGCAAAACGCCGAACAGCGGGGTATACTTTTTATCATGCCGGGAACCGAGGTTTATGAAGGCATGGTCGTGGGCGAGCACCAGCGGCCGGGCGACCTGGAAGTGAATGTTTGCAAGCGGAAACAGCTCAACAATATGCGCAGCGCGGTGCGCGAGATTGATGAAGATTTGACGCCGGCCCGGTTGATGAGTTTGGATGAGTCGATGGAATATCTGGCCGATGATGAGTTGCTGGAAGTGACCCCGGAAAACCTGCGCATTCGCAAGCGTATTTTAGATAAGAATCAGCGGGCTCGTGAAACCAAACGGGTCAAAGAAGCTTTGGGCGTAATGTAAAGATATTAGAGTCGCTGATAGGTTAGTAAGCCGTACCCCCTATGGCAACGCTCGTTACGAAACTGAGTTTCGTAATGAGCGTTGCCATAACAGCCGGGGATAGAGTCGAGGCTTTAGCTGGTCCTCCGCCTAAAGGCTCGACTCCATACGCCCTTGATGCACCAATAGGTTCCATAACAGCCGGGGATGGAGTCGAGGCTTCAGCCGGTCCCCCGCCTAAAGGCTCGACTCCAGGCGCCCTTGATGCACCAATAGGTTCCATAACAGCCGGGGATGGAGTCGAGGCTTCAGCCGGTCCCCCGCCTAAAGGCTCGACTCCATACGCCCTTGATGCAACAATAGGTTCCATAACAGATAGAAAGGAAGGCTCATGTCCCAGCCAGCCAGCCACCCGCAGATAGCGCGTTATCTTGAAGCCAATTTACCCATTTATCTTGATCTGCTCCGGCAGATGGTGGCCATTAACAGTTTTACGGCAAATCCTGAAGGTGTAAACAGGCTGGGCCGGCTGACGGCTGAGGCCTTTGCCGATTTAGGCTTTACTGCCGAAATGGTTCAAGCAGCTAATCCCCATTATGGCCACCACCTGGTTTTGACCAGGCCGGGCCTGTCCGCCCAAAAAATTGGTTTGATCTCTCATCTCGACACGGTCTTTCCCCCGGAAGAAGAGATTTTAAATAACTTTGCCTGGCGCGAAGAAGGAGATCGGATCTACGGGCCGGGTACGGTTGACATTAAGGGCGGCACGGTGATGATCTATATGATCCTGGCTGCCCTGCAACAATTTTTTCCTGAGGTATTTAACCAGGTCACCTGGCTGGTCCTACTTGACGCTGCCGAAGAACGAGAGGCCCGCGATTTTGGGCAACTATGCCTGGAGCGGCTGGGGCCGGAGGCGCTGGCGGCGCTGGTTTTTGAAGGGGGCCAGAAGGTTAGAAATAACTTTTCAGTTGTCGCCGCCCGCAAAGGCATTGCTCTTTATGAAGTCATTACCAGTGGCAAAGCCGCTCACGCCGGTACCTCCCATCCTAAAGGGGCCAACGCTATTGTTCAACTGGCCGAGGTGATCTGGCGGATCGATAGCCTGACCGATTATGAACGGGACTTAACCTTTAATGTCGGGGTTGTCTCCGGGGGTACGGTCACCAACCGGGTTCCTCACTACGCCGAGGCGCAAGTTGAGATGCGGGCCTTTGCCGTCGATGTCTTTGAGGAAGGGATTGCCAGGATGCTGGCTCTAAACGGCTACTCCAGTGTCCGCAGCGCTAAAGACGGCTATCCTTGCCAGGTTAGGATAGAGCTCCAGAGCCGGGTTGCTCCCTGGTCGCCTAATCCCGCGACCGATCACCTCCTGGCGATCTGGCAGGCGGCGGCTCGATCCGTGGGCCTGGCGGCGGTTCGGGAAGAGCGAGGCGGCTTGAGCGATGGCAACCTGATCTGGCGACATATTCCGACTCTGGACGGGCTTGGGCCATCCGGCGCAAATGCTCACTGCTCCGAACAAAGCCCTGACGGCAGCAAGGAGCAAGAATATGTTGAGGTAAGTTCCTTTGTCCCTAAGGCGCTACTCAACGTTATGGCGATTCTGAGACTGGCCAGACCGTAAGAGCTTTTTCTGAGATAGCCTTAAATTTGGCGTCCCGATAGAGTCCTGCAGAAAAACAATCTGGCTCATGAATTTCATCCTTCTAAAACCAACCTGTAGCCAGTGAACAGGCCGAGGCCATTGCCTGTTGCAGTAATGCTTTGTTTGGCTCCATCCCTGCCATTTGAAGTTGGCAGTGGCCCAGGTCGGCATACAGGGCTTGTTGTAACTCCTGCATCAAGGGGTAATCCTGTAATCTCAGGTTACATTCAAAATTGCTGTTCAGCGCCCATTGATCCACATTGGCCGAGCCAAAGAGAATGGTTCCTTTATCGTTCCAGGCCTCTTTAGCATGCATATACCGGCCTTTGTAACGATAAACGCACGCGCCTGAACGGCTGAGTTTATCACCGGCAATCCGGTTCATTAAATCAATGAAGGGTACTCGGGTACGGTTAGAAAACAGGATCGTTATCTTTACCCCGTTCTCTGCCTGAGAGCACAGGGCGTTGAGAATTTCTCTGTCAGGCAAGAAGTACCAGGTACGGATGGTCACTGACTGCTCGGCCTCTAAGATGAGATCCAATAACGCCCGCCGAATATCTTGCCGGTGACCTGGTAACGTTAACAGCAGCGAGACACCCTCTACTTTCAGGTTAGATAAATACAACCTCTGGCTGGTACTACCTTGAGAAAACTGGTGCAAGTAGGTGTAAAGTTGAGTAAAAGCATCGCCCAAATTGCCCTCCAGGCAGAGATTGGAGTCGCGCCAGTTCAAATAATGGTCACCAATGTTTGAGCCGCCAATAAAGGCCAGGCGCCCGTCAATGGCGCAGATTTTAGCGTGCAGCCGGTTGAACTGGCTGAGGCGATCTCCATCCGGTCGAAAAAGGTCTACCTGTACACCGGCTTCTCGCAAACTCGCCAGGAGCATGTGGTTGCGCCGGCCATTTTGGACATGATCCAGTACCAGACCCAGTTCATCAACCATCAAACGAACCGCCAGGCCGTTAGAAGCTTTCTGCCGCAGTACCCGGCTAATCCTGTCCGCCCATTCCCCATGATCAAAAGCAAAGTAAATCATATCAATGCGGCGCTCGGCTTGCTGGAGAGCAGCTAACAGGATGCGATAAAAACAACTAACATCGGTAAAAAGCCTATAATTTGTAGCGCTCATCGTGAATTCCTCCGGGCCAGGCCATAACGCCAGGCAACAAAGGTGACTACAGCCGCTGCCAGAACAATGAACCAGACCCGACCGGACAACTCAAAGCCATAGGCGCCAATGGCGGTCAGGACCACGACGCCGGGTAAGCGGCCCAGCAAGTTGGCGATGAAAAAGCGGCTGGCGGACAAAGAACTCATACCCGCCACATAATTCAGGATATCAGCGGGAAAAACGGGCAGCATAAAGCCAAAGAGGAAGAAGATTAGGCCCTTCTCTACCGATACCCTTTTCCACTTATCCAGGAGTTCGGCGGGGGCCAGACGCTCTACGACGGGCCGGCCCGCCCAGCGAGCCAGCAGAAAGGCGGCCTGACTGCCGCCAACCGTGGCTGCCAGATTAAGGCAGAAGGCCATCCCAAATCCATACACGTAGCCGCCGCTGATCATTAAGATGTGGCCGGGGATAGCGGCGACAATCACCTGTAACACTAAAATCAGGCCAAGCAGCAGTGGCCCGGCCAGGCCAAACTGGGAAATATAAGCAATGACTGCTTCCCGGTCGCCAACGATGTGTAAGAGAACCACGGCCGGCTGCCAGAACCACCAGAGCAGCACTAACCCGGCCAGGGCAAGACCCCACTTCAGCCAGCGCCCAATTGCTCTTTTCTCTCCCGATACGGTTAATACCCTCGCTACAATATGATTGATGACCATAATCCAATCTCCTTTGTTTGATAGCTCTATTATCAAACAAAGGAGCGATAAAATCGCCCCACTATCAACTATTCTCAGCCGGTCCATCTACCAGTTTTGGTAGATTTACTGAGGCAGCCTTATGTGCCATTAAACAGAAAGGGCGAGAAATTTCTCGCCCTTTCGTTTTTGGTTAAATTTTTTTGAAAAATAGTCACCGACGGCTCGTAAGCCATACGCCCCTATGGCGACCTCTCGTTCCCAAACTCTGTTTGGGAACGAGAGATCGCCATAGCAGATTTAAACCACCGCTGGTACTTCGTTACCCGCAGCCCGGATCGCCTGGCGCATATTGATGAAGAGCAGCATCACAATGCCGATAACAAAGAAGGCGATCAGCGGCAGCAGAGCAACGCGCGAACTGCCGGTTAGCTGCACCGCCAGGCCAAACACCACCGGCCCAATCCACGAGGTACCCCGTTCGCTGATTTCGTACAGGCTAAAGTAGGCCGACTCCTGGTTGGGGGGGATCATTTTGGCAAAGATGGACCGGCTAAGGGCCTGTGAACTGCCCAGGACCAGCGCCTCGACAAAGGCCCACAGCCAGATCTGGCCAGGGGTATGCATCCAGGCAAAAGCCCAAACTAACAACCCGGCCCAACCCACCAGCGTGATGATCACTGTAGACTTGGCTCCAATTCGACCGGCCAGACGATTGAACAAGATGGCTCCTGGCGCGGCGACAAATTGGACCATCAGCACCACGCCCACCAACATCTCTGGCTCCACCCCCAACTCGGCCATTGCAAAGATCGTCGCGACGGTATTGACCGTCTGGATGCCGTCATTGTAAATGAGATAAGCCGCCAGGTAGCGCAGCGTGAGTGGATATTTTTGGGCCATCTCTTTTAACGTTGCCAGAAAGGTTTTGAAACTGTAGGTGAGGTAGTTGACCCCGGCGGGCAGAGACGTTACTGTTTTGCGCTGCACCAGGCGGCGCTGGGGAAACAGCCAGGTAAAAACCAGCCACCACAACCCGGCCCCGGCCAATGAAAGACGGACCGCCAGACCTTTATCGGCCATGAACTGCAGCAGCACCAGGTTCAGGCCCAGCATGATACCGCCGCCGATATAGCCGTAAGCAAACCCCCTGGAGCTAACCGAGTCCTGCTCTGCCGGTCTGGCGATATCCGGCAGAAAGGCGTTGTAAAACACAAGCGCTGCGCCAAAGGAGAGGTTGGCAATGATAAAAAGGAGTCCGCCGAATAAAATGGAGCTGCTCTGCACCAGGAAAAGCAGCATGGTGGCGACGGCCCCGGCGTAAGCAAAGCCCAGCATCAGCCGTTTCTTCAGGTTGGTGTGGTCGGCCAGGGAGCCCAGGATGGGTAACAAAATGACCTGCAAGATCACCGAAACAGAGACACAGAACGGATAAAACGCCTCCGCCTCGATGTCGTAGCCGCCCACGGCCAGTACTTCAGCCGGTTGTCTTTTGATCAACGCAGCCAGGTAAGGCCCAAGCAAAACCGTCACTACCGTGGCGCTAAAGGCTGAATTGGCCCAGTCGTACATCGCCCAGCCGATGATTTCTCGCTGTTGGTTGTTCATGGTATTTCTCTCCTGGGTTAGATATTATCAGGATATTGCATTATAATTCAGTTATAACCCCAGTATAAAACGAACCAGCAACACCATCTACTTGCTATCCATCGATACAAGTCAGTTCATCTACCAATTTTAGAAGATTTGCCGGAGCAGCTTTATGAACCACAAGGAATTTGGCCAACTCATTGCCGCGTTGCGTAAGGAGCATTTTGACGAGGATGGAAACCGGCTGACCCAAGCTAAACTGGCTAAAAAGGCTCAGCAGCACAACCCACATAGCCCGCTCAACGAGATTATTATTGGCAAAATTGAGCGGGGGGAACGAGCTATGCTAGACGACCACACGCTGTTAAGCTTGGCTGACACGCTTGAACTGACCATTGGGGAACGGCGCGAGTTTTTTCTGGCGGCCACAGGGCTGGACAACGAGCAAATCTATCCTGCCCCAAAACCCGCTGAAGAAATTTTGGCCTCAGCCATTCAAATGCTAACCGATATTCAATTGCCGGCGCTGTTGCTGGACAGTTATCTTGATGTGATCGCCATCAATGCCATCTTGGCAAAGTTGTATGACACCAACCAGATTGACCTGCGCCGCCGTCTAAACCAGCCCGCCGGAAGCAATTTACTCAGCTTTATTTTTTCGGCTGATTTTGAACCGCAGCGCCGGCTGATGAGCCAGCGGGAGTGGCATAACTTCGCGGTTGGCAATGTTATTTATTTCCGCCGCGTTACCTTGTGCTACCGCATGACCAATTATTTTGCGGCCTTGTTGGCCCAGTTACGGCGCAACCGGGAATTTCGGTGGTACTGGGAGCAGGTTTTTTATGAGGAAAAACGTTACTTTGTCGGGGGAACGTCGTTTAGATTGGGAACTCCAGGGTCAACCCAGTTCAGTTTCCTTACAGCGCCCCTGGTTACGTTGACCCCCTATGGCAACCTGGAGATTATAACCCATATTCCCCGCAACGCGGATACCGCCATCGCCTTCCACCAGATGGCCCGTGAAACGTCTCCAAATAGTTATCAACTATCCTCCTGGCCGGAGAAAACGTTTCAGGAATAGAAGGGATAAAATAAGCATGGTTACATTAGACGAAATCACTACACCCCAGGAACTCGATCTCCTGGTAGCCTTTTTTGATCTGACCGGTTTTGCCCGTTTCAGCCGTACTCATTCGGCCAGAGAAGTTTTTGATACCTTTGCCGAATTTTATGAGTTTGTCGGCGATTTGATTGAAGCGTCGGGGGGTAAAGTGGTTAAATTCATCGGCGACGCCGGCCTCATCCTCTATCCCGAAGCGCATGTTGATCGCGGGGTGTTGGCTTTAAAAAATCTGAAGAACGCCGGCGACGTCTGGCTGGCCGACCACAAAATCGCCAGCCGGCATATCATTGGCGCTCATTTTGGCCCGGTCGTATGCGGCCAGATTGGCGTGAGGCGAGATAAACGCTTCGACATCTTTGGCGAGACGGTCAATATTGCGGCAACGTTAAAATCTAATGGCCTGGCCATCACGCCTCAACTCTTTCGCCGCTTAAATCCCGATACTCGCAAGCTGTTTAAAAAGCATACGCCGCCGATCACCTATATTCCTATTGATGAAACTCACCAGGATTAACGGCTAATATGAGGAGATACGCCACACACAACACGAATCACATTATGTATTGCGTGTTGCGTAGTTTAGAAACATCACCATAAAGATTATTTTCAAGGAGTTAGATGAATGATGGATCTTGCTATAGTTGATCATCTGCTGACGACGACTCGTTCGGTTCGCAAGCGGCTGGACCTGGCCGGCCGGTGGAGCCGGAAATCATCGAGGCGTGTCTGGAGATTGCTATCCAGGCTCCCAGCGGCTCTAATACTCAGGGCTGGCATTTTGTGGTCGTCACCGACCCGGCTAAACGGGCCGAAATCGCCAGGCTTTATAAAAAGTCTTATGATGATTACGTTGCTCCGCAAAGTAATGAAGTTTTAGTCACCCGCGCCCCAGACTCTGACCTGGAACAGCTCAAGCGGGTTCGGGCCTCCTCCCGCTACCTGGCCGACCATATGCATGAAGTACCCGTGTTGATCCTGGCCTGTATCCAGGGCCGCCGCAACGACCCCAGCCCGCTTGCTCAAGCCTCTCTGTACGGCTCGATCTTACCCGCCGTCTGGTCGTTGATGCTGGCCCTGCGGGCCAGGGGTTTAGGCTCGGCCTGGACCTCGCTTCATCTGCGCTATGAGCGAGAGGTGGCGATCTTACTCGATATTCCGGATAATGTTACCCAGGCGGCGATGCTGCCAGTGGCTTACTTCACCGGCGATGATTTCAAGCCGGCTAAACGAATCCCGGCGCGTCACTTCACTTATTGGGACAACTGGGGGAACCGGCGCTAATTTAAGGTCGCCTAGCCCACAACTGGTTCCGAAACTGAGTTTCGGAACCAGTTGTGAAACGGTTACAGCTCGACCGGATTGCCGACTAATCGTTGTCTGAGCGTTGTGAAGGCGACTTGTTGGCACAAGTACAACCAGGTACAATCTCGTTATGCTCAAACCGACATCATCACCCTACCCTGCCAGGGGTTCAACGAAATCAAAATCATTCA
>Ga0073934_10007599_pt1 | contig 14945 bp, 11 predicted proteins | sample LarsenN4metaG_FD_76834 | JGI IMG/M metagenome (GOLD analysis project Ga0073934, IMG submission 76834) | Hot spring sediment bacterial and archeal communities from British Columbia, Canada, to study Microbial Dark Matter (Phase II) - Larsen... ...
ACTCGCAATTCAGGTCCAGCACCTGGGGCTGCAGAACCTGTTTGCGGCTGAAGGCGAGCAGCTGCCGGGTCAGGCCGGCCGCCCGGTCCCCCGCGTTCCTGATTTGCGTAAGCATGTCCCGAGCAGGCGAGTTGGCAGGCAGTTGGCTTTGAATGATCTCGCTGAAGCCGCAGATGACAGTCAGCAGGTTGTTGAAATCGTGGGCCACGCCGCCCGCCAGCCGGCCAACGGCCTCCATTTTCTGGGCCTGCAGAAACTGCTCCTGGAGCTTCTTGGTCTCGGTGATATCTTGTTGGATGGTGATGAAATGGGTGATCTCGCCCGCTCCATTGCGCACCGGCGTGATGGATTGCAGGTCGAAGTAGAGGCTGCCGTCCTTGCGCTTGTTGGTGAACTCGCCGCGCCAGACCTGGCCGGCCAGGACGGTCTCCCAGAGTTCCTGGTAGAACTCGGGAGCATGCTTGCCCGACTTGAGCAGCCGCGGGTTCTGCCCCAGGGCTTCCTCCCGGGAGTAGCCCGTCATCGCCGTGAAGGCCGGATTGATCCAGAGGATGACGCCGTTTCGGTCGGTGATCATGATCCCGTTACCGGCCGCTTTCAGGGCGGTCCCCTGCAGCCGGAGCTGCTCCGTGACCACTCGGGCTTCACGCCGCAGGCGGAACTCTTCCAGGGCGCGTTTCACCACGGGCCCCAGCCGCTCGAGGTGGTCCTTGGAGACGTAATCGGTCGCTCCCTCCCTCATCGCGGTCGTGGCGCGATCTTCGCCGATCGTGCCCGACACGAGCAGAAAGGGGATTTCCAGGCCCGTCGCGCGGAACTGGCGCAGCGCCGACATGGCATCAGCATTGGGCAGCGAGAAATCCGACAGGACGATCTCCGGCGGAGGGTCGAGCGCGGACGTGAAGTCGGCCAGGGTATCCACGCGCTGCCACTGCGGAGCAAAACCTGCCCGCCGCAACTCGAGCACGGTCAGTTCGGCGTCCGCCGGCTGGTCTTCCAAAATCAGGACGCGCAGAGGAATGGACATCATGCATCTCCTTTGGTTGCTGGTTGAATCGGCGGCTGGTTGAGCAGCAGCCAGTACATGCCGAGAATGCGAGCCGTCTCGGTGAACTGCTCGAAATCGACCGGTTTGACGATGTAGCTGTTGACGTTGAGGTTGTAACCTTCGGCGATATCTCGTTCTTCTCGCGAGGCGGTGAGAATCGTCACCGGGATGAGCCGGGTGCGCGGGTCCGCGCGGATGCGCCGCAGCACCTCCATGCCGTCCACCTTGGGCAGCTTCAGGTCCAGGAGCACCAGCTTGGGCACTTGGTTGACGTCGCGCCCGGCGTGGGCGCCGGTGCCGAACAGATACTCCAGGGCCTCGGCGCCATCTCGGATCACCTGAATCTTGTTGGTCAGTTTGTGCTTCTTGAAGGCGTGCAGCGTCAGTTCCACGTCCGCCGGGTTGTCCTCGACCAGCAGGATTTCGATGCCGTTTTCCGTCATGAATCAACTCCTTGAGAAAGCGTGAAGTAGAACGTGGCGCCCTGGTTGACCGCTCCTTCGGCCCAGACCCGGCCGCCATGGCGATGAATGATGCGCTGCACGATGGCCAACCCCGCCCCGGTGCCTTCGTAATCCTCAGCGCGATGTAGACGCTGAAAGACGCCGAAGAGCTTGTGGGCGTACTGCATGTCGAAACCGGCGCCGTTGTCCTTGACGAAGTAGGTGTTCTGGCCCGGCGGCTCACCATTGCGGCAGCCGATTTCAATGCGGGCGGCCGGAACGGCGCGGGTAAACTTGAAGGCGTTCGAGAGCAGATTGGTCAAAACCTGCTTGAGCAGGGCGGGATCGGCCTGGCAGGCGCCTAGCTCGCCGAGCACGACCTCGATCTGCCGTCCCGCTGTCTCGGCCTGCAAATCGGCCAGGACGGTCCGAACCAGGGCGGCTGGCACGATCGATTTCTTCTGGAGCGGCCGGCGCCCCAGGCGTGTGAAGGTCAGCAAATCGTGGATGAGCTGATCCATGCGATGCGCGTTCTCCCACGATAGCCGTAAGTAGCGCTGACCCTCCTCGGGCAGGTGCGCCGCGTATTCTTCCAGCAGGATGCGCGAGAAGCCGGCGATGGCCCGCAGCGGCGCGCGCAGGTCGTGCGAGATCGTGTACGAAAACTTCTCCAGCTCCTTGTTTGCCGTTTCGAGCAGTACGACCTGCGACACCAGCTCGCTGTTCGCGGCAGTCAGTGCCGCAGCGTCGATTTCACGATGGCGCAGCACCTCCTGAAGGCGGCCGGCCATGTCATTGAACGCCGCGCCGAGTTCGCCGATCTCGGTTCGGCTTGGGGCGGTGACGCGCGCCGTCAGGTCTCCCTGGGCGAACTCGTGCGCGACCTGGGCAAGCTCGCGAATCGGCTTCAGGACGAATCTTCGAGCAAACAGGTTGAGGGCCACGATCACCGCCAGGAAGGTGATGCACTGGGAAACGATCGCGGTGATGGTGTTCCGTCGCGCCGCGGCACGGAATGGACCGAGGTCATAGGACAGGCAAATAACGCCAACGATATCCGAATGAAACTCCGGGAAGTAGCGGCCGCCGCGCAGCGGCAGCGCCACCGTCAGGATGTCCGTGCCGTCTGCATCCTTCTCTTCGAGTATCTGCCGCTTGCCTTGCAGGGCCTTGGTGATCAACTCCTTTTCCTGAGCGAGGATCTGTTGTTGTTTCGCGGTCCGGTCGCTGGACATCAACTTGTCAGCGAGGATGGTCAGGTTGCGGTCCACGATGGTCAGACGGCGAACTTCCGGGTTGGAACCGACATTCTCCACCAGGCGCTGCAAGGCGGACAGGTCGTTCCGGTCGATCATTGTCTCGAAGGAAAAGTTAATCGTCTGGGACACCAGGGTGATCCGGTCCCTGGCTCCCTCCGCAAAAACCGCGTCGAAGTTCCGCTTGTTGACCACCGCGCTGCCCAGGGCGAACAGAATAAAGATGGCCAGGGAAACCAGGGTCACACGGCCATTGAGGGACACAGCCTTCTGCGGGGGAGTGATTGATTGCACGTTCGTCATGGCATGGCCCTCCGCACGTGGGCATCTTCCAGGCGCGCTGCCAGGTTGCTGGGCTGCTTGAGATAGCCGTTGTCCATCAGAATCCTGTCCCATGTGGCGATGGTTCGTTGCAGCGAACCGGCAGCCTGGGTCAGTCCAAAGGCTTCCGCGTTCTCGTTCTTTCCCGTGATTGCGAGCCCCTTGAGAACCTGCCGAAACTCCTGGGCCGTGAGTCCGGTGGATTCCGCCATGATGCCAACCGCCTCGTGCTCGTCGGATTTCCAGAAATCGAGAGCCTGAAAGTAACCGCGTACGATCGCGTCCACGGCCCCAGGATGGGTTCGCTCCAGGTCGGGCCGGATGATGAGCACATCGGTGATGAGCTGGGGAATCTCCTGACTACCGAAGACGACATGCCCGCCATCTTTGCCCAGGACCTGGGCCAGAAACGGATCCACCAGCGAGGCCGCGTCCAGTTCGCCGGCGAGGAATAATTCCGCGAGGCGATTGGGCGGATGATGGACGATGATGACGTCGGTTTCGCGCATGCCGTTCTTGTCGAGGGCGGCGAGCAGAACGGAGTGCAAGGCCGCCCCGGCCGTCACGCCGACGCGCTTGCCGCGAAGATCCTTGACCGTCGCAACACCCTTTTTCGCGACAATCGCGTTGGAACCCTGCGTGTAGTCCACAACCAGCACGATCTGGAACGGCACACCCTGGTCCGCCAAAAGAATCGCATCAAACAGGGTCATGGTCGTGACGTCGATCTTGCCTTCGGTGAACGCGCGCTTCGAGTCATACAGGGACGTGAAGCGCTGCACGTGGACGTTGGCGCCGTTGGCTGCGTAGTAACCCTTCTTCTGGGCCAGCACCAGGGGTTCCAGTCCACTGAAGACTTGCAAACCCATGCGGACCTCCGTCATGGGCCTGGGTTGGGTAAAGTGGACCACGCCCGCCACCCCAACGACCACAGCCAGAACAATGCAGACCAGCAGGAGCGACCGGTTCATGAATCGACTCCCTGCGAAAGGGTGAAGTAAAACGTGGCGCCCTGGTTCACTGCCGCCTCGGCCCAGACGCGGCCGCCGTGGCGATGGATGATGCGCTGCACGATGGCGAGGCCCACGCCGGTGCCCGGGTAATCCTCGGCCCGGTGCAGCCGCTGGAAGACGCCGAAAAGATTGTGGGCGTACTGCATGTCGAAACCGGCGCCGTTGTCCTTGACGAAGTAGACGGTATCAGGAGTCAGGGGACTGGAGTCAGGAGTCAGAAGCTTCCCCCCTGCCTCCTGTCCCCTGATCCCTGACTCCTGACTCCTGCTGTAACTGCCGACCTCGATGCGGGTCGCCGGCTGGTTGCGGGTGTACTTGAAGGCATTGCCCAGCAGGTTGGCGAAAACCTGCTTGAGCAGGGCGGCGTCAGCCTGACACGGGGGCAGCTCGCCGAGCACGACCTCGACCTGGCGTCCCGCATTCTCGATCTGCAGTTCGGCCACCACGGCCTGAACCAGGGCGGTCGGCGCGATCAACTGCTTCTGCATCTGCTGGCGTCCGAGGCGAGAGAAGCCAAGGAGATCGTCGATCAACTGTCCCATGCGCTGGGCGTTCTCCCGCGCCAGCCGGAGGTAGCGCTGGCCATCCTCCGGCAGGTGGGACGCGTAGTCCTCCAGCAGAATGCGCGAGAAGCCGTCGATGGCCCGCAGCGGCGAGCGCAGATCGTGCGAGACCGAGTAGGAGAAGGCTTCGAGTTCCTTGTTGGCGGCTTCCTCCTTGGCTATTCTGCCCCTCAGGTCTTCGTTGAGCTGCTTGACCATTTCCTCGACCTTCTTCCGCTCACTGATGTCCTCGATCATGCACAGATGCCGCGGATGACAAGGGTCTTCGACCGGGATCGGGGCGATCGTCATATAGATCCAGACAAAGGAACCGTCGGGACGTCGATAGCGTTTTTGCATGGAGAACCCCGGTATCTTGCCGGCGTTCAAGGCCGCCATGCCGTCCAGGTCTTCCTGGACATCATCCGGGTGGGTGATGCTCATCCAGTCGATGAACATCATCTCCTCGCGGGTTCGACCAGCGATATCCGCGAAGCGACGATTCACCTCGTAAATCTGCCCGGTGAGCGAATCGATCAAGGCAATACCCAGGGGAGCTTCTTCAAAAATGGTTCGAAACCGATGGGTGGAGGCTTCCAGTTCGGCGGTGCGGTCGTGGACGCGTTGCTCCAGTTCCTCGTTCAATTTGCGAAGTTCCTGTTCCGCGCCCTCGGCCCGCTGCCGGGCCAACATCTCGTCCTGGGCGAGGTTCATGGCCGCCTCACGCTGGACCGTGAGGCTAACCTGGCTTTCGCGGAGCTTTTGTTCGGCTTGCTTGCGCTTGCTGATGTCCACGCCCGACACGACGACCTGAATGACGTTCCCTAGCGCGTCGCGCAACGGCCCAAAGGACACATCGAGGTCGATCAGGCTCTGGTCCGCCACGCGAAGCTGGGTGTCGAAGCGAACCGTTTCGCCTCGGGCCGCACTCGCCACCGCCGAACGTATTGCTCCCTGAACCGTAAGCGAGAAAGACCAGGGGGCCAAATCCGCGAACGGCTTGCCGACCACGTCCTCCTTGCGGAGACCGCACGCTTTCAGGGGCGCGCTGTTCGCATCCAGCAGGATCCCATCCGGCGAAACCAGGCCGACGAACGCGAACATGCTGTCGAGGATGTCCTGCAGGCGCTCCTTGCTAGAGCGGATCGTGGCCTCGGCCTGCTGGCTCTCAAGGATCCGCCCCACCAACTCCTTGTTAAGGTTGCCCGTCTCCTGATCGGCCCGCTCGGCCCGTTGCCGGGCTGCCGCCTCGTCCTGGGCGAGGTTCAGGGCGGCCTGTTGCTGTGCATCGGCGAACCGCATGCTCTCCCGGAGTAATTGCTCGTTTCGCTTCTGCTGCCGCAGATCCGTCATCACGAGGGAGAGCACCGGCACTTCATCGATGGTCATGTAGTCGAACGAGGCCAGGACCATGATGGGCGTGCCATCCGCGGCCACCAGCGTGATTTCCGCGTGTTTTTCTCGGAGGACCGCGTCGCGCAGCAGCCTCTGAAAGGAGTCGCGGTCGGCCGCGGCGACGTGCTGCCGAAAGGAGCTGCCCACCAGCTTTTCCAGAGGCACTTGCAGCAATGCCCCGAGCTGGCGATTGCAATAAAGAATCGTGCCGTCGCCGCCGAGGGTGGCGGCGCCCTGGGCCATGTGCTCGACCAGCCCTCGATAGGGATGATCCGAACCTCTCAGGCTAAACACGCGCTCGCCCTGCGGGCCCGTGACGACCAGGGCATCGACCTCACCGGCGCGGATGGCGCGCAACGTGTCCTCGGCTTCCGTCAGCCGGGCCTTCAGGTCGTCGATTTCCTGAAGGAGTTCGCCGTTGGCTGCGTCTGCTTTCATGGCTTGGTTCTCGGTGGTGCCGCCGGGGGTGGCTCATCTGTGTCGGCGGATGCGCCTTCCTTTTTCTCGGGCGGCAAACCCAGGGCGAGCAGAATGCGATCGGCGTCGGAAAGATCGCCGACCAGTTTGCGCAACGGCGGCGGCAGCCTCTTCACCAGTGTGGGCGCCGCAATCACCTGTAGTCCCGCCGCCAGCTCCGGCTGCTGATAGATGTCGATGATTTCCAGCTCGTAACGCCCGGGCAGATACTTTTCGCAGATCGCCTTGAGGCTGGCGACCGCTTGGTTCGAGCGGCGCGTCGCGCCGGCGATGACCAGGCGCAGGACGACTTTCTCGTGACCCACCTCGGCGACGGCTTGCTCGAGTTCCGCCGAGAGGTCCTTCTTTATCGGGGGATGCTTTTTCATGATTCGCTCGCCTTCCGAGGCCGAACATCCAGCCCAACCAGCACACGCTCGGTGTTGGACAGATCGCCAATGATCTTGCGGATTGGCGGCGGCAGCTTGCGGACCAGCGTGGGGACGGCCAGGATCTGGTCGCCGGCCGCCAGTTGCGGGTTGGCCAGAATGTCGACCACCTCGATCTCGTATCGGCCCTGCAAATTCTCCTCGCAGAGGCGTTTGAGGTTGGCCAACGCCAGGACCGATTTGGGCGACAGACCGGCAACATACAACCGCAATAGCCATCTCTCCTGCGGGGGTGTCTCCTTCGTCTGGTCCGCCTTCGGGCTCGCCGTTTTCCGTCGAGTCATTTCACGCCTCCTTTTTTGTGGTCCGAGGAATTGTTGCGAGCGGGACGAACAGGGTCGGCGCCGCGCACCCGGCTCAAGACTTCGCGGTCGCTGTGCTGCCGGTTCTCCTGCTGGCCGTGCTGCGTGCGCAACCTGCGGGCTTCGTCCTCCGCGGCCGCGAGCTCGGCTTGCAGGGCGGCCACCTGGGCCTCCAGGGCGAGGCGCTTGCGTCGCAGACCCTGCTCGTTGGCTTCCAGCGATTCCTGCCGTGTCAGCGCCGCCTCGCGATCGCTAGCTTCCTGCGCGAGGCGGGCCGAGCCGGTCAGTACGCCGCCGGCGCCGACGTAGACATCGACCAGGTCGATGCCGGCGCCGTTGATCACGAACTCGCGGACCTGGTTGGAATGAGCCATGCCCCGCGACTTCAAGACATGCAGGATGCGATTGCGCTCGCTGCCGTACTCCAGGTTGCGCAGCAGCAGCCAGGTGTCCATGAGGGACGAGATGTCCACGCCGCTCTGTTCCAGGCCTTCTCCACCGTTGCCGGCGTGCGTCAAGCTCGTGCACAGCGCGGTCACCCCCTTGCACTTGAAGAAGTCGATGAGGCGCGTGAGCATCGAGCGAACATCGATCACGCTGCCCACGGCGTCCAGATTGCTGACCGGGTCGATCGCCACGATCTGGGGGTCGAATTCATCCACGGCCCGGTGAATGTTGGCGAGGTGCAGCTCCAGGCCGTGGCAGGTGGCCCGCTCCGCCTGGAAGCGCAGCAGGCCCTTCTTGACCCACGGCTCGAGGTCGATGCCGATGGAACGCATGTTGCGCATGATCTGGTTGGGCGACTCCTCGAAGGCGAAATAGAGGGCGCGTTCGCCTCGGCGGCAGGCGGCATCGACGAAGGTGGCCGCGATGCTGCTCTTGCCCGTCCCGGCCGTGCCCGTCACCAGGACGCTGCTGCCGCGATAGTAGCCGGCCCCGCTCAACATGGCGTCGAGCCGCGCGACGCCCGTGGACACGCGCTCGTGCGACGCCCGGTGGTTCAGGACCAGGGAAGTGATCGGCAGCACGAACATTCCATGATCGCCGATCAGGAAGGGGATCTCACTGGTGCCGTGCGCCGTGCCGCGGTACTTGCTGATGCGCAGCCGCCGCGTGGCGGTCTGCTCGATGATGCGGTGATCGAGCACGATGACGCAGTCGGACACGTACTCCTCGATGCCGTGCCGCGTCATGTGGCCGTCGCCGCGCTCGCCGGTAATGATGGCGGTGACGCCGCGGTCCTTGAGGAAGCGGAACAGGCGGCGCAATTCGGCGCGGAGGATGGTGGTATTCTCGAAGCCCGAGAAGAGGGCCTCGATGGTGTCGAGCACGACCCGCTTGGCGCCGACCGAGTCGATGGCATGGCCGAGGCGGACGAACAGGCCTTCGAGATCGTATTCGCCGGTTTCCTCGATCTCGGCGCGCTCGATGTAGACATGGTCCACGACGAGCTTCTTCTGGGCGATCAGGCCGTCGATGTCGAAGCCGAGCGAGGCGAAGTTTTTGCTCAGGTCCTGGGCGTTCTCCTCGAAGGCCATGAATACGCCCGGTTCGTCGAACTGGCTGGCGCCGCGGACGAGGAATTCCATGCCGAGCAGGGTCTTGCCGCTGCCGGCATCTCCGCACACCAGCGTGGGCCGGCCTTTGGGCAAGCCGCCGCCGGTGATTTCATCCAGCCCGCGAATGCCGGTCGCCGCTTTTTCGAGCGCCGGCGCTGCGGGTTTTTCTTTCAGTTTCGCCATGACTAACTCTCCTCGGTGATTGGAGGTGGCGTTCCATCCGCAAACGACACGTCATACGGTTCCGGCTTGCCCAGCGCCCGCGCCAGCGCGTTGACCTCGCGTTTCAGTTCGATCATGCGCTGCTCGCGGCCGACGGCCATCTGGTTGAAACGTTCCAGCTCCCCGTTCTTGTGCAGCACGGTTTCATGGGCCTGCCTGGTTTCCAGAACGCGCTGTTCCAGCTCCTTGTTGAGTTCGCGAATGTCCTGTTTCGCGCGCTCGGCACGTTGCCGGGCAGCCGTCTCGTCCCGGGCGAGTTGCAGGGCGGCTTCGCGCTGGGCGTCGAGGAGCATCTGCTTGTCGAGAAGGGCCTGCTCGGCCTGCTTCTGCTCCCGCAGATCGCGGACGACCAGCACGACGCCGATCGGGTCGCCGTCGTCGTCGCGCAGGCAGGCGCCCACATAGTTCACGGGGATGTGCTCGCCGCTGCGATGGACCAGGAGCACATCCCTCAATTCCACGGTCAGGCCATCGTTAAGAGTTTGCAGAACCGGATCGATGGCCTTTTCCTCTCCGGCACGCCGCATCAGGCCGAAGACGTCGCTGGCGCCGCGGCCGACGGCTTCCGCTTTCGACCAGCCGGTCAAGAGTTCCGCGGCCGGATTGATGTAGCTGATGCGCCCCTGGACATTGGTGGTGCCGAGCACCCCGTCGGCGATCTTCTCCATGGAGGCGGCAAACCAGATCTCCATGGCCCGGAACTTCGATTCCACGCGATGCCGGTAGAGCGTCATCTCGATGTTGGCGTACAACTCGCGCTCGGCGAAGGGTTTCACCAGATAGGCATAAGGCTGGGTCGTCTGGGCCCGCGCCAGCGTGGCCTTGTCGGTGAACGCGGTCACATAGATGACCGGGATGCGGAAGCGGCGGCGGATGTGCGTGGCCGCCTCGATGCCGTCCATGTCCCCCTTGAGCACGATGTCCATGAGCACCAGGTCCGGGTGTTCCTCCTCCGCGAGCGCGATGGCTTCACGGCCCGACGCCGCGATACCCGCAGTTTCGTAGCCAAGAGCCTGAAGGCGTGCCTCCAGCTCCCGGGCGATGATGATTTCATCCTCGACGACGAGGATTCTTACATTGCTCATGGTGGTTAGCTTCCCTTCGTGTTTTGAATGGCCGCATTGGCCTGCAGATCGCGGAGATCGCGTACGACCATTACAAGGCCGATCGGCTGATCGCTCTCGTTGCGCAGACAGGCGCCGACGTAGTGCACGGGGATGCTCGCGCCGCTGCGATGGATCAGGAACACATCCTTCAATTCCATCGTGATGCCATCCGCGATGATTGACTGAATCGGATCGAACGAGTTCTCTCCCTCGCGCCGCGTCAGACGAAAGATGTCACGTACGTTGCGGCCGACGGCGTCGGCTTTCGTCCAGCCGGTGATCTCTTCCCCGGCCGGATTGATGTAGCTGATGCAGCCATCGAGGCCGGCGGTGGCGAGCACGCCATCGGCGATCTTTTGCATGGACGCGGCAAACCAGGTTTCCATGGCCCGGAAGCGCGATTCCACGCGGTGCTTGTAGAGCGCCATCTCGATGTTGGCGTATAATTCGCGCTCGGCGAATGGCTTCACGAGATAGGCGTAAGGCTGGGTCGCCTGGGCGCGGGCCAGCGTGGCCTTGTCCGTGAATGCGGTCAGGTAGATGACCGGGATGCGGAAGTCGGAGCGGATGTGCGTGGCCGCCTCGATGCCGTCCATGTCCCCCTTGAGCACGATGTCCATGAGCACCACGTCCGGGTGTTCCTCCTCGGCCAGGGCGATGGCTTCGGCGCCTGTGGCTGCGATGCCCACGACCTCGTAGCCAATCTCTTGGAGACGGGCCTCCAGTTCACGGGCGATGATGATTTCATCTTCGACGACGAGAATTTTTGCTTTGGCCATGGTGGTTAGCTCCGTTCCTTGTATTGCATTTCCGCAAAGTTGATGCGGAAACTCGCGCCCGGGTCGTTCGCGACTTCCAGGTTGCCGTCGAGTTGCTTGGTCAGATCGACGACCAGGCGCAGACCCAGGGACTTGCTCCGTTTCCAGTCATGCTCTTTCGGAATGCCGCCGCCGTTATCGCGCACTTGCAGGACGTATTGGCCGTCGGGGCGGGCGTGGATGTCGATCCAGACGTCGCCGCGGTTTTTGTCGGGAAAGGCGTGTTTCAGGGCATTGGACACCAGCTCGTTGATGATCAAACCGCACGGGATGGCCGTGTCGACGCCCAGGAAGACGTCTTCAGTCTCGAGGTGAATGGCGATGCGTTCCTGGCCGACCGGGTAGGTGCGTGAGATGTCCGTGACGAGGTCGCGGACATACTCGGCGAAGTCGAGCTTGCCCATGTCCTTGGAGCGATACAGCTTTTCGTGAATCAGCGCGATCGATTTGACGCGGCTCTGGCTTTCCTTGAGGATTTCCGCGGTTTGCGGATCGGTGACGAATGCCGATTGCAGGAACAACAGCGACGAAATCACCTGCAGGTTGTTTTTGACGCGATGATGGATTTCCTTGAGCAGCATCTCCTGCCGGAGCGCTTCGCGGGTGCGCACCTCCGCCGCCTTGCGTTCGGTGATGTCGATGACCGAGGCCAGCAGGAACACACCGCTCTCGTTGCGGATGGGGGCCAGGCCGATCTCGACGGGGAACAGGCTCTGATCCTTGCGCATGCCGAACAGCTCGCGTCCTGCCCCCATGGCCCGCGCCAGCGGCGCCGTCATGAATTGCCGGCGATCGTGCGAATGTTGCAGGCGAAGTTTTTCGGGCAGCAGCGTCTCGACCGGCTGGCCCATCAGCTCGTCGCGCGTGTAGCCAAACAGGGTCTCCACCTGTCGGTTGACCAGGGTGATGGCGCCCTCCTGGTTGACCATGAGCATGCCGACGGGCGTGGATTCGACCATCAGGTTCAGTTGCTCGGCGGCACGCTTGCGTTCGGTGATGTCGCGCGTGATCTTGGCGAAGCCGACATGTTTGCCCGTTGGGTCATAGAGCGCGGTGACGGTAACGACCGCCCAGAAACGCGAACCATCCTTGCGGACCCGCTCGCCTTCTTCTTCGTAGCGTTCGCTCGTCCGGGCGATTTCGAGCTCCTTATCCGGCTTGCCCCGAGTCACGTCCTCGGGCGTGTAGAAAATGGAGAAGTGCCTGCCGATCACCTCGTCGGCGGCGTAGCCCTTGATGCGCTCGGCGCCCACGTTCCAGGTCATGACATGGCCCGCCGGATCGAGCAGAAAGATGGCGTAATCCTTGACCCCCTCGACGAGCAGGCGCAAGCGCTCCTCGGAGCGGACCAGGTCCAACGTGCGTTCTTCGACGCGCCGCTCCAGATCGGCGTTGAGCGTCCGCAGCCGGTCGCCGGCCAGGTCGAGGTCTTCGAGGATGTTGGTGACCGCGCGCGTCGTGTCCCCGAGCCGGCTCTTTTCGCCGTTGAAGTCTTCGAGGATATTGGTGACCGCGCGCGTCGTGTCCCCGAACCGGCTCTTTTCGCCGTTGAAGTCGTCGAGGATGTTCAGAATGGCCGCATTGGTCTGGGCGGTATGCGCCCGATCGGCGTTGAAATCCTCCAGCACGTTGAGCATGGCCAGGTAGGTCTGGCGATCGCTGAAGCGCTCGGCCTGTTCGTTTGCCTCGGGATTCATCGTGTCGGCGACCGTTTGGAAACCCGGCCTGGATCCGGGGCGGCAGTTGGGTTTGGCGAAGAAGGTCATGGTTAGCTCTCTTTGCCAGTGGGCAGCCGCTTCTTCAACTCCTCGATCTCCTTCTTGAGTTCGATCATCTTGAGTTCGCGGCCGACGGTGAGCTTCTGGAATCGTTCCAGCTCGGCGAGACGTTCCAGCTCGCGGGTGCGTTGCAGGGTGACTTCCGCCTCGGCCTGTTTCTGCGCGGTAACGTCGCGGGCGGCGGCGAACACGCCCAGCACGTTGCCGCGCGCGTCCTTGTAAACGGATGCGTTGTACAGCACATCGGTGAGCCGGCCGTCCCGGTGGCGGATCGTCAAGGGGTAGTCGGTGACGAAACCCTTGGAAAACACCTGCTGGTAGCCCTCGCGGGCCTTGGATGGCTCGGTGAAGTAGTCGGAAAAGTCGGTGCCGATCAGCTTGTCGCGGGGCAGGCCGGTGATCTTCACCGTCGCTTCGTTGACGTCGGTGATCTTGCCCTCCGTGCTGATGGTGACCAGGGGATCAAGGCTGGCCTCGATCAGGCTGCGGGCATATTCGGCGGCCTGCTTTTGCACGGTGACATCGCGGGCGGCGGCAAATACGCCCAGCACGTTGCCGCGCGTGTCCTTGTAAACGGAGGCGTTGTAAAAGACGTCGGTCAGGCCGTCGCCCTTGTGCCGGATCGTCAACGGATAATTCGTGACGAAGCCCTTGGAGAACACCTGCTGATAGCCCTCGCGGGCCTTGTCCGGTTCGGTGAAATAGTCGGAAAAGTCGGTGCCGATCAGCTTGTCGCGCGCCACGCCCGTTACTTTCACCGTCGCCTCGTTGACGTCGGTGATCTTCCCTTCCGGGCTGATCGTGACGAGCGGGTCAAGGGCCGCTTCAATCAGGCTGCGGGCGTACTCCGCGACTTGCTTTTGCACGGTCACGTCGCGGGCCGCCGCGAACACGCCCAGCACACCGCCCGCCGCGTCCTTGTAGACCGAGGCGTTGTACAGCACGTCGGTCACTCGGCCGTCCTTGTGGCGGATCGTCAGCGGGTAGTCGGTGACGAAGCCGCGCGAGAACACCTGCTGGTAGCCCTCGCGGGCCTTGGCCGGTTCGGTGAAATAGTCGGAAAAGTCCGTGCCGATCAGCCTGTCGCGCGGTACGCCCGTCACCTTCACCGTCGCCTCGTTGACGTCGGTGATCTTGCCTTCCGGGCTGATGGTGACGAGCGGATCGAGGCTGGCCTCGATCAAGCTGCGGGCGTACTCGGGCGTCTGCTGTTTCGTCGCGTCGGTGGCGAGACGAGTCCTGGTGGTGGTCATTAATTGCTACCTCGTTATGAAAGGTTTGACTGGTTCTCGATAAAGGAAAGGTCATACGGTTCCGGCTTGCCCAGCGCCTTCGCCATCGCGTTCACTTCGCGCTTCAGCTCGATCATGCGCTGTTCACGTCCGACGGCCATCTGGTTGAAGCGTTCCAGCTCCCCGTTCTTCTGCGTCAATGCTTCCTCAGCTCGCTTGCGTTCGGTTATGTCACGAACCAGCGCCACAAAGAACCTGCTCCCTCCTTCGATCGGCCCACACTGGAGAATGATTTCGACGGGGACATCCCTCCCGTCATTGCGACGATGGATGGTTGTGAACGTGTGGGAGCGAACACTGCCATCGAGCAAGGGCGCCACCATGGCTCGAAATCGGGCTTCAGAAAACTCGGGTTTGATGTCGAGCGGTGTCATTCGTAGAAGCTCCTCGCGGCTGTAGCCAACCTGGTCCACCGCGCCCCGGTTGACGTAGGTGAACACCAGGTCCAGCGGATCGAAGATGAACACGCCGTCGCGAACGGCATCGAGCAGGCCGAGATTTCGCCGGGATTCCTGGATGACGTTACGCAGGTCGTTTTCGATCTGCTTGCGCTGGATGATCTCGCCGATGAATTTCGCCGCCGTCGCCAGCCGGCTCTTGGCGATGTCGAGGATGAACGGCGGCCGCGACTGGTAGCCGGCCGCCTCGTGGCGCAGCTCATCCACGCTCAGGCCGTATTTCTCGGCCAGTTCCTGGAGTTTCACGGGGTCCGTGGGTGGATCGCCGTAGCCGAAGTTGATGGCGCCGACGACCTCGTCATGCACACGAATGGGCACCGCGTGGATACGAATGCCGCCCAGGCATGGCTGGTCCGACGGCGCCTGCGTGTCGATGGACGCCTTGGAGATGCTCCAGCACGACTCGTGGCAATGCCACTTGCCGCCGGCGAGCGCTTCCTTGTTGTCCACCGCGCCGCACAGGTTGCGCGAGGCCGCGTCCATTTTG
>Ga0073934_10007600_pt1 | contig 14945 bp, 16 predicted proteins | sample LarsenN4metaG_FD_76834 | JGI IMG/M metagenome (GOLD analysis project Ga0073934, IMG submission 76834) | Hot spring sediment bacterial and archeal communities from British Columbia, Canada, to study Microbial Dark Matter (Phase II) - Larsen... ...
CGACCCAAAAGCAGCGCCGGTCGCTTACGCCTGTGGCAGCGACGAAGGCTACATTATGTTCGGCCCCAACGGCGAGATTGCGAAGCAAGTTCGCGTGGGCCATGCCCAAAGCCCAAGCGTAGCCAAGTACCGCGCCGACGTGCCCGGCCTGCAGTTGATGACGATCAACTACTGGCGCAATCCAGGCATCATCTCGTTGTTCGATTTCAAGGGCAATCTGTTGCTGCAGGAAGAACCCATTCATTCTGCAAGCCCGATTCTGCCGGTGAACTGGACCGGTACAGGTGTGGAATACGCAATGCTCTCGGGCAATCCGGTAGAAGGCGGCATGGTGGATGGCCAACTACGACGCGTGGTGATGTTCCCTACTGACGGCCATCCGGACCTCGCATTCAATGTCATGAACCTGACCGGCGACGAGCGCGACGAAATCATCCTATGGGACACGGAGCGCGTGTGGATCTACACTCAAGACACCCCGTTCCAAGGCAAACAGATCTACGCTCCAGTGAGGAATCCGGAATACAACGAATCCAATTACCGGACAACAGTGTCGCTGCCGGGCTGGAAACAAAAGTAGATTCCAAAATGAGCGACGGAGCGGCTGGAAGGACGGCCTCCGGAGTTGAAGCGCCGCGCGGAGCTTTCAGTCCCGCTTTGCGGATGTTTTCATGTTCCTCACGACGCAAAGTCCAAGCTCACGCTACTCAAGTCCGCGGAGTCGATCGCCTGAAATGCCGTGGCGAGCGTCTCCACACCCGGCTTCGCCAGTGAAGCGGGCCCCGCTGACATAACTTCAGAAGACGGCTTAGGCGGCGGTACATCTTCGAAAGGATGGCTGCCAGCGATTTCGCCGTCTGCCCGAACCGACAGTTTTATGGGCTTGACATATAACACATTTGTTATATAACATACCAATCATGAAGCTGGCAGTATCCGACCCGACTCTCGATGCTGCGTTCTTCGCGCTGTCCGATCCCACGCGGCGGGCCATTCTCGCCCGTCTTGCCCGCGGTGAAGCGACCGTTATGGAGCTCGCCGAGCCTTTCGAACTCACTCAGCCGGCCATCTCGCGGCACCTCAAGGTGCTCGAAAAGGCGCGACTGATTGACCGCCGCGTGGAGGGTCCTAAACGCCCCTGCCGGCTGGCCAAAACGGGCATCGACGATGTTGAGCGATGGCTCAGTTCGTTGCGGGAGGTTCTGGCGCGCAATTACGACAGGCTCGATCAGGTCTTGGCGGAAATGAAATCAACGTCAGAGAAAGGGAAAGCAAAGCAATGAGTACGAACAAGATGAAGCTGGAACGAGAAGGCGACCGCTACGTGGTGGTCACGCGCCGGTTCGACGCTCCACCCGAGTTGGTCTACCGCGCCCACACCGAAACAGAACTGATCCAAAAATGGATGCTCGGGCCGGAGGGCTGGACGATGCCGGTCTGCATCAATGAGCCCTGGCCCGGAGGGAAAATTCGCTTTGAGTGGAGCGACGGCAAGGGCAATGGCTTTTACCTTACCGGCGAATTCGTGGAGGCGCAGCCATATAGCCGCCTGGTACATGTCGAGCGCATGCACCTGCCCGCTCCAACTCCGGATAACTACATCGAAACGGACTTCGCGCCGGACGGCACGGGGACGTTGATGACGATGCGCATGACTCTACCGGACGCGCAGACTCGCGAAGCCATGCTGGCGACGGGAATGGAGCACGGGATGGAAGCCAGCTATGTCCGCCTTGAGAGTCTGTTGCAGCCAGTGGCGTAGCAGGCGGGGCGCTGAAGGCGGCTCGAAACCAATAGCACATGGTTCTCTTTCACGTTCGTGGAACGGGCTAGACTTTGCCGGACTGGTACTTCTTCTTGCAATCGTCTGAGCAGAAGTGGAGGATTTGGCCGTCTGCGGGCAATTTCACCGAGATCGAGTCTGGAACGTAGGCGCCGCAAACCGGGTCCTTGTGCAGGACGCCGCCTGCCGGCTGGGTGTGACGTTTCGCGGGCTGAGAGGGTCCGCCCAGGAATCCGCTGGCGGCCTTGAGCACAATGCCGATTACGGAGCGCAGAACGGTAACGACCAGGACTGTCGCCAGCAGATAAAGGATGAAGCGCAGCATGACATGAAAAGGGCGCTCCGCGACTGCGAAGCGCCCCCTACATTCCAGTCTAGCGGACGGAACGTTTACTTCTTCTTGCCCTTGGTGTTCTTCTTGGCGTCCGGATTCTCGTACTTCGTGGCGACGGTGCCTTCAATGGCTTGCAGCAGGCCTTTGGCGGACTCCGCGTATGGCCCGTCGGGCTTCAACTGGAGGTACTTTTCGAGGGCTTCTCTCATGCCTGGGGGCGCGATCATCTTGCCATCCGGGGACAGGCTGATCTTGGCGCTCAACGCGTTGCCGTACTGATACTGCGCGTCGGCGTAATTGGGGTCCATCTCGATCGCCTTCTTGAAGGCTTCCACCGCGGCCTCGCTCTGGCCCGTGTTCACCATCACGGCTCCGAGATTGTAGTAGTACTTGCCGCCATTGGCTGGATCCAGCGTCGCGGCCTTTTGCAGTTCGGCCTGGGCTTCGGGGAACTTTTTGGCTAGTGCCAGTGCGAGCGCGTAATTGTTGTGCATGCCAGCGTCGTCGGCCTTGAGTTCGAGGGCTTTGCCGTAGTACTCGAAGGCCTTCTCCAGCGCCTGGTCCCGCTCCGGACCCGCCTTGGTCTTAGCCATCGCCACCATCGTCTCGGCCCAGTTGGCCCACACGACATGCTGCTTGGGGTCGAGTTCGGCGGCTTTGGCGAAGTTGTCGTTCGCCGTTTGGAAGTCCTTTGCATTCAGCGCGTTCATGGCGTTGTTGAATGCATCGCTGAGGGCTTTGTTCTTGGCGAGCTGCTGCTGCCGTTCCTTGTTGGCCTTCTCGAACGCGGCTTTTTGCTCGGCCGACATTTCGCGGCTCTGTTCCGCCGTTAGCGTGCCGCTTTCGGCGGCCTTCTGCAACGCTGCCTGCTTTTGAGCAATCGCCGCAAGGTCGAAGTTGACTTCCTTGGGATCGCCCAACGAAGTGCGGACATTATCCATGGAGTCTTTGATGGCTCCATTCACTTCCACCGAGATCTTATAGGTTCCGAGCGGCAGACCAGCGTGGAAGTATTCGCCCTTCTTGTTGGTCTTTACCTGGTAATTACCCCGGATGTCCTTCCGCTCGATCTTGATCATGGCATTTTGCAGCGGCTTGCCATCTTCACCGATCACCTTGCCCGAGAATGCACCCGTTTGCGCCAGTGAGATCGCCGCAAATACGAAGCAGGCGACCGTCAACAGGGCGGCTCTTTTCAACAAGCGCTCCATAAATGAGACCTCCAACTCTGATTCCTTCGTTCTCTTAAGGATACTACACACAAAGACGTAGCATACACCCTTCAGGCAACAGCGAAAATGGCTAAAGTTCGTTCCAGGACCGGGCCAACAGTTCAGCCGCGGCAACCGCCCCGGCGCGGGCTCGAGACGAAAGCGGAGCGCCGAGTTCCGTACCCTCGACTGGCACTTCGAGCAGATACGCCCGGCCGACAAAACCGGACACTCTTTGCGCAATCAAGACCAGTTCGGCCGGATGCAACGTGTGCCCCAAAGTTGCTGAGGGTACAGGAAGGTCCGGCTTTGTCAGACGGGGCGAATCCACGGCGAAGCTGGCGTCGATAAAGACGACTTTCCCGAAATGCGACATGGTAGCGGCGATTTCGGGCGTCAACTGGTGGACTTCCAGTGCATTCGCTTCTTCGGGGAGCTTGAGCAGGCGCAGGACTTCGGAAGCGACGCCGTCGTCGCCTCGCAGCGGGTTCCCTATCGCGACCAGCAGCGCGGGGCTCAAGTCAGCCTCGCGCGACTTGTTCCAACAGCCGCCCTGACCTGTCGCGCACTTCGATCCGCAGCGGCATCTGCCCGATCGCGTGGGTCGAACACGACAAGCACGGGTCGAAGCAGCGAATCGCGGCTTCCACGCGGTTCAGCATGCCTTCCGTCAGGTTGCCCGGGGACACAAAGCGCCGCGCTGCCTGCTCGACCGCCTCATTCATAGCCAAGTTGTTCTGCGAGGTGGCGATAAGCAGGTTTACCTTGGTCATCAGGCCGCCATGATCGACCTGGTAATGATGGAAAAGGGTTCCGCGGGGCGCTTCGCAGGAGCCGACGCCTTCATAACGGTTCAGGCCGGCCTTGGCGCGAACATGCGGCGAAAGCAGCTCCGGATCGGCCACCAGTTCTTCGATCATTTCCACGGCATGGAGCATCTCGATCAACCGCGCCTGATGATAGTAGAAGGATTCGCACACGGCGCCAACAGAAAGCTGCTTGAACTCGCGCAGTTCGCGGTTGGCAAGCGGCGTGGACATCCGATCGGCGACATTGAGCCGGGCGAGAGGGCCAACGCGGTACTTACCGGTCGGATAACCCATTGGCTTGTAGTAAGGGAACTTGACGAACGACCACTCCTCACTGGCTTCACCGAGGTAGCTGTGATAGCGGTGCGGGTCGAGCTTGTCCGCAACGGTGTTCCCCTCGCTATCGACGATGCGGATATGGCCATCGTAGTATTCCGCGCTGCCGTCTTCATTGACGGTTCCGAGGAACAGCGTGGGAAAGGCGCCCATCGCCGCGATTTCTGCGGGAAACGACTCGGTCAGCCGCTTCATGCGTTCCAGCGCCGAAGTGACGGTGCGGTACGCTTCAGGAAGCCAGCTTGCGATCTCGTCACGCTGCTCGCTGACGAGGACCTGCGTAACTCCGCCGGGAGCGCCCCACGAGGGGTGAATCCGTTTGCCGCCACAAAGTTCAATGATTCGCTGCCCGAATTGCCGCAGCCGGATCCCGGAACGGATGAATTCCGGTTCGCGTTCGATCAGGCCGAAAAGGTTGCGCTCTTCCGGTGGCGCATCCATCCCCAGCAACAGGTCGGGGGAGGACAAGTGGAAAAAGCTCAGAGCGTGCGATTGCAGCAGTTGTGCGAGATTGACCAGGCGCCGTTGCTTGACCGCCGGCGATGGCACTTCGACTCCAAGCAACTGGTCGCCGGCCTTAGCGCTGGCCAGCACGTGGCTGACCGGGCAAATACCGCAGATGCGCGACATCAGTCCGGGCATCTCGTGAAAGGGCCGGCCTTCGGCGAACTTCTCAAAGCCGCGGAACTCCAGGACGTGGAACTGCGCCGACTGCACTTCGCCGGCGTCGTCCACGTAAATGGAGATCTTGGCGTGACCCTCGACGCGGGTGACAGGTTCGATCATCAAGCGCTTAGACATCAGCCGAACCTCCTTCCGTCGCTGCGGGGTGGATTTCCATCAAGCAGGCCGGCCACGAAAGCGAAGATCTCGTCCGCATGCGGCGGACAGCCGGGCAGGAAGTAGTCAACCTTTACCACTTCATGCACAGGGCGAACCCGATCCAACAATTTGGGGACGACATGGTTGCCTGAGGGAACACCCACCACGGGAGACGCGGTTTCCTGATACGCCCGGTTCAGGACGTCGTCCACGGAGAAGAGATTGCGCATCGCGGTGACATTTCCCGTGACCGCGCAATCGCCGAAGGCAACCAGGTATTTGGTGTGTTGCCGGATGTGTTGGATGTGTTCGAGATGTTCGCTGTTGGCGACCGCGCCTTCGACCAGCGTCACATCGACGGGCGGAAAACCTTTGATATCGGTAAGCGGAGAGGCGCAGATTTCAGCTTTCTCGGCCAGAGTAATCAGCCTCTCATCCAAATCGAGGAACGACATGTGGCAGCCGGAACAGCCGCCGAGCCACACCGTGGCGATGCGAGGCCGGGCTGCTATCCGATCCATTGTTTCTTCTCCCTTGCGGTAACGATATATTTCAGGAAGCCGCGATCTTTCCGCATCTCGGCCACGGTCTTGCCTTTGGAGAACAGAGCGCCGGTGGGGCAAACTTGCACGCACTTGCCGCAACTGGTACAGGTGTCGGAATCGCCCCACTTTTCGCCCATATCGACGATCACCGTGGAGTTTACGCCCCGTCCCGAGATATCCCAGGTGTGCGCGCCTTCTACTTCGTGGCAGATGCGCACGCAGCGCGTGCAGAGAATGCAACGGTTATGATCGAGGCCAAAACGTTCGTGCGAGGTGTCGACACTATGCTGCGGAAAACGGTAACGCAAGCGGACGTGATCGATTCCGAGTGAAGCGGCCAAGTCCTGGAGTTCGCAATTGCCGTTTGCGACGCAGACCGCGCAAACATGGTTCCGCTCGGCCATCAGCAACTCGACCGTCAAGCGCCGGTGTGCGCGCAGGCGGGGTGTGTCGGTTTGCACCTTCATGCCCTCTTCGACCGGAGTCATGCAAGCGGCCTGCAGCTTGCGCTGGCCTTCCACTTCCACAAGGCACAGGCGGCAAGCGCCAGCGTCGCTCAGACCACCCACGTGGCACAGGCGAGGGATCTGGATACCGTGATCCCATGCGGCGCTGAAGATGGTCTGACCGGCCATGCCGGTGATCATCTTGCCGTCGATCTCAAGTGTTTTGACGCTCATGCATGCGCCTCCCCGGGCAAGCCGGGTTGAAGCCCGGCGCTACCCGTGATTTCGCAATGCCCGGCCGGGCAGCGCGATTCTTCGATGTGCGCCTGATACTCGTGGCGGAAATAACGGATCGTGCTCATAACCGGGTTTGGGGCGGTCTGCCCCAATCCGCACAAGCTTGCGTCGCGTAACAGCGCCGAAAGTTCTTCCAGCATGTCGAAGTCAGCCTGCTGGGCTTCGCCGCGCGTGATGCGCGTCAGGATCTCATGCATCTGGACCGTGCCCGCGCGGCAGGGGATGCACTTGCCGCAGGACTCGTCCATGCAGAATTCCATGAAGTACCGCGCTACATCTACCATGCACGAGGTGTCGTCCATGACGATCAGGCCACCGGAGCCCATGATGGAACCGATCTTGGCCAGCGACTCGTAATCCACGGGGGTGTCCAGGTGCTCCTCGGGGATACAGCCCCCCGAGGGACCTCCTGTCTGGGCGGCTTTGAACGCGCGGCCGCCGGGGATACCGCCGCCAATGTCGAACAGAATTCTGCGCAGGGACATGCCCATGGGCACTTCGATCAAACCGGTGTTCTTGATGTTCCCGGCCAGCGCGAAAACCTTGGTGCCCTTGCTTCCGGCTGAGCCGATGGCCGCGAACCAGGCGCCTCCGTTCTCGATAATCGGGGCGATATTGGCGAATGTCTCCACGTTGTTGATCAGCGTCGGAGCCCCCCATACGCCGGATTCCGGCGGATAGGGTGGCCGTTGCCGGGGTTGACCGCGCTTGCCCTCGATGGAAGCGATCAACGCGGTTTCCTCGCCGCACACAAATGCCCCGGCGCCGATGCGGAGGTCAATGCGGAACTGGAAACCAGTCTCGAAGATATGGTTGCCGAGCAGCCGCTCGCGCTCAGCCTGACGGATCGCGTTCTTCAGCCGCTCGATGGCGAGCGTGTACTCGCCGCGGACGTAGATGTAACCCTGCTGGGCTCCAACCGCGTATCCGGCGATGGCCATTCCTTCAAGAACGCGGTGCGGGTCGCCCTCGAGGACGCTGCGATCCATGAATGCGCCTGGGTCGCCCTCATCGGCATTACAGACGACGAACTTGTTCTGGGCGGGCTGCTTGGCAACCAACTCCCATTTGAGGCCCGTGGGGTATCCTGCGCCGCCACGCCCCCGCAGACCGGCGGTCTTGATTTCCTCAATGACCTCCCGTGGGGTCATTTCACCCACTGCCTTGGCGAGAGCCTGGTACCCTCCGGCGGCGATGTAGTCGTCCAGTTTTTCCGGGTCAACCCGCCCGCTGTTGGCGAGCACGATGCGCTTCTGCTCGCGGAAGAAGGGCGCGTCCAGGTCGACGCGGCGCGGCTCAAGTTCGGCTTGCGAGGCTTCATCCCGGCTTACCAGCGCTTTGGCGTCCGCAGCCTTGAGCTCGCCGTACATCTTCCGGCTCTTGGAAGTCACTGCAAGAGGTCCCCGGCTGCACAAACCGAGACAGCCGGTGCCGCACACCTCGACTTTGCCTTCCAGACCTTGTGTTTTGATTTCCTCGGAGACTGCCTTTTTCAGGCTGTCGGCACCGCAGGAGACGCAACCCGCCGCGGTACAACACAGGATTCGTTCCTCAAGCGATTGCTGGCGCGCCAGCTCGGTAGATTGGCGCTCCAGCAAGTCATCGAAAGTCATTTGACTCCAATATTTTCCAGTTCTCTCAGGATGCGATCCGGCTTCACCCGGGCTAAGATGGAGCCGTCGTAAACCACAGCGGGCGCCAAACCGCAGGACCCAATGCACCTCGCCGTGACCACGCTGACCTTACCGTCTTTACTGGTTTGACCGACCTTGGCGCAGCGTTTTTCCAGGGTCTCCACCAGCCCGGCCGCTCCTGCGACATAGCAGGCTGTGCCGGTGCAGACCACGAACGTATGCTCGCCCTTTGGCTTCATCGTAAAGAAGTGATAGAAGCTGGCAACGCCTAGAACGCGGCTGGGAGGTAGTTTCAGTTTCTTGGCAATCGTACGCAGCAACTCCGGCGAAAGGAAGCCGTAGAGTTCCTGGGCAGTGTGAAGGACTTCGATCAGTGCGTCGCCGGAGTACTGATGGCGCGACATGGCGCGGTCCAGCATGCGCTCACGGTTATCCCGCACGGGAGCAGATGGCGGAGGAGCAGCGGGCCGGGCAGTAACGGTGGTCGTGGTGGCACCCATCGCTATGGGGAAATGCACACGGGTTTCCATTCTTAACTTGTTGAGAAAAGGAACAGTCGAATCCGGAGATACTGTGTGAAGTCACCCAATGGGGCCATTCTTCGCCGTAGCGCTGCGGATTCAGCAGGCGATCTGCTACTTTGTGAGCAGCATGCCCAATCTGAAGTTTGTGCCTGTTTTGGTGGCAGTTTGTGCCGCTCCGGTGTGGTGCCAGACGCCGGAACCGGTCAAGGAGAAGCACGGCTTACCCGTGAGGGCGACGCCGGCGGATTACCAGGTGGTGGCGTTAGCGGGCAAAGTGAGTATCGCGGCCGAATTTACCGGCCATGCTATCCCCAACGCTCAGGAGCCGCTTCAATCGGAAGATTACGTCGCAGTGGAAGTTGCGTTGTTCGGCCCGGCGGGCGAGCGGCTCGTGATCACTGCGTCCGATTTTTCCCTCCGCCTGAACGGTAAGAAGGAAGCGCTGCCGAGCCAGCCCTTTGGGTTGGTGGCAAGGCAAATCAAAGATCCGGAATGGGTTCCTGAGGAGGGCGGCAGTTCGGGTCCGAGGTCGAAGACGGCGTTCAGCGGCTCGGCAGGTGGCGCGAGCGCTGGCAGCGGACGCCAGCCAGGCGATCCCCCACCGCCGCCACCGAAGCCGCCGATCGAACTGCTCCGCAACTGGCAGCAACGCGTGGCACGGGCGGCCCTTGCAGAAGGCGACCGGGCCTTGCCCCAGGCGGGTCTGCTGTTCTTCCCTTATCGAGGGAAGACCGAGAGCATCAAGTCGATAGAGCTGGTTTACGCCGGTCCGGCGGGGAATGCCGTGTTGAAGTTGCGTTAAAACCTCTTACGCGCCGTCAGGTAGGTATACTAACGACGCTGGCTTTGTAACCGCTAACCGGCTGGTGCATCCAAAGAAGTAGAGTTATCCGTATAATGTGTTAAGGAGCGGGGAGATTTCCGTGCGGGGTGTGACTATAACGCTGCTTTTGGCCCTGTCGAGCGCGTTTGCTCTCGCGCAACTCACGCCTTATCAGCAGGCTGAAGCTCTTCTACAGAAGACGGAATATCAGGCTGCAATCGCTCTCCTGAAGAAGACCGGCGGGCCCACGAACGCTCCCGAATTCCTCCTCCAGGGACGTGCCTATTACCTGATGGGCGAGTTCAAAAAAGCACAGGAGAGTTTCGAGGCTGCGACGAAGCATGATCCCACCAGCTCGGAAGCTCAACATTGGTTAGGAAGGGCATACGGAAAGCGGGCGGAAACATCTAACCCATTTCAGGCTCCGGGTTTAGCCTCGAACGCGAGAAAGAGCTTCGAAAAAGCCGTGGCTCTCAACCCGAACAACCTGGAAGCCGTCAACGACCTGTTTACCTACTACCTGGAGGCCCCCGGATTCCTGGGTGGTGGTCTGGATAAGGCTATGGCTTTGGCTGAGCAGCTAAAGTCAAAAGACCCGGTTGAGTATCACTATGCGGCAGCTCAGATTGCCGAGCGGCGCAAGGAATACAATATCGCGGAAGCGCAGTTGCGCAAGGCGGTCGATCTGGCGCCCAGGCAGGTGGGCCGCGTAATCGATTTAGCCAAGTTCCTGGCCCGGCGGGGACGCTACTCGGAAAGCGAAGAAGCGTTCAAGCGCGCCGAACAGATCAAGCCGGATAGCCCCAAGGTGGTCTTCGAGCGTGCCAGCGTATACTTAGAGACCAAGCGGAATCTGCCCGAAGCGCGCCAGATGCTGCAAAAATACCTGACCATGCAGCTTTCACCCGATGATCCGCCGCGGCAGGAAGCCGAACGCTTGCTGAAGCAGTTGGCTGGGGCAGGCGGTTAGGCCGGGCGGGCGGGCCGCTGGGTTCCATGTGAAGTCCCTTGCATTCCTTGCCGAAGCGTTTCGCTTCAGTGCCCAGGCGCTGCAGGCGAACAAGGTGCGTACGTTCCTCACCGCGCTTGGACTGGTGATTGGAAACGCCTCGGTGATCCTCGTGGTCACCATCTCGCTGACCAGCCGCGATCTCATTCTCGACCGCATCCGCGGCATCGGCTCGAATCTCGTGTACGCCTACTACAATGCCGGGACCCAAGATGCGGTTCAGGCGGCAGCCGATTACGTCAATTTGAGCGATGTCGAAGCCATCCGGACGAACTTCGGCGCACGAATCGTCGCCGCCACGGCCGTAATGAGCAACAGCGACCGGATTCTGATCGAGGGCAGGGAAGAGGACGTCACGGTCATTGGCACGGATGAGTTCTACCACGAGGTGCGCAACCTGCAACTTCTCGCCGGCAGATTTCTCGACCCGTCCGATACTGCGCTGCGCCAGAAGGTATGCGTTCTCGAGGACAAGCTTGCAGACCGGCTCTATGGAGGTCCGGGGAACGCGATCGGCCAGGTGTTCAAGCTGCACAACCTTCAGTTCACCGTCATCGGCGCATTTCGCGAACGGACACAGACTTTCGGCCTGAGCGAACTGGGCGACAAGGGCGCCGTAGTGATCCCGATTACGTTGCAACGCTACTTCACGCCCGTCGAGCGGATCGATCCCGTGTATCTGCAAGTCCGGAACGCGGAAGACGTGCCGGAAGTGAGCCGTCAACTGGGCCAGTTGCTTGAATCACGCCACCGCCCGGGCGCGCGCTACACGGTGCAGAACCTGACGGCAATCCTCGATGCGGCGAACATGATTGCCATAGTCCTGACGATTGTCCTGATCCTGGTTTCGGCGATCGCGCTGGTGATTTCGGGGATCGGAATCATGAACATCATGCTGGTTACGGTAACCGAGCGAACGCGGGAAATCGGGATCCGGATGTCGCTCGGCGCGCCGCGCAAGGCAGTGCTGCTTCAGTTTTTGCTCGAAGCGATTTTGATCAGCGTCGGAGGCGGCATCATCGGCATACTCTGCGGCGTGGCGGTACCGGTGACGGTAACGCTGCTGTTCGAGGAATTTCCCGTGCCGGTGTCGCCCTGGTCGATTGTGGTCGCTTTCGGCGTGAGTATCGTAGTTGGGGTGGTGTTCGGGCTGTTGCCGGCCAATCGCGCCGCACGGCTCAACCCGACCGAAGCACTACGCTACGAATGATGATCAGTCGCCCGACGCGGTGAGTTCGGGAAAGTACTGTCGCGCCTTCTCCACCTTCGGGATGGCGTTCATCATGATGTAGGGGTTGTGGGGATTCCGATTGACGTAGTTCTGGTGGTAAGTCTCGGCTTCGTAGAACGCGTTCAACGGCGCCACTTCCGTTACGATTTTTTTCGGGAACACCTTTGCGCCATTCAACTGGGCAATGTAGGCTTCGGCGACTGTTTTCTGTTCCTCATCCGCATAGAAAATCGCCGAGCGGTATTGACGGCCCCAGTCGGGTCCCTGATGGTTGAGTTGTGTCGGGTCGTGAGCGACGGCGAAGAACACCTTCAACAGTTGACCCAGCGTGACTTTGGATGCGTCGTACACGACCTGAATGGCTTCGGCGTGATCGGTCCGGCCGGAGCAGACAACATCGTACTGAGCGTCCTCGGCGCTGCCGCCCGCATATCCTGAATACACCTTCTCGACCCCTGCAATTTGTTGGAAGACAGCTTCTGTGCACCAGAAACAGCCGCCCGCCAGGACGATGGACTGACGGCCAGACGAGGGCGCTGCATCGATGGCAGGATCGGGAAAGTCACCTGTGGTTTCACCGGCTTTGAACTTCACTTTCCCTCTCCTTTGTTTCCGCGCGGGACCAGTTCGAGCGAAGCGGAGTTTATGCAGTAGCGCAGGCCGGTCGGACGCGGGCCATCGGGGAAGACGTGGCCGAGTTGCGCATCGCAAGTTGCGCACACCACTTCCGTGCGTCGCATTCCGTAAGAGTTGTCAACATGCTCGGCGACGCTTTCCGCGCTCACAGGCTGGTAGAAGCTGGGCCATCCTGTGCCGGAATCGTATTTGGTTTTCGAATCGAACAGCTCGGCGCCGCAGCAGGAGCAACGGTACATGCCGTCTTCCTTGGTTGCGTAATACTTGCCCGTGAAAGCCGGCTCAGTGCCGCATTCGCGGGTGACATGGTATTGCTCCGGGGTCAACTGCTGTTTCCATTCGGCTTCGGTCTTGTTGATTTTTCCCATGTGCGGTTTTCTTTATTGGACGCGTGGGACAGGTGCGGCGCGTCAGACTATTGATCCGCACCAGACGCTGTTTTCATCCCTCAGTGCGTCATGGAGTAGACGAGATAGTTAATTCCAAGCCGGTAGGCCATGGACGCCCATTTCTCCGGGTACTCCGGCTCATCTGCCCACTCCCAGGCGTCCCCGAGATCCATATTGTGGCAAATGGCGACCTGGACGCGTCCTTTGTCGTCGAGAATCGCACGCCAACGCGGTTCCACGCCATCCTCTTCGTAAACTTTCCGGGTCCGGAAGTATTGGATTCCGGGCACCTGGAATTTGTCGTCGTTGTCGTAGATGACATGAAAGATGGGGTGGTCAGGGGGCAGGTCGACCGGCGCCCGATCCGGGAAAATCCGTTCCAGCCCGCGCATGAATATCGCCCACTGCAAGCTGCCGTGGAAGTCATCCACCATCAGGAAACCGCCGCGATCGAAGTATTCGCGCATGCGTTTTGCTTCCTCCGGGCTGACGTCCCAACGGCCCACCTCGACGGCGTAGATCCAGGGCCAGTTATGCAGTTCCTCAGACCCGAGGTCAACGATTTCCTCCACCGAACGGGTCTGAATGCGTGTCAGGCGCCGCACGCCACGGACAAACTGGCGTTCCGCGCGATTGGCGTCCATGCCCCAGAACGGATAATCGCCCCACACGGGCGAAGTGCGGTAGCGCGTGCGGATGAACGTGTACTCCGCTTTTTCCCTGGCATCTTCAGGATCCGCTGTGGGCCGCTCCATATCGTATTCAAGCAGCGAACGAGGGACTGGGCGGCGCGACGCCTGGAAGGCCAGGAGCAGGGCAGAAGTGAACAGGAATCCAGCAGTTACACGCCAGCCGAGGGTCATTGGATCTCTGGTCCCAAAGGTAACACGCGCCAGACGCGGCGGCAGCGGCAGTGTCTTGCGGGCGGCCCTGTTTTAGGTGACGTTCTTCCGCAGGACCGGTTTGGATTTCTGGGTTTCAGGCTTGGCGGGTGGCACTGTGTCGGGTTCAGGTTCGTCCACCGTACGCCAACCGCCCTTTTTCGGCGCCGGTTGCTTTGCCGCTTCAGCCGGGTCCGGCCGGAGGATCTCGACCTTGCGCTCCTGCTGAGCCGGAGGCAGCCGGCGCTCGGTACGGGGCGCCGTTTCGGGCGGCGGCTGCGGATCCGCAGAAGCGCCGGGGTCGCGGCGGTACTCCGGCCGGCGCGTGATAACTTCGGCCGGAGGATCCTCTTGCGGGGCGGCGCTGCCGGTAGCAGATTCTGTTGCCCCTTCGACCGGGGCAGGAGAACTTCCGCTGCTGACGTATACCCGGCGATATTGCAGGTCGGTACTGGGGTGGCGTCGCTGTGCAGCCGCCGTCAGACGGACCTCGATGTGGCGTTCCTCCCCCTGCTGCACACCCGGGGGCAGATTGAAGTACAGTGCGTAACGCTGGCGGATACGGGCCAGGGTCTCTTCGAACGCTCCGGCGTCCTCAATATTCATGGTGTCGCCGCCACTGGCCTCCGCGATTTCGGCGGTTCCTGCGGATTGCAGACCGCCGCCGCCAGGTCCCACCACCACCGGACCGCGCCGGTAGCCACCCCGGCGTCCGAAGATGATTCCTCCGAGCGTACCCCCGATCGGGTCCTGCTGAGGCCACTGTCCGCCGCCGCGGCGGCTTTGAAACATGGCATCCTCCGCCAGGATGGCGCTCACAACGGTATTGTTGAGGGCGAGTTCACGGCCGATGCCGATTTCGTCGCGGTCCCGCTCCGTCCTGTCGTCCGTGAGAATGACAATGGCCCGGCGGGCATCCCGGCGGGCGTGACGGGCGATGTGGCGCGTGGCGTCGTAGAGCGCGCGAGTGATATCGGTTCCGCCATTAAAGCCTTCCTGACGCAGCAGATGATTCAATTCGCTCTGAAGGTCGCCGGGCGGGCGGAACTGCATGCGTGTCCGGGTGCCGCGGTCAAAAACCATGACGGCGATCCGGTCGTCGTTCCCGAGAACCGTGGCAGCCTGTCCAGCGGCGTCAGCCAGGCGTTCGACATGGGGTCGCATGCTGCCGCTGACGTCGATCAAAAGGAGCACGTCGGCGGGGATCTCTTCGCGGGAGAAGTTCTTAATTTCCA
>Ga0073934_10007601_pt1 | contig 14944 bp, 9 predicted proteins | sample LarsenN4metaG_FD_76834 | JGI IMG/M metagenome (GOLD analysis project Ga0073934, IMG submission 76834) | Hot spring sediment bacterial and archeal communities from British Columbia, Canada, to study Microbial Dark Matter (Phase II) - Larsen... ...
CGGCCAAGTTTGAGCGGGCCGCCGACGAGGTGATGGCCCAGCAGATCAGCGTCGCCCGGCTCTTTACCTTTCTCTTTCCCGTCGTTTTTTTGACGGCCAGCCTGGGCCAGGCCGCCGTGCTCTATTTTGGCGGCCGCCAGATTATCGGCGGAACCCTGACTCTGGGCCAGTGGCAGGAGTTTAGCCTTTACCTGATCTACCTGTTTCTGCCCCTGGCCCAACTTGGCATCATCATCAGCCAGATGGGCCAGGCCGCCGTCTCGGCCGACCGTATCTTTGAGATCCTCGACGCCAGAAGCGAGATTGGCGATAAACCCGGCGCGGTCGAGCTGCCCCCAATCCAGGGCCGGGTCGTCTTTGATCACGTAACCTTCCGCTACTTCAGCAGCAGCGAGCCGGTGCTGCGCCAGGTCAGCTTTAGCGTCGAACCGGGCCAGACCGTCGCCCTGCTGGGCGCGACCGGTTCAGGCAAGACCAGCATCATCAACCTGATCCCTCGCTTCTATGATGTTTCGGAAGGCAGCCTGACCATCGACGGCTATGATGTCCGCGAGGTCACCCTCGACTCGCTCCGCTCCCAGATTGGGCTGGTGCTACAGGAGACGACCCTCTTTAGCGGCGCCATCCGCGATAATATCGCCTTTGGCAAATCGGGCGCTTCATTTGAAGAGATTGTGGCCGCTGCTCAAGCCGCCGCTGCGCACGACTTTATCATCTCTTTTCCCCAGGGCTACGACACGCCGGTCGGCGAGCGGGGCAGTACCCTCAGCGGCGGGCAAAAGCAGCGGCTGGCCATTGCCAGGGCGCTGCTGCTCAACCCGCGCATCCTCGTTTTGGACGACTCGACCAGCAGCGTCGACCTGGCCACCGAGGCCCAAATCTTGCGGGCGCTCGACCGGCTGATGAAAAACCGGACCAGCTTTGTGATCGCCCAACGGATCAGCACGGTCCGCAACGCCGATCTAATTCTGGTGCTGGATAACGGCATGATCGTGGCCCAGGGGCGGCACGACGAACTGCTGGAGAACAGCCCCATCTACGCCGAGATATACAGTTCGCAACTGGTGGATGATGCAGACATACAAACCAAAGGCGGGCCGCAGCCGGAAGCCGCCCGCTTGAGTCAGGAGGCTTAATTATGTTTGGTGGACAAGATGGCTTGCGCCGGATCATGAGCCAGGATACCCTCAAGCCGGCCAACCTCGGCCAGACCCTGGCCCGCTTTGGCCGTTATTTCCAATCCTACTGGCCGATGCTGCTGCTGGCCGGCCTGCTGGTCGTGGCCTCGACCTGGACCCAGGTGATCTCGCCCGAACTGATCGGCCAGGCCGTCGATTGCTATATCGCCATGCCGGCCGACCAGGCCCGGCTGGCCATTCCCGGGATGGAGGCCTTTAACCAGGCCGCGGCCAACAACTGCTGGTACGAGAACCAGGTCACCGACCTGAGCGCCACCCAACGGCTGGCCGGCCTGGGCTTTATCGTCTTGCAGATTGTCGGGCTCTATATCGCCGGGGCGGTCCTGACCGGGCTGACCTTTTATATGATGACCTGGACCGGCCAACACGTGCTACGGGCGATGCGACTGGATATCTTTGCTCACCTGCACCGGCTGTCGCTGGGCTACTACGCCGAGCATGAAGCCGGCGACCTGATGAGCCGCATCACCAACGACTCCGAAACCATCGGCCAGGCCTTTAACTTTGCCCTGATCAACGTGGTTGGCGGCGTCCTGCTGATCGGCTGGATTGGCTACAGTATGCTCAACAAAAGCCTGCCCTACGGCTTGATCAGCCTGTCGGTGGTGCCGCTGATGGTCGGCGCGACGCTCTGGTTCTCCAACCAGGCCCGCCGGGCCTTCCGCCGTACCCGGACCGAAATGGGCAGCATCAACGCCGAACTGCAAGAAACCATCTCCTCGGTCCGGGAGGCCCAGGCCTTTAACCGGGCCAGGGAAAATATCGAAAACTTTAGGTTGACCAATGCGGCCAACCGGGACGCCAACGTCCGGGCGGTGGTTTTTACCAGCGCCCTGGCCCCGGCCCTGGAGGCGCTGGGCTACCTGGCCCTGGCCGTTGTCGCCTTGAGCGGCGGTCTGGCCCTGCTCAACGGCAGCAACTTGTTTGGCAGTGTCGTCTCGCTGGGGCTGGTGGTGACCTTTTTAACCTACGTCCAGCGCTTTAACCAGCCGATCCAGCAGATTTCGGTCTTGTGGACCAACATTCAAAATGCTGTGGCCGGTGGCGAGCGTATCTTTAACCTACTGGACGAAGAGCCCCGGCTGCAAGACAAGCCGGAGGCCCGGCCGATGCCGCCCATCCGGGGCAAGGTCGACTTCATCAATGTTTCGGCGGCCTACAAAGCCGATGAGCCGGTGCTGCAAGCGATCTCCTTTACCGCCGAACCGGGCCAGACGGTGGCCATTGTCGGGCCAACCGGCGCCGGCAAGACGACCATCATCAACCTGATCCCCCGCTTTTATGATGTCGGTGACGGCGCGGTCTTGATCGACGGGATCGATGTTCGGGATGTCACCGCCGAGAGTCTACGCCGGCAGATTGGCCTGGTGCTGCAAGACAGCTTTTTGTTTAGCGATACGGTCCTGGAAAATATTCGTTTTGGCCGCCCCGAAGCCGGCGACGAAGAGGTCATCGCCGCCGCCAAACTGGCCAGGGCCGATGATTTTATCAACCGCCTGGAAAAAGGGTACCAAACGCTGCTGGGCGAACGGGGCAGCGGCCTGAGCCAGGGCCAGCGCCAACTGCTGTCGATTGCCAGAGCCGCCCTGGCCAATCCCCGCATCCTGATCCTGGATGAAGCGACCTCCAGCGTCGATACCCGGACCGAGCGGCTGATCCAGGCCGCGCTCGACGAGCTGATGCAGGGCCGGACCAGCTTTGTGATTGCCCACCGGCTCAGCACCATCCGCAACGCCGACCTGGTCCTGGTGCTCAACCAGGGCCAGATCGTCGAGCGGGGCAGCCATACCGAGCTGCTGGCCCGGCAGGGCTTTTACTACAACCTTTATATGAGCCAGTTCCGCCAGCAGGAGGAGCCGGCCGCGGCTCAGCCCAGCCTATCGCGCTGATAGTCAATCACCGCTGCCAGGATTTCATCCAGGGAGCGGCGGGGCTGCCAGCCCAGCAGCGCCCGGATACGGCTGGTATCCGGTACCCGGCGCTGCATATCTTCAAAACCGGGGGCGTAGGCTTCGGAATAGGGCACGCTCACCAGCGGCGAACTGCTGCCGGTCAAGGCTTTGACTCGCTCGGCCAGCTCCCAAATAGAGACCTCTTCATTGCTGCCAATATTATAAACCTGGCCGGCCGCTTCAGGGTGGCTGGCCAGGCCGGCCAGCGCTTCAACCACATCCCGCACGTCACAAAAGCAGCGGCTCTGGCTACCGCTGCCATAGACGGTGATCGGCTCGCCCTGCAGGGCCATGCGGACAAAGCGGGGGATCACCATTCCGTAGCGCCCGGCCTGGCGCGGGCCAACCGTGTTAAAGAGTCTAAATGGCGTCACCTGCAAGCCGTACTCCCGCTGGTAGGCCAGCCCCAGAAACTCATCGACCATTTTGCTGGCGGCGTAGGACCAGCGGCTTTTGCTGGTGGGGCCAAGCAGCACATCATCCTCCTCGCTAAAAGGAATCTTGCTGCCTTTGCCGTAGACCTCGGAGGTGCTGGCGATCAGGACCCGGCAGTTATAGCGCAGCGCCGCTTGCAGCACTGCCTCGGTCCCCATGATATTGGTTTCAATGGTATGGACCGGATGCTCGACAATGAGCTTCACTCCGACCGCCGCAGCCAGGTGGAAAATCACGTCAGCCTGGGAGGCCAGCCGGTCCATCACAATGCCATCGGTAATGGTCGCCCTGACAAAATGGTAGGAAGGATGGCCAAGCAAATGGTTGATATTATCGGTCCGGCCGGTGGACAGATTATCAATCGCCAGAACGCGGTGGCCGTCGGCTAGCAGGAGATCGGCCAGGTGCGAGCCGATAAAGCCAGCCCCACCGGTGATCAAGTAGGTCAGTTTGTTTGTTTCGGTCATGGTATCCTCGTTAAATATAGTAGTTCATCTCTCAATGATAAAGATAAATGGGAAAGAAGGAAAGTTTTGCTATAACTATTCGGCCACCTCGTTCCCAAACTCCCGTTTGGGAACGAATTTGCCTGGCAAACTCTGTTTGCCCTTTCGCCGAAACAGAGATGGTAACATTTGTCGCCTTACTCGTGCCCAAACTATGTAGCTCGTTTACCCAATACCGTTGCCTTCTCCCCCGTCACCTACTTGATTATTCTACGACTCCAGGGATTTCTCCCCTGCGGGTCGAAATGACAGGAAAGCAGTCGTCGAAAGGACAGGTTTTATTAGTCTTTCCGGTGAAACACTTCTTTTACGCTTTACGTTTTACGTATTTTGATGTTTAATAAGCGCTATCCATCAAACCTCGGAGACAAACCTTGAAAATCACCAACATCGAAACTTACCCCGTCTGGAATGGCCGGCGGAACTTTCTGTTTGTGGTCGTCGATACCGACGAAGGCATCTACGGCATCGGCGAATCGGGCATCGGCCGGCGGGAGCTGGCCATTCAGGGCGCAATCGAGCATTTCAAGCCGCTGCTGCTCGGCCAGGACCCGTTTCGGACCGAACATCTCTGGCAGACCCTCTTCCGGGGCGGCTTCTTTCCGGCCCAGCGGATTTTAACCTCGGCCATCTCGGCCATCGATATTGCCCTGTGGGATATCAAAGGCAAGGCGCTCGGCGTGCCGGTCTACGAGCTGCTGGGTGGCCGGGTGCGGGATAAGGTCGTCTGCTATCCCCATAACAGCGGCCACAGCCGGGAGGTCCAGCCGCTGGTCGAGTCCTGCCTCCAGACCAGGGAAGAGGGCTGGAAATTCGTCCGCTGGGGCATCCCGGTCGACGGCGACATCTTCGAACCCCGGCCGGCCATCCTGCTGGCCCTCAAGCAGTTTCAGGCCGTGCGCGAAGCGGTCGGGGATGAGATCGAGATTTGTTACGACATCCACACCCGGCTCGACCTGCCCGACGCGCTGTGGCTCTGCCAGGAGGTCGAGCCGTTTCGCCCCTTCTTTATCGAAGATCCCCTCCGCTCCGAAAACCCCGGCTCATTTAAGACCCTCCGCCCCAGAACCACCGTGCCGCTGGCCGCCGGGGAGCAGTTCAGCTCCAAGTGGGAGTTCCGGCAGTTGATCGAAGAGGAGTGGATCGACTACGCCCGGATCGATCTGTGTATCGCCGGCGGGCTGACCGAAGCCAGGAAGATTGCCGGCTGGTGCGAAACCCACTATATCAAGCTGGCTACCCACAACCCCCTGGGGCCGGTCTCCACGGCGGCCTGCTTGCAGCTCAACCTGGCCTGCCCCAATGTCGGCGTGCAGGAGCAGCCCCAGCGCCCTGGGACTAGCCTGACCGACGTTGTGCCTGACCAGCCGGTCTGGCAGGATGGCTACCTGCTGCCGCCGGCCGGGCCGGGCCTGGGTATCGAGTTTGACCGCGAGGCGGCTAAAAAGCATCCTTACCAGCCGATGGAGCGCCCCCTGCTGCGCCGCCTCGATGGCTCGTTTACCAATTGGTAGGGAACGTAAAGCGTAAAACGTAAAACGTAATAAAGGAGATAACGATGACAGTTCCATCCAATGCAGCACTGATTGATCCTAAAGATAAGCTCAAGATCACCAAGCTTGAATGTTTTGTATTGAACAACCGGCGCTTTTTCCTGAAGATTCATACCAACGCCGGGATCGTCGGCGCGGGCGAGCCTTATACCGAGGGCCGGGCCAGGACCAGCGCCGAGGCGGTCCGTGAGATCGAGCCTTACCTGATCGGCAAGGACCCGCGCCAGGTCGTCCACCACTGGCAGGCCATCTACCGCCACGCCTTTTACCGGGGCGGCCCGATCCTGACCAGCGCCCTGAGCGGCATCGACCAGGCGCTGTGGGATATAAAGGGCAAGGCCCTGGGCGTGCCGGTGTATGAGCTCCTGGGCGGGCCAACCCGCGACCGGATCAGGGTCTATGCCAGGGGTGGCTCACCTGACGAGATGAAGGAGCGGGTCAAAGAAGGGTTCAATGCCTTCAAAACCGGCGTCCACAAACCGCGCCACGCTCGCCCGGTCGAGACGTTGGGCTTTGTCCGCCAGGCGGCCGAACATTTCGCCGCCCAGCGGGAAGCGGTCGGGCCGGATGTCGATATCGCCATCGACTTTCACGGAGCCATCTCGCCCCAAACGGCCATGCTGCTGGTCAAGGCTTACGAACCTTACCAGCCGCTCTTTATCGAGGAGCCGGTCCAGTGCCAGAACGTGGATGTGCTGGCCGAGATTGCCCGCAAGACCCATCTTCCGATCGCCACCGGCGAGCGCATCTTTACCAAGTGGGGCTTCCGCGAAATCCTGGAAAAAGGGGCGGCCACCATTCTCCAGCCGGACCTGTGCCACGCCGGCGGCATCACCGAGGGTCGGCTGATTGCCGGCATGGCCGAGGCCTACTACGCCACAATGGCCTGGCACAACCCGCTGGGGCCGATCTCCCTCGCCGCCGGGGTGCAGCTCGCGGCGGCCATCCCCAATTTCCTGATCCAGGAGGGGGCCGGCGTGCTTCGCCCCGGCGAGGGCGTGCTCAAACAGCCGTTTGAGGTCAAAGACGGCTTCCTGATCCTGCCGACCGGCCCTGGCCTGGGCGTCGAGTTAGACGACAATTACCTGGAAAATGAGTTGAGCAAAAACAGCAACTCCGGCCTCAACCGGGAGAGTTACAGCGAGGATGATGGCTCGGTGGTGGATTGGTAAAAATTAAAATACAACAACGAATTGAAGAAAGCAACGAATGGTTTTTCTATCCGTTGCTCTTCTATCCGCTCTATTACTTTATCCGTTAAGGCGGGACAACCACGGATGGTTGAAAGCAACGGATGGGTTGCTTGGATCCGTTTCTCTCTATCCGTTCCATTCTCTCATCCGTTGTTGTCTCCTCTATCCGTTCCATTCTCTCATCCGTTGTTGTCTTTTTCCTTCGTTCCATTCAACAATTCGTTGTTGTATATCTCCCTACTGCTCCGCCCCGCACTCCGGGCAGAACTTGACCCCGGCGCTCATCTTGACGCCGCACTCGGTGCAGTGTCTTTCACTGCTCAAAGGTTTGCCGCACTCCGGGCAAAACTTGCCGCCTTTAACCTTAGCGCCGCAGTGGGGGCAACCGGCCACCACCGTCTTCTTGAACTTCTCGGCGCTGACATAATCAACCGTCGCGGCCTTTTCCTGGGCATCCTCGATGGCAGCCTGGACCTGGATGGCGGAATACTCCTCCTCCAGGTCGGGCGCGCAATCCTTGCACAGCACCCGCTCGTCGTTCCAGCAGACTTGGTCAACCCAATGGCCGCAACGCTTGCACTGGTGGAAGTGGGGCCGGATTGATTCAACCGCCTCGGCAAAGGCTTTATCATGAGCGTTTTCCCAGGCCGCCGAATGAACCGACCGGCCAACATTGGAAGAAGCAGCAAGCTCAATTATAATAAAGGGGACGCTTTGCGATGGTTAGGTAGATCTGCCAGCCTTTGACGGGGGGGTGACAGAAGGCTGGCAGATCCCCTTAAGCTGCAATCTCCTGGGAGATGGGTCTGAAGCGATAGGGAGGCTCTGGCGGATAAGTGGTTCAGATGGATGGACTAGTTGGGAAAGATATGGTAGCTAGATAACGAGATGATAGTGTAGTTGTGGCGCAAGCTGAAGTTGTCTAATTGATGATTGCGAGCTTATGCTTATTATAATAATAAAGAAATCCTTAAATTCAATAAGAGAAATACATGAAAAAAGTTATAATTTTCACTAGCTCCTGGATCGAGTGTTGAAGATTACTTTGAGCAGCAATGCACGAATGGCAAATCCTTGAAAGCGACTCCTTTCCCGAACCGCCGCCGGAGGAGCCGGCGCCGGGCTGGCGCCGGCAAAGTTGGAGCCTGCTGGCCGGCGGGCTGCTGCTTTTTTTGCTGCTGGCCGGCGGGCTAACACTGCGCGAACGGCGAGCCCAGGGCCAGGCCGCCCTGCAACAAGATTTGAGCCTGGCTATTTTTGAAGAGGAAAGCCGCCGTTTTTCTGGCCGCCTGGATGAGGCGCTGCTCGACCCGACCGCGCCGTTAGGCTGGCAGCAGGCTTACTGGCTAAGCTATGAGGAAGTAAACCGGCCGGCCTCGCCTAATGACGTTCAATTGGCAACGATAGATTATTTTGATGGCGACTGTGCCATAGTCACGGTGACCGGAACTGACGGTCAAAGGCCGTGGGACCCGGTTCGAGCCTTTTGCCTGGAAGCGCAGGGCTGGCGGCGGACGCCGGTTCCGCCGGTCGCCTGGGGTGAGGAGCAGCCGGCCATTATCTTACCCAACAGCATCCGGCTGAATTTTCGGGAGCGAGACCGGGCCTTTGCCGAAACGCTGGCCGAGGAGCTGGCGACCTTTTTTATTCAGCTTGACCAGCTTTCCCTTGACCTCTCCTCGGCCGGTTATCACGAGTTGGAAATTACCATTGCGCCGTACGATCTCCAGGGTCCGCTGATATTGGCCGGCGCCCGGCAGATTATCCTGAACTCGCCGCTTCTGGCCACTGACAAAAGCGGGGCTGAGCCGGGAAACCTGGATGTTTCAGCCGGCAGCTCCGGCGAGACGGCGGTGCGGCTGGCCCTGGCCACAACCCTGCTGCGCCGGGCCGAGCCGGTTTCGGCGACGCCCTCGCCCACCTTGCCCGGTGGGGATCGTTTTTTGGCGGCGGTCCAAACCGTCACCGCCATGCGCCTCCTCTTTAGCCCTGAGACCGAGTCCAGCCTGCTCACCATCTGGAGAAATCAACTTAAGGGCGGCTGGGTATCCCCCTTTTTTGCCGAGCTGTTGCCGCCGGCAGGAGATGCGCCTCTCCCTGTCTCCTTGGAGACCCAGGCCAAAGCGGCGGCTCTGCTCACCGCCGATTATATCTACCGGCTCAACGGGTTGGAAGCGCTGCCCGCCATCCTTGAGCTTCTACCCGGCGCGGCCTCCTGGGATGCCATTTTTGAACCGCTGCTGGGCCGCTCTACCCTGGCGCTGGAACTGGCCGCCGCCCGCTACGGCAGGGTCAAAGAAGAGCGGCTGGCCGCCCTGAGCCGCGACTATGAGCTTTTTATTCCGCCGCTGCCCCTCATGGCAACCCTGCTTGAGCTTGACCCGATCAGCGGCGGCCGGCGGCTATCGGTCACCCTGCCCGACCGGAGCGAACCGCTGCTGGTCGAGTTAGGGCCGGAAGCCGCCTTTGAAACCGCCGAAGGCTTGACCCTGGAGCCGGACTGCCTGGGGCCAGGGGCCAGCCTGGAGCTGTATGGCAAATGGTTGGAGCAGTCCCGCCGCTTGCAGGCCCACCAGGTGATTGTCCGGCAAGCGGCGCCAATTCACCTGGAGCCGGCCCCACCCGGCAGCCTGGCCTATCTTTTGATCGACCCGCTGCCGGGCGACCCGATGGGTTCCCTCGCGCCCGACCCGCGCAGCTATCCCGTGGCGCCCGGTTCGCCGCCGCTGCTGATGGCCCTGCAGAGGAATCGCCGGTTGCAGCCGCTCCTCAGGCAAACCCAGGAATTGAAGTTATTTAGCCTACCTATTGCCGCCGGCGAGTCGCCCCATTTTCTGCTGCAAATCGATCTGCCGCGCTGCGAGCGCCACTGGTTTGGCCATTATGAACCGGCTTCGGGGTTGAGCGAGCAGTGGTTTTCGCCGCTGCCCCTCATGCAGTGGGTCTGGCGGCCCGACCGGCCGGGGCCGATCTTTCTCAAGCGGGGCGCGGACCGGTTGAGCTACGATATCTATCAAGATGACCGGGTAACGACCTTTGCCCAGGCCGGCTTATCGGACGCGCCGCTCTGGTTTATGGGCTGGCACAGCCCCAGCCGGCAGATCATCTCGGTTCGCTTTCGGATGGGTGAAGCCTACCTGGGGCTGATCGATCCGGGCAGCGGCCAGGCGACCGAGATCGCCGAGCCGCCCTTTCACGCCCTGGAGGCGCATGGTCTCAGCCCCGCTGGCCGCTGGCTGGTCTACCCGGCCGGGATGCCGGCCCTCAGCCAGCCGCCCACCCGCCTCAATCTGCTCGATCTTAGCAGCGCCTCAACCGGCCAACTGCTTCAGCTTGAGCGCCAGGAGACCCTCCGCTTTTTCTCCTGGTCGCCCTACCTGGCCCGGCCGGTCCTGGTTATCCTGACCCAGGCCCAGGAGCAGCGGCCGCCCGGCTTTAGCCGGCTGCTGCTGGCCCGGCCGGAACAGCCCGGCGAGGCCATCGAACTGGCCGCCGGCCCCTGGCTGACCGGGCCAATCTTCTGTTCGGATGGGGCGCTACTTTACCGGACCGAGGGAGACGGCCGCTATTCGCTCCAGCGCCAACAGCCCGGCCATCCCACCGAAATCCTTCTCACTTTAGATCACCCATTCCGGCCTTTCGCTTGTCCCTGAAAAGGAATTATTTTGTGATTCTTAAATCCGCTCTTATAATCTAAATTGATGTCTTCAAACAGCCCGATCTTAAACACCAAACTTTATATCCCCCCGCTCCGGCCCGAGCTGGTCTCCCGGCCCCGCTTGATTACCAGGCTGCACGAGGGCCTGGCCCATATGCCGGGCGTGATCCTGGTCTCGGCCCCGGCCGGCTTTGGCAAAACCACCCTCGTCAGCGAATGGGTCGCCAACTTCAGAGACGACGACCAACCCTCCCCCAAAAACGGCCAATCTGATCAAGCCACTTTCGATAAAATCCAAAATCCAAAATCCAAAATCCAAAATCCAAGTGTGGCCTGGCTGTCGCTGGATGAAGCCGACAACGACCCGGTCCGGTTTCTGACCTATCTCATTGCCGCCCTCCAAACCGTCAGCCCGGAGTTGGGCCAATCAGCGCTGGCCCTGCTGCAGTCGCCCCAACCGCCGCCCCAGGAAGTGGTTTTAACCAACCTGCTCAACGACCTGGCCCGCTTTCCGGCCCTGCTGATCCTGGTGCTCGACGATTATCACCTGGTTGAGACCCCGGCGGTGGACGAGGCGCTGACCTTTCTGATCAATCACCTGCCGCTCCATCTGCGCCTGGTGATTATTGGCCGGGCCGACCCGGGCCTGCCCCTGGCCCGGCTGCGGGCGCGGGGCCTATTGGTTGAACTGCGCACGGCCGATTTGCGCTTTACCCCGGCTGAAGCCGCAGCCTTTATCAAGCGGGTGACCGGCCTGGAACTGTCGCCGGCCGATGTGGCCGCGCTGGAAAGCCGGACCGAAGGTTGGATTGCCGGCTTGCAGTTGGCGGCTTTATCAATGCAGGGCAGCGCCGATCTTTCCAACTTTATTACCGCCTTTAGCGGCAGCCATCGTTACATTATCGACTATCTGGCCGATGAGGTCCTGGACCGGCAGCCTGAGCCGGTCAAAGAGTTTTTGCTGCAAACCTCGATTCTCAACCGGCTAACCGGCGAGTTGTGCGACGCCGTGACCGGCCAGAGCAACGGCCAGGCCACGCTGGCCTGGCTTGAAGAAGCCAACCTCTTTCTGGCGCCGCTGGATAACGAGCGCCACTGGTACCGTTACCACCGCCTTTTTGCCGACCTGCTGCGGCAGCGGCTGCGCCAACAGGCCGGCGAGCAGGGCTTACTGCCGCTCCACCAGCGCGCCAGCCGCTGGTTTGAGCAGCACGGCTTTATCTCGGAAGCGCTCAGCCACGCTCTGGCCGCCAAAGATTTGGACCTGGCCGTTCAATTTATCCAGGCTCACGCCGGTAAGATGGTCATGCGGGGCCGGGTAAACACCGTCTGGGACTGGTTTAAGGCTCTGCCTGAGGCGGTCATTCAAGCCGACCCCCGGCTCTGCCTGGGGCAGGCCTGGTTATATTTCTTTATTCAACAGTCGGAACAGATGGAGCTGTTTCTAGACCTGGCCGAGCCGGGCATCCGGGATCAGCCGGAGCTGTGGGGGCAGGCACTGGGCTTGCGGGCCTGGATTGCCTACAGCCGGGGCAACCTCGAGCAAACAATTGCTTACGCCGAACAGGCTCTGGCCCTCTTGCCGGCAGAACTTCAGTTTCAGCGGGGGGTCAATACCCTATTTCTGGCCAATGCTTTGCGCGATACCGGCCAGACGGAGCGAGCGGCCAAGCTTTTTGCCGAAAGCATTCTCCTATCGCGGGCCGGCGGCAACATCCTGGCCGAAATGGGGGCCACTTTTCTCCTGGCCGAACTGCAGATCATTCGCGGCCAGTTGAACCAGGCCAAGACAATGGTGACTCAGGCGCTCCGGCGGGCCAGAGCGGAGAACCAGGTCCAGTTGCCGGCCACGGCCCAGCTTCATTTTGGGCTGGCCGATATCCTGTATGAGCAGAATGATCTCCCGGCTGCCGAAACAAATTTAATTGCCGGCCTGGAATTATCCCAAAAGGGGCTGGCCCAAATGGCGGTAACCGCCGAAGGTTATTTGAGCCTGGCCCGCCTAAAGCTGGCCCAGGGCGACCAGGACAGCGCCCGGCAGGCGCTGCGGCAGGCCTCGGAGACGACCCAGGATTGGGAAGGGCCGACCCTGGTTGCCGAAGTGGCGGCCGAACGGGCCCGCTTATGGCTGCTGCAAGGGGATTTGGCGGCCGCCAGCCGCTGGCAGCAGGAATCGGGCCTGAGCGCTTCCGATACGCCCACCGCCGCGACCGAGATGCAACTGCTCGTTCTGGCCCGGCTGCTGCTGGCCCAGGCCCGCCAGAGTTCCACGGCTGGCCAGCCACATCTGGCCGAAGCTGGCCAACTGCTCAAACAACTGCGCCAGACGGCTACGGCGGCAGGCCACCTGGGGCGGGTCATCAAGATACTGGTTCTGCAAGGCCAGGTTTACGCCCTGCAGGGGAACCAGGCGGCGGCGCTCACAGCCATCGAGCAAGCCCTGCTTCTGGCCGAACCGGAGGGTTATGTCCGGGTTTTTGTTGATGAAGGCCGGCCTGTGGCGGCGCTGTTGGGCGAGGCCCAGGCTAAAGGCATTACTCCTGGCTATACCAAGCGGCTATTGGCGGCTTTCCCCGCCGGCAGCGCCCTGCCGGCTGAGACGCCGCCGGCCCCCGGCCCGGCTACGCCGGAGCTGCCTGAGCCGCTTAGCGACCGGGAGATCGAGGTCCTGCGCTTGATCACGGCCGGCCTATCCAACAGCGAAATTGCCGAAGAGCTGGTTTTGGCCGTGAGCACCGTTAAACGGCATATCAGCAATATCTACGGCAAGCTCAACGTCAACAGCCGGACCCAGGCCATTGCCCGGGCCAGAGAACTGAAGCTGCTATAATTACACCCGGCCAATACATCTTTTAACTCATGACAATACACCCGGTTTGATGGTACAGTAAGACCATCAAACGATTTCAATAGTTCTTGTACTTGGGATGAGAGTATGGCTGACATCTATCAAATCCGGGTTCAGGGTCATCTCGACCCTAACTGGGCAGATTGGTTTGACGGTTTGACAATTACACCCGAGGCCGACGGCGCAACCCTGCTGGCCGGCCCGGTGATCGATCAATCGGCCCTGCACGGGCTGCTAAAAAAAATCAGAGATTTAGGGCTGCCCCTTTTGCTGGTCCAGCGGGTAGAAGAACAGGAGACGTATTAGGCGCCATCCCTTTCGCCGGCCCGGTTATTTAAGCCGGTTGAGCCACGGGTGGCCGGGGTAAAGCCTGGCCAGGGCAGCCTTGAGCCACTCCCGGCGGTCAAGGTCAAGATAAGGCAGAACTGTTTCAAAATCGGCCCGGTTCCCTTCCTGGAGCGGGCTTTTTGCTTTATAGAGCAACACAATCTCCGGAGCCAGGACAGGCAGGCCCGATTCAAGCTGGAGAAAGGCCTGGTTAAAAGGTAGCATAATTGCCGGGTCGCGGCGAAATAGAAAGTGGGTGGGGGTCGCTTCATTGAACAGGATTTCAAAAAAGTCGGACCGGTTGGCCGGATCTTTGCACCAGATCGTATGGAGCGGCAATTCAATAAATTCATCCTCGCGCCAGGGGAACAACCGGCCCTGGTGCGCCTTCTCCAAGATCCAGCCTCTGGCCGTGAGATAACTTCTCAGGGCCAGTTGATCTCGCCTCAAGATAGCAATGTCAACATCTTTATGGGCGCGGGTCGGGCAATCGACAAACAGGTCAATGGCCCAGCCGCCGCAAATACACCAGGGCGCCGGGAAGTCGGCCATGATCTGCGCGGTCTGCAAGGGTTCGGTACAGGTTAGAAGGATGGTTAGATCTTGGTAACTGGTTAGCATATTCGTTTAGGTTCTAGGACGCTAATTGCCTGGCAATTTGGGCCAGATGGACGGCATCGTGCCAGGCGGTGTGGAGGGTATGATTTTGGATCGTTACCGGGCCGTGCTGATTGTGCTGCCCCTGCCGTTGCCACTGGGCCGGTGAAAGAGCCGCCAGGTCGGCCAGGTGTTCGGCCCGCAGGGCCAGGAAGGCGGCCAGGGCCCCGGCCAGGTCGCTGGCGGCATAGTTATGCTTGCGGGCCAGGGCCTCCTGGTCGTAGCCGGAAATCGCCGGATTGGTTTGGTCGCGAATAGCCCGCATCCGGCTGAGCGCATGGGCCTCGGCATCCCGTAAATGGCAAATCACCTCCACCACCGACCAGTTTTCGTCGCCGCCGCGCGCCGCCTGGGCCTGAGCCTGGCTCACCCCACGCAGCAGCGCCGCCAGCACATCGGGCGTCGCTCTGAGCGCTTCAATCAGTTCACGGTTTGAGTCATACATGATTATAAGTTTACCGTTAAAATGGGAAAGGAGCAAGGGGGAATTTTCGACTTTCCCAAAATCCGTGCTACAATTGCCTCGATGAAATCCAAACTCCTCTTTCTCTGCACCGGCAACTACTACCGCAGCCGCTTCGCCGAAGCGTTGTTCAACCACCTGGCCAAACAGGCC
>Ga0073934_10007604_pt1 | contig 14932 bp, 8 predicted proteins | sample LarsenN4metaG_FD_76834 | JGI IMG/M metagenome (GOLD analysis project Ga0073934, IMG submission 76834) | Hot spring sediment bacterial and archeal communities from British Columbia, Canada, to study Microbial Dark Matter (Phase II) - Larsen... ...
ATCCTGCGTCGTGATGCCGACCGGGCAGGTGTTCGAATGGCACTGGCGCACCATCAGGCAGCCGAGCGCGACGAGCGCCATGGCGCCGACGGCGAACTCCTCCGCGCCGAGCATCGCGGCGATGATGATGTCGCGCCCGGTGCGGATGCCGCCGTCGGTCCGCAGCGTCACCTGGCCGCGCAGATCGTTGAGCGTGAGCACCTGATGGGCTTCCGCGACGCCGAGCTCCCACGGACCGCCGGCGAACTTGATCGAGGTCAGCGGACTGGCGCCCGTGCCGCCGACATGGCCGGAGATGAGGATGACGTCGGCCTTGGCCTTGGCGACGCCGGCCGCGATCGCGCCGATGCCGCCCGCAGAGACGAGTTTCACGCACACGCGCGCGACCGGATTGATCTGCTTCAAGTCGTAGATGAGCTGGGCGAGATCTTCGATCGAATAGATGTCATGATGCGGCGGCGGCGAGATCAGCGTGACGCCGGGAGTGGCATGGCGCATGCGCGCGATGAACTCGGTGACCTTGAAGCCGGGAAGCTGGCCGCCCTCGCCTGGCTTCGCCCCTTGAGCGATCTTGATCTCGAGCTCCGCACACTGATTGAGATACTCGGCGGTGACGCCGAACCGGCCCGAGGCGACCTGCTTCACGCTGGAGTTCATGCTGTCGCCGTTGGCGAGCGGCCGGTAGCGGTCGGGGTCCTCGCCGCCCTCGCCCGAGACCGAGCGCGCGCCAAGCCGGTTCATGGCGATGTTGAGCGCGCCATGCGCTTCGGGCGAGAGCGAGCCGAGCGACATGCCGGGCGTCAGGAACCGCCGGATGATCGCCGCGGCGGGCTCGACATCCGACGGATCGAGCGCCTCCCCCAGCGCGCGCGGCTCCAGGAGGTCCCGCACCTGCGCCGGCCGGCCGCCGTCGAGCGCTTCGGCGTAGCGGGCGAAGGCCTCCGCATCATTCGCCCGCACGGCCTTCTGCAGGTCCGCGACGATGCGCGCTTCGAGAATATGCCGCTCGCCGCGCGCGCGCTGCCGGTAGAAGCCGCCGACCGGAAGCGCCTCCGCGCCGCGCCAGGCGCGATCATGCAGCGCCCGCGCGCGTTTCTCGATGCCCGCAAGGCCGATGCCGGAAATGCGGCTCGAAACGCCCGGGAAGAACTCCTCGACGAGCGCGCGCGAAAGGCCGAGCGCCTCGAAATTGCACCCGCCGCGATAGGACGAGATGACGGAGATCCCCATCTTGGAAATGATCTTCAGGAGCCCCGCTTCGAGCGCGCATTTGTAATTATAGACGCACTGGCCGAGCGTGAGCGCGCCGAGCTGGCCGGCTTCATGCGCGGCGGCGACGGAATCGAAGGCGAGATAGGGGCTGACCGCCGTCGCGCCGGCGCCGACGAGCACCGCCGCATAATGCGCGTCCATGCACTCGGCCGAGCGCACGATGATCGAACAGAAGGTCCGCCGGCCGATGTCGGTCAGATGCGCATGAACGCCGCCCGCCGCGAGGATCATCGGCATCGGCACGCGCGCGGCGTCCTGGCGTTCGTCCGTGAGGATGATGATGCCCGCGCCGTCTTGAAGCGCCTGCTCGGCCTCGGACCGGATGCGGTCGAGCGCGCGCTTCAGCGCAAGGCCGTCGCCGCGCGCCTCGCCGGCGTCATAAAGGCAGTCGATCTCGACGATCTTCTGGTCGAGAAGCGCGCGCAGGCGCAGATACATGCCGTTCGTCAGCACCGGGCTCGCGAGCGCGAAGACATCGGTCTGCGTCTCGTCGGAGGCAAGGATGTTGCCGAGGTTCTTGAACCGCGTCGTCAGGCTCATCACGCCCTCTTCGCGCAGCGGGTCGATCGGCGGGTTCGTCACCTGGCTGAAATTCTGGCGGAAATAGTGCGACAGCGGACGATACTCGTCCGACAGGACCGCAATCGGCGTGTCATCGCCCATCGAGCCGACCGCTTCCTTGCCGGTCGCCGCCATCGGCCGCAGCACGAGGTCGAGATCTTCGAGCGACCAGCCGGCGGCCCGCTGGCGCGCGGCGAGCGCGGGGCCAGGGTAGAGGCGTTCCTCCGGACCCGGACCGATTTCCGGCTCCAGCTCGACGACGTTCCGGAGCCAGTCGCGATAGGGGTGCTTGGCGGCGAGAAGATCGAGAATCTCGTCCTGCTCGTAAAAGCGCCGCTCCTCCATATCGAGCGCGATCATCCGGCCCGGTTCGAGCGCGCCCCGCTTGACCACCTTGCGCCCGCCGAGCGGGCACATGCCGGTTTCCGACCCGACGGCGATGACGCCGTCTTCGGTGAGCGCATAGCGCAGCGGCCTCAGCCCGTTGCGATCGACGCCGGCGAGCGCCCAGCGCCCGTCGAACGCGCAGATCGCCGCCGGCCCGTCCCAAGGCTCCATCACCGCGTTCGAATAAGCGTAGAGCGCGCGCCATTCCTCCTTCATCACGCCCGCCTGCTTCTCCCACGCTTCGGGCATGAGCAGCGTCTTCGCCATCGGGCCCGACCGCCCGGCGCGCACGATGAGCTCGAACGCCTGATCGAGCGCGGCGCTGTCGGACGAGCCCGGCTGGATCACCGGCTTCACCTGGTCCTGCGCGGCGCCGAAGACGGCGGAAGCCATGCGGATCTCATGGCTCCTCATCCAGTTGATGTTGCCTTTGAGGGTGTTGATCTCGCCGTTGTGGGCGAGCATCCGGAAGGGCTGGGCGAGGCGCCATTCGGGAAAGGTGTTCGTCGAATAGCGCTGGTGGAAGATCGCGATCGAAGACACGAAGTCCGGATCGCGCAGGTCGGGATAGAAGCGGTCGATTTCCTCGGCGAGGAACATGCCCTTGTAGATGATCGAGCGGGCCGAAAGCGAGGCGACGTAGAATTCCTGGCGCCCCGCGTCGCGCGCCCGCTTTTCGATCCGTCGGCGGATGAGATAGAGGGCGCGTTCGAGCTCGTCGGTCTTGCGGTCCTTGAGGTCGCAGAAGAGTATCTGTTCGATTTCCGGCCGGACGAGGCCGGCGCGCAGCCCGAGTCGGGAGGGATCGACCGGCGCCTGGCGCCAGCCATAGACGTTGAAGCCGTCGCGGATGATCTCGGCCTCGACGATCGCGCGGCAGGCGTCCTGCGCGGCGAGATTGGTGCGCGGCAGGAAGATCATCCCGGCGCAGAGATCGCGCGCAAGCGGCGTGCGGCCCATGCGCTCGACCTGGGCGCGGAAGAAGGCCTGCGGAATGGCGACGAGAAGACCCGCGCCGTCGCCGGTCTTGCCGTCGGCGGCGACCGCGCCGCGATGCCAGACCGCCTTCAGCGCCGCGATCGCCATTTCGACGATGTCGCGCCGCGGCGCGCCGTCGATCGCGGCGACAAGACCGACGCCGCAGGCGTCATGCTCCGATGACGGATCATAGGCCCCCGCCGCCGCGAGGGCGGCGCGCCGGCGCTGATAGGTTTCGATGGGGTCGCTCATCGCCGAGGCCCCGTCACTCCGCCGCGATGAGGGCGGGCCGGCCGGCGGCCATGCGCTCAATCATTTGCGCCGCCGCATCGCGCCCGTCCTTGATCGCCCAGACGACGAGCGAGGCCCCGCGCACGATGTCGCCGGCGGCGAAGACGCCGGGCAGCGAGGTCTCAAGCCCGCCCGGGCGGACGCGCAGCGTGCCGCGCGCCGTCGTCTTGAGCTGCGGCTCGCCGAACATCGACGGCAAGTCTTCGGGCTCGAAGCCGAGCGCCTTGATGACAAGCCCCGCCGGCAGGCGAAACGAGGAGGCGGGATCGGGTTCGACGCCGGCGCGGCCCGTCGCGTCGCGCGCGCCGAGCTTCATGCGCACCGCCTCGACGCCGGCGACGGCGCCGCCCTTGAAAAGAAGGCGCGCCGGCGCGGCGAGCCACAGGAAGCGCACGCCCTCCTCCTCCGCATGCGCTGTTTCGCGCGCCGAGCCCGGCATGTTGGCCCTGTCGCGCCGGTAAAGACAGGTGACGGAGGCCGCGCCCTGGCGCACCGCCGTCCGCACGCAATCCATCGCGGTGTCGCCGCCGCCGATGACGACGACATCGCGCCCCCTGGCGTCGAGCGCTTTTGCGTTCGCCGGCGTTTCGCCGAAACCGCGGCGATTGGAGGCGGTGAGATAATCGAGCGCGGCGACGACGCCGCTCCCCTCTTCGCCGTCAAGATCGAGGGCGCGCGCTTTGTAGGCGCCGGTGGCGATGAGGATTGCGTCGTGCCGCGCGCGCAGCGCCGCAAAGCTGATGTCGCGGCCCACATCCACGCCGAGCCGGAATTCGGCGCCGGCGGCCTTCAGCCGGTCGATGCGCCGGGCGACGACCGATTTCTCGAGCTTGAAGTTCGGAATTCCGTAAACGAGAAGGCCGCCGGCGCGATCCTGACGGTCGTAGATCGTCACGGCGAGGCCGGCTTTCAAAAGCTCCTCCGCGGAGGCGAGTCCCGCCGGGCCCGCGCCGATGATGCCGGCCGAGCGGCCGGTCGGCGCGCCGGCGGCGATCGGCTCGACCCAGCCCTCGCGCCACGCCGTCTCCGTGATGAACTGCTCGATCGCGCCGATCGTCACCGTTCCGTGTCCGGATTGTTCGATGACGCAGGCGCCCTCGCACAACCGGTCCTGCGGGCAGATGCGGCCGCAGATTTCCGGCATCGAATTCGTCGCCGACGACAGCGCATAGGCCTCTTTGAGGCGGCCTTCGGCGGCGAGGCGCAGCCAGTCCGGAATATCGTTCGTCAGCGGACAATGGTTCTGGCAGAAGGGAACGCCGCACTGGCTGCACCGCGAGGCTTGCGCGCGCGCCTCAGCCTCGCCGAAGGGCGCGTAGATTTCGCCGTAATCCGCGCGCCGCGCGTCAGCGTCACGTTTCGCAGGCGGTCGCCGCGCAAGGGTCGTGAAGGCGAGCATGGCTCTTCCGGCAGCGCTCCCAGGGACGACGACGGGCGCCTCCCGTCGCCGATTGTCGTTTTGGGAACGCTAGGGTCGCACCAGGCCGCGATGCAAGGATTTTTATGCTGCGGATGCGAAGAATTTTCTGCCTGTTTTAGCATTTTACTCCAATTTTTACGTCGCAGCGAGCTTCTTCTTCCGTCTGAGCAGCCGCCTTGGGCGCTTTCTGCTGCACCTGATTGCCCTGCAAAAACAACCCGTTACCTCCGCCGCCGCGAGGCGGAATTTGCTCCCTGCACGGATCAATGCTCCGCCGACCCGGCCGATTTCCTGTTGACGGGGAAAAATTTCTGCGGCTAGAAGGTTGCCAAGCTCATCAAGACCAGCCGAGGGACAGGCCCTTAGACGCTGGGGCAACCGCCGGACCGCGCGACCCGCTTTCCGGAAAGGTGCCAAATCCTTCGAGGCGAAAGCTTCGAGAGATGAGTCGGTTGAGCGGCCCTGGCGCCGCGCTCCGATGGGGTCTCTGCGATTTTCCTGATGCGCGAGAAGGAAGCAGAGGCCGATCCATGTCCGCCGCCCTCGACGTCGTCTGGTCCGCCCCCGCCGCCCCTGCTCCCGCCGGCGCGGATGTCAGCGTGCTGTTGCCCGCCGATTTCACGCTGCAATCAGGCGAACGCCTGACCAAGCCGGAAGTGCGGCTGCGCCTTTTCGGCCCTGACGGCGCGCCCGCGATCGCCGTCGCCGGCGGCATTTCCGCCGGTCGCGACATCGCCGACGCCGGCGCGTCAAAGGGATGGTGGCGCGAGATCGTCGGCGAGGGCGCGGCGATCGACACCTGCGCCCGCCGCGTCATCGGCTTTGATTTCCTGCCCAATCCGGGCGAGGCGGCGCGCACGATCTCGACGCACGATCAGGCGCGCGCGCTCGCCGTCGCGCTTGAGGCGATCGGCGTCGCGCGCCTTTCCGCTTTCGTCGGCGCTTCCTATGGCGGCATGCTCGCGCTCGCCTTCGCGGAAACCTTGCCCGAGCGCCTTGAAAAGCTCTGCGTGATTTCCGCCGCCGATCGCCCGCAGGCGGCGGCGACGGCGCTGCGCGGGGTGCAGCGGCGCATCGTCGAGTTCGCCATCCGGGCCGGCGACCCGCAGGCGGGGCTGTCGCTGGCGCGCCAGCTCGCCATGACGAGCTATCGGACGGCGGAGGAATTCAACGCCCGCTTCCCGCACCGCCCCGGCGCCAAGGCCGGCGATCCTTACGCCGTCTGCAGCTATCTCATCGCCCGCGGCGAAGCCTGGCGGATGTCCCCTGAACGTTTCGTGACTCTGTCGGATTCGATCGACCGCCACCGCATCGACCCCGCGCGCATCACGGCGAAGGCGCTGTTCATCGCCGCAAGAGAAGACCGCCTCGTCCCGGCCGCCGACACGCGCCGCCTCGCCGAGGCCGCGCCGAACGCCCGCTACGCCGAGATTTCATCGCTCTACGGCCATGACGCGTTCCTGAAGGAACACGCCGCCCTTGCGCCGCTCATCAGGCACTTCATCGAGGAACGCTGAGCCATGTCGACCCCCCTTCATGCCGAGACGATCGCCGCCAGCGCCGGCGTCGCCAGCGACCGCGCCTACAACGCGGTTTCGCCGCCGATCCATCTGTCGGCGACCTATGGCTGGCGCGATCCGCTGGAAAAGCCGGAGTTCGACTATTGCCGGTCGGGCAATCCGACCCGCGCCGAGCTTGAACGCGCGCTTTGCGCCCTCGAAGGCGGCGAGCGCGGCGTCATCACGGCCACGGGGATGGCGGCGGTCGATCTCGTTCTCCACCTCGTCAATGCGGGCGACATCGTTGTGGCGCCCCATGATTGTTACGGCGGCACGCACCGCCTCCTCTCCGCGCGCGCGCGCCGCGGGCATTTCGAGGTCGCCTTCGTCAATGAGACCGATTCCGAGGCGCTCGCCGCGGCGCTGGCGCGGAAACCAAAGCTCGTTCTCATCGAGACGCCGAGCAATCCGCTGCTCAGGATCACGGACATCGCCGCGACGGCGGCGGCGGCGAAATCGGCCGGCGCGATCGTCGTCGCCGACAACACTTTCCTGTCGCCGGCCCTGCAGCGCCCGCTCGCGCTCGGCTGCGACATCGTCGTCCATTCGACGACCAAATACATCAACGGCCATTCCGACGTCGTCGGGGGCGCCGTCATCGCGCGCGACAAGGGGCTCGGCGAGGAGCTCGCCTGGTGGGCGAACGCAACCGGGGTCACCGGCGCGCCCTTCGACAGCTTTCTCACCTTGCGGGGCCTGCGCACGCTGTTCACCCGCATTGAGCGCCAGCAGGAGACCGCCGGCGAGATCGCCGAGGCGCTCGACCGCGACGACCGCATCGCGCGCGTCTATTATCCGGGGCTCCCAGGGCATGCGGGCCATGACATCGCGCGCCGCCAGCAGCAGGGCTTCGGCGCCATGCTGAGCGCCGAGGTCGCGGCCGACGTCGATGTCATCGAACTCCTGCGCGGGCTCTCGATCTTCACCATCGCCGAATCGCTCGGCGGCTTTGAAAGCCTCGTGTGCACGCCGGCGACGATGACCCACGCCTCGATGACGCCAGAAGCGCGGGCGACCGCCGGCATTTCCGACCGGCTGGTGCGCTTTTCGGTCGGGTTGGAACATCCCAAAGACCTGCTGCGCGACATCTTCGCCGCGCTCGACCGGGTAAGAGCGCCCGCGCGCGGCAACGTCGCCGCGTTCCGAAAACCGGGAGAGGTTCATGCGCGGTGAGTATGAAACGCCGGCCCTGTCGGCAGTCGTCGTCAAATTCGGGTCATCGGTCCTGCGCGACAAGGCCGACCTGCCGCGCGTCGTTTCCGAGATCTACCGCCGCCGCCGCGCCGGCCGCAAAGTCGTCGCCGTCGTCTCCGCCTTCGCCGGCGAGACCGATGCGCTGATCGAGGAGGCCGCAAGCCTTGGCGGCGCGAAGTCGAGGCACGCGCCGCGCCTCATCGCGCTCGGCGAGGAGCGCAGCGCCGCCCTGCTCGCGATCGCCTGCGAAGGCGTCGGGCTCGACGCGCTCGTCCTTGATGCGCGCACGCTGTCGCTCTCGGCCGGCGGGCCGGTCGACGACGCCCATCCCGAGGCGATCGACGTCGCCCTGCTCGAGACGGCGATCGCTGCGCGCGACGTGGTCATCGTTCCGGGCTTCGTCGCGCTGGGGGCGACGGGCGAGCCCGTGCTGCTCGGACGCGGCGGATCGGACCTCACCGCCGTCTTCCTCGCCGCCGCGCTGCGGCTCGGCGAGACGACGCTGATGAAGGATGTCGACGGCGTTTACGACCGCGACCCGAACGCCGGCGACGGCGAGGCGCAGCGCTTTGCAGCGCTCGACTGGGCCGGGGCGCGCGCGGTCGCCGGCAAGCTCTTGCAGCCGAAAGCGATCGACTTCGCCGCCTCGCATGGCGTCGCCATCAATGTCGAACGCGTCAACGCCGCATCGGGCACGCGCATTTCCGCCGCGCCTGCCGCCCAGGCGCGGGCGCATAGCGCCCAGCCGCTCAGGGTCGCGGTCGCGGGGCTCGGCACCATCGGCGAGGGCGCGGCGCTGCGGATTGCGGCGGACACGGACGATTACCGCCTGTGCGCGGCGCTCGTGCGCGACGCCGCCAAGCGCCGCCTCGACGCCTTCTCGGGCGCCGTAATCGCCGACCGCATCGAGACGCTGCTGGCGACGAAGCCCGGCGCGATCATCGAGGCGTTGCCGGACGGCGCCGCCGGGCGCGCCCTCATCGAGGCGGCGCTGGCGAAAGGCGTCAGCGTCGTCACCGCCAACAAGCAGGCGATCGCCGGGGCGATGGCCGCGCTGACGGCGCGCGCGCGAAAGACCGGCGCCGAATTTCGCTATTCGCCGTCGGTCGGCGGCGGCGCGCCGCTCGTCGAAACGGTCGCTGCGGCCGCCGCGGCGGGGCGGATCGCGCGGATCGAGGCGGTGCTGAACGGCACCGTCAATTTCATCCTCACCTCGCTCGCGAACGGCGTCGCCTTCGCGGAGGCGGTAAGACGCGCGCAGATCGCGGGCTTTGCCGAGCCCGATCCGAGCGCTGACCTTTCCGGCGCCGATGCGCGCGCCAAGATCGCCATTCTGTCCTTTGTCGCCTTCGGGCGCGAGCTCCCGCTCGACGCGATTGAGGTCGAGGCGCTGACCGAGGAAAAGGCGGCGGCGTTCGCGAGCGGGGGCGGCGTCGTCAAGCAGCTCGCGGTCATTGAAAACCGCGACGGCGCGCTCCACGCCCGGGTCGCCCTCACGCGGGTCGATGACGACCCTTTCTTCCGCGCCGCCGCGTGGGAAGCGAACGCGCTGCGCGCCACGCTCGCGGATGGACGCCTGTTCGAAGCGCGCGGCAAAGGCGCCGGGCGCAGGCCGACGGTTGAATCGATCCTCGCCGATCTCGGCGACATCAGACGCGGATTGTCGCAGCCGTCCGCCGGCGCCCTGCCCGAACCTGCGGGCGTCCGCTAAGCTGGCGCCCATGAAACTGGAAAATTGCACCGCACAGGCGGCGCTCGCGGGCGCGCGCCGCCTCGTCGTCAAGGTCGGCTCCGCGATTCTCATCGGCGAGAGCGCGAGCGCGCGCAGCGCCTGGCTCGACGCGCTCGCCGCGGACATCGCCGCCTTGCGCAAGGAGGGGCGCGAGATCGTCGTCGTCACCTCGGGCGCGATCGCGCTCGGGCGCCGGCGCCTGAAGCTCGACGGGCCGCTCAGGCTCGACGAGAAGCAGGCCGCCTCCGCCGCCGGCCAGGCCGCGCTCGTCGAAGCCTGGCAGCGCGCCTTTGCGGCGCATGACATCGCCGTCGCGCAGATCCTCCTGACGCTCGACGATACCGAGAACCGGCGCCGCTATCTCAATGCGCGCGCCACCTTCTCGACCCTGCTCGACCTCGGCGCGCTGCCGCTCGTCAACGAAAACGACACCATCGCCACCGCCGAGATCCGCTATGGCGACAATGACCGGCTCGCCGCGCACGCCGCTCAGATCGCCGGTGCCGATCTCCTCGTCATCCTTTCCGACATCGACGGGGTCTATGACGCCGATCCAAGGCGCGTCGCTTCGGCGCGCCGGCTTCCCGTGATCGAGCGCATCACGCCGGAAATCGTCGCTGCGGCGGGCGGAGCGAACGCCGCCGCCGGCGTCGGTTCCGGCGGCATGGCGTCGAAAATAGCCGCGGCGGAGATCGCCGGCGCGGCGGGCGCGGCGACGATCATCGCGCCGGGCGCGGATGATCATCCCCTGCGCCGCCTCGCCGAAGGCGGTCCCGCGACCCTTATTCTTTCAGGCACGAATCCTGACAAGGCGCGCCGCCAGTGGATCGGCGGGCGGCTGAAGCCGCAAGGCGAAATCCGCATCGACGACGGCGCGGCGACGGCGATCCTCGGCGGGGCGAGCCTGCTGCCGGCGGGCGTGTCGTCCCTGTCGGGCGAGTTCCAGCGCGGCGACGCGGTGCTGGTCATCGCGCCGGACGGGGCGACGATCGCGCAGGGATTGTCTTCCTACGGCGCGGCGGAGCTGCGCCTCATCGCCGGCAAGCGCTCCGACGAAATTGAACGCATTCTCGGCTACCGGCGCCGCCCCGCCGTCATCGAGAAGGACGATCTGGCGCTTCGGCGGGCCGCGCCGTGAGCGACGCCTTGCGCTCCGTGATGGTCGAATCGGCGCGCCGCGCCCGGGCGGCGCAGCGCGCGCTGGCGGCCGCGCCGGCGGCGGCGAAGAACGCCGCGCTTGAAGCGGCGGCGCGCCTTGTCGGTCAGCATGCGGATGACATCCTCGGCGTCAACGCCGCCGAGGTCGCCCGCGCCGAAGGAAAGGGCGCCGCTTTCGTCGACCGCATGGCGCTCGATGCGGCGCGCCTCGGCGCCGTCGCCGACGCCCTGCGCGCCGTCGCCGCGCTGCCCGACCCCGTCGGCGCCGTCGCCAGGACATGGACGCGGCCGAACGGCCTGCGCTTTGCGCGCGTCAGGACGCCGATCGGCGTCATCGCGATGATCTATGAAAGCCGCCCGAACGTCACCGTCGACGCCGCGGCCATCGCGGTCAAGGCGGGCAACGCCGTCATTCTGCGCGGCGGATCGGAGTGCCTGGCGACCAATGCGCTTCTTTCGCGCCTCTTTCGCGCCGGCCTTGAAGAAGCCGGGCTGCCGGCGGACGCCGTGCAATTCATCGAAACGCCGGACCGCGCCGCCGTCGGCCATCTCCTCTCCGGCCTCGACGGCGCGATCGATCTCGTCATCCCGCGCGGCGGGAAATCGCTGGTGAAGCGCGTCATGGACGAGGCGCGCGTCGCCGTGCTCGGCCATCTCGACGGCGTCTGCCATGTCTATCTCGATCGCGACGCCGATGTCGCCAAAGCGGTCGCGGTGACGCTGAACTCGAAGATGCGGCGCACCGGCGTCTGCGGCGCAGCGGAGACCCTGCTTGTCGACCGGGCGCGGCTGGCGGACCTTTATCCGCCCGTCGCCGCCGCCTTGAGAAAGGCGGGATGCGCGATCAGGGCGGACGCCGCGATTCGCGCGCTCGACGGCGCTGCGGAACCCGCGACCGAAGACGATTGGTCGGCGGAATATCTGGCGCCGGTGATCGCCGTCGCCGCCGTCGACGGCGTCGAGGGCGCGATCGCTCACATCGCGCGCTACGGCACGGCCCACACCGAGACGATCGTCACCGAGAACAGGGCCGCTGCGGAACGGTTCCTGGCGCGCGTCGACAGCGCAATCGTCCTCCACAACGCCTCGACCCAGTTCGCCGACGGGGGCGAATTCGGATTCGGGGCCGAAATCGGGATCGCCACCGGCCGGCTCCATGCCCGCGGGCCGGTCGGCGTCGAGGAGCTGACGACGTTCAAGACCGTCATCCGGGGCGACGGCCAGATCCGGTCATGAACGGTTAACCAATCGAGGATATTTCTCGAGTTAGCATTTTCTTCCAGCAACCTGCGTCGTTTCCGGCGCTTTCCGAAAGAAAATGCGGTGCGCCGCGATTTTTTGCTTGTGCGGCCGCGAGAGGGTGCGTTAGCCTTACTGCAGCGCCGCAGGGCGATGGAAGATTTCAGGGGTCCGGCCCGTGTCGGCTGCGTTGATCGAGAAGGGGTTGTCCGGGGCGCTGGCGGTCGTCGGCGCGCCTGTCCTTTTCGCCGGGCTCGTCCTTATCAGCCTCGTACTTCTTATTCGCACCCCCGGGGGGGCGGCGATGGCGAGGGCGCGAAGCTAGGACAGCGAGAGACCCGACCACCGCACCGCTCCCGAGAGGGGGCGGTTTTCGTTTGCGACCTCGAAACCGGACCGAAGATGACCGAACGACAAGCCAAAAGATCGGATGCGATCACGAAGGGCGCGAGCCGGGCGCCGGCGCGCGCGATGTTGCGCGGCGCCGGCCTTTCGGACGCTGACCTTCAAAAGCCGCTCATCGCCGTCGTCAACACCTGGTCGACGGTGACGCCGTGCAACCTGCACCTCGCCGCGCTCGCCGAGCCGGTGCGCAAGGGCGTGCGCGCCGGCGGCGGCGTGCCGATCGACTTCAACACCATCGTGGTGTCGGACGGCATCACCATGGGCGCGGAAGGCATGCGGGCCTCGCTGATCTCGCGCGAAGTGATCGCCGATTCGATCGAGCTTGCGGTGCGCGGCCATAGCCTCGACGGCGCGGTCATTCTCGTCGGCTGCGACAAGACGATTCCCGCCGCGGCGATGGCGCTCGCCCGGCTCGATATCCCGGGATGCGTGCTTTATGGCGGGACGATCCTGCCCGGACGGTGCGAGGGGCGCGACATTTCCATCCAGGACGTGTTCGAGGCCGTCGGCGCGCACGCCGCGGGAACGATCACCGATGCAACGCTCGACGCAATCGAGCGCGCGGCCTGCCCCGGCGCCGGCGCCTGCGGCGGCCAGTTCACCGCCAACACCATGGCGATGGCGCTCGCCTTCCTCGGCCTCGCGCCGATGGGCGCAGGCGACGTTCCCGCCGTCGCGCCGGAAAAGGCGCGGGAAGCCGAACGCTGCGGGCGCCTCGCCGCCGAGCTAACGCTGAAGGGGGTCTGCGCGCGCGGCTTCATCACCGGGGCCTCGCTCAGGAACGCCGCGACCGCCGTCGTCGCCAGCGGCGGCTCGACCAACGCGGTCCTTCACCTCGCCGCCATCGCCGCCGAAGCAGGCGTTCCGTTCTCGATCGATCTCTTCGACCGGCTCTCGCGCGAGACGCCGGTGATCGCCGACCTCAAGCCCGGCGGAAAATATCTCGCCCGCGATCTTTACGCAGCCGGCGGCGCGGCGCTGTTCGGCAAGCGGCTGATGGAGGCCGGCCGCCTCGCCGATGCGCCGACCGTCAGTGGGCGGACCTTGTTTGAAGAGCTCAGGGCCGCGCGCGAGACGCCCGGCCAGACCGTCGTCGCCGCCGTCGACAGACCCTTCAAGGCGACCGGCGGCGTCCGCATCCTTTACGGCGACGTCGCGCCCGAGGGCGCCGTGCTCAAGACCGCAGGCTATGGCGACGGCGCCTTCGCGGGGCCGGCGCGGGTGTTCGACGGCGAGGAAGCCGCCTTCGCGGCCGTCAGCGCGCGCGCGATCAAGGCGGGCGACGTCGCCGTCATCCGCCATGAAGGCCCCAAAGGCGGGCCCGGCATGCGCGAGATGCTCGCCGTCACCGCCGCCCTCGCCGGGCAAGGGCTCGCCGGCAAGGTCGCGCTCATCACCGACGGGCGGTTTTCGGGCGCGAGCCACGGTTTCGTCATCGGCCATGTGAGCCCCGAAGCGGCGCTCGCGGGCCCCATCGCGCTCCTCAAGGACGGCGACAGGATCCGCATCGACGCCGAGTCGCGCCGCATCGACGCCGATGTCGACTGGGCCGCGCGCCGCGCCGCATTCACCCCTCGCCCGCCGGCGCGCCTCGGCGGCGTCTTCGACAAATACGCCCGCCTCGTCTCCTCCGCGTCGAAAGGCGCGACTACGATCCAATCCTCCGACTGCTGAACAAGGACCGGTCATGAAACTCTACAGCGAACAGGACGCCAACCCAGCCGTCGTCAAGGCGGCCCCCGTCGCCGTCATCGGCTATGGCAGCCAGGGCCGCGCGCATGCGCTCAATCTCAAAAATTCCGGCGTCGAGGTGATCGTGGGGCTGAGGAAAGGGGCGCCGACGGCCAAGCGCGCGCAGGAAGACGGCCTCGAGGTCCGCAGCGTCGCCGACGCGACGCGGCAAGCCAGACTGATCGCCATCCTCACCCCCGACATGACGCATGAGAAGATCTTCGCCGAAGAGGTCGCGCCGAATTTGAAGGACGGCGACGCCCTCCTGTTCGCGCACGGCTTCACCGTGCTCTATGGGCGCGTCAACCCGCCGAAGAACGTCGACGTCATCATGGTGGCGCCGAAAGGCCCTGGCGACCTCGTCCGCCGCGAGTATGAGAAGGGGCGGGGCGTTCCCTGCCTCTTCGCCGTCCATCAGGACGCGACCGGCAAGGCGAAGGAAAAGGCGCTCGGCTATGCGAGCCTCATCGGCGGCACGGCGGCGGGCGCCATCGAAACGACCTTCCGCGAAGAAACCGAAACCGACCTTTTCGGCGAGCAGGCCGTGCTCTGCGGCGGCGCGACCGAGCTTGTGATGGCGGGCTACGAGACGCTGGTTGCGGCCGGATACAAGCCCGAGGTCGCCTATTACGAGTGCCTGCACGAGCTGAAGCTGATCGTCGACCTGCTCTACGAGGGCGGCGTCGCCAAGATGCACCAGTTCGTGTCCGAGACGGCGAAATACGGCGACCTCGTCTCCGGCCCGCGCGTCATCAACGACGAGACGCGCGCGCGCATGCGCGAGGTGCTCGCCGACATCCAGTCCGGCGCCTTCGCGCGCGACTGGATCCTTGAAAATCAGGCCGGCAAGCCGCGCTACCAAAAGCTGCTCGAGAAGGATCTCGCCCACCCGATCGAGAAGACGGGCGCTGACTTGCGCGCGCGCATGGCCTGGCTCAAGCCGGGCGCCAACACGAAGGACGCCTGACCATGACGGCCGCCGAAACGACGATCGAGGCGCCGCTG
>Ga0073934_10007606_pt1 | contig 14929 bp, 10 predicted proteins | sample LarsenN4metaG_FD_76834 | JGI IMG/M metagenome (GOLD analysis project Ga0073934, IMG submission 76834) | Hot spring sediment bacterial and archeal communities from British Columbia, Canada, to study Microbial Dark Matter (Phase II) - Larsen... ...
ACTGGGCCTTCCCCCGCGGCGCATTCAAGCGGCGGATCGCCACCTGATCGATGCCCAGCTGGCGCGCCGCCTTGGAGATGACCGGCTCCATGAGCATCACCCCCTGGAAGCCGCCGGGCTGACTCTGCGCGCGCCTCGGGGGCGTGTTGGTCAGCACGGTGGTGGAGCGCATGCGCATGGCCACCGGCTGGTAGCACACCGACACGATTCTCCCGGAGCTCGCCGCGTCGTTCTGCGCTTCATATGCGCTGTTCTCGCCGACGGTCATCATGTCCAGCGCCAGCAGCCGGCCGTCGGCGGCGAACCCGGCCTTGATGCGGCCGTGGACGGCCGGGCGGAGGCCGCCGATGTACTGCTCCTCCTCCCGGGTGATGCGCATCATGACGGCCTGGTTCGTCTTGCGCGCGAGCATGGCGGGAATCATGCAACTCACCGCGCCGGTCGCCTTGCTCCCGAAGCCGCCGCCCGTGTACTCGGTGATGAGCACGACGTCGGCGATATCGAGGTTCATCCAGCGCGCGATCGATGCCACCGTCTGGACGGCGCTCTGCGTGCCCGTGTGCATGTACAGCTTGCCGTTGCGCCAGTACGCGAGCGCCGAGCGCGTCTCGAGCGTGTGGTGCTGGTTGTTCGGCGTCGAGAACGTCTCGTCGAGCACGAGCGCGGCGTTCCGGAAGCCGGCCTCGAGGTCGCCGTAGGACCAAGTGGTCTGCGGCGTGCCCTCCGGCAGGCGGCCTTCCTCGTACTCGCCCCAGTCCGCATCGGCCCACTTCATCTCCTGGACCACGAGCTCGCCCGGAGGTCCTCCGGGTGTCGAGGCCGCACGGGCCCACGCGTTGCCCTGGGTGCGCGGGTTGGGCCCGTCGGGGCGCAGGGTCTCCATGGGATCGACGACGAACGGAAGCGGCTCGTATTCGACTCGGATCGCCTCGATCGCCGCGGCCGCCGTCTCCTCGTCCACCGCCGCGACCGCGAGCACCGGCTCACCGGCGTAGACCGGCTCGTCCGTGAGCGCCCGCTCGCTCAGCGGGTTCGCGCGCACCGTCTCGCCGAGGTCCGTGACCGTGTCCGCCGGAGCGGGCAGCTCCCCCGCCCTGAGGATCGCGCGCACGCCGGGCATGGCCTCGGCGGCGCTCGTGTCCACGCTGAGAACGCGCGCGTGCGGGAACGGGCTCAGGAGGAGCTTCGTGAACAGCATCCCCTCGACGCGGAAGTCCTCGGCATACTTGGCCTGGCCGGTGACCTTGGCGATGAGGTCCGGCGTGGTGTAGTTCTCGCCTACCAGTCGCGTGTTACCCATGTCACACCTCCCTCGCCAGCTGAGCGCCCCGCTCCAGCGCCGTGAGGATCTTGTCGTAGTCCTGGCATCTGCAGAGGTTGCCCGACACGCCGTGCGCGAGCTCTTCGCGCGTCGGGTTCGGGTTCTTCTTGAGGAACCCCACCGTCGCCATGATGAAGCCGCTCATGCAGTACGCGCACTGGAACCCCTGCTCCTCCACGACACCCTGCTGCACCGGATGCAGCGTGCCGTCCTCTGCGGCGAGCCCCTCGATCGTCGTGATGCGCCGGCCGCGAACGGAATGGGTCAGCACCGAGCACGAGTAGCGAGGCACGTCGTCGACCAGCACCGTACACGCTCCGCACTCGGCCCGGTCGCAGCCGAGCTTCGCGCCCGTGAGGCCGAGCTTGTAGCGGAGCGTGGTCGCCAGCGTCTCCTGCGGCGCGACGTCCACCCGCCGCGACTGCCCGTTGACCTCGAGGGTCAGCAGGCGCTCGACGGTGCCCGCTCTGGCGGTCTGTCCCAGCGCCTGCGGGGCGTTGCGGAAGAGATAGGCGGCGGACGACACAGCCACGCCACCGGCGATCACACCCTTGATGAAGGTCCGCCGCGTGACGTTGGCTTGCCCGCCGCGGGTGATTGGAGCGTCGTCGTGCGACATGAGGCTCTCCCCCGGTCAGGTCCTTTCGAGTCCCCATCAGAATAGCGTCCTCGGGCGGCGCTCGATACCCGGCGCGGGGCGGCTGGCCGGCGGGGGCAGCGGGCCCGGGGGGGCCCGTCGCGGGCCGTTACCGCAGCTGAGCGAGCAGCAGACGAAGCGCTTCCGTGGTGATCGGAGCGGTCGCGGTGATGAGCATCTCGCCGCGCCACGTCGACTGCACGGAACCGGCCGACTGGACCGGCCACCGGGTGCGCCGTCCGTCGGTCCGGCCCTGGATGAGCGTCAGGGTGACGCCGTCTCCCAGGTCCTGCCGAACACGGGCCACGTGGGTCTCGTTCGGGTTGTCCCCGTACGCGAGCTCCAGCGACATGACGTCCACCCCCGGCAGCGTCCAGAGCTCGGCGCCGACGTAGCCCTCGGCCGCGATCCACGGAGAAGCACGCCAAACGAAGGGAGTGGCGCGCGGATTGGTCATGTTTCGGGCCGTCCGCCTCGGCACCCCGCCGGACTCGCCGGTCACGACGATCTCGTCGAGGGTGAGCGCCTCTTCCCTGAGGCGGAAGTCGGCGGCGACGTAATCGCCCTCGTGTCCGCTGATGGCTCGCGCCTGCTGCCTGTAGCCGATGCGCTCCACGGTGAGCTCGAAGGAATCCGGCTCGGCGGGAAGCGTGAGATCGTACCTCCCGTCCTGCTGGGTGAGCACGCCCACGTCGAGCTCCGCCACGTACACCTGCGCGGACGGCAACGGCCTGCCGCCCTCGTCCGCGACGAAGCCGCTGACGACGAGAGGCGATCCCTCCGCGGCCAGCGTCGTGCCCGGCGCGGTCATGGCGGCCAGCGCCGGCGACTCGGCCGGCGCGGCGGAGCTGACGCCCGGCGATTCGGAGGTCGGAGCCGCGGCGAGCGCCGCCGGCGGCTGCGTCGCCATCGAGGGAACCGTCGCCTCCTCCGCCACATCGACTTCGGCGCCGCCGTGGGCACGATAGAGGTCGTTCGACAGCCACCCGACCGCGAGGGCGCCTATGATGCCCGCCGCCCTGGTCGCCGCGACCCTCCGCCTGCGAGACATCTCGCGCGTGCGCGAGCCCGCCCGCCTGGCGACGTCCTCGTAGGAAACCCGCGGTGCGTAGTGGTCGCGTCCGAGGGAGAGCAGCGCGTGGGTCCTGAAGCTCGAGCGGGCGAGGTCGTCGGCGCGCGCGGCACAGGCGTCGCACCCGGCCAGATGGTGCTCGATCCTGGCGAGCCTGGAGGGGTCGAGCCCCGAACGCGCGCCGTCCAGCCACGCCTGCAGGGTTCCTTCATCCAAGTGCTGCATCGTTCCTCCCCAGCGCGTCGAATGCCTCCACCAGCTTCTTCTTCGCCCGCAGCACCGTCGTCCCGATCCCGGCCTGGGCCAGGCCGGTCTGCTCCGCGATGTCCGCGTACGACAGCCCCGCGTCCCACAGCAGGAGGACCTCGCGATCGCGCTCCGAGAGCGTGTCGAGAGCGCGCTGCAAGCGCTCCACGGCCTCGGAGCGCTGAGCCTGTTCCTCCGGTAGCGGGGTCGCCTCGGCGCGCACCTCGGCCTCGACGCGGAGCAGCGCGAGGTGGCGTTTGCGGCGCACCACCGTGCGCGCTTCGTCGCGAGCCAGGTTGACGGCCACCTTGAAGACCAAGGCGTGCGCGTTGCTCGCTTCACGGTCCAGGACGCGGGCAAAAGCCTCCTGGGCGAGGTCGTGCGCGCGGTCCTCGTCCATCACCCTCCACGACAGGTAACGGACCAGGTCGCCGTACGTGGCGCGGTAGACTTCTGCCCAGTCGGTCTTCACGCGGCCTGCGGGTCGTTGGTTTACCCAGCGGTTCTCAACGAGCTGCTGGCACCGCTCTGAATGATACGACGAATCGGCGGGGAAAACGTGCACACCTCGCACCGAACGTCACGAGGTCGGCGATGACCGCCTCGGCCCTGGGCGGGCTGGGCCGGCCGGGAGCCGGCTTCGGGCTCCCGGCCGGGTGGGGTCTCTAGGACGCGACCACCGCTTGGGGAACCCCGTCGGCCACGGGCACCGGCACGCCGTCCACGGGCTCGCCGTCGAGCATGGCCTTCATGCGCGCGACATCGAGGGCGCCGTCCCAGCGGGCGACCACGACGGTGGCGACGCCGTTGCCGATGAGGTTCGTCAGAGCCCTCGCCTCGGACATGAAGCGGTCCACGCCGACCAGAAGGGCCAGGCCCGCGACCGGCACCTGGGGGAACGCCGCGAGCGTCGCGGCGAGCGTGACGAATCCGCCTCCCGTGATCGCCGCGCTTCCCTTCGACGTCACGATCGCGAGGAGCAGCAACCCGATCTGGTCGGCCAGCGACATGTCGACGTTGGTGGCCTGCGCGATGAAGATCGCGGCCATCGTCATGTAGATGGACGTGCCGTCGAGGTTGAACGAGTAACCGGTCGGCACGACGAGCCCGACGACGGGCCGCGAGCAGCCGAGGTTCTCGAGCTTGTTCATCATCTGCGGCAGCACGGCTTCGGAGGACGACGTGCCGACGGTGATGAAGATCTCTTCCTTGATGTAGCGGAGGAACTTGATGACGCTGAAGCCGGCCCAGCGGGAGATCCCGCCGAGCACGACCAGAATGAACAGCGCACACGTGATGTACACGCCCGCCATGAGCTGGCCGAGCTGCAGGAGCGTGCCGATCCCGTACTGGCCGATCGTGAACGCCATCGCGCCGAACGCGCCGATGGGCGCCACCTTCATGATCATATGGATCATGCGGAAGAGCCCGTGCGCGAACTGGTCGATCAGGTGGACCAGCTGTCGCCCGGGCTCACCGAGGTGCAGGAGCGCCACGCCGAACAGCACGGAGAAGAACAGCACCTGGAGGATGTTACCTTCGGCGAACGCCCCCACGATCGTGTTGGGGATGATGTTCAGGATGAACTGGACCGCGCTGAGGCTCTCGGCCTGGGTCGCGTAGTTGGCCACCGCGCTCTGATCGAGCGTTTCCGGCGTCGCGTTGATCCCCTCGCCCGGCCGGAGCACGTTGACCACGATCAGGCCGACGACGAGCGCGATGGTCGAGACCACCTCGAAGTAGATCAGCGCCTTGAGACCGATGCGCCCCACGGCCTTCAGGTCGCCGATCTTCGCGATCCCGGCCACCACGACCGAGAACACGATCGGCGCGATCATCATGCGCACGAGCTTGATGAACCCGTCCCCGAGAGGCCGCATGGCCACGCCCATCTCGGGCGCGACGGAGCCGAGGATCACGCCGACCAGGATCGCGAAGAGCACCTGGACGTAGAGGATCTTGTAGAGTGGCTTTTTCGCGACGGCCGCCGTCATATTGCCTCCCCCTTTTCCGTAGAGCCGCCGCCATTCTACGCGGCGACCGCGCGGGCCACAAACCCCGTTCGAGTTTCGATCACCGAAGGGCCTCGGGAATTCCCCCTATGAGCGTCCGCATCGTAGAGATCCGCGAGGTCACCAAGCCGATCTCGTCGGCGATCCGGAACGCCTACATCGACTTCACGAAGATGACCGTGAGCCTGGTCGCGGTGGTGACGGACGTCGTTCGGGACGGCGAGAGGGTCGTCGGCTACGGGTTCAACTCCAACGGGCGCTACGGCCAGGGCGGCCTGATCCGCGAGCGCTTCGCACCGCGCATCCTCGGCGCCGACCCGGCGTCGCTGCTCGACGAGTCGGGCGAGAACCTCGATCCCGACCGCGTGTGGCGCGCGATGATGGTGAACGAGAAGCCGGGAGGGCACGGCGAGAGGTCCGTGGCGGTCGGTACCATCGACATGGCCGCGTGGGATGCGGTCGCGAAGATCGCCGGGAAGCCCCTCTTCCGGCTGCTGGCCCAGAGACACGGCGTGCCCGCCGACCCCCGCGTGTTCGTCTACGCCGCGGGCGGCTACTACTACCCGGGCAAAGGACTCGAAGCGCTCTGCGCGGAGATGACGAGCTACGTCGAGCGCGGATACACGGTGGTGAAGATGAAGATCGGCGGGGCGTCGCTCGAGGACGATCAGCGCCGGATCGAGGCCGTTCTCGGCGCCATCGGCGAGAGAGCACGGCTCGCGGTCGACGCGAACGGACGCTTCGACCTCGACACGGCGATCGAGTACGCCGAGATGCTCCGCGAGTATCCGCTCTTCTGGTACGAGGAGGCGGGCGATCCGCTGGACTTCCAGCTCCAGGCGTGCCTCGCGGAGCACTATCCCGGCCCCATGGCGACGGGGGAGAACCTCTTCAGCCATCAGGATGCGCGTAACCTGCTGCGCTACGGCGGCATGCGGCCGGACCACGACTGGCTGCAGTTCGACTGCGCGCTGTCGTACGGTCTCTGCGAGTATCGGCGGACGCTCGACGTCATCCGGGCGGAGGGCTGGTCCCCTGCCCGCTGCATTCCTCACGGGGGGCATCAGATGTCATTGAACATCGCCGCCGGCCTCGGGCTCGGCGGCAACGAGAGCTACCCCGACCTCTTCCAGCCCTACGGAGGATTCCCGGATGGCGTGCAGGTGGAGGACGGCCACATCCACATGCCGGAGCTGCCGGGCATCGGCTTCGAGGGAAAATCCGACCTCATCCGCGTGATGAGAGAGCTGGCATCATGACGGCGCCCCGCACTGCCTACGCGGTTTCCGCTCTGCGCGCGTTCGCTGCCGCGCTCTTCCGCAAGGCCGGGCTCGACGGCGACAAGCCCGAGGTCAGCGCGGAGGTTCTCGTCGAGGCCGACCTGATGGGGCACACGACGCATGGGCTCGCGCTCATGCCGCGTTATCTCCAGGAGATCGCCAGCGGATCGATGGCCACGACGGGGGAGCCCCGTACGGTCAACGACCGCGGCGGGAGCGTCTGCTGGGACGGGAAGAGGTTGCCGGGAGTATGGCTCACGACCAAGGCGATCGACCTCGCGCTCGAGCGCGTGGAGAGCTACGGCACTGTGACGATCGCCATCGGCAACAGCCACCATCTCGGCTGTCTCGCGGCTTATCTGCCGCGCGTGACCGAGCGGGGTTTCCTGGCGATCGTGTCGAGCACCGATCCCTCCCAGCGCACCGTGGCCCCGTTCGGCGGACGGCAGCCGCTGTTCACGCCGAACCCGGTGGCCGTCGGCATCCCCACGGAAGGCGACCCCATCCTGGTCGACGTCAGCGCGTCGATCACCACCAACAACATGGGCGCGCGCCTCGTCAGGGAGGGTCGGCGCCTGCCCGGCCTGTGGGCGCTCGACGCGGCCGGCAACCCGACCGACGATCCCAAGGCGCTCACCGAGGGCGGGACCATTCTGCCGGCCGGCGGATTGGATCACGGCCACAAGGGCTACGGCTGGGCGCTCATCGCCGAAGCCCTCACGCAGGGGCTCGCCGGGTTCGGCAGGGCGGACGAGCCCAAGGGATGGGGCGCGTGCGGTTTCGTGGAGGTGATCGATCCCGGCGCGTTCGGGGGGCGGAAGGCCTTCGTCCGCCAGACGGCCTGGCTGGCCGAAGCGATCCGTCGGTCCCCCGCTCGTCCCGGCGTGGAGCGCGTGCGCCTCCCCGGTGACAACGCGGCGGCGCGCAAGCGTGAGGCGCTCGAGCGCGGCCTCGAGCTGTATCCGGGCATCCTCGACGCTCTGCGCCCTTCAGCGGAGAAGCTCGGCGTAGCCATGCCCACCACCACGTGAGCGACATGTCCACCGAAACCCTGATCTTCGACCAGATCCACCTCGGCGTTCCCGATCCCGAGCAGGCGTCCCGCTGGTACGTGGAAACGCTCGGCGCGACCGCGGGCGACCACTTCGACCGCATCTTCTTCGGCGAGACGCGGATCATCTTCCTGAAGAACGAGAAGCCGGTACCCAGCCAGGGCGCCGCCATCGACCACTTCGCGATCTCGGTTCCGGACTTCGACGCCGCGGTGCAACGGGTCGAGCGCGCCGGGCTCGAGACCACCACCCCGCCCAACATCCCGCCCCAGCTCCCGAAGCTCACGTTCATCGAGGATCCGTGGGGCGCGAAGATCGAGCTGATCGAGGACTCCGACTCGATTCATCTCCACCATGTGCACCTCCAGATGCCCGACCCGGCCGCCGGCCTGCGCTGGTACCTCGAGCACTTCGGGGGCGAGCCGGACAAGTTCAAGGGCTTCATGGACGGCGTCCGCTATGGCGGTGTCTGGCTGTTCATCCGGAAGGGTGACAACCGGCCGAGCGCCGGGCACACCATCGATCACGTCGGATGGCGGATGCCGGACCTCCTCACCAAAGCCGACGAGCTGAAGGCCAAGGGCCTCCGCTTCAGCGTGGAGCCCAAGGCGGGGCCTCCGGGTGCTCAGGCTCCCGTGTGGATGTCGTTCACGGAAGACCCCTGGGGCGTGAAGATCGAGCTTCTCCAGCGGCGCGGCGAGTAAGCCGCAGGGCGGTATTGCGGTAGAGCGTCTCCACGAAGCGGCCACTCCGCTCCATCGCCGAAACGAAGCGGGGCGCCTCCGCCGAAGCGAAAGCGCCCCCGATCGACAGCGGTCCCGCTGGAGCGTCAGCGGTTCACCCGGAAGACGAAGAGCGAGCCGCCGCCCGTGGGCGTGGTGTTCAGATCGGGCGTGAGGAAGCTCGGCACGCGCCAGATGCTCCCGCCGCCCCAGCCGGTGGCCACGGCGACGTACTGCACGCCATCGACCTCGTAGCTGATCGGGAAGCCCATGACGGGTCCGTTGAGCCTCGTCTTCCAGAGCTCTCGGCCGTTCCGCGCGTCGTACGCGTGGAAGTAGCGGTTGTAATCGCCGACGAACACGACGCCGCCGCCGGTGGTGAGCGCGGCCGTGAGGTAGCCCTCGCGCTGCGTGACGCTCCACACCTCCTCCAGGGTGTCCACGCGGTACGCCCCGAGCTTTCCGTAGTTGCCCCCGGTTCCCGGCATCTCGCGCCAGTACCTGCTGCCGGCCGAGCTGCCCGCCCCGGGCTCGATCGGCGTCTCGAGTCCGGCCATGTCCATGCAGCTCTGGTGCATCGGGACGATGAGCGTGGCGTTCTCGGGTGAGTAGGCCATGGCGGCCCAGCTCTTTCCGCCGCCGGTGCCGGGGCAGACCGACGCCCAGTCGCCGATCTGCATCTCCTGGAGGTCCCGTCTGTACTCGACGGCACCCGTCTCGTAGTCGATCTCCAGGATGTCCTGATAGACCATCTCCTTCAGGCCCAGGAAGGCGCCGGTACGGCGGTCGTTCTTCCACAGGATGCCGGTCTTGCCCGCGCTGAACACGGTCGGCTGCCCGCCCACGTCGACGAGGACGCGCTCGTACGCCTCGTCCATGTCGAAGGACTCGGCCGGAATGTGCTGGAAGTACCAACGGATCTCGCCGGTGTCGATGTCCAGCGCGAGCGTCGAGCTGGTGTAGAGCGCGGAGTCCTGCGCCGTCATCCTGCGGCTCGCGAAGTTCCACGGCTTCGCCTGCGCGGTGCCGAAGTACGCGAGGTTCAGCTGCGGGTCGTAGGCGCCGTTCATCCACACGTCGCCGCCGGCCCTCAGGCCCCATGGGAAGCCGCCCCACGTGTCGCCGCCGGGCTCGCCCGGGCGCGCGACCGTCTGCGTGCGCCACAGCTCCTCACCCGTGCGCGCGTCGTGCGCCGTGATGAAGCAACCGGTCTCGCGGAAGCGCGTGCAGCCCGTGATCCCGTTGATCACCTTGCCGTCCGCGACCAGCGGCCCCGTGCCGTCGCTGTAGCCCTCCTCGATCAGCGTCTCCCACCGGACCCGCCCCGTCTTGGCATCGAGCGCGACCATGTAGGCGTCCTGCGTCGCGACGTAGATCAGGTCCTCCCAGATCGCGAGGCTGCGGAGCTGCCCGTTCATCGGCTGCCCGTTCTCGTCGAGCCTGCGGTACTCCCAGAGGGGGGTGCCGTCCGCGGCGTTGAGCGCCTGGATCACGTTGCCGGGGTTGGCGAGGAACATCGTGCCGTCTCGCACGAGGGGACCCTGCTGACTCTCGCCCTCCTCCATCGGCCAGACGAACGCGAGCTGCAGCGTGGCTGCGTTGTCCGTGTCGATCTGATCCAGCGGCGAATACCCCCACGACTGCGGGTTGCCGCGCCAGTGCAGCCAATCCTCCGCCGGCGGCGAGTCGAGCACCGCCTGCGAGACGTTGGAGAAGGTCTCGAGCGGCCGGTACGTGCGCGTGATCGAGCGCGGCGTCTCGTAGACGGTCGCTGGCGTCTCGGGCGGGGCCGCGAGCGAGCCCGGCGTCGGTCCCGTGCCCAGACGGCCGGGCACCGGCGGCGTGATCGCTGCCGTCGACGTGGCGGCAGGCTGGCTGCCGGGGATCACCATGCCGGACGACGTCGTGCTCAGCGCGACCTGTCCCGCGGCGACGTTGTTGCGGTCGAGGATGTGCGCCACGATCTGCGCGTAGACGTCCGCGCTGAGGGACCCCGGCCGAGCCGGCGGCATCGTCTCCTGCACCAGCGCCAGCAGCTCGGTCACCGGCTGCGCGCCCCACTTCGCCCGGAACGCCGGCCCCGCCAGAGGCGGAGCCTCCGACGTGCCGCCCATGTCGGGCTGGTGGCATCTCTGACAGTTCTGCGTGTAGAGCGGAGCGCCGGCGTCGGCCTGCGCCTGCACGTAGGCTCCCGGAATGACCGGAGGTGGAGCCGCGGCCCCGCGCCCGCCGCGACCGCCTCTTCCCTGCTGCGCTAGCAGATCCGAAGGGGACGCGGCTTGCAGCGCCGCGAAGAGAAGGAGAAGCGTGACCATGGCTCCACCGAACGTGCGGTACGTGCGCTGCATGAATTTCGATCTCCTCGACTGTGCGATCGCGCTGGCCGGTCCCTTCTTGGGCACCGGCGCACATCATCTGACGCCAAGTACGGCTGGCCGGCAAGGAGTTCCTGCCTGCCTGTGAGCGGCGTCGTCCTGAGCGGTGAGACCCCACGCCCGGGGTGTTTGTTGGGCTCTATGCCGTAGAGTACCTACCGCCGCATCGATGCCGGCAGCGCGAACACGAACACCGTGGAGCTGCCCACCGGCGACTCGTACCCGAGCTCCTCCAGGTCGAACAGGTTGTCGTAGAGCGTGCCACCGCCCGTGGTCACCGCCACGTACTGCACGCCGTCCACGCCGTAGCTGATCGCGCCGCCCGAGATCCTCGAGTTGAGAATCGTCTCCCAGAGGACCTCACCGGTCTCGTCGTCGTAGGCTCGGAAGCGGCGGTCCCAGTCGCCGCCGAACACGAGGCCGCCTCCCGTCGAGACCAGCCCGCCGGAATGCAGGGTGGGCCACCGCCGCTCCCAGAGGACGTCGCCCGTGGAGACCGACACGCCCTTCACGATCCCGAGCGATTCCGGATGCACGGGTGCGCGGATGGAGATCCGCCGCGCGCCGAGGCCGAGGCCGTCCCAGGCGAGAGCGGTCTGCTCCGTCCACGAGTTGTGCAGCGGCTGATAGACCGCGCCCGTGCGCGGGCTGTACGTGCCGGGCCACCACCCCTTCGCCGCGCGCTGCCCCACGTGCACCGTATGACCGACCTCGCGGTGCCGGAGCGCGGCGTTCGCCGTGACCTTCCCGTCCGGCGCGACGTTCGTGACCGCGTTCTGGTAGAGGATCGGGCTCGCCCACAGGAACTCGCCGTCGGTCCGGTCGAGCACGAACTGGACACCTCCCTTCCCCGCGGTCCACAGCACGCGCCGGGTCTGGTTCGGGTCGACGGCCGGGTTGGGCCAGGCGACCGAGTCGGCGGGGGCGATCCGCGCGTCGACGAGAATCCTCTCCCCGATGTGGTCGAGGTCCCAGTCGTCGCCGGGCAGGTGCTGGTAGTACCACACGAGCCGCCCGGTGTCGGCGTCGATCGCCAGCGTCGAGTTCGAGTAGAGCGCGTCCCCCGCCTCCCTGCCGTGCACCACGGAGGGATAAGGACCGGGCACGCCCGTACCCATATAGATGAGGTTCAGCTCGGGGTCGAAGCTGCTCACGCCCCAGGGCGACACGTGGTAGCGCTGCTCGAGCGGCAGGCCGCCCCAGGTGTCTCCGCCGGGCTCGCCCGGACGCGCGATCGTGTTCACGCGCCAGAGCTGCTCACCCGTGCGGGCGTCGTGACCCAGGATGAAGCAGCCGCCCGGCGTGTTGTTCACGCCTCCGAACAACCCGCAGGACCGGCCCGTGACGATCACGTCGTTCGCCGCGATCGGTCCCGACGTGTAGTTGGTGGCGAACTCGGCGCTCGCCATGAAGGTCTCCCAGACCACCTCACCCGTGGTGGCGCGGAGGGCGACGAGGTAACCGTCCCGGCTGGCGTAGTAGACCTTGTCGTCGTAGAGCGCGAGGTTGCGCACCGCCCCCAGGCGGCCCGCGTTCTCCCCGATCTCCCGCTCGTACTCCCAGATCAGGCTCCCGGTGGTCGCATCCACCGCCTCGATCCGGTCGTTCGGATGGACGAGATACATGACGCCACGGTAGACGAGGGGCGTCATCTCCATCGCTCCGGGCCCGATCGCCCGCGACCACGCGAGCTGGAGGAGCTGGACGTTCTCCTTGTCGATCTGGGTCAGCGGGCTGTGCGCCCACGCGTCGTGCGTGCGCCGGTACTGAGGCCAGTCGTCGTCCGCAGGGTGGTTCAGGATCTCGTCCGTGATCGGGACGAATTGCTCAGCGGAGAGCGGCTGGGCGGCCATTCCCCCGAGGAGAATCCCGCAGGCGATCGACCATCCCGCGTCGGATGGGCGGCTGGCTCGCGTCGGCATCTCGGACCTCCGGATTCGGAGCGATCGGGTCCAACCCGTGGACGACACGGGACTCCGGCATCGTATGTGGGAGGGCCGGCGACCGCCACCGATGCGTCCGGCGAATCCCCCCCGTCGCCCATCCGCAGTGACTCGCTGACGCGGCACTCTGACACCTGCCGCGCCGCCGCGGCAGCCGGGGTGCGATGACGTGCGAAAACCCCAAGCGCCGCCGAGGTCCTCAGGTTAGGCGCGCCACTTGCTTACGAGCGGCTTCGCTGCAGGTGAGTCACTTCTCAGTGAGTCGAACTGTTAGCGATGCGCCCCTCCAGACAGCTTGTGTTGATCGAACCGCCGAGCCGGCGCCACTGCGCTCGCCCACCCGTGAGCGTGCGAATCCCCGCGGTCTTCCTCTTCGTCGTCGCCCTCCTGTCGTCACCGGGGCCAACCTCTGCCCAAGAGGGTGACCCGCGGCCGGCAGAGCCGACCTTGGCGCCGGGCGACGTCATCCGGATCGAGATCTGGCGCCAGCCGGAGTTCAGCGGCGACTTCGACATCGCGACCGACGGCACCATTCGGCATCCGCTCTATCAGCAGGTCCGCGTCGCCGGCATACCGCTCAGCCAGGCGAGCGTACGGCTGCGCGGGTTCCTGAGCGGGTTCGTCGAGGACCCGCAGTTCGTCGTCACGCCGCTGGTGCGGGTCGCGATCGGCGGAGAGGTGCGTCAGCCGAACCTGTACAACCTGCGCCCGGAGATCTCGATCACGGAGGCTCTCGCCGGCGCAGGCGGACCGACCGCGGAAGGCCGGCTCGATCGCGTGCACCTGATTCGTGACGGAGCCGAGCTGACGTTGGACCTCACCCGCCCGGATGCGCAGCACACCCACGAGGCCGTGCAATCCGGCGATCAGATCATCGTCGAGCGACGCCGCAACGTCTGGCGCGAGTACATCGCGCCGGCCGCCAGCATCACCGGCGCGACCGCGGCCATCATCAGCGCGATCGTCCGAGCGCGTAACTGACCAGGATGCCTCATATGTCTCGGGACCCCCACCCGCAGCGCCCAGCGCGTTCGCGGCCGTCTCTCGAATCGCCGGCCGGCGGTTCCATGTTCGCCCTCGACATGGGTGAGCTGCTGGTGATCCTGCGTAGGAACGTGCGGCTGGTCCTCGGAGTGACGGTGGCTGTCACGCTCCTGGTCGCCTGGCTGCTCAGGTACGAGGAGCCGGCCTACCAGTCCTCGGCCGCCCTCCGCCTGGCCGATGCTCGACAGGCTCTCTCCAGCGGCTTCGATTACGCCCAGCTGGAAGGGGAAACGGATCCGTTCCTGTCCGAGCTCGAGGTTCTGCGCAGTCGCTCCCTCGCGGGCGAGGTCGTGGACGCGGAGGGGCTGCGGCTCCAGGTGCTGGAGGGACCCGTCGGCCTGCTGGGGGTGCTGAACGACGTGCACGTCGCGCCGGACGCCCAACCCGACACGCTGCAGCTGCGCTTCTCCGGGAGGAACGTCACTCTGGCCGGCTCGACGTGGACCACGCGCCGCCCCTACGGGGCGCTGCTCGAGAGCCCCGACGGGCGGATCCGTCTGAGCGTATCCCGGCGGATCAGTCCCGACGACGTCGTGCTCGAGATCCTATCGCGCGACATCGCCATCGACCTGCTCCTCGAGAACCTGATCGTTTCTCCGCGCGCACCCACGGACATCGTCGACGTGCACTACACGGCGCCCGACCCCGGTGTCGCCCGCCGGGTCCTCGACAGGCTGACCAGGACGTTCCAGGACGCCAACGCGGAGCGCGCACAGCAGCAGTCTCGGCGGAGGCGCGAGTTCCTCGAGCTGCAGATCGCCCGCATCGACTCGACCCTCACCGATCATCAGCTCGCGCTGAGCCGGTTCCGGGGGCGCTCCGCGCTGTACAGCACGCGCGACCGGTTACAGGCCGAGCAGGCGAGACTCACCGAGACCGAGCTGCGCCGCAGGGAGCTCACGGCCGAGGCAGGCATGTACCGCACGCTGCTCGAGCGCATCCAGGCCGCCGGCTCCTCGGAAGCGGACGACCGCCTGCAGGAGATGCTCGGAGCGCCGCGCATCCCCGGAAACCCGGTGCTCGACGCGCTCTACGCTCAGCTGCTCGAGTACCAGCGCGAGCTGGATGCGCTCACGACCGGCCGCTGGGCCAGCTCGGCGGACCACCCGGACGTGCAGCGGCTGACCTCGCTCATCTCCTCCACGCAGGCCCGCATCACGAGCGCGATCGGCAGCCACATCACGGCGCTCGATGCGCGTCTCGCCGCGCTCGCGGAGGTCGAGGC
>Ga0073934_10007607_pt1 | contig 14929 bp, 13 predicted proteins | sample LarsenN4metaG_FD_76834 | JGI IMG/M metagenome (GOLD analysis project Ga0073934, IMG submission 76834) | Hot spring sediment bacterial and archeal communities from British Columbia, Canada, to study Microbial Dark Matter (Phase II) - Larsen... ...
TAACCGATACGAGCTACAAAATCCCTGGCGGCGGCTGGATCGGCGCCGCGGAGGACCTGGTGAAATTCGGACAGGCGCTGCTCGGCGGGGCTTTAGTTTCCGCCTCCACGCGTGACGCAATGTTCACTGCGCAGAAACTGAAAGACGGGACTGCAACATCCTATGGATTAGGATGGAATGTCACCACCGTGTCCGGGCGTACCATAATTGCACACTCCGGCGCCCAGCAAGGCGCCAACACGATGCTGCTGATGGAGCCTTCACGGGGGCTGGTGATCGCCGTGATGGCCAACCTGGAGGGCGCAGGAGCGCCGAATATAGCCAATCAACTGTGGCGCGTGCTTTCCAACTAGCGCTGCCGCTCCTTGTGGTGGTACGGCTTGCCGCCGGCGCGGCCGAACTGAGCGCCAACACGCTCCGGGCGTTCGAGGACTACACCCGCAAGCAGGAAGCCGCGATGGATTCCCGCATTGCCAACGGCGGGGGGACCCTGATCGCCGCCGGCGCAAGCGATGGTACAGCGGTTCAGGTGGAGCCATTCCATTCCTCGCCGGTCCAGGACGTTCCGCAAGGACTGATTCACGATTGGACCGGGCGCGTCTTTATACCCGGCGTCTCCCTGGAGCGCGTGATACAGGTCCTGCAAGATTACGGCCAGCACGCGAAGATCTACGCACCGTCCGTAATCAGCAGCAAGCTGTTTTCGCGCGACGCCAACGGGGCTCATACGCAACTGCGAATGTATTCAAAGAAGGCGGTTGAGGTTGTGCTCGAAGCGGAATTCCGTTCGACTTTCAAGACACATTCCAAAACAGCCTGGGAGTCGCGGATTCGATCCGTGCGCATTTCCGAAGTGCGATCGCACGGCACCCGGCAGGAGAAGATCTTGCCCGACGGTCAGGGCTGGGGCTTCCTGTGGCGCATGAATTCCTACTGGAAGCTGGAACAACGCGGCGGCGGCGTGTGGGTTGAATTGCGCTCCATCAGTCTCACCCGCGATATACCCAGCCCGCTGAAGTGGATTATCGAACCTATGGTCACTTCGTTCCCGCGCGAGACGCTGGCGACAACGCTAGCCAAAACGCGCGCTGCCGTGCAGACACGATGATCGGGTTCCGCGCTTCAGCGCCGTGTCAGGACTCCAACTTGGCGTATGCCTCATCAAGCAACTCGATGACGTGTACAACGCGCTGTCCGCGCCCGTGGCGTTGTACACCGGCCCGCAACTGCAACATGCACCCTGGGTTTGCCGTGGCGATGACATCCGCGCGCGTGCCGTTTGCCAGAGGCATTTTCTTGGCCAGGAGATTGGCCGCCATTTCCACGTGCACAATGTTGTAGACACCCGCGCTGCCACAGCACAGGTCCGACAAAGGCATCTCGCGGAAAGTAACGCCCGGAATCGCCGCCAGCAATCGTCGCGGGGCCACTTTGACGCGCTGGCCATGCGCCAGGTGGCACGAGTCCTGATACGTGACCGTTAAATCCAGCGCCCCCATGTTCTTGTTGAGTCCCAGGCCCGCCAGGAACTCGTTTACATCACGCACCAGCGCCGAAAAGGCGATCGCCTTGCCTTCCCACGCAGGGTCATGTCCGGCGATTTCCGGATACTCTTTCAGCGTCGATCCGCAACCCGCCGCGTTCGTGATGATCGCGTCGTACTTGCCTTCCAGCAGTGCCGCAATATTCTGCCGTGCCAGTTCCTGCGCCGTATCGCGAACTCCGGCGTGCACGTGCAGTGCGCCGCAGCAAGTCTGCTTCGCAGGGATCACTACTTCGCAGCCATTGCGCTGCAGCACCCGGATCGTTGCCTCGTTCAACCGGGCAAAAAAGACATTGGCGATACAGCCTGCCATCAGAGCTACGCGCGCCCTCTTCGGACCGATTGCCGGAAACGTCTTCCCGATCTTGCTAAAGAAGAAAGGAGCTTCCGGCGAGGGCGCCAGCGGCTCTATTTCCGCAAGTTTCGGGCTGATGGCCTTGAGGAGTCCGGTGTTGCGAGCGAGCTTCCGCAGGCCACTGACCTCGGCCAGGTAAAGCAGTGCGCCGGCAGTCTTCAGTAAACCCCGCGAAGGCAGCAGCTTGTTGTAAAGAAATCGCTGCAACGACGCTCCGCGCCCGGTTTCAGGCTGCGACGCGCGGATCTCTGCACGCGCTGCCTCCACAAGGCGGCCGTACGGCACGCCGGACGGACATGCTGTCTCACATGCCCGGCAGGCCAGGCAAAGGTCAATGTGCTCGCGGTACGTGTCGTCAATCTGCGCCTGACCGGTTGCGATCTGCACCATTTGATAGATCCGCCCGCGCGGCGAATCCATCTCGAGTCCAAGTTCGCGATAGGTGGGACACGCGTTCAAGCACAGACCGCAGTGAACGCATTTATCCAGATCCTTCGCCGCCGGCGCATGCGGATGCCGTCCCGGCAATACCGGCGGGAACACTGGTGGAGGCGGGGCGCTAGATGCGGCCATAAAACCGCCCCTTATTCAAAAGGTTCTTTGGGTCGAACATCGCCTTCAGGTTGCGCATCACTTCGAAATCCGAAACCTGTCCCGGCCACAGGTCCAGTTTTGCTTTCGCCTCCTTCGGTGCAAACTCGATTACCGAACGGGCATGTTCCTTATGCTCGTTGGCCCAACCCGTTGCTTTCGCACAGGTGTCGAAGTAGGCGTAACAAATGCCGTTGCCGGCGCGTGCGATGGCAGGCGAGGAGAGCGCTTGCATTGCATCCTTCAGGTAGCCAAGCGTGGTGGAAAGCTTGACTACCGCAGCTTGCTCTCCGCCCTGGATGTAATCCGCTGTAAAGTCCTCGATCCGGCTCCACAGCTTGCGCTCTTTTTCGCCATCCAACGCTTCGAAATCCGCCAGTTCCCGCCTGTAGCGGGCAAGCACAGTGCTCGATCCCGCAGCCCGCACCAGGAGACTCCACTGGTACAAGCCAAGCCGCGCGGACGCCTCCGGATTGGCGACATCGATTGCGGATGGCTGCAGCACGCTTCGCAGAATCTGGTCTCTCTTCTCGAACGCCGTTTTGCAGTCGGTCGACGTGAGGACGAACGTCAGACTCGATTCGGGCAGCGGAGCGAGCTTGAAATTGATGCTGGTAATGGCCGCCAGCGTGCCGAAACTGCCGATCAACAACTTCGACATATCCAGGCCCGCTACGTTCTTCACGACCATCCCGCCCGACTTCACGATCTTGCCTTCCAGTGTCGCGAAGCTCATTCCGATCACCATGTCGCGCGCGGTCCCATACAGCCGCCGCCGCGGGCCGCAAGTGTTCGCCGCGACAATGCCACCCATTGTTGCCTCCGCTGAGAAAGGCGGGTCCAAGGGTAGCATCTGCTGTTCCTGGGCCAGCAACGGCTTCAGTTCGGAGTACTTCACCCCAGCCTCGACGCTGATCGTCAAGTCGCGCGGTTCATACTGCAGGATCCGCTTCATCGCACTGCTGGAGAGATTCACGTCCGCCACCACGGGCGCTCCCGCCATTCCGGCCTTGGTGTAGGCGCCGCCCAGGGTCACCGATTGGCCCGCTTCGTTGGCTTGGCGCAGAAGTTCCGCCATCTCTGCGGCAGTGGATGGTGTGATCGAAGTCATTTTCCAGATCAGGAAGTCTTATCTTCTCAAAATCGGGATGCCGGATTGTTCAGGCGCGCCCCTGCTCGTCCCCCGGGCGCCGGGCGCGCCTGCCCTTCGTGATCACTTCATGGAATGCAACCCGATCATGTTGCTTTCCGAGTCCACAACCAGCGCGATGAAGCCATACTGGCCGATCGACAGCTTCTCCCGGTGCACCCGGCCGCCTGCTGTTGCAACCCGGGAAGCCTCATTCGCGCAGTCATCACAGGAGAAGTACACGAGAGTGCCGCCACCGCCGGAGTTCACTCCCGGCGCCCTTACCAGCGCTCCGGCCGTTCCCGGCTTTTCCGGATCCATGGGGAACGCGAACATTTCAAGATCGCCCGTGCCATCCAGCCGTGTCAGCTCCGTCTGGAAGACGACTTCGTAGAACTTCCTGGCCCGCGCCATGTCCTGAACATAAATCTCAAACCAGCCAACGGGATTCGTGTGTGCCATAGGAACAGGTTAGACTCTCGACCTGCCCTTAGGTTTGGGCGCCCGCGCGAGTTGGGTCCTTAGTGTCGTTTTCTCTCACCCACTGCACTAGTCGGCCTTCGTCTCCACCAGGTCCTTCAAACGGCCCAGCGCCTGATCCCACTGCTGGCCAATCAGGTCCAGGCAGCGGCGGGCCTCGGCCAACCTTGCCGGGTCCACTCGCCACAGTTGTTCCCTTCCACGCTTTTCCGGCCGCGCGATGCCTGCCTGCTCCAGCACTCGAAGATGCTTCGTGACGGCTTGCCGTGTAATCGGAGCACCTGATGCCAGCCGGGTGATGGAGAGCGGCTCGCCCTGAGACAGGCGAGCCACCATTTGCAGCCGGTGCGGCTCGCCGAGAGCGGCAAAGACCTGCGCAGCAGTATCCGGCAATCGTTCACTTAGACCGGTCGACATATTGTTCGAGATTGACCATCTGTTCGCGCCAGCCTTCGTCGTTCTCGCCAAAAACGCGCGCCCGCCGCGCCAGACTGATCTCGTCGAAACCCGTCTCGATGACCGTGACCCGCGTGCCTTCGTCTGTCTCTTCCAGCGTGAACACAACCCGGGTCATTGGCTCCTTCGAATAGTCGACCTCCGCTAGCCGCATGCCGGGATGCCAGCGCCAGGAGAAGGTATGTTGCGGCTCGATCGACTCAATCCACATCGAGAACAGCTCGCCCTCACAGGGACTCCCGCTGTAGGTGGATTTCATCTTCACTTCCATGCCAGGTTCAAACCGCCCTTCGAGTACCTCAACTCGAAACCACTTGGCGAACTCGGCCGGGGTCGTTAACGATTGCCAAACGCGTGTCCGCGGTGCGCGGATGATCGTTTGCCGTTCGATCTTCAAGTCAGTTTGCGTCAATGCAACCTCCAGGTTGCATAATATCTGACCATTGGCGTAAATGCAACCGTTTTGTTGCGGAAGCGCTCAGTGTTTATACTTCCTCCACTTTGGTAGTCTGTTTCTCATGTTTTTCCTGAGACTCCGCACCACTGCGTCTCTCGTCGCTGTAACCACGTTCACGCTGACGCTAATTGCGCAGACGCCCGCCGCCAAACGTCCGTTGAAGATCGACGACGTGGCACGCTTCGTCACCGTTGGCGATCCCGAAGTATCCCCGGATGGCAAGTCCATCGCCTATGTCGTGTCCACCACGAATGTGAAGGAGGACAAGCGCAACTCCCACATCTGGGTCGTCGGCTCCGATGGCAAGAACGAACGGCAGATGACGTTCAGTCAGGACAGCGAGTCATCACCGAAGTGGAGTCCGGACGGTAGGTATCTCTCTTTCACCTCGAGCCGCCCGGGAGCCGCACGAGGCAACCAGGTTTGGCTTTTGCCCACCGCGGGCGGGGAAGCGTATCAACTTACAGACGTGAAGGGTCGCCTCCAGGGATATGAATGGTCTCCCGACTCGAAGCGGCTCGCTCTAACCATCGGCGATCCGGATCCTGACGCTCCGCCGGAAACGGCCGGCGCGGGAGCGGCGGGAGCCGCCCGGCCGCCCCAGGCGGCGAAGCCCATTGTTATCGACCGCTACAAGTTCAAGCAGGACGGCCAAGGCTACCTGCTCTCGGGGCGGAGGACTTACATCTATCTGTTCGACATCGCGACCAAGAAGTTGGACCGTCTCACCAGGCAGACCAAGTGGGATGAAGCTTCGCCATCGTGGTCGCCCGATGGAGCGCGGATCGCTTTCCTCAGCAATCACAACCCAGACCCGGACCGCGATCCGACGGCGCAACTCTACATTGCGGACGCAAATCCTGGAGTTACCGAAAAGCAACTTGCCGCCGCAGCGGGACGTGGACGCGGGCGCCTGGAATGGGGCCCTGACGGTAAGACCATCGCGTATCTGGTTTCCGACGATAAGAAGTGGGGCGCATACAACATGGATCACCTGTCGCTGGTCGCCGCCGATGGCAGCACGCCGCCCCGCCGCCTCGCCGCCGTGGAAGCTTTGGATCGTAGCGTCAGCAGTCCTCATTTCAACGCCGATGGCCGCACCATCGACGTCTTCGTCACTGACGACATGTCGGTTTATCCGGTTCGGGCCAGGATTGACGGCACTAGCGCGGAGCCTCTCATGGCGAAGCCTGTTGTGGTCTCCGGCGCCTCATATGGCGGCAATGTCACGGCAGTGCTATCGGGCAACGATTCCAAACCGACTGAAGTGTACGTCGTCGAAGGGGGCGCGCTGCGCCAGGTATCGCATCAAAACGATGCGCTGATCGCCGAATTCGAGATTCCGCCGACCGAGGAAGTCCGCTTCAAGAGCAAGGACGGAACCAGTGTCAGCGGACTCCTCACTTATCCGGTGAAATACGTGCAAGGAACGAAAGTGCCGCTCCTATTGCGGATTCACGGCGGGCCGAACGGTCAGGACCAGCATTCATTCGCGATAGAGAGGCAGTTCTTCGCGGCACACGGCTATGCTGTGCTCGCGGTGAACTACCGCGGCAGCGCCGGGCGTGGTCAGAAGTTCTCGCGCGCTATCTTTGCCGATTGGGGTAATTACGAGGTTCAGGACTTACTTGCCGGCGTCGATCATGTCATCAAAATGGGAGTAGCCGACCCTGACAAGTTAGGTGTCGGAGGCTGGAGCTACGGCGGCATCCTGACCGACTACCTGATCGCAAGCACTACACGTTTTAAAGCGGCAACCAGCGGTGCGGGCACCGCGTTCACCGTGGCGTTCTACGGCACTGATCAATACATCATCCAATACGACCACGAAATCGGACCCCCATGGAACCCGAAGGCATGGGAGACCTATGTAAAGATCTCCTATCCGTTCCTGCACGCCGACCGCATCAAGACACCCACGTTATTCCTGTGCGGCGAGCGCGACTTTAACGTCCCAGTCCAAGGCAGCCAGCAAATGTATCAAGCGCTGAAAAGTCTCAACGTAGAGACACAACTGGTCATTTACCCGAACGAAAACCACGGCATTCAGCGCCCCAGTTATCAGAAAGACCGGTTGGAGCGTTACCTGGCGTGGTACGACAAGTACATTCTGGGCAAAGTGGCGCCGGCGCCGGCAGCCAAACCTGCCCCGGCAGCGAAGACAGAAACCGGGTTCTAGGTTAGCCGAGGGGAGCGGCCGTGATTCAGACGCTGAATTCGTCCGGCACTGTGTGATTGCCCGCGGATCTGCCAGCGAGATTGAGTATCATCTGTTACTTGCACGCGACCGCCTGACGCCTGACCCCTCTCACCCTGCCAGCTTCTCAATCACCGCATCCGTAAACTCGCGTGTGCTGGCCTTCCCGCCGACATCTTTGGTCAGCCACTTACCTTCGCGATACACCGTTGCTATCGCGGACTGAAGCCGGTCCGCGGCTTTCCCCTCACCGAGGTGGCGCAGCATCAGAATTGCGGAAGACATCAAGGCGGTCGGATTCGCCAAGCCCTGGCCAGCGATGTCCGGAGCGCTGCCGTGGACGGCCTCAAACACGGCTTGCTTGGCCCCCATGTTCGCGCCAGGGACCACTCCCAGACCGCCTACCAGCCCTGCCGCCAGGTCCGACACGATGTCGCCGTACAGATTGGGCAGCAACAGCACGTCGAACGACTCCGGGCGCATCACCAACTGCATCGCGGCGTTGTCGACGATCAGTTCGGAATAGCCGATCTCCGGGTACTGCGCCGCAACTTCGCGGCAGCAGCGCAGGAACAAACCGTCGCTCAGCTTCATGATGTTTGCTTTATGGATCGCCGTCACCTTGCGCCGGCCGTTCTTACGCGAGTACTCGAACGCATACTTCGCGATTCGGATCGAGGCCACGCGTGTGATCACTTTCAGGCTCTCCACAACGTCGGTGACCACCTCGTGTTCCAGGCCCGAGTACAGATCCTCCGTGTTCTCGCGAAAGAGAACCATATCGATACTGACGTCCTCAAAGCGCGTCTTCAGGCCCGGGAGCGTGAACACGGGACGGACGTTGGCGAACAGGTCCAAGCGCTTACGCAGCGCCACGTTGACGCTCTTGAATCCGCCTGCGATCGGCGTCGTCACAGGTCCCTTCAGCCCTACGCCGGTGCGTTCGATGGATTCAACGACATACTCAGGAAGGCTGGTGCCCGTTTTCTCCATAACGGCTGCGCTCAGTTCGACGCGCTCCCATTTCACCGGCACTGCGGTAGCTTCCACCGCCCGCACGGTCGCGTCCGCGACCTCGGGACCAATCCCGTCTCCAGGTATGAGTGTGATTTCGTAGGCCATTGGTTTTGGATACTCAGTTGTCGATTTTCAGGAATAAGTTCTGCCGGCACATGGTTAGCGGCTCTCCGTTCTTAACCGATCGAGAATGAAGAACAGCGGAATGGCGACGACGGCGTTCAAGAAGCCCAGAATAACCATTTGAGCCAGTTCGATGTCCATCTCCAAGCCTAAGAGCGACCGCGAAATGAGCCAGAAGAAGAAGCGATGGAACAGAAAGAACAAGAAGCTGAGCATGAAGCGCAGCGCCAGATTCTCCACGTCGAAACGCAGGCTGACCGAGGCCGCGAAGTAGCCCACCAGCGTCATTACGATTCCAAAAACGCCGAGCGGATGCTGAGACAGCGAGTCCTGTGCGAGTCCGATCGCCGCGCCGATGAGGCCCCCCGCGATTGGCTGCCGCCGCATCAGGGAGAAGTACACCGTCACCAGCAACGGCAGTTCCAGATACGAGAGCGACTGCACGAAGCGCGGCACGTAAACCTGGAACAGAATGGCAATCAAGGGAATCACCAGCCAAACGACGGGCCGGAATTGGGATACACGAGCTTTGCGCGGGGGATCCGCTATCAGCCGGTCGTCGAATTCGCTCATGGCCGGCCGGGTGGAATTGTACCCACGGGAGGTTTGCTGCGTTCCGTTGCGCCAGGGGTGTCTGGCTTGGGCTTTGCCGCTGGGGCGGCTGGCGGCTGTGCCGGTGCCGTCGTCGTTGCTCCAGGCTGTCCGGCTGCCGGGTTCTGCGCTGGCGGCGGACCGGGGGGCGGTGGAGCCTTGGTGAAGTCGGGCGATCTACGGCCCGCACCATAAACGTGATTCTGCGCCTCCCCGATGCGGCGATATTTCTCCTTCAAACGGTCGGCATCGGTGCGCTGCTCAGCCGCCGCCGGGGAAGGCGGTTGCGCCGCGGGGTGCGTTGCTGCAGCCGTATCGGGCGACGCGGGATCGGTTGCGGCAGCGCCTTCGGCCGGACCGGCTTTGGGCGGCGCCGGTAAGATCTGGACGCCAGGTGACGGCGGCGTTCCAGGTGGTGGGATTTCTCCGTGAACACCATCGATCACCACCAGCACCTCATCGATACCCGAAGCGAGGCCGGACGGCTGGATCTGCACTTCCATGAAATTGCGCCCCGGCCTGGCCAGTTTCACCTGGCCGACCGGCAAGCCGCGGGGGAAGATACGGTCCTCACCCGTTGTGTAGAACCATTCGCCCTGTTCCACTTTGGACTCGTTCAGGATCTGCTCGACCGTAAGCACCGACGTCCCTTGGCCTCTCAGAATCCCACGTACGCCGTTTTTCTGGCTGATCACTCCGGCGGCAAAATTCTGCTCGGTCACCAGCATCACCAGCGAAGCCGTCGGATACGCCGCGATCACTTTGCCGACGATTCCTTCCGGCGTGATTACCGCCATCGACCGTTTGATGCCCGCCGTCGAGCCGCGATTGATATAAACGACGCGCGAGTTGGAGCCGGTGCCTGTACCGATGACGCTGGCGATCAGCGTCTTGGACGGCATCTTTACCTGCGCATCCTGCAGCGCCTTTACCCGGTCGGCGGCGGCGAGCTCGGCCTTCAGGAAGTAGTTCTCCACGCGCGTCCGCCCAAGCTCCTCGCGGAGCGCCTTGTTCTCGTTGCGCACATCCCGCAGCAGGATGTAATCGGAAATCAAGCCGCCGGTCCCGTCGCGCACCCACTCCACCAGTCTGGCGAAAGGCGTCACCGCGGTCACCGCCCAGACACGGATCAAACGGACGTCCTGGTTGCTCTTCACCTGGTAGGCAAGCAACAACAATTGCGCCACGATCAGCAAGAGCAGAACGCTCAGGTTTCGGTAGCGGCTGAGAAACGTTTCCATCGCCTAATCCGGGCGGCGCTTTCGTTCGTTACTCGATGGCAATGCGCCGCAGCAGTTTGAAATCCGTCAACATACGCCCGGTGCCTAGCACGACCGACCCCAGCGGGTCTTCGGCAATCGACACGGGCAAACCCGTTTCCTCGCGAATGCGCTTGTCCAGGTTGCGCAACATCGCGCCGCCACCGGTCAGCACGATGCCGCGGTCACTGATGTCGGCGCTGAGTTCCGGCGGAGTCCGCTCCAACGCGACACGAATTGCATTCATTATGGTGGCCACGCACTCGGCAAGCGCCTCGCGAATTTCTTCGTCGTTGATCACCACGGTCTTCGGCACGCCTTCGATCAGATTGCGGCCCTTGATTTCCATAGTGAGCGGCTTTTCCAGAGGATATGCCGAGCCGATCTGAATCTTGATCTGTTCCGCGGTCCGTTCGCCGATCAGCAGGTTGTAGCGCTTCTTCAGGTACTGCATGATGGCGTCGTCCATCTCATTGCCGGCCACGCGCACCGAGCGTGAATAGACGATACCGGACAGCGAGATTACGGCCACGTCTGTCGTGCCGCCGCCGATATCGACCACCATATTCCCGGAAGGTTCGGTGATCGGTAGCCCGGCGCCGATAGCGGCAACCATCGCTTGTTCCACCAGGTGCACTTCGCTCGCTTTGGCGCGATACGCCGAATCGATCACCGCTCGCTTTTCCACCTGCGTGATCTCACTGGGAACCCCGATGACGATACGCGGATGGACTAGCATCTTGCGGCCGTGCGCCTTCTGAATGAAGTAGTTCAGCATGCGCTCGGTGACCTTGAAATCGGCGATGACACCGTCTTTCATTGGACGGATGGCGACGATGTTGCCCGGTGTGCGCCCGAGCATCTCCTTCGCCTCCTTGCCGACGGCTTCCACCTCGCCGTTCGTCTTGTTGATCGCAACAATGGATGGTTCGTTCACGACGATGCCCTTGCCGCGCGCGAACACCAAAGTGTTGGCTGTGCCGAGATCGATCGCGAGGTCGGATGAAAAGAGACTGAAAATAGACCGGATGTTCATTGTCGAGGCAAACAGCCGTCGCGCAGGGAGGAAAAACCGTACTTCACCCGCTCTCCGCGGGCATAGCGCGCTCGCCGCCGAATTCCTAAATTCGAGCGTAACATACGGTCCTGGAGCCCGCCACTGAATGTATTGAAAATACAGGAAATTGGGGATTTTAAGGCGCCCCGGGATCGTGGTCCTTGACCTTTTTCCGTTGTCTATTGCGCTGAACTGGTCGGGAGCGCCTGTTGCTGTCCGCCGCGACCGGGGCCGCCCGGCCCCTCAGGCAACTTGATGACATAGCCGGCGGGCGGCTCGGCTCCCATCAGGTGCTTGACGAAATAATCCCAACGGCGCCGGATCATGTACGGTTCACTGCCGAAGCCGTGGCCGCGATTCGGGAACAGGATCAGGTCGAAGTCCTTGTTGTGCCGGATCAGTTCATTCACCACGAGCAACGTATTGTATGGCGGCACATTGTTGTCCATCGTGCCGTGCGCGAGCAACAATTTGCCCTTCAGATTCTTGGCGAAATTCTGGTTAGCCTGGCTGTCGTAGTTGGATGTGCCGTCGGCGTTCTTTTGGAGTAGCCCGGACCATTTCTCTGCCCAGTCGTCTTCGTAGCTGCGGTTGTCGTGGTTCCCGGCTTGAGAGACGCCCACCTTGAAGAAATCGGGGAAGTGGAACATCGCGCCGGCTGTGGCGTAGCCGCCGCCGGAGTGGCCGTAGATGCCGGCTTTGTCGATGTCAATCCAGGGGTATTTGGCTGCGAGTTGCTTCATCCCGGCAACCTGATCGGGCAACGTATTGTCGCCCATGTTGCCGAAATAGGCGTCATGGAACTTCTTCGAACGCCAAGGCGTGCCCATTCCGTCAATCTGCACGACGATGAAGCCGAGTTCCGCGATTGCCGCGGCGTCGCCGCGCGCCGGATTGAAACTCCGGCCGCCGACGCTTCCGGTCTGCGGACCGGGGTAGATGTTATTGATGATCGGGTACTTCTTGGAAGGATCGAAATCGCTCGGGCGGAACAGCAACCCGTACAGGTCGGTTTCGCCGTCGCGCGCTTTCACGGTGAACTGCATGGGCGGCTTCCATCCGGTTGCCAACAGCTTGGAAATGTCCGCTTTCTCGATACTGGTCAGTTGTTTGCCTTCCTCGTTCCGCACCAGGCTCACCTGAGGCGTGTCTGGGGTCGAATAGCTGTCAAAGAAAATCTTGCCGGAAGGCGACAGCGTCACCGCGTGGTTGGCGTTCTCGGGCGTAAGCAGCTTCAGCCCTTTGCCGTCAAAGCCCACTTTGTAGTAGTGGCTGTAATACGGGTCGCGGCCCTTTTCCCGTCCGACGCCCAGGAAGTAGATCTGGCGGGCCTTCTCGTCGACGCGCAAAACCTGGGTGACATTGCCTTCGCCGCTGGTGATGCGGTTCTTCAATTGGCCGGTTTCCAGGTCGTACAGATAAATGTGACCCCAGTTGTCGCGCTCGGAAAACCAGATCACTTCATTCGTTTTCGGCAGGTAGTGCCAGTTGACGCGGCCGTTTCCGGATTCGTAATAGGTGCTGGTTTTCTCTTCCAGAATCGTGCGGATGTCGCCGCTTGAAGCCTCGGCCACCTTCAACGTGGCGACTTTATGGTCGCGTGAGGATGAGACAAAGGCGAGGTGAACCGAATCCGGGCTCCACTGCACATCGGCCCATTCCCCCCCGCGGCAGACGATATCGTCACAGAGGGTCGATCGATGCTGGTCCGGAGGCAATTTAAGCCGGATGACCTTCGGACCATCGACTTCGATGATTACCCGTTCGATCATGGCGACGTTTTCGTCTCCCGGCAGCGGGTATTTCCAGGCCCGCAACTCGGGATGTCCCACTTTGGTGCTGACCAGGTACATCTCGCCGACTTTTCGCTGATCCTGCTGGAATGTAGCTATCTTCTTGGAATCAGGCGACCAGAGCAGCACGGGACGGTCGCTCGACCGCCAACCTGCGTTATCCGTCGCGTAGCCGTAATCCTTTATGCCATCCGTGGTGAGCTGCGTTTCTTTCTTGGTTTCGACATCGCGAACCCAAAGGTTGTAGTCGCGGATGAAGGCGGCTTTCTTTTTGTCCGGCGAGAGAATCTCGTTACGCTGACCCGCTCCACGGGCGAACGGCGGCATGCCTTCTTCGGCGGCTGGGGGTGCGCCTTCGGCGCGGACCGCGCGTTCGCACTCGCCATCCAGGACACAACGCCAGCGCTGGCGCCCGACCGTAAAGCTGATGGCGCTTCTCTCATCGCTGAACTCGAAGTCAGTGAACGGCAACCGCTTGCCGTCGTAACTCTGACCCGCGGCTTTGGATAGCGCCGCCGCCAGTTTCGCATGGTCGAAGGCTGGACGCTTGCTATCACGAGCCGGGTCAACCAGCACAAACTCGCTGCCTGTCTCGCTGGTGCGGCGGTACCAGAAGGTGTCGTCTTCCAACCAGCGGGGGGTAATGTTGACGTTATAGACCAGCGGTGTTACGTTCGCGCCCAAAAACTTGACGGCGCGGTCGTAGTCGGCGGCGGTGAGCGCGCGCGGAGTCTGCGCCCCGAGCGGTGCGGTCAGCGCCAGAAGCAGGATAAAGATGCTGCGGTTGGTCATCGAATCTGTTCCAGGAAACTGCCCAGGATGCGGTTCACCTCGCCGGGACACTCCATCATCAGGAAATGGCTGCCCTCGACACGGTGCACCTGTGATTGAGGATACAACCTCCGGATCGCGGCATCGTCGATCTTGCGACCTGCCGCAAGGATGACGCAGGCCGGAAGCGGGGTGATCATCTCGCCCGTCCAAAGCTCGGGGTCGATCAGGCCCTTCCATGTCGCCGCGGCGTACCCCGGATCTTCCCGGGCGGCCATGGCATGGATCCGCTCCTTGATCGATTGCGGCGTCGCCGGTCCGAACAGGCTTTCGATAAACGCGTGGCGCGCGGAATGTCCGATTTTGTCCGGTCGGGCGAAAGCTTGCACCCGTGCCGCGATCTCCGGGTGAATCGGGAGGCGGAAGTTCGGGGCGTCGACCGTCACAATCCCCGCCACCCGTTCGGGATGGCGGGCGGCCACCCGGGCGGCGATCACGCCACCCATACTATGGCCGCAGATCACGGCGGAGTTTTCGATGAGGCCGGCCACCCAATCCGCGAAGCCGTCAACGGTCGTGACGGAGTGCGGCAACTGTGGCGCAAGTGTCCGATATTGTCCGGACAAAGCAGCCACCTGGGCATCCCAGATCTCCGGTGAACCGCACCAGCCGTGGAGAAATACTACAGTGTTCATCGGGGATAAGGATGTCCTCGTAAGGTTGTGACGGCGCGGTAGATCTGCTCCAGGAGCACGGCGCGTGCAAGTTCGTGCGGCATCGTCAAGGGGGACAGGGAAAGCAACAAATCCGCTTTCGCTTTCCATTCGCTTGGTAGCCCGTCGTGACCGCCGAGCAGGAAAAGCAGGTCGCGAGCCTCGAACTCTGCCTTGCGGACCAACTCCGTGAACTGCTCAGAGTTGTACAGCAAGCCAGCCGGGTCCAACATCACTTTAAAGGCGGCAGAGAACTGTCGAATTCTGTCGAATCGGGCTGGCTGCAATTCCTGCATCTCTATGGAAAAGTAGCGTTTAGTGCGCTTGGCGAATTCCTGGGCGAGTGCGTTGGAATGGACGTCGCGGGGGCGTCCGACGAAGTAGACCAGAATCTTCA
>Ga0073934_10007608_pt1 | contig 14928 bp, 18 predicted proteins | sample LarsenN4metaG_FD_76834 | JGI IMG/M metagenome (GOLD analysis project Ga0073934, IMG submission 76834) | Hot spring sediment bacterial and archeal communities from British Columbia, Canada, to study Microbial Dark Matter (Phase II) - Larsen... ...
AGAGAGCTCTCGGTATTCCTCAAAAAAGGCATCACGACGAAGCGGCTTGCGGAAAAGCTTGAGGAATTGAACGGGCGCTACGCGGTTCTTTTTGCCGACCCGCAGCGAGCGGCATTTCCACTCCTACTCGGCTTGCTCGCGACCGGATCAGTCCATGACGTCGACAATTATCTTGATCAGGTGTCGAAACTCGATGCAAAGATGGTCAAAGTCATCGCAGAGAAGTATCTGCAGGCCGATGCTTTTGCTGCTGCAGGCGCGGTAGACGAGAAGGGAAAACTACTTGAGAAATGATACACTCGGTCCATGACCCGGCCTGAAACAGGCGGTTTCAGCCGGGCGAGCCGTTCTTATGACAGTCACTGAGATCCGTAAAAAATATCTGGATTTTTTCACAGCGCGCGGCCACGCGGTGATACCGTCCGCACGTCTTGTGCCGGAAAATGACCCGACGACATTGTTCACATCCTCCGGCATGCAGCCCCTGATCCCGTATCTTTTGGGGCAGCCGCACCCGCAGGGCAGCCGCGTCGTCGATTCCCAGAAATCGTTCCGCGCAGGGGACATCGAAGAGGTGGGCGATAACCGGCACACGACATTTTTCGAGATGCTTGGAAACTGGTCCTTCGGCGACTATTTCAAAAAGGAGCAGATCCACTGGTTCTGGCAGTTCCTGACCGAGGAGATCCGTCTCGATCCGGAGAGGATCTACGTCACGTGCTTCATCGGTGATCCTGCTCACGGCATACCGAAGGACACCGAATCCGCTTCACATTGGCAGGAGATATTCAGTAACGCGGGGATTACAAACGGAGTGGCCGATGTCGGAGAGGAATCCGATGGTTACCAGCGCGGCATGCGGCCGGGAGAGCGAGTCTTCTTTTACGGTTCAAAAAACTGGTGGAGCCGGGCGGGGACGCCGGAGAAAATGCCGATCGGAGAACCGGGCGGGGGTGACACCGAGATGTTCTACTTGTTTCCGGAAGTCATACACGACACGAAGTTCGGTCCGAACTGTCATTTGAATTGCGATTGCGGCAGGTTTATCGAGCTTGGCAATTCAGTGTTCATGGAATATGTCAAAACCGCTTCCGGCTTCCAACCGTTGGCGAAAAAGAATGTCGATTACGGAGGAGGATTGGAGAGGATAACCGCAGCTGCGAACAACGTTGGCGATGTTTTTCTCATCGACACGATGCAGCTACTGATTCGCGAACTTGCCGCAGTGAGCGGGAAATCATATGACGACCCCGCATATCAGGCATCATTCCGCATCGTGACCGATCATATGCGCGGAGCGGTGTTCATGCTGGGAGATGGGGTACGGCCATCGAATACGGAGCAGGGATACGTCCTCCGCCGGCTGATCCGTCGAGCGGTGCGCCACATGGACCGGATGGGTATCGGCGAGGGCACGGTGGGAAAATTGGTGGATGCGGTCGTAGCGGGATATAAGGATCAGTATCCGGAGCTCGAAGCATCGCACTCTCAAATGCTCAATGAACTCCTTGAAGAGGAAAAGCGCTTTAGGAAAACGCTCGCGCAAGGCATGCGGGAGTTTGAAAAGATGATCAGAAACGGTGCACTATCCGCTGACGAGGCATTCCTCCTATTTACGACATACGGATTCCCGTTCGAACTTACCGAAGAATTGCTGAAGGAACACGGCAGCGCGATTGATCGCTCTGCGTTTAATGCCGCGATGCAGAAGCATCGAGAGGAATCCCGCGCGGGTTCTGTACAGAAATTCGCAGGTGGACTTGCCGATCATTCAGTGCAGACCGTGCGGTATCACACGACACACCACATCCTTCTTAAAGCGCTTCAGATGGTTTTGGGAGAAGATGTAAAACAGCGCGGGTCAAACATCACCTCAGAGCGTCTACGCATCGACTTCTCCGCTCCCCGCAAGATGAGCGACGAGGAGAAGAAGCGCGTGGAAGAGATCGTCAATGATGTCATTTATCAGGATCTGCCGGTAACACGAACCGTGATGCCGCGCGAGGAAGCGGAGCGGCTGGGAGCGCAGATGGAGTTCGGCGTGAAATATCCCGACATGGTGTCTGTATATTCGGTAGGTCCGAAAGAGGCAACAGAGGTTAACCCGATGATCCCGCAGGCGTTCTCGCTCGAGTTTTGCGGCGGCCCCCATGTATCGAACACCGCTGAGATCCATGAAGGCGGAAAACGATTCAAGATTCAAAAAGAGGAAGCCGTCGCGCAAGGTATCCGCCGTATTAAGGCGATACTTGCATAAATGATGCGTTAAGATATATGCATGCGCGAAAGCGAGTGCGTCGTTGATATCGGCAGTGGATCAATCGGCATCGCCCTCCTTACAAAAGGGAATGCAAAGGAGAAGCCGCAGCTTACGAAAACCCTTCGGGTTCCGCTTTCAAGCGGCACGAAAGAAGCGCGTGAAGCGATAGAAACGCTTGCGCAACTGGCATTAACGAAGGCATTTGACTCGCTCAAGAGCGGTCCCGCTCCAAAAATCGTTCGCGTATTCCTAGCGGCACCCTGGTATCACGCGAAGATTACGACCATCAACTCCAAATCCGAAAAACCTGTCCGGGTAGGGAAAGACACGGTCGCACGAGCGGTTAAAGAATTCTTTTCACGCAAGGGCGAAGCGGCATCTGGAACCCTCATTGAGTCTGTCGTAAGTCAGTCGTACGTGAACGGGTACCCGACCGCGCTCGATCGTCCGGTCATCGGCACAACTCTCCGTGTAAATCACTATGCAGCGGAAGCAGATCACGGAATCAGGAAAGCGGTGGGGGATGCTGCGCTTAAGGCATTCCCGCACGCAAAGCTTCATTTTCACTCATTCTGCTTCGCGGCATTCGCTGCGATGCGGGCGCTCCGGGAGGAGAACAATTTTCTTATCATCGATGTCGGTGCTGAGATAACTGATATCGCGGTCGCACACCGCGATGGGCTTCGATACATAGCAACCTTTCCCGTCGGCACCTTCTCGGTCGTACGCGAAGCAGCTGCAGGAGGAAGCTTGGCCGATGCCAAGTCCCGGCTAGCGCTTTTCGCGAAGGACGAACTTTCGACGGAAGAACAGATCGCATTTGCACAGACGTTCGAGAAGGCGACGGCGAGTTGGAGTACCGCATTCACGCAGTTTCTGGAAAGCGCGGTAAAAAACGTTGCTGTGCCTCAAACCACATTCCTTTTCGCGGAGAAAGACGAGCTTAAGTGGCTCACGAACCTGGTCACCCGCGAGCGCGGCGTGTTCTCTTCCCGTGCTGTCCCTATTACTCCAGATTTTTTCCACTCGGAAGTCACTCTTGGAGAGGGTGCGGTGTACGACGCATTCCTATCGCTCGAGGCCTATTTCTCAACTATGGACCGCCGGGATCTAATCGAGATCAAATAGGACCTATCGGAGGCCGCCCTTTACGATGATGAAGATTGTGGGCAAATGGAAGTGCGTACGTATCACATGAGGTATACTCTTAGGAATGGAACAAGAAGAACAGAAACCCCATCGCTCTATCCAAGACATCATTCCGCCGGCACGATCGCGACCTATCCGCCCGTCGGTAACTCCCACGCCTCCGAACCCCGGCATGACGCCGCCACCACCTCCGCCCACGCCGCCGCAACCATTAGATATGAACCCTAACCGTCCTCGAGGCACAGGCGCGCTCATCATGTGGATCGTCCTTGCAGTGGTCGCGCTTGCCGCGATTTTGGGCATCGTTACCACGTTCTTCCACCGCGCGACGGTCACGGTGACTCCGCATCGCTACACCGCACAGGTCGAAAGCACTTTTGAAACATCCCCGGCACATCCTTTACTTCCATACGAACGTGTTTCCGTTGAAGAGACGCTTACCAAAACCGTCCCCGCGACCGGCAGCCGTCATGTCGAGAATCATGCATCGGGTATCATCACCGTCCATAACGCTTTTAGCCAGAATTCGGTACGCCTTATCACGAATACGCGGTTCGAATCAGCTGACGGCAAGATTTACCGTGTCCACACTCCGGTGTCGGTTCCCGGATACACCATGAAAGCTGGCGTCAAAGTGCCCGGCACTGTCGATGTCACGGTGTATGCCGCTGAAGCAGGGGAATCACACAATGTCGGCCTGACCGAATTCACGCTGCCGGGTCTTACAAACCCTGAAGAGCATGAGCAGATCTATGCGCGCTCCAAGACTCCTATCACCGGCGGCTTCGTGGGCGAACAAGCGGTCGTCGACGCGTCGGTCCGCACACAAACTATCGAAGCGCTTAAGGCGGATCTTGATCGTAATCTCCGCGCCAAAGTAGCCACTGCTTCTCCCCCTGGAAGCGTCATTTTCCCTGATACGGTCCTGGTGACCTTTGCGGAAAAAACCGACACAGCTGAAGGCGATAATGCGGTCATCGGGGTGTCAGGGACCGCGGTCGCCCCCGCATTCCCGATGCAATCACTAGCCAAGGCGGTAGCCGATGCCGGAGGTGTCTTTTCTGAGAGCGTTCTTTCGATCGAAAACGTGACAGAACTATCTGGCCACATCAACAGTCCGGACGCGCTGGGGTCGGAAACTCCCGTCTCGCTTGCGGTCTCAGGTAGCGCCAAGCTTGTCGCGGTATTCGATACCGAGGGACTAGCCCGCGACCTTGCCGGAAAAGGGAAGGATGCGATTCATACGGTGCTTCCGGGATACCCCGGCATCGCGGATCTGACTATCCGGGTCTACCCATTCTGGCTGAGTACGATCCCGACGAACTCTAAAGACGTTGAGATTAAGGTGGCCGAGCAGCCTGACGGGTTGACTCCGTAAACCAGTATCTGGTATATTAAAAACCGCCAGCCGGATACCGATTCGCTCAAATGGTACGCACGAAAGAAACGGATGAGGTCTTAGGCATCGTTGCTGAGTCCCTTCCTAATGCTCTCTTTCGAGTAATCCTAGATAGCGGAGAAGAGGTACTTGCGTACCTCGCGGGAAAGATGCGGTTCCATAGGATCCGTGTCCTCGTTGGTGACAAGGTTTCTCTTGTCCTCGACCCGTATGGCGGAAAGGCGCGAATCGTGCGCCGACTCTGATATCTCATACCTTATGAAAGTACTTGCATCACTAAAGGCGGACAAAGCCGGCGATATTCTCGTCAGGCGCCGTGGCCGCTTGTACCGCATCAATAAGCGAAATCCCCGTCGTAAGGCTCGACAGGGCTATTAAACTGCATGAGAGTCGCCGGCATCACTATTCCTGATACCAAGCATTTATCAATCGCGTTGACGGCGGTGTATGGCATCGGTCCTGCACGTGCTCGCGAAGTATTGGAGAAGGTAGGCGTTGCGGCAAACTCTGTCGCTAAGGATCTGTCACCAGAAAAGGAGCAGGCGATCCGCACACTTATCGAGTCATTCCGCATCGAAGGCGATCTACGTCGCGAGATTTCCGGAAACGTGAAGCGCTTGAAGGACATCAAAGCGTATCGCGGCATACGGCACATACGCGGCCTTCCCACTCGCGGTCAGCGGACCAAGACCAATTCGCGCACCGTCCGCGGTAACGTGAGAAAGACCATGGGTTCAGGACGCCGTAAGCTTGAGAAGACATAAACCATATGGGTAAACGACGCATATTGAAGAAGCAGGGTTCAGGTGTCGATTCCGGAAAGCGGGATCGTGCTCTTTCGAAGATAGGGAAGCGACAGCTTTCGCATGCCGTAGTGCATATCGAATCCACATATAACAACACCCGCGTGTCGCTCTCAGATCTCGAAGGCGGCATCGTGATGTGGGCATCATCGGGCTCCATGGGCTTTTCGGGTAACCGTAAATCGACGCCGTTTGCAGCTGCTAAAGTCGGTGAGGTCATTGGTGAAAAGGCGGCCACCATCGGCGTGCGTGAGGCGGACGTATTCATCAAAGGAGTCGGATCAGGCCGCGAGTCGGCGCTTCGTGCGTTTGCGGGCAAGGGCATTCAGATACTTTCGATACACGACGTGACTCCGGTCCCGCATAACGGACCGCAGGCACCTAAGCCCCGCCGCGTATAACTAGCGATATATGGTAAAGATCGGACCAAAATTCAAGATAGCGAAGCGCCTGAATGCCTCAATCTTCGAGAAGACGCAAACGAAGGCGTTCATGCTTTCGAAGGAACGTTCGGCAAAGAACAAGAGGGGGCGCCGCGGCAATTCCGACTATCAGCGTCAACTTATCGAGAAGCAGAAATTGCGCCTTACGTACGGTCTTTCAGAGCGGCAGTTTTCGAACTATGTTGCGGTCGCTCTCGCATCAAAAGTCCCACAAGCAGCATTGTTCATCGGACTTGAGACACGCCTCGATTCAATCATTTATCGCATGGGACTTACTCCGACACGTCGCGCGGCTCGCCAGATGGTATCTCACGGTCATATCACCGTGAACGGACGCCGTACGACCATCCCATCGCAGAAAATCCACAAGGGCGACGTTATCGCCGTGAGAGAAGGTTCGCGACAGGGATCGCTGTTCGGTAACCTTGCTGAGAAGCTGAAGGAGCACAAGATGCCGTCATGGGTCTCGTTCGACGCGTCAAAGATGGAAGGCACGCTGACTGCGGATCCCGCTTCATCCGACCAGGATTCGACCGCCGACATCGGCGCGGTGTTCGAGTTTTATACACGTTAACAAATTAGTAGCCCTAATTTTTTCTATGGATTATTCAATTTCTCTCCCTACGAAGCCCCGCATCGTGAATGAGGACGGCAACACCGGCGTCTACGAGATTGACGGCTTGTATCCCGGCTACGGGCATACGCTTGGCAACTCATTGCGCCGCATCATCCTTTCTTCGATCCCTGGAGCCGCGATAACCGCAGTCAAGATCGACGGCGTGTCGCACGAATTCTCGACTATCTCCGGCATCAAGGAGGACGTCATCGGCATCATCCTAAACCTTAAGAAGGTTCGGCTGAAGATCGCGGGTGATCAGTCACACACGCTGACGCTTTCGATCAAAGGTACTAAGTCGGTGACTGCAGGTGATATCACCGCGCCCGGACAGGTTGAGATACTGAATCCTGACCAGCACATCGCCGAAATCACGGACAAGAACGGCCGCCTCGAGATGGAGCTAACCGTCGATACGGGTCTCGGATACGTTCCGAAAGAGGTTACGCAAAAGGAACGTGTGGACATCGGGACGATCGCGCTCGATGCGATCTTTACGCCGATCCGCCGCGTGAACTATGAAGTCGAGAACATGCGCGTCGGGGACCGGACCGATTTTAATCGCCTGCGCGTCATGATCGAGACGGATGGAACACTGTCCGCGCGAGCGGCTCTTGAGCATTCGATCACTATCATGATCCAGCAGCTCAAGGCAATCGTCGGCTTCAAGGAGGATGAACCGATGCCGAGCGAAGAGTCTGAAGCTATGGACAACGAGGCGCGGGAAGACATAATGAAAACCCGCATCGAATCCTTGGAACTTTCAACCCGAACGGCAAACGCTCTTACTGCCGCCGGTATCCGCACGATCGGAGGCCTGGCGAGAAAGACAGCAGAAGACCTGCTGTCGATCGAAGGAGTTGGGGAGAAGGCGGTTGATGAACTCAAAACAGCGCTTTCCCGCTATGGCGTGACCCTTAAAAGCTGATCATGCGGCATAAGAAACAAGGAAGGAAATTCGGCAGGAAGCGCGACCAGCGCAAGGCGTTCGTATCGTCCCTGGTAGAGGCGCTTGTTCTCAAGGAGAAAGTATTGACCACAGAAGCACGAGCGAAAGAGTTGCGCCCTGCCGTCGAAAAGCTGGTCTCCAAAGCCCGCACCGACTCGGTCGCAAACCGCCGCCTGATCACCGCTAAGCTTTCCGGAAGACCGGCGACCGTCAAGAAGCTGTTTGAGGTCATTGCACCGCGTTATAAGGACCGAAAGGGCGGATATCTGCGCATCACTAAGGTGGTGAAGCGCGCATCTGACGGACGGGCAAGCGCAGTAATCGAATTCGTATGACCGATCACATCATAGACGCAAAGGGAAAGAACTTGGGACGGGTCGCAAGCCAGGCGGCGTCGCTTCTCATGGGCAAGAACCTTGCATCGTTCGCTCGCCACAAAGCGCCGGACGTGAAGGTGACTATCATAAACGCAAGCAAGCTATCTTTGGGTGAGAAGAAGCGGAAGGAGAAGGAGTATAAGAGATTCTCTCAGTACCCGGGCGGATTGAAAATCGAAACCATGGGTCACTTGGCGGATCGCCGCGGCATAGCGGTTATTGTACGGCACGCTGTCCGCGGGATGATACCGAACAACAAGCTCCGTCCCTTGATGCTTAAAAGACTTCACGTCAGCGAATAATCATGTCGAAATTCATTGAAACGGTCGGAAGGAGGAAGACGTCGTCCGCACGGGTGCGCATCACGCCTTCCGCAAAGCAGTCCGTTGTCGTTAATGGCAAGCCGGCAGACGAGTATTTCAATACGAAGGACCTTGCTGCAAACGCATTATTGCCTTTGAAAGCGACGGAAGATACGTTCACGATAACAGCTGTCGTCAAAGGCGGCGGTATCCGCGGTCAGTCGGATGCCGTAAGGCACGGTATCGCGCGCGCCATAATCGAACACGATGTTTCGAAGCGCGGTGATCTTAAGAAAGCCGGTTACTTGAAGCGTGATCCGCGTGCAAAGGAGCGCCGCAAACCGGGTCTCAAGAAAGCCCGCAAGTCCCCGCAGTGGTCTAAGCGCTAATACAAAGCAAACTGCTTTGCTTTGTATAGACGCTTGAACGGACGCAACTATGTTTTCCGTTCCGGAAAACAAGTGAGCCGGGGTCGCGACCTTCCCTGCCGAAGGTGAGGATGAGAGTTGTGATCGAAACGATAGAACAGAGCCCCTTCGGGGGCTTTTTTCTTTGACAATATGAAGGAAAGGAGTACTCTTTCTTTGAAATATGGACGAATCAGTCGACCGACCAGAATTCAGAGCGAGCACGCTCGGAACCGCACGGCGGCTTTTTCAGAAAAGGGACGTTGTGATCTTGAAGAGGCAACCCGCAATCGCATCTCGGGATGTTTCTGCTGACTGGTATAAACCCTGGTAGATCGTCGCTTTCAATGACCAGACCGGGGAAGCGCAGTTATCGCGCGATTCTAAAACCACATGCGCTGTTCCGACCACCGACATGATCTTCCAAAGCGGCCCCGGCTTTCCGCCCAAAGAGCGGATCATCGACTGATCATGCTTAGGGGAGGTGATACGATTTTGTGGCTTAGGCGGGGCGTGAAGAAGCGCGTGCTTGAAGTGAAAAACCCGAACGTGGAGGTCAAATCGCAGTCGACCGAAGACGGGATTTACCACATTAACTACGATGAGATTCTTCTGCTTGATCCCGTGAAGTCCCAGGAATTGCCCGTCGTCGCAGAAGCATACGCGCGGAATAAGGCGCAATGGGGAGATGCGATTCCGCCGTACTTCGCGGGTATTTCCATGAAATCTCATATATTTGTCTTTGAACCCGAACCGGATGAAGACGACTGTCTGTTAGCGCACAGTTGAATCGCGTGTTTCGCTTGACTCCAGTCGCTTACGCGATACCGTTGACATATGGGAGCGGAAGCGCGCGGCATCAAGGAGGGTGACATCGTTAAAACAAATAGCGATGGCGTACTAGAAAGGTTCATACATAGTGGAGAATATTTGGAAGTCGGGCCCGTATCGAACGATACGGATGTAGTTCCTCTTCGTCTATGGGGTACAGAGGGACCTTTTGGGTTAGGTACGAACAGCTCGTATCTGGAGATAGTCATTCCTGTCGAAGAGCGTAAGGATCGCACACGTGGAAGTCGGACGGCGAGATAGAAGCACGGACTCGGTTTTGACCGGTCCCGCTTATTTTATATAATGCTCCTCCTATGACCGAGGAGAACGACATCACGATGGAGCCGGAAGATGGCGAAGGCAACCAGCAGTCCGTACAGGGAAAATTGAAGGATCTTCGGGAGGAACTGCGAAAAACCAAAGCCGAACGGGATGAATACCTGGATTCGCTGCAAAGGATGAAAGCGGACTATATAAACGCCAAGAATCGCTTTGAAGACGAGCGTAAAATGATAGGGGAATACGCCACCGAGAGATTTGCCATCGCGCTTCTTCCAGCGTTGGATACGTTTGAGCAAGCGCTTCAGCACGATGCCTCGGATGGTATGTCCCGTGTCCATGGGCAGATAGTAAAGATACTCGAGTCACAGGGAATAGCGGCGTTCAGTCCCGAAGGGCACTCGTTTGACCCAATAAAGCACGAGTCCGTCGAGGTACTTGCAGTCAGCGACGAATCGCTGGATAATACCGTAACGAAAGTGCACCAGAAGGGGTATACCCTGAATGGGCGCATCATCCGGCCGGCGCGTGTCGCGGTCGGACATTATAAAAATTAATTCACACGACCTATGGGTAAGATTCTTGGCATTGACCTTGGGACCACGAACTCCGCAATGGCCGTTGTCGAAGGCGGCGAGCCTCGCATTATCGAGAATGCGGAGGGCAATCGCACGACGCCTTCGGTAGTCGCCATCTCAAAGACAGGTGAACGCCTGGTCGGCCTTTTGGCTAAGCGTCAGGCGGTCACGAACCCTAAAAACACGGTCTATCAGATAAAACGGTTCATCGGCCACACGTTCGACGAACCCGGTGTTCAGAAGGACAAAGCGGCAGTGGCGTACGAAATAGAAAAAGGAAGCACTGGCGGGATCGAGATCAAGATGGGTGATACCAATTTCCGACCCGAAGAGGTGTCGGCCATGATACTTCAGAAGCTAAAGGCCGACGCGGAAGCGCGTCTGGGAGAACCAATCACGGAGGCGGTCATCACCGTGCCTGCATACTTCAATGATTCGCAAAGGCAGGCAACGAAGGACGCAGGGAAGATCGCGGGCTTGAACGTCATGCGCATCATAAATGAGCCGACCGCGGCGGCGCTTGCGTACGGCTTCGATAAGAAGAAGAACGAAAAGATCGCTGTCTTTGACTTCGGGGGAGGTACGTTCGACATCTCGATACTTGAAGTGGGTGATGACGTGATCGAAGTAAAATCGACCGACGGCGACTCGCATCTCGGAGGACGCGATATCGACCAGAAGATCATCCGCTGGATCGCAGAGGAATTCAAGAAAGAGTCCGGTATTGATGTTTCGGGTGACCCGCTCGCGCGCCAGCGTCTTGACGAAGCGGCTGAAAAAGCAAAGATCGAACTATCCTCAGCTACTCAATCCGAAATCAACATCCCCTACATCACATCGGATGCATCCGGACCGAGGCACCTCTTGCTCACGCTTACCCGGGCGAAACTTGAGGATCTATCTTCGGAATTCGTTGACCGCGCGATGATGATCACGAAAAGAGCAATGGAGGCGTCGCCTTTTAAGACCGGCGACATCAATGAAGTCGTGTTGGTCGGCGGACAGACGCGCATGCCTGCGATTCAGAAGGCGGTAAAGGATTTCTTTGGCAAGGAACCACACCTCGGGGTAAACCCTGACGAAGTGGTGGCACTTGGTGCTGCGATCCAGGGCGGTATCCTGAAGGGCGACGTCAAGGACGTGCTATTGCTTGACGTCATACCGCTGTCGCTTGGCATCGAGACCATGGGCGGCGTGGCGACCAAACTGATCGAAAAGAATACGACCATCCCAACCGCAAAGAGCCAGACATTCTCGACCGCGTCCGACAACCAGACCTCAGTCGAAATACATATCGTCCAAGGCGAGCGCTCCATGGCAAACGACAACAAATCGCTCGGCAGGTTTATTCTCGAAGGCATCCCTCCAGCGCCCCGCGGTATGCCGCAGGTAGAAGTGACATTTGATGTGGACGCGAACGGCATCCTCAAGGTGACTGCAAAGGATAAGGCGACGGGTAAAGAGCAATCGGTCCGTATCGAGGCATCGTCGGGATTGTCCGACGCTGATATCGAACGCATGAAGAAGGACGCGGAATTGAACGCCGAGAAGGATAAACAGGCCAAGGACCTTGCGGAAGTCAGGAACCTTGCCGATCAGGCGGTATATACCGCAGAGAAGGCACTTGCGGATCACGGCGCGAAAGTGCCTGATGACGTGAAGGCCGCGATCAACGACGCGATTCAAAAAGTGAAAGAGGTGAAGGAAACCGGCGATGTCGAGGGTATCCGCTCCGCAACCGCAGCCCTTTCAACTGAGATGCAAAAAATCGGCCAGTACACAAGTCAGAGCGCAGAAGCCGGTCCGCAAAAAGCTGAAGGTCAAGAGCCGCCGAAAGAGACAGGGGAAGGTACGGTACGCGACATTTAGGTATCAACCTCGGTGTGGCTTGAAATAGGGTCAAAATAAGGCTCTAACTATTGGATTTCATGAATTTCGCTTGGCAGGGGATTAATCGGGGGTAGTATTAAGGCACTATGAGTAAAGACTACTATCAGATCCTCGGCATCGACCGAAAGGCGAACAAAGAAGATATCAAGAAAGCGTTTCGCACGCTGGCGCATAAGTATCACCCCGACAAGAAGGGGGGCGACGAAGCTAAATTCAAAGAAGTTTCTGAAGCGTACTCAGTCCTCTCCGACGATAAGAAACGCGCGGAATACGACGCGTACGGCCGCGTGTTCACCGGCGCAGGAGGTCCTTCAGGGTTTGAAGGTTTCGACTTTTCACAATACGCACGAGCCGGAGCAAACGGCGCTGAATTCGAATTCGATCTCAATGACATTTTTGGCGGATTCTCCGATATTTTCAGCGAAGGCAGACGCCCTTCGCGCGGCCGCGATATTTCTATCGACATTGAACTCGCGTTTAAAGAATCCATTTTCGGCGTAACCCGTAAGGTTCTGATCACCAAGGACAGCACGTGTTCCCGTTGCGAAGGGTCCGGTTTAGAGCCGAATACGAAAACGAAGACGTGCCCCACCTGTAACGGCAAGGGACAGATCGTCGAGTCACGCCGATCGCCGTTCGGAGTATTTTCCGTAACTTCTACATGCTCGGCCTGTCGCGGACGCCGCGTCGTACCTGAAAAGCCGTGCGCGACATGCCGCGGCGCTGGCATAGAGAGAAGGGAAGAAGAGATTACGATCGCGATACCTGCAGGTATCGACAACGGCCAGGTCATCCGCATGGGCGGCTTGGGCGAAGCAGTCCCGGGCGGTGCACCGGGGGATCTGTACGTAAAGATCCACGTACGACCGGATCGCACTTTCCGGAAGGAAGGGTATAACCTTGTCACCGAGCTTCCGATCAAAATCACCGATGCCCTGTTAGGGGGCGAATACCGCATCGACACGTTCGAAGGGCCGACAACGGTCAAGGTCCCGCCATTGCGGGCGCCCGATGAGATTCTACGCATGAAAGGGAAGGGCGTTCCGATGGAGCGTGGCAAGCGGGGCGACCTGCTGATCCGCGTGCGTGTAGAATTTCCCCAGAAACTGTCAAAAGAGGCGGAAGAGCTTCTGAACAAACTGAAAAGGGAGGGAATCTAGGAATGGTATACTTGCGTGCATATGGACCCTTTGGGTGGCTCCGGAATTGGAGAGTCGCTTGATACCGCTGTAGATATTGTTATCGCGTTTGGTGCTGACTTCTTTGCGTTCATCGTCGTCGCTGGCCTCATTTTTACATTCTCCTTCTATTTCGGCCGCGATCGTCTGCTCTCTCTGATGGCGTCTATCTATGCGGCAATCGTCCTGTACCAGGCGTTTCCGTACCAGTCCTTTCTTCCCGGCACGGGACCGTGGATTATGATCCTTCTTTTCGTCGCGTTTCTCCTCGCGGGATGGGTCGCGTTCTCGGGCCTTTCGTACTTTCTTGCCCGGTCGGATTCTTCCGGCTTCCTTGGAACCGCCGTCCTATCCATCGCCGCAGCAGGGCTTTTGCTTGCGGTCGGCATTCATGTGCTTCCCATTCAGGATCTGTATACTTTTAGTAGCCCGACATTAGCACTCTTTGCGTCAGCAGAGATGTTCTTTCTGTGGTGTCTTGCTCCCCTCGCGGCGCTGTTCTTCTTCGGGAAATAGGCTTCGCATGGGCTGTGGATAGCAGGAATTTGAAAGATTCTATATAATGCGTTAAAGTAAGTACATGGCACTGGGACATGATCCACGTCCGAACAGCAAACGGAATATAAATGAGGTACTGGACCCTGCAATACAGGAGGCGAACGGCCTTTTGGAACAATCGCGCATGGTCGATTTTGGCGACCAGATAATGGCAAATTCCGAGCTGATCCGGAACCTGTGCGATGGCGACCCTGAAACTGAGCGCGTATTTTTCACCGGCTTCGGCAATTTCGTCCAACGCTTTCCCGCGATCCTTGATAGACGTATCCGTGAAGGAGTAAACCGAGGAAAAATGCGCGCCAACCGCTTCGGAAAGGAGAATGTCATGCCGCACCTTATCGACATCATCAGAAGCGTACGGACTATGCGTGAAGAGGAATCCGATCACGCGGGACTGTGGTGGAAAGCCGCACGGAAAGTAGGTGTGGATATGGATCAATCCAACCTCGATCATTTGAATACTCCCGAGATGCAGGATCTGATCTCATACGCAGATACGGCTGATGTTCGTCAGGCGCTTGCTGCCGCAAAGGCGACCGAAGAAATAGCTGGGGCGCTATCCCGCATACTGCTTTCTTCGCCCCGCTTCGTAGAACGCCAGGGAGGAGAGTTTCAGTGGGGAGAAGTGCACGTTTCGCCTGATTTCTTGGAAGCCGCGATAGGCAGAAGGAAGACTGCTGCGCGCGGCGTCCATGATCACGACATGCTAGAACATGACGACGTCGACAAGCTTCTTCTTATCGCTCACGATGACTCGCCTGCAGGCATTGAGGATGCGAAAGCGATGATCCGTCAAGGCATGATTCTTTTCGCACGCGCTGCTCTCTCTCTCGAACAGCACGTCAAAGCCGGTTCACAAAACATCCACTAGCTTTTTTGCGTGCTACCATTTGAAGTACGATGGACGTA
>Ga0073934_10007611_pt1 | contig 14915 bp, 8 predicted proteins | sample LarsenN4metaG_FD_76834 | JGI IMG/M metagenome (GOLD analysis project Ga0073934, IMG submission 76834) | Hot spring sediment bacterial and archeal communities from British Columbia, Canada, to study Microbial Dark Matter (Phase II) - Larsen... ...
CGTTACTGCACCGCATGCTCGACGAGCGCGATGCCGACGCGGGCGCCGCCTACGGGCGCCAGTTCCGCGCCGCCAGCCTGGGCGAGATCGACGGCCAGCGCTGGCCGATGACGAAGATCATGCGCGAGTTCCATTCGCCCGAGATCCGCCACGAGGACCTCGGCGCACCGGGCAGCGGCGTCGTGCGCATCACCACGCTGCGCGCGATCTCGGAGCGCCACACCCACGTGCGCGTCACCCACGCCGCGTTCCCGCACACCTTCGTGATCCCGCTGTCGGAGACGGTGACCATCACGCAGATGCACGTGCCGGTGGACGACACGCATACCTACTGGTACTCGTTCTTCACCAGCTTCGACGCGCCGCTGGACAAGGAGACGATGCGCGCGCAGCGCATCGCCCACAACCCGCCGCCCGACTACCGGCCGCTCAAGGGCGCGTGGAACGACTGGGGCTTCTCGCCCGAGGAGCAGCGCAACCGCACCTACCTCGGCATGGGCGAGGCCGACATCAACGTGCACGACCAGTGGGCCGTCGAGAGCATGGGCGCCATCGCCGACCGCACGCGCGAGCACCTGGGCACCAGCGACAAGGTCATCATGGCCTGGCGGCGCATGCTGCTCAAGGCCATCGACACGGTGCGCGAGGGCGGCACGCCGCCGCTGGCGCTGGCCTGCCTGGAGGCGGCGGGCCTCGAGGGGCCGGACACCATCGACTGCATCGCGCCGGCCGAGCGCTGGCAGGCCTACTGGCAGGACGCGGTGGCGGCGCGGCGGCGCGCCACGCCCTGGCTGGCCTCGCGCGGCGTCGGCACGCCGGCATGACGGCGCTCGCCGAGCGCCTGCGCGCCGCCGGCGCCGAGCGCGTGCGCGTCGGCTGGTGCGACCTGCACGGCGCGCTGCGCGGCAAGACCGTCACGCTCGACGCGCTGCCCGCGGTGCTGGCCGACGGCGTCTCGCTCGTCTCGACCATCCTGCTCAAGGACACCTCCGACCGCACCGCGATCAAGGTGTTCGACCCCGAAGCGCTGGCGGCGCTGACGGCGCTGCCGGGGCTCAAGGGCTTCGGCCCGGCCAACAACCTGCTGCTGCAGCCCGACCCGGCCAGCCTGCAGCCGGCGCTGCCCTGGGCGCCGGGCACCGCCTGGCTGCGCGGCGACCTCTGTTTCGACGACGGCCGGCCGCTCGCCGCCGACCCGCGCCGCGTGCTCGAGGCCGCGCAGCAGCGCCTGCGCGCCGAACTCGGCGCCGTGCTGGTCTGCGGCCTCGAGGTCGAGTTCCACGTCTACCGCATCGACGACGCGCGCGCCGACCCCGACGCCGCCGCCTGGCCCGGCGAGCCGCCGCGCGTGTCGCTCGTGCACCCGGGCTACAACCTGCTCGCCGAGGGCTGGGCCGACCTCGGCGACGAGGTGATCGGCATCGTGCAGCACACCTGCCGCGGCCTCGGGCTGCCGCTGCGTTCGATCGAGATCGAACTCGGGCCGAGCCAGTTCGAGGCCGTGTTCGAGCCGGCCGAGGCGCTGCAGGCCGCCGACCGCATGGTGCTGTTCCGCAACGGCCTCAGGCAGGCGCTGCGCCGTGCCGGCTACCACGCCAGCTTCGTCTGCCGGCCGCCCTTCGCCCACGTGATGGCCAGTGGCTGGCACCTGCACCACTCGCTGGCTGGCGAGCGCGGCAACCTCTTCGTGCGTGATGCGCCGGCGCCGGGCAGCGCGCCGGCCGATGCCGCACACACGCTCAGCGACACCGGCGTGCACTGGCTGGCCGGCCTGCTGGCGCACGCCCGCGGTGCCTGCGCGCTGGCCAGCTGCACGGTCAACGCCTACGGCCGCTTCCAGCCCCACGCCATGGCGCCCACCGGCGTGCTGTGGGGCCGCGACAACCGCGGCGCCATGCTGCGCGTGCTGGGCGGCGCCGGCGACGCGGCCACGCGCATCGAGAATCGCGCCGGCGAGCCCATGGCCAACCCCTACCTCTACATGGCCGCGCAGATCCTGGCCGGGCTGGACGGCGTGCGCCGCCGCCTGCAGCCGCCGCCGGCCAGCGTGGCGCCCTACGCCGCCGAGCAGGCGCGCCTGCCCTCGAGCCTGGCCGAGGCGCTGGCCGAACTCGAGGCCGACCGCGTGCTGTGCGAGGGCCTGGGCGCCGGCCTCGTGGCGCTGTATGGCGCGGTCAAGCGCAGCGAGATCGCGCGCCACGACGCCGCCGCCGACAAGGCGCAGTGGATGCGGCGCGAGTACTTCTCGCGCTTCTGAAGACTTCCGAAGGCGATGGCCGCGCGCATCCGCGTCACGCTGCTCGAGCCCGACGGCCGCGCCCACGACATCGAGGCGCGCACCGGCGCGAGCCTCATGAAGGCCGCGCTGGCCGCCGGCATCGAAGGCATCGCCGCCGACTGCGGCGGTGCGATGAGCTGCGCCACCTGCCATGTCTTCGTCGAACCGGCGTGGTCGGCCCGCCTGCCGGCGCCCTCGGCCGACGAGCGCGCCATGCTCGAGATGACCGCCACGCCGGCCGGGCCGACCAGCCGGCTGGCCTGCCAGATTGCGCTCGACGAAGCGCTCGACGGCCTGCTCGTGCGCCTGCCGGCGAGCCAGTACTGAGGCGCCGGCGACCGAGGCGAAACACCGAGCCGGCGCAGGCGCCGCCCCGCGAAAATCGGCGCCACGTCACCCAGGAGGAGGGACCCCGGTGCAACTGCTGGAACGGCTGGCCAAGCTGTGCGCCATCGTGGCCGGCGTGCTGCTGACCGTGATCACGCTGATGACCTGCGTCAGCGTGCTCGGCCGCAACACGGTGGGCTGGACCATCGTCGGCGACTTCGAGCTCTCGGGCTCGGCGGCGGGCGCCGCGATCGCGCTCTTCCTGCCCTGGTGCCAGGCGCGGCGCGGCAACATCATCGTCGACTTCTTCACCGCCCGCGCCTCCGAGGCCACGCAGGCCGCGCTGGACCGCTTCGGCGCGCTGCTGCTCGCCGCCGTGATGGCCCTGATGGCCTGGCGCAGCGCCATCGGCGGCTGGAACGCCTGGAAGAGCCAGGCCGGTTCGATGATGCTCGGCTTCCCGGAGTGGATCGTCTACTGCGGCATCGTGCCGCCGCTCGTGCTGACCGCGCTGATCGCGCTGGCGCAGGCGCTGCGTGGCTTTCAGCGCAGCGGAGCCGGCGAATGAGCCTCGGACCGATCGCGCTCACCGTCCTCATCTTCGGCCTGATGCTCGTGCTGATGGCCGTGCGCGTGCCCATCGCGGTGACCATGTTCGTGGCCGGCGGCACCGGCTACGTGCTGCAGGCGGGCTGGCTGCCGCTGGCCAGCTTCCTCAACACCCAGGCCTTCGCGCGCTTCGCGAGCTACGACCTCTCGGTGATCCCGCTGTTCATCCTGATGGGCAACTTCGCCACCCAGGGCGGCATCAGCCGGGCGCTCTTCGAGTTCGCGGCGGCGGTGATGGCGCGCTTCAAGGGCGGGCTGGCGATGGCCGCGGTGGGCGCCTGCGCCGCCTTCGGCGCCATCTGCGGCAGCTCGGTGGCCACCGCGGCCACCATCACCCGCGTGGCGCTGCCCGAGCTCAAGCGCCACGGCTACTCGGGCCGCCTGGCCACCGGCACGCTGGCCGCCGGCGGCACGCTGGGCATCCTGATCCCGCCTTCGGTGCCGCTGGTCATCTACGCCATCCTCACCGAGCAGAACATCGCCAAGCTGTTCGCCGCGGCGATGATCCCCGGCATCATCGCCATGCTCGGCTACATGGCCGCCATCGCGGTCTACGTGCGCCTCGTGCCCGGCCACGCGCCCGAGCACGACGAGGCGCCGGCGCTCGGCCTCGGCGCGCTCGGCGGCATCGCGCCGATCGCCATCATCTTCCTCGTCGTCTTCGGCGGCATCTACGGCGGCAAGTTCACGCCCACCGAAGGCGCCGCGGTGGGCGCGGCGGCCACCTTCGTCGCGGCGCTGCTCAAGCGCGAGATGACCTGGGACAAGTTCAAGCAGTGCTTCTACGCCACCGCCGAGAGCTCGGCGATGATCTTCCTGATCTTCCTCGGCGCCGACCTGATGAACGCCGCGCTCGCGCTGACCCAGGTGCCGGGCCAGCTCGCCGGCGTGGTGCAGGGCTGGGGCCTGTCGCCGCTGGCGGTGGTGGGCGCGATCCTGCTCTTCTACGTCGTGCTCGGCGCGGTGATGGACGAGCTGTCGATGATCCTGCTGACGATCCCGATCTTCTTCCCGATGATCATGGGCCTGGACTTCGGCATGCCCAAGGAGAGCGTGGCGATCTGGTTCGGCATCATGGTGCTGATGACGGTGGGCTTCGGCCTGCTGGCGCCGCCGGTGGGGCTGAACGTCTACATCGTCAACGGCCTGGCGCGCGACGTGCCGATCGCCGAGAGCTACCGCGGGGTGATGCCGTTCCTGATCTCGGACACGCTGCGCACACTGCTGCTGCTGTTCTTTCCGATGATCTCGTTGTGGGTGGTGCAGTTCGTGGGTTAGGGCCGGCGCCGCCCAGGCGGACGGCGCCGGCGCCGCGGGGTCAGGGCCGGCCCTGGCCCGACAGCAGCCCGAGGCTGTAGTTGACCGCCGGGCCCTTGGGCTTGCGCTCGAAGACCAGCGTCGCGACGATGCTCTGGCCCGGCATGATCACGCCGTCGGGCAGGAAGACCCGCAGGTAGGGGTCACCGCTGCTCGACGTGCCGCTGCCGTTGGCCAGCCGGATCGTCCGCGGCAGGCCGCGCGCCATCAGCAGCAGGTGGGTGTCGATGATCGACGTGCTGTTGTTGGTGATCCGGTAGACGTCCTTCTGGCGGTGGCCGCGCCGGTCGCGCTCGATCAGGCTGACCTGCGCCTGCGAGGTCACGTCGAGGAACTCGAGGCCCTGGTCGCGCCGCGACAGCGGGTCGTCGTTGTCGATGGCCAGGCCGCTGAGCATGAAGCCGTCCTTGGCACCGAGCGCGGCCAGATCGGGCCGGTACTTCGAGTAGGTCAGGTCACGCTCGTTCGGTTGCAGCGTGTCGGTGCTCGAGTGGGGGTCGTAGCGCACGAAGGCCGGGTCGTAGAGCGCGTTCTCCAGGAAGTCGGTCAGGTCGTCGACCTCGCGGTCCGACAGCCCGAGCCCTCGCTGCGATCCCGGCCCGCGCGGGTGCGTGAAGCGGCTCGACAGCGTCGGCGCGGCACCGGCCGTGGGGTCCTGCGGGATGCCGGCGTTGAAGTACTGCACCACGTCGCGCACCTTCGTGAACGAGCCGTTGTGGAAGAAGGTCCGCGCGTCCTTCAGCTGGCGCAGCGTCATGGTGCGGAACTTGAACTTGTGGTCCGGGTTGTGGGTGATCTCCTCGCGCCCGGTGTCCTCGGCGTGGTAGGGATAGCCGTCCGGCCCGAGCCGGCCGAAGTCGATGCGGCCCCGTGCCAGCGCGGCCAGCGCCTGCACCGGGTGGTCGCCGATGCCGATGTTGAAGAAGTTCTCGTCGACGAACTTGCCGATGCCGGCCACGTCGGGGTCGTGGGGCTGCTTGTTCAGCATCGGGCCGCTGTGGCAGCCGAAGCAGCCGGCGCCGCCGTCCTCGGCGCGCGTGAAGAACAGCCGCGCGCCCCGCTGCTGCGCCGGCGTGAGGGCGCGGTTGTCGCCCGCCAGGAACCGGTCGAACGGCGTGTTGCGCGTCACCACCGTGCGCAGGAAGGTGGCCTGGGCGCGGAACTCGGTGACGTCGTTGATGAGCTTGGTCAGGTCGTTGGTGGCGTCGGCCTCGGCCGCCTCCTGCGGGAAGGCGTCGCGGAACAGCTTCACGAAGGCCGGGATCTTGGCCAGTTCCGCCGACTGCGCGCCGATCATGCGGTGGGCATCGAGCAGCAGCAGCGTCATGTTCTCGCCGGCCGGGTCGTTGAACGGGTTCAGCGATCCGGGCACCGACGGCAGCTCGCCGCCGATGCCGCCGAACAGCAGCCGGTTGTTGAACGCGAAGCCGATCAGGCCCGGCGCCTGGCGCCCCACGCTGTCCACCGCGTCCAGGCGGCCGGTGGCCAGCAGGGCCTGCGGCTGTGGGGCGTGATAGAAGAGCGCGGGCGTGGTGACCACGCGCTGGCCGGCGGCGTCGATGTAGATGTCGCCCAGCGTCGGCAGCGCATCGACGAGCAGGTCGCCCGCGAACAGCGGCTGGCTGCGCAGCTTGGGCAGGATCGACTGCAGCCGGCGGCGCGGGATGAAGTTGCCGTGCTCGTCGGTGTAGCCGCGGCCTTCGCCGCCGCTGGCGAAGTTGATCTGCTGCCCGGCCTTGCCGGCCGCCTCGCCGATGTGGCAGCTGCCGCACGAGGTGGCGCGCCGCTGGGCCGCGGCGACCGCCTCGATCCGCGGGTCGGCGGCGCTCATCGTGCCGCCGAAGGCCGTGCCCGCGGGCAGGTCCAGCGGCACACCGGTGTTGACGTTGATGCGCGCGCTGCGCACCGGGTCGTGGAACAGCAGCTTGCCGAGGTAGCGCTTGGCCTCGGTGGTCTGGAAGCGATAGTTCACGCTGCCGTCGGGCTGCCGCGGCACCGGGAGCTCGGCGTCGGTCGCGGGAACCTTCAGCTTGTCGAGCCCGCCGACCTGGCGGTCGATGAGCTGCCGCAGCGGGACCGGGCCGCCATGGCCCTCCTGGGGCGCGGCGAGGCTGGCGCCGCACGCCAGCGAGAGGGCCGCGGCCAGGGCCCCGAACGCGCGCGGCCGTCGCGGCGGTTGCCCGCCCGAGGTCGTCGACGCGCTGAGCCGGTCGGATACGTGCTTCATGCTGTTTCCTCCGATGTTGGGTTGAAGACTGCGGCGGACCGATGTCTCCCCCGGCGAACGGCCCGGGGAGACGCCGGTCGGGCACGCATGGCTAACGTAAGGACCAGGTGTCACGCCGCGGTCACGCGGCGATCAAGATTCGCGGCGCGGCGCGGCGCGGCGCGGCGCGGCCGAGGCGGGCCGAGGCGCTACGCCCGCGGCAGATCGAACCAGAAGCGGGTGCCGCGATCGAGCTGGCTGTCGACCCCGATGCGGCTGCCGTGCAGCTCGACGATGCGCTGCACGATCGCCAGCCCCAGGCCGCTGCCCGCGGCATCGCGCCGGCGCGACTTGTCGGCGCGGTAGAAGCGCTCGAAGATGCGCGGCAGGTCGGCCGCGGCGATGCCGCTGCCGTCGTCGCGCACCTCGAGCTGCACGCGGGCGCCCTGCGCGCGCACCGCCAGCACGACGCGACCGCCGGGCGGCGTGTGCGCCAGCGCGTTGTCGATCAGGTTGGTCAGCGTGCGTTCGATGAGCCCGATGTCGGCGCGCGCCAGGCCCAGCTCGGGCTCGATCTCTAGATCGAGCGCGACGTCGCGGCCGCGCGCCGCGAGGCCGAGCTTCTGCACCACGTCGCGCGCCAGTTCGCCCAGGTGCACCGGCTCGGCCTCGATGCAGTAGCCCGCGAAGTCCAGCCGCGCCAGCTCGAACAGCTCGGCGATCAGCGTCCGCAGGTGCTGCGCCTGGCGCAGCGCGATCTCGAGGTAGTCGCGCTGCTCGGCCTCGCCGAGCGAGCGCCGCTTCAGCAGCAGGGTCTCGAGGTAGCCGTGCAGCGACGCCAGCGGGCTGCGCAGGTCGTGCGAGACGTTGGCGATCAGCTCGCGGCGCAGGTAGACGTTCTCCTCCTGCAGCCGGCTGCGCAGGGCGTCGACCTCGGCCAGCGCGCGCTGCAGCCCTTCCACCGCCTTCAGGCGCTCGAGCTCGGCGCCCGCGCGGCCGGCCGACAGCCCCATCACCGAGCGCGCCAGCGAGGCATCCGGCAGCGGCCGGCTGTCGAGGATCGCCATGTGGCCGATGACCTCGCCGGCCGATCCGAGCAGCGGCATGCCGAGGTAGCTGCGCGCCTCCCAGCGCACCAGGCTGCCGTCGCGCGGGAACAGCGCCTGCACCTCGTCGGCATGGTGGCAGGTGCGGCCGTCGAGCACTTCCTGGCAGGGCGTGTCGAAGACCTCGTACTCGAGTTCGCTGCCGAAGCGGTCGCCCTTCCAGAAGGCGCGCATGCGCGCCGCCGGCGGCCGGCCGTCGGCAACGGGGCAGCGCTCGGCGACGAAGGCGTAGCGCACGTGCAGCGCGCGCGCGAGGTTGCTCACCAGGGCGCGGAAGAAGTCGGCGCCGGTCACCGCCGCGGTCGCCGCCTCGATCGCGCGCAGCGTGTCCTCGGCGCGCTGGCGCTCGCTCGTCTCCTGTCGCATGCGCTGCGCCAGCCGCGCGTTGGCCAGCGAGATCGAGCCCTGCGCCATCAGCACCTGGATCAGCTCGGTGCGCTGCGGGCTGAAGGCGTCGCGCGCGAGCTCGTTCTCGAGGTACAGGATGGCGCTGATCTCGCCCTGGTGGACGATCGGCAGGCACAGCACCGACTTCAGCCGCGTCGCCACGACGTGGTCGTCGTGCGCGAAGCGCGCGTCGCTGCCCGCGTCGCCCACGACCACGCCGGCCCGCGTGCGCCAGACGTAGTCGACCACCGCGCGCGCGCAGCGCACGCTGCCGTCGGCGAGCGGCCGGCCCTGCAGCAGCACGACGTCGCCGCCCTCGCAGCGGCCCTCGGCGACGACACCGAGCCCGCCTTCGGTCTCCTCGATCAGCAGGCCGCGGCAGGCGCCGGCGTTCTCGATCGCGATCTGCAGCAGGCGTTCGGTCAGGCGCTCGGGGTCGGACGCGTCGGCGATGGCATGCGCGGCCTTGACGATGCTGGCCAGGTCCAGGCTCTCGTGCGGCGCCGGCGGGCCGGGCCGGGCGGGGCCGAGCAGATCGCCGTGGCGCTCGATCATGCGCCGCACCTTGGCCTGCGCGCCCCACGCGCGGTAGTGGGCGAGGGCCTCGCGCAGGTGCAGCGCCGCGACGCCGCGGTTGCCGCGCTCGAGCCAGAAGCGGCCCGACAGCTCGTTGGCCAGCGCCAGCTGCTGCACCGAGCCGGACGCCTCGGCCTGCGCCAGCGCCTGCTCGAAGCGGTCGAGCGCGCTGTCGCGGCGGCCGGCCACGCGCTCGATCTCGGCCTCGAGCAGCAGGGCATGGCAGCGGTAGTTGACGGCGCAGCTGCGCGCCAGCCGCGCCAGCGCGGCCTGCGAGGCGCGCATCAGCGCCAGCCAGTCGTCGCGCTCGGCCGCGTCGGCGGCGTGTTCGATGTGGGCCGCCAGCGTCAGGCCGCCCCAGAGGTCGAACAGCACGCTCCAGATCATGCCGCTCAGCCGGTGCGCGCTGCCGCGCACCGCGCGCAGCGCGGCCAGCGCCTGCGGCGCGTCGTCGAGCAGGTAGCCCAGCTGCAGCCGCGCGACGGCGTGGAACATCGAGAAGAAGGCGTTGTCGCGATGCGTGCGCACGTACGCCGCCTCGTCGAAGCCCTCGCCCTCGGCATGCGAGAGCGACATCGGCGCGGCGGTGCGCCCCATCAGCGCGCGCGCCCAGGCCAGCACCATGCGCAGCACGTCGGCGAAGGGGGCGTTGCGCAGCTGGGCCAGCAGCGTCAGGTTGGGCTCGAGGCCGCGCACGCACTCGTCCAGGTTCTGGCACGAGACGAGGGCGGGCCAGGCCTCCGACGAGGCGGCATAGGCGGCGTAGAGGAAGTCGCCGCTGGCCAGGCCGCTGCGGCAGGCCTCCCGGGCGTAGGCGATGCAGCTCGGCATCGGCCGGCACCACAGGTTGACGTGGGCATGGAACTGCTGGTGGATCTTGGCGCGGCGGCGGCGGTCGTCGAAGCGCTCGTTGACCTGCAGCGCCAGCAGGCCGAAGGCGAAGGCGGCCTCGTAGTCGTGGCGCACCGGCCCCACCGTGATGGCGTGCGTGACGTAGCCGTAGGCCGACTCCTCGCACTGGCCGTGCTCCAGCGACAGGCGCACCAGGCGGGCCGAGATCAGCCGCGCCAGGGTCGCGTCGCCGAGGATGTACGCCGGCGACCAGATGTCGGTCAGGATGTTCATCACCATGCGCACGCCGGCGTCGTGCATCGGCGGCAGCTCGGCCAACGCGGCGATCGGGCGCTCGCCGATCGCCGCCGCGATGGCGTCGATCTCGCGCTGCAGCGCGGCCTGCTTGTGCTCCTCGTCGTCGGGCAGCGCCATGCCGAACAGCGCCAGGGCCTCGCGCGCGCTGGCCAGCGCGTCGCCATAACGCGACAGGTTCTCGTACTGCACCATGCGCAGCCCGAACACGCGGGCGCGGTCCAGCGCGCCGACGGCGCGCTGCAGCAGCGCGGCGGTGGAGCGCTCGGCGGCGGGGAACTCGCCGGTGAGCGTCTCGCACTGCGCGGCCTCGAGGTGCAGCGCGAAGGCCAGCTCGTAGTGCGTGCGCCAGTGCCCGCCGTCCAGCAGCGCGATGCCGGCGCGCAGGTAGGCCAGCGCCGAGCTGAAGGCCGAGGTCTGCTTGGCGCGCAGGCCGGCGCGCAGGTTCAGCCGCGCCAGCTCGAGCCGCTCCGCGGCGGCATCGATCAGCGCGGCGCCGAGGTTCAGGTGCGAGACGATGTCGAACAGGTCGCCGTCGTCGGCCGGCTGGCGCTGAGCCAGCATCAGCCGCCCCACCGACAGGTGCACGTGCGGCCGGCGCCCGGGCGCGATGCGGGCGTAGGCCGCCTGCTGCACGCGGTCGTGCAGGAAGACGAAGACATGCTCGCTCTCGGCGACGATCAGCCCTTCGAGCGCGGCCTCGGCGAGGTCGCTCAACGTGGCCGGCAGCGTCTGCTCGCTGACCACCGCCACGGTGCGCGCGTCGAAACGGTGGCCGACGCAGGCCGCCAGCGTGAGCACGCCCTTCGTCACCGGCGCCAGCCGCTCGATCTTGCGGCTCATCAGGTCGGCCACGTTGTCGGTGGTGTCGGCCGCGGCGACGCGTTCGAGCCGGCAGTCCCAGCGCGCGTGCTCGGCGTCGAAGGTGATCAGCCCGTCGCGGTGCAGCGCCATCAGGAACTGCGTCGTGAAGAACGGGTTGCCCGCCGTCTTGCCCAGCAGCAGCGTGGCCAGCGGCTCGGCAGCCTCGGTCGCCACGTGCAGGGTGTCGGCGGTGAGCCGGGTCAGCGCCGGCAGCCCGAGCGGTGCCAGCTCGATGCGCTCGATCTCCAGCCCCGCGCCCTGCAACGCGGCCAGCGCGCCCAGCAGGCGATGCCCGGAGTCCACTTCAGCGTCGCGGTACGCGCCCACCAGCAGCAGGTGGCGCTGCTCCGGATGGGTCAGCAGCGACTCGATCAGCCGCAGCGACGCGTCGTCGGCCCATTGCAGATCGTCGAGGAACAGCAGCAGCGGCTGCTCGGCGCTGGCCTGGCAGGCGACGAACTGCTGGAACGCGCGCATCAGCCGGTTGTGCGCCTCGGCCGGCGGCAGGGCGGGCGGCGCCGGCAGCGGCGATCCGCCCAGCAGCACGGCCAGCTCGGGGATCAGCGCGGCGATGGTGGCGGCGTTGTCGCCCAGCGCGGCGGCGATGCGCTCGCGCCGGCGCGCCAGGCGCGGCGCCGGCTCGGCCAGCGCGCGCTGCACGAGCTGGCGCAGGGCCTGGATCAGCGCGCGGTAGGGTGCATCGCCCGAGAGCTGGTCGAACTTGCCGGAGACGAACACGCCGTCGGCGCGTCCGACCGGATCGTGCAGCTCGCGCACGAGCGTCGTCTTGCCGACGCCCGCGTAGCCGGCCACCAGCACGAGCTGCGCGCGGCCGCTTCGGGCGCGCTCGAAGGCCGCGCGCAGGCGGGCCAGCTCGGGTTCGCGCCCGTAGACGCGGTGCGGCAGCGCGAAGCGCTCGGGCACGTCGCGCACCGCGATCTCGAACGGCAGCACCCGGCCGTGGCGGCGCCACTCCTGGCGGCAGCGCAGCAGGTCGCGCTGCAGCGCCTGCTCGCTCTGGTAGCGCTCGTCGGGCGACTTGGCCAGCAGCTTCATCACGATCTGCGACAGCACGCCCGGCAGCGCCGGATCCAGCTCGGCCGGCGGCGGCGCGACGCGGGCCGCGTGGGCGTGCATCAGGGCCAGCGGGTCGGTGCCGTCGAACGGCCGGCGGCCGGTCAGCATCTCGTACAGCAGCACGCCGAGCGCGTAGCCGTCGCTGCGGTGGTCGACGCCGCCGGCGCCGCGCCGGCTCTGCTCCGGCGCGGCATAGGCGAGCCGGTCGGGATGCAGCGGCGGCGCTGCCGGCGGCGCGGCCTCGGCACCGGCGCGCGTCGCCAGGCCGAAGTCGGCCAGGCGGATGCGCCGCGCGGCGCCCTCGACGAGCACCGCCTGCGGCCGCAGCGCGCCGTGCACCAGGCCGCAGCGGTGCAGCTGGGCCAGCGCGTCGGCCAGCTGCACGGCGTAGTCGATGGCCCAGCCGAGCGGCGGCCGCCGCTCGCGCAGCAGCGCGTCCAGGGTCCGGCCGCCATGGTCCTCGAGCAGCAGCGCGCAGCGCTCGTCATCGAGCTGCAGCGCCAGCGGCCGCGTCACCGCGTCCAGCGGCAGGCCGGACAGCAGCTCGTACTCGTGCTGCAGCAGCGCGACGTCGAGCGCCGAGGCCGGCGTCTGGAGCGGCCGCTTGACCAGCACGCTGGTCCGGCCGTCCTCGCTGCGCGCGCGGCACAGCGCGAAGCGTTCGTCGCGCGCCAGCTCTTCCTGCTCGAGCAGGAGGGCGCCGACCGCAAGGACTTCACCTGACGATGCGAGCTGCAACACGCTCCACCAGGGTCACCGCGAGAAGCGCGACCATAGGCGCCTCGGGGCGCTTGCGCAAGGTCGGCGGCGCCGATGTGATCAAAATGTGAAAGTCGTGCGACCCGGGGGCGACCTGCCTGGACCATGATCCGCAAGCCCATGCCATCCCACGAATCGCGCCGCGTGCTGCTGGTCGAAGACGACCGCGACATCGCCGAGCTCGTGCGGCTGCATCTGACCGACGCCGGCTGCCAGGTGCAGATCGCCCACGACGGCGCCGAGGGCCTGGCGCGCGCCCAGGCGCAGCCGTTCGACCTGGTGGTCCTCGACGTGATGCTGCCCGGCCTGGACGGGCTCGAGATCTGCAAGCGGCTGCGTGCCGGTGCCGACTACCTGCCGATCCTGATGATCACCTCGAAGGCCTCCGAACTCGACCGCGTGCTCGGCCTCGAGCTCGGCGCCGACGACTACCTGACCAAGCCGTTCTCGATCGGCGAGCTGGTGGCGCGCGTGAAGGCGCTGTTCCGCCGCGTCGACGCGATGGCCGCGTCCGCCGCCCGGCCGCAGCAGACCTCGTACACCGCGGGCGAGCTGGCGATCGACGTCGACCGCCGCGTCGTCACGCTGGCCGGGCGGCCGGTGGAGCTGACGGCCAAGGAGTTCGACCTGCTCGTCCACTTCGCGGCCCACCCGGGGCGCGTGTTCACGCGCGCGCAACTGCTCGACAAGGTGTGGGGCTACTCGAACATCGGCTACGAGCACACCGTCAACTCGCACATCAACCGCCTGCGCTCGAAGATCGAGCAGGACCCGGCCAAGCCGCGCTACATCCTCACGGTGTGGAGCGTCGGCTACAAGTTCGCCGAGTTCCCGCGCGACGCCGCCTGACCGCCCCGCGCCCCGGCCGCGCCAGCGAACCAGCGCCGCTCGAGCAGGGCGCGCAGCCGCATGCGCGCGCGGTGCAGCATGACGTAGCAGTTGTCCTCGGTGATGCCCAGCGCCGCGCAGATCTCCGGGGTTTCCAGCTCCATCAGCTCGCGCATCCTGAACGCGCGCGCGCAGGCCGCCGGCAGGCCCTCGAGGCAGCTCTCCAGCACGCGGCGGAAGTCGCGCCGGTCGAGCGCCGCCTCGGGGTTGCCCCAGCTCGGCGGCGCTTCGCGCCAGGCGCCGGCGGGCGTGAACATCGCGTCGACCTCGTCCGCGAGCTCGAGCACGGCCTCGGCGTCGAGCAGGGTTTCGCGCGCCTGCCGGCGATGGATGTCGACGATCTTGTGCTTCAGGATCCCATGCAGCCAGGTCGCCACCGAGGCTTGGCCGGCGAAGCCATCGCGCGCGGTGAGCGCCGCGATCAGCGTCTCCTGCACGGCGTCCTCGGCATCGGCGCGGTTGCGCATCCGCCGCTGCGCGTAGCGCATGAGCGCCGTGCGGTGGTGCTCGAGATCGGCCGGCTGCAGGCACGACCGCGCCGGCGCCACGGCGGCCGCGTGGCGGGCGAGCCGGGCGCAGAGCCGGCCGTCGGCTTCGAGCGTCGATGCAGCGGCTGCGTTCACCTGAACCTCCATGGCTCCCTTCCAGGCCGCCATTGGGCCGCGGCGGCTTCGCGCCGCACTCACGAAAGGATCACGCTTCGGTCACGATCGCGGCCGGCGCGCGCGGCCGCGCTGTCCGGCCTTGCTGGCGCGTGCGCCGGCCGGGGTGCAGGAGGCGTCAACGCGCCAGCGTCCCTCGCGTCGCCCAGTCCTGCAGCTGAGCCGCTTGCGCGTCGTCCAGCACCAGTTGCTCTCTCCGGCACAGCTCGAGCACGCTACCGATGAAGCGCTGCGCCAGACTCTGCGGGTCGTCGGCGCCGGTGCCGAAGGCATGACCGCCGAGCTGGATGCCCTTCAGGACGAAGCTCACGTCACTACGGCTCACGGCGTGACCGCCCTCGCGGCACCTGTCTCGGACTCGCTTGCCCGTCTCGGACAGCTGGAACGGCTGCTCGGCCAGGTCAAGCGCCAGGCCGGAAAGAACTGCCGACAGTTCGCTCGGCGACAACGTGGGCAGGCCCGTCGCCGCGTGGACGAGGCTCACCACCGGCCACAGGTCCTGATCGCGTCCCCAGTTGACGGTCAACTGGGTGCTGGCACCGCGAGGTTCGGCGTTCGGGAAAGACGGGTCCGTGATGACGCCTCCCGCCGTTGACCAGTTGATGCGCAACGGTTCGAGTTCGAGGGACTCCAGCAGCCGCCGGAACGTGCCCTTGCCACCCCAGTCGGCAGCGATCGCGCCTTGCTTGTCGATGATGATCTGCGCCAGGCGC
>Ga0073934_10007612_pt1 | contig 14911 bp, 10 predicted proteins | sample LarsenN4metaG_FD_76834 | JGI IMG/M metagenome (GOLD analysis project Ga0073934, IMG submission 76834) | Hot spring sediment bacterial and archeal communities from British Columbia, Canada, to study Microbial Dark Matter (Phase II) - Larsen... ...
AGCGTCGCCGCCAGCAGGCCCAGCAGGCCGGTGTTGGGCGCGACCGGAAACGCCTCCGGGTGCGCCGCCACGAAGGGATGCACCTGCTTGACCGTGTGGTGCTCGACGGCGAGCGCCGCCGCCAGCCCTGCCAGTCCCAGCAGCCCCACCAGTAACCCCGCTGTCAAAGTTCGCAACGTCATCGCAGCATCCTCATGCGAGTTTCGATTTTCGCTTTTCGAGTTTCGTTCTCACTTTGCCCAGGCCATGCCGTCGGGCTCGGTGCCGGTGGTGAAAGTGCGGAGCACTTTGCGGCCGGGGATATCAATCACCGTGACCTGGTTGGCGTTGGTGTTGGCGACGAAAGCGCGCCGGCCGTCCGGGGTCATCAGGATGCCGACGGGCACGGCGCCGACTTCGATGGTTGCCAGCAACTGCCGCGTGCGGGCGTCGAAGACGGTGATGGTGTTGCTGCGCGCATTCGAGACCCAGACCTCGCGGCCGTCGGGGGTGAACTTGACGCGGATGGGCATTTCGCCGCCGCTCTCGAGAGTCACGCGGACGCGGTCGGTGGCGGCGTCGATGATGGAAAGCGAGTGGGCGGCGCGGTTCGAGACCCAGATTTCGCGGCCGTCGGGAGAGACGTCAATGCCTTCGCTGCCAGCGCCGGTCGGAATGGTCTTGACGGCGTCGCTCGAGCGGTCGATGACGGTGACGCTGCCCGAGCCGATGTTGGCGACGTAGAGCTTGCGCTCGTCGGGCGTGGGCGCGACCATGTGGCTGACCTGCTGGTTGGTCTTCCAGGCTTTGAGAATCGTTCCGGTCGCGGCGTCGAGCTCGAGCACGGCCTGGGCGCCCTCGCAGGTGACCCACACCCGCGCGCCATCGCGGCTGACCCAGAGGCCGTGGGGCTGGCGGTAGTCGCCCAGCTCAAAGGTAGCCTTGACCGTGCGCCCGGCGAGGTCGAGCACAGTCAGCGTATTCCCCGGCTGCATCTGCGGGCGCTCGCCTTCGCGGAAAACGGCGAACGAGCCGTAGTTGGAGACGTAAATGGAGAGGCCGTCGGGCGCCGCGGCGGCTTCGTGCGGGCCCTTGCCTGTCGGCAGCTTGGCTACCACTTCGTAGGTCGCCGGATTCACGAGCGCGGCTTCGTGGTCGGACTTGTTCAGCACCACCAGCAGCTGCGCCGCGGCGCTCGCGGAAGCCAGGAAGATAATCGCCAGGACGAGAGCAAGGATCCGAGCCCTCCGCATGTCACCCCTCTTTGGATGGAGCGAGCAGCCCTTCGACTCGCTCACGGCGTTCGCTCGCTCAGGGTACTTTTCCTGCGGAAAAGTACGGAGCGGGTGGGATTCGTGAATGCACGGCATTCACCCTGAGCGAGTCCCGCGCGGCGGGACGAGTCGAAGGGAACCCACCACCAAACGCTTCTTCTTTTCTCGGCTCCACCCCTTCAGCCGCCGCTCCACCGCTCGGGCCTGGGCATAGTCCGCGCACCGCTGAAGCCATGCGAGCCGCGCGGGCCTGCGCCGCCGGGTATGCTCGGCTCCAAAGCCCTGGTTGTGCTCTCTCGTCCTGTCTTCGGGGTCGGTGGCTACCCCGACGTAGTAGCTGCCGTCGGCACACTCCAGCAGGTAGCAGCTCCAGCCCTTCGACTCGCTCACGGCGTTCGCTCGCTCAGGGTACTTTTCCTGCGGAAAAGTACGGAGCGGGTGGGATTCGAACCCACGGTGCCCTTTCGAGCACACGGCATTTCCAGTGCCGCCAGTTAAACCACTCCTGCACCGCTCCGCGCCTCTTCACCTTAGCAGAGCGCGCCGCCATCGCGCAACGCCGCTCCCCCGGAACCTAGGTGGCGGCCTTGGCGCCGCCGGCCTTGTCGAGGCGCTCGCGCAGTTCGGCCAGGAGCAGCATGGCGTTCAGGAGCTTCCCGCGCAGCAACTGATCCTGGGGCGGGTTCTGGGTGCCGATGGTGGCGATCTTGGCGGCGGCCAGCAGGATGAACTGCAGGGCGGTCTGCTGCAGGCGCTGGCCGCCGCCGCCCTGCTCGAGCTGGCGGGCGAAGCTGGTGCTGCGCTCCTGGATGTCGGAGAGGAAGTGGTCCAGGCAGAGCCCGTGGTCGAGGAGCTCCTCCTGGACCGGGCTCGTGCAGCCGCCGACTTTGCAGTTCGTGGGCATCACACAGTCAGGGTTTGACTTCGGCGCTGCTGGCCCCGGCCGCCACCGGGGCCGACTGCGGCAAAGTGTAGGCAGGAAGCGGCGGCCAAGTCAAAACAATTCCGCAGGCTGGGGGCCCGGCAAATTGGTGGGAACGGCCCTTGTATGGTAAAGTACGGCCCGCTGATGTCCCTGATGGGTAGCGTCCCGTGGCAGAGAAAACCGAGATGAAGGCGAACATCCTGGTCATTGACGACGACCAGCTGCTCATCCAGCTGCTGGAGAAGGCCCTCACCAAGGCGGGCCACACCGTGACCGGGGTGCCCGACCCGGTGCGCGGCCTGCGCCTGCTCGACGAGCAGAGCTTCGACTTGGTCATCACCGACATCAACATGCCGCGCTTGAGCGGCATCAAGGTGCTGGAGATGGTCAAGGCGCTGGACGAGACCATCGAGGTCATCATCATGACCGCCGCCGCGGAGGAGCGCTTCGAGAACGCCATCGCCGCCCTGCGCCTGGGAGCGAGCGACTTCCTGCTGAAGCCGCTGCGCAACATGGACGAGCTGATGGTGGCGGTCGACCGCGCCCTGGAGAAGCGGCAGCTGGCCCTCAGCGTCCGCCAGCTCTCGCAGTCGCTCGAGCGCATGCGCAACACCGACTTCCTCACCGGGGTCTGCACGCGGCGGTACTTCTTCGAGCGGGTCAGCATCGAGTTGATGCGCTCCAAGCGCTACTTGAAGCCCATCTCCTGCATGATGGTGGACGTCGACCACCTGGGGCAGATCAACGGCACCTACGGCACGCCTTGCGGCGACCAGGCCCTGGCCCACGTGGCCCGCTGCCTGGTCGAGTCCACCCGTACCACCGACATCGTCGGCCGCTACGGGGGCGAGGAGTTCATCGTCGCCCTGGTCGAGACCAAGCCCGAGCAGGCGCTGGTGGCGGCGGAGAAAGTCCGCAAGAGCATCGAGAACCGCAACCTGGTCTTTGGCGGGCAGAACATTCCGGTGACGGTCTCGATCGGGGTGGCGGGCTCGGAGGAAGCGACTTCGATCGCCGAGCTGGTGGCCCAAGCTAGCCAGGCCGTGGCTGACGCCAAGCGCGCCGGGCGCAACTGCATCCGCGCCGCCGGCGCCAAGGTCAGCGGTTGAGCTTGCCGGGCTTGTCCCGAACCCGGTGAGGGATTGACGCCCCCGGCGTCGCCTGCCTAGAATGATTCTGCCTCGGAGCGAGCGTAGCTCAGCCTGGTAGAGCACTGCCTTGCCAAGGCAGGTGTCGTGGGTTCGAATCCCATCGCTCGCTCCAAGCATTTTGCAGCCATAGAGTGAGGGAGGCAGGTGTCGTGGGTTTCCTTCGCTGCGCTTAGGATAAACTCCTCCCATCGCTCGCTCCATGATTTTTCCCGAAGGGAAAAATCACCCTGAGCGAGTCCCGATTGAATCGGGACGAGTCGAAGGGTCCGAGCGACTCCCTGCGAGCGCGTCGAAGAGTTTATCCTGAGCATGGCGAAAGATTGGTCTTGCTACCTCCTCGAATGCCGACGGCACGTACTACACCGGTGTCGCGCCCGATCTGCAAGAACGGCTCAAGAAGCATAACGCCGGGCGCGGCGCCAAGTACACCAGAGGGCGCAGACCGGTTTGTCTGGTCTGGTCCCAGCCGTGCGGAAGCTATGGTCAGGCGCGCGCCCTGGAAGCTCAGCTCAAAGGTTGGAGGCGCGAAAACAAGAGGCGGCTCATAGCGGGTTCCCTTCGACTCGTCCCGCTGCGCGGGACCCGCTCTGGGTGATCCCGCGGTTGCGGGATCACAAGTCCCCTCCACGAAATCTCGCCAGGCTGGCGTTGACTTCTTGACGCGAGCGGCCTAAGATGCCCGCCAGTCAGGCTGGGGGGCCGGCCAGGTTCGATAGCCCTACAGGCGCCGCGCCAGGGCGAAGGGTAAGCTCTGGGTACGGGGCGACGTCGGTCGTGCCGACGACGGGCCCCGGGGGATGAGCGACGTGGCGGCCTGGCTTTTCTGTTTCCTCACGCCTGTCCAGCCGGTAGCGCCCCTGCCGTACGAAATCGACCCCGTGCTGGTGTGGCTCCAGCGGCTGTCGCTGGGCTCGGCGCTCGCCGGCATTCTGCTCGGGCTTTTCCTCGCGGTGGCCCGGCGGCGTCTCGGAGAAACCTCCCTGAAGTGGCTGTGCATGGGCCAGTTCGTGCTCTTGCCTCTGCTCGTCATCGGCATGGGCAACATTGTGGGCTTGCAGCAGGCGAAGAAGGTGGAGTTCTGCCAGTCCTGTCACCTCACCATGGGGTTCTTTGTCGAGGACATGGAGGACTCGAGCAGCCAGAGCCTGGCGGCGCAGCACTTCCGCAACCGGTGGAGTCCGGAAGACCAGTGCTACGCCTGCCACGCCTCTTATGGGTTGTTCGGCGACGTCCGGGCCAAGTGGAAAGGGCTGCAGGATTTTCTCAAGTACTACGCCAGGACCTATGAGCTTCCCGTGCAAATGCACGCCCCCTACCGGAACGCCGAGTGCTTGAAGTGCCACGAGCGCACGCCCAAGTTCGCTGAATCCGAATACCACGTGGAGGGCCTGGCGGAGATTCGCAGCGGGGCGCTCGGTTGCCTGGAATGTCACGGGCCGGCCCACGCCGAGCAGGTGATCAGTGAAAACGCTCACGGTCGGTAAGAAACCTTTCGCGGCCAATCCCTGGCTGCGGCTCTGCCAGGTGGCGGCGCTCCTCGGCTTTCTCTTCGCGTTGAACTCCATGTGGCACACCACCGGCCTTAGCTTCACGCTGTTTGTGGTGCTGGGTATGCCGGCGCTGTTGCTGTCGGCCGTCCTGACGGTGCTGCTGCTTATCGACGACCTGCGCAAGCGCTACAGCCTGTTCGACCTCGAGCAGTACGAGCCCGGCGAGATGATCTTCCGCCAGGGGGAGCTCGCCGACCGCGTCTACTTCATCCAGAAGGGCGAGGTGGAAGTCACCCGCACGGCGGAGGGCAAGGAAACCGTCCTGGCCCGGCTGGGGCCGGGGGAGTTTTTCGGCGAGATGGCCTTCTTTGTGAGCGACGGCCGGCGTACCGCCAGCGTGCGGACTTCAACGGCGGTGGAGCTGCTGGCCCTGGGGAAGGAGAACTTTACTCGCTTGCTGGGCGCCGTGCCCGCTGTTGAGAAGGAGTTCTCGCTCAAGGCGGCCGAGCGCATCAAGAGGCACGGCCGCTAAGAGGCGAGTGTCCCGCCCGACTGGCTGGGCGCCCGCCGCGTTTCCCTTGGAGGTGGAGGATGATACAGCGTTTTGCGTCGGCCAGCGCAGTGGCTTCGGTGGTAATCGCCGTGGCCGCGGGAATCTTGCGTGTGCTCCCGGTTCCCGACTTGGAGACCCGCTACCTCGCCACCAGTCTGTGGTGTGCGGTGCCCCTGGCGTGGGGCCTGTGGGCGATGCTCATGCCCGGGAGCTGGCTGCCGCAGCGCCTGCCGCTGTGGGGCGCGATTCTGGGACTCCTGGCCGGGCTGCTGGGGGTGTTCGTCTTGAACCTGCCGGCGCGAATTAGCGGTGTACCGATGCCGGCTTGGACGCAAGCGCTGGCAGTTCTCCTCGCCATCGGGATCTATTACCTGCTGTGGCTCCCGGTGCGCCGAGCGTATCGGGCCCTTGCCGGCTAGGCGGGCGTGGGCGCGGGGAAGTAGGCGGGGTAAGTGCGCGGGAACGGTTTGCGGGCGCGGTAGGAGCGGGCCAGCTCGACGTAGATGCCGAGGTCGCGGTCGAGCTCGGCCTGGGTGCCGTCGAAGTAGAAGTTGCGGATGGGGATGCCGCCCAGCTCCTGGCTGACGCGCGGGTAGATGGCTTCGCAGACGATGCCGTTCATGCAGGTGAAGGGGCTGATGTCGAGGATGCCGTCCACGCCCCGACGCGCCAGATAAACGCTCTTGCCGAGGTTGACCACCATTTCCCCCAGCGCTCCCGCCGCCGGCAGGTAGGGCTCCGCGTAGCGCAGGACCACGCTGATGTCCTCGGGTTCCTCGTAGCCCCGGAAGTCGTCGGCCAGCAGCTTGACCAGCTCGTGCTCGTCCCGGCGCTGGTAGCGGGCGCGCAGGCGCGCGCCCAACATAGCGAGGGAGAAGGAGCGGCCTTCCAGCCGCCAGCGCCGCCGCTGCTCGGAGTTCGTGTACCAGACCCACTCGCTGATGTCGCTCATCCAGGCCTCGGCGCCGTGTTCCTCGAGGCGGCGCACCACCTCGTCGTTGCTGAAGGTGTTCAGCCGGCAGAAGATTTCGCCCACGATGCCGATGAGCGGCCGCGCGGGGTCGTAGCGGGCCGGCAGCCGCCGGAAGCGCTCGCGCGCGCGCACGAGCGAGGCCTTCAGCGCTTGCATCTGCTCCCCGGCCGCCGCATAGGGGACTTCGAGCGTCCGGCAGAGGTCGTCGAGCGCCGCCTCGTAGGCCTGGTCGGCGCTGCCGGGCTCGAGCTCATAGGGGCGCGTCTTCAGCAGCAGCTTCAGCAGGATATCGCCCGCCACCAGCGCCCGCCAGGCCGTGCGCACGAACACGCCAGCCAGCTCCCCCAACCCCTGGTAGCCGTTTTCGCTGGTGGGAGAAAGGACGGTCACCTCCGGGTAGCCGATGGAGGCCAGCACCGCTTTGAGGTGCACGGCGTACTGCCCGAAGCGACAGGGCCCCTCGGCCGTGGGCATGAGGAACACCAGCCCGCGCGGGTCGACCCCGGGCTGCTCGAGCAGCTTCAGGAAATCACCCACGGTGATCTTGGCGGGATAGCACTCGTCGCCCGAGGTGAACTGCCCGCCCAGCTCGCGGGTACGCTCGTCGGAGGCGGGCGTGCACTCGGCGTCAATCCCGATGGAGCGGAAGGCCGCCGCAAAGGCCCGCGCGCTCCCGTAGGACATGCGCGGGATCCAGATTTTCTTCCCCGCCAGCGGGTGCGAGGGCGGGACTTGTTTCACGGCGCGGCGGCGTAGCATCGCAGGAGTCCTTTGCTGTCGAGGTAAGCTTCACAGCGCGTCAGGTAGCCGGCGTCGTTGCCGTGGCCGTCGAACTGCAACACCAGGAAAGGCGTCCCGGCCGCCCCGCGCAGGAAGAACTTGAGGAAGGAGTCGGGGCCGCACTTGAAGTTGGTGATGTAGATGAGGTGCAGGTTGGGCCGCCGCTGGACGAAGCGGCCCGCGGCCAGAATCCGCCGCCCGGAATGCCAGTACATGTTGGGGTTGACGTCCTCAAAGGCTTCCGCGTCGAGCGGCAGAAAATCCAGCGGCAGGACATTGACTCCGTAGAAGGCGCGCAGCTTGCGGGGCAGGTCGCAGTTGCCGCTGCGGTCGTAGAGGTTGTAGGGCCGCCCCACCAGCACCACGCCGGGCTCGCCGGTGCGCTCGAGAAGCGCGAGCGCTTCGCCCCCGGCGGCGAGCAGCCGCTCTTGGAATTCGGCTTGAGCGGCGTAGGCGGCGTCCACCGCCTGGTCGCTGGCGCGCCGCGCGACCCCCAGCCGCGCGAAGCAGTCGCCCAGTTGTTTCTTCACGTGCGCCGGCCCCAGCCGGAAGTAGACGGTGGGAGTCAGGAAGCGGTCGGCGCTCGCGGCCAGCTGCGGGGCGGCGCGCAGGACGAAGGGCAGGGTCTGGTGCCACGGGCAGAGGTGGGAGGGGAGCTTCGAGTCCGGCGTTTCAAGGTCGAGCACGTTGGGCAGCAGCACATGCTCCACGCCCGCCCGGAGCAGCTTTTCGACGTGGCCGTGGGCGATCTGGACGGGGAAGCAAGGCTCGGCCACGCTCAACTCCACCCCCTGCGCGGCGATGTGGTGGTCGGTAGGGCCGGAGACGACCACGCGGAAGCCGAGCTCGGTCAGGTAGCGCTGCCAGAAAGGAAAGCGGTCGTAGTAGAACATCGCCTGGGGAATGCCCACAGTCGGGCCAGAGTTTCCGTTGGGGCGGGCGCACTCTTCCAGGGCGCGGTCGCGGAAGGCGAGCAAGTCTGCGATGACCGGGGCGCGCTCGCTGCGGGCGCGCTTGTGGAATTTGTCGGAGCACTTGTCGCCCCAGTAGGTCTTCTCCCCGTCCAGGGTGATTTCCTTCATCTCGCAGTAGTTCGAGCAGGCCTGGCAGACAAACTCGCGGGTCTGGAAGCGGGTGCGGCTCAAGTCGTAGCCGCGGAAGCGCGAGGGCCGGCGGGCGCGCCGGGCCCAGTCGCGGGCGATGAGCGCCATGCCGATGGCGCCGATGACGCCGTTGTAGGGAGGGACGATGATGCGCTTGCCGAGAATCTCGGAAAAGGCGGCGGCTACGGCGTCGTTGTAGGCGGTGCCGCCCTGGAAGTAGATGACCTCGCCGATCTTCCGCCCGCGCACCACCCGGTTGAGGTAGTTCAGCGCGATGGAGTAGGCGAGCCCCGCCGCCAGGTCGCCCTTGTCGGCGCCCTTCTGCAAGCAGCCGATGACGTCGCGCTCCATGAAGACGGTGCAGCGCTCGCCCAGGCGCGCCGGGGCTTCCGAGGCCAGCCCCAGCCGCGCGAACTCCTCCTGGATGCTGACGTCCATCTTCTCCGCCTGCTCCTCCAGGAAGGAGCCGGTGCCGGCGGCGCAGGCCTCGTTCATGGCGAAGTCCACCACCACGCCCTTCTCGATGGAGATGAACTTCGAGTCCTGGCCGCCGATTTCGAAGATGGTGTCCACCGGCTCGCCCACCATGGTGGTGCTGATGAACATGGCCCCGGTCTTGTGGGCGGTGATTTCATCGTTGACGGTGTCGGCGCCCACCAGCTCGCCGATGAGCTCGCGGCCCGAGCCGGTGGTGCCCACGCCCGCCACTTCCAGGCGCTCGCCGAGCAGGTGCTCGATTTCCTGCAAGCCCTGGTGGACGACTTCGATGGGCCGGCCCACGGTGCGCAGATAGATTTCGTGCAGCAGCCGGCCGTCGTCGTCCAGCACGGCGAAGTTCGTGCTCACCGAGCCGACGTCGATGCCCAGATAAGCGCGCACGCGTCCCGGCCCGGCGGGCAGCCGCACCGCTTGCACGCGGTCGCGCAGGAGCAGGACATTCTTCAGGCTCAACGGCTGCGTGCCCACCGGCTTCTTCTCGGCCACGTGCTGCTGGAGCTGGTGGATGCTCTTGAAGGAGCGCTTGCGCCAGTCTTGCTGCTCGAGCAGCGCCGTGCCCAGAGCGCCCAGCCAGGCGTAAAGCTCGGGCACGAACAGCGCCGCGGGCTCGAGACGGAAGACCTGGGCGAGGGCGTCGCGCACGCCGCCGTTCTGCGCCACCGCGCCGATGAAGGCCACGGGGGGAACCACGGGCTTCCCCTTGGCGATACCGCTCTTGAAGTTCCGCGCCACCGCCTCGCACAAGCCCTTGAGGATTTCTTCCGTGCTATAGCCCTTCTGCTGGGCGTGGACCATGTCCGACTTGGCGAAGACCGAGCAGCGCCCGGCGATGCGCGCCGCGCAGGTCGCCCGGCAGACCACCTCGCCGATTTCTTCCACCCGGTATTGCAGCCGCGAGGCCTGCTGGTCGAGGAAGGAGCCGGTGCCGGCGGCGCACTCGCCCTGCGAGCTGTAGTCGAGGATGCCCAGCCGCTCCGAGCCCGCCACCGGGTCGAGCAGCAAATACTTCGAGCTCGCCCCGCCCATCTCGAACACCGTGCGCACCTCGGGATAGAAGAGCGCCACGGCGCGGGCGATGGCCTTGAACTCGTTCTCCAAATAAATGCCGAGAATCCGGGCGATGAGCGGGCTGGCGGTGCCGGTCACGCGGATGCCTTCCACTTGCGACTCCGGCACGAGGTCGTAAAACTCCTTCAGCAAATCGAAGGCGGACTGGATGGGGCTGTAGTGGATGCGGCGGTAGTGGGAGAGAGCGGCGGGGCCTTCGAGACGACACGCGAGCGGCGAGGGCAGGGCGACGAAGCTTTTTCCCTTGGCCAGCAGCGCGTCGAAGGCCGCGGCGTCTTCCCGCCGGCCCACCGCGGCCAGCTTCAGGCTGATGCTGCCGATGTCGAGCCCGATGTTAATCACGGGCCGCTCCTGGGGCATTCGCCGCAACGGCCGCCCGCGCCTGCGGAGTTTCTCGCACGCGCGCTTTGGGGGCGAGCGCCCTCCCTCCTCCAACCAATTGCCTGTTCAGGACTTCCACCCCCGGCCGGCACGGCCTCCCGCTCTTGTTTGGTTAAGGAAGGGCATTTCGACCGCCAACCGCCGCGACTCTCTCACAACCCCTGGAGTCGCGCTGTGACGGCTGATACAATGCGGGGTTCGCACTTCGTCCATCTATCCGGGAGGGAACATGCGTCGCCTACTCGTTCTTTCTGCGTTGTTGCTCTTGCTCGCCGCGGGCGCGGTACAGGCCCAGGAGCCGGAAGCCACCTACATCCTGGCGGGGCGCCTGCTGGATGTGCGTAGTGGGCGGCTGCTCGAGAACCAGGTCATCGTCATCCGCGGAGAGCGCATTGAACAGGTGGTGCCGGTGGCCGCGGCCGGCATCCCGCACGGCGCCACTGTCGTTGACTTGACGCAGGCCACCGTCCTGCCGGGCCTCATTGACGCCCATGATCACCTCACCGGCGATCATCGCTTCCACGGCTACCGGTCGCTCGGCATCTCCGTCCCCCGCGCCGCGCTTTACGGCGCCACCAACGCCCGGCGCACGCTGCTCACCGGCTTCACCAGCGCGCGCGACGTGGGCGCCGACGGCTACGCCGACGTCGCCTTGCGCGACGCCATCAATGACGGCGAAGTCCTGGGGCCGCGGCTGCTCGTCTCCGGCCCCGCCCTCGGCATCACCGGCGGCCACTGCGACGAGAACCTGCTGCCGGCCGAGTACAACCGCCGCGCCGCGGGGGTGGCCGACGGCCCCTGGGCGGCGCGCGCGAAAGTCCGCGAGGTCATCAAGTACGGCGCCGACCTCATCAAGTTCTGCGCCACCGGCGGGGTGCTCTCGAAGGGCGACGACGTCGGGGTGCAGCAATACACACTGGAAGAGATGCAGGCCATCGTCGAGGAAGCCCACAAGCTCGGCCGTCGCGTGGCCGCGCACGCCCACGGCGCCGAGGGGATCAAGACCGCCATCCTCGCCGGGGTGGACTCGGTCGAGCACGCCAGCCTGATTGACGACGAAGGCATCCGCCTGGCCCGCGAACGCGGGACCTTCCTGGTGATGGACATCTACAACGACGACTTCATCATATCGAAGGGCGCCGAGATGGGGATGCTCCCGGAGTCGCTCGAAAAGGAGAAGAAGGTAGGCCAGCAGCAGCGCGACAACTTCCGCCGCGCCTGGCAGGGCGGGGCGCGCATGGCGTTTGGCTCCGACGGCGGCGTTTACCCGCACGGGGACAACGCCCGGCAGTTCGCCTACATGGTGAAGTACGGGATGACGCCGCTCGAGGCGATTCAGGCGGCGACGATGCACGCCGCCGAGCTGCTGGGCTGGTCCGACCGCGTCGGGACCCTCGAGCCGGGGAAGTTCGCCGACCTCATCGCGGTCGAGGGCAACCCGCTCGCCGACGTCACCGCGCTCGAGCGCGTCCGCTTCGTGATGAAGGGCGGCGCCGTCGTCCGCCACGACCCTTCCCGCTAGCCCGCTCCCGCCGATTGACACCCGGCGGGCAGCGGGTGTAGTTTCCTCGCAGATAGCCGGCGGGGGAGCTCATTCTCGGCGCTGCCGCCGCAGGTTCGCGCACAACCCCGCTGACACGACCGAGGTTTTGGCCATGCGCTTTCTTTCCCCTTACCGCTGGCGGCTTCTGGCCGCCGGGCTGCTGCTGGTCGGCGTGGCCAGCCTGCCCGCCGCCGGCAAGGACGACTGGCTGCCCATCACCCCGGAGGAGCTGGCCCTTAAGGACAACCCCGCGCAACCCGGGGCGGACGCGATGATTCTCTATCGCGAAATCAGGAGCGATGACAGCGACCGCTTCTTCACCGCCTACTACCGCATCAAGGTTTTCACGGAGGCCGGCCGCGACAAGTACGCGGACCTCGAGATCCTGTACGACCAGCTCGAGTTCGTGGATGCCATCAAAGCGCGCACCATTCGCCCGGACGGCTCGGTGGTGGAGTTCACCGGCCCTGTCTACGACAAGGTGCTTTACAAGAGGCGTCGGACGAAATATCTGGTGAAGGCGTTTTCCTTTCCCGAAGCGGAAGTGGGCAGCATTCTGGAATACAAGTACACGCTGCGCTGGTCCGAGGATGTCTTCCTCCCGGCTGTCCGCTGGCTCATTCAGGAGGAGCTCTACACCCGCCGGGCGCACTTTTACTATCGCCCCTTCACCGCGGGCTCCTACCACCTGTCGCACTCGCGCTCGACCGCTCGGTCGCACATGCCGGCGCCGCGGGTGCTCTGGACCGCCTACTTGCCCGGCCGCCCGGCGCCGCAGTTCGACCAGTACAGCAACGTCACTCTGGAGTTGACCGACATCCCTGCCTTCCCGGAAGAAGATTTCATGCCGCCGGCCGATCAGCTCAAGTGGCGGGTGGAGTTCTTTTACGTCGGCGTCGATATTCAGTCCGGAGAGGACTTCTGGCGGCGGGTGGGGAAGGAGTGGAACAAGTACGTCGAAGACTTTATCGGCAAGCGCAAGGGGATCGCGCGCGTGGCCGCGGAAATTGCTCCGCCCGCCGACTCGCCGGAAACCAGGCTGCGCAAGCTCTATGCCCGGGTGCAGGAAGTCCACAACCGAACTTTTGCCCGCGCCAAGACCGAGGAGGAAGAGAAGCGCGAGAAGGTGCGGGAGAACAACAACGTCGAGGACGTCCTCGCCAACGGCTACGGCATGAGATGGGAGATCAACCAGCTCTTCGTGGCGTTGGCGCGGGCCGCCGGCTTTCCCGCCGCCGTGGTGCGGGTGTCGGAGCGGGATGAGTACATCTTTCAGAAAGACCTTCTCGATTGGTTGCAGTTGAGCGGGGAAGTGACGGTGGTGGCGGTGGACGGAAAAGAGTTGTACCTCGACCCGGGCACCCCGCTCTGCCCCTTCGGCCTGTTGGCCTGGGAGAAAAGCGGGGTCGCGGGCCTGCGCCTGGACGACAACGGCGGCGTCTTCATCAGGACGCCGGTGCCGGAGCCGGGCCAGGCGCGGGTCGAGCGCCAGGCGGAGTTGAGCCTGGACGCCGAGGGAGCGTTGACGGGAACTCTGCGGCTGGCTTTCCACGGCCGCCAGGCCCTGAAGCGGCGCGGGGAAGCCCGCGAAGAGGACGAGGTCGCCCGTCGCCAGAAGCTCGAAGACGAAGTGAAGGGATGGCTGCCGCCGGCGGCCGAGCTCGAGCTCCAGCAAATGAGCGGCTGGGAGAATGCCGAGGAACCCCTGCGCGCCGAGTTCCGCCTCCGCCTGGCCGGATTCGCCTCCAGCACCGGCCGGCGCTGGCTGCTTCCGGTGACGCTTTTCCCCGCGCAGTGGCAGGGGCGCTTCCAGGAGGCCCAGCGCAGCCAGCCCATCCAGCTCGAGTTCCCCTTCGAGCACACCGACGAAATCGTCATCCACCTGCCCGCCGGGGCGCAGGTGGAGAGCCTGCCGAAACCCCAGAACCGCGACTCCTCCCTCGGGCGGTACGAGCTCACCCTGGAAAACGCCGGGGACACGTTCCGCGTCCGGCGGCGCTTGCAGGTCAAGGGCTTCGCTTACTCCCGCGAGTTCTATTCGCTCTTGCGCGGCTTTTTCAACGCCGTGCGGGCCGGGGACGGCGAGCAGGCGGTGCTGCAAACGGTGGAGGTGGGTCAGCGTGAATAGCCCTGCCACACTTCTCGGCCGGGGCCCCGAAGCGCGATCCGCCCCCCTGGGCGCCACGCTGCTGCTTCTCTTGCTTGTCTTGTGGCCGGTGGCGTCCTGGGCGAAGGACGACTGGCTGCCCATCCCGCCGGAGGAGCTGGCGCTCAAGGACAACCCCGCCCAGCCCGGCTCCGCCGCCATGATCCTCTACCGGCAGAGCCATACCGACGACGTCAAGTCTTTCGAGACCCACTACTACCGCATCAAGATCTTCACCGAAGAAGGCAAGAAGTACGGCGACATCGAGGTGCACTACTGGAAGGGGCGGGGACAGGTGAAGGACTTGAAGGCGCGGGTCGTCCAGCCCAACGGCACGAGCGTCGAATTCACCGGCGTCGTCTACGACAAGGTGGTGGCCAAGTACCGGGACGTGAGGTACATGGCCAAGACTTTCACGCTGCCCGACGTGCAGGTGGGCAGCATCATCGAGTACCGGTACCGGCTGCAGTTCGATTCCATGCGGCTCTTCGACACCCGCTGGACCATCCAGCGCGAGCTGGCCATCCGCCGCGCCCGGCTTTCCATCCGCCCCTACAGCGGCGGCTTCACCAACCTCCGCTGGGTGATGTACCGCATGCCGCCCGGCAAGAAACTCGAAGCGCAAGCCGATGACACCTACCTGCTCGAACTGGAAAACGTCCCTGCGTTCACCGAAGAGAAGTTCATGCCCCCCGAAGATTGGCTGAAGATGCGGATTGAGTTCTTCTATTCGAGCGGGCTGCCCCTGGGTCCCGACGCTTTCTGGCGCGAGGTGGTGAAGGCGATGAACGAGCGGGTCGACAAGTTCGTCGACAAGCGCAAAGAGCTCGAGCGCGAGGTGGCCCAGGTCGTCCAGCCCGGCGACACCCCGGAGACCAAGCTCCGCAAGCTCTACGCCCGCGCCCAGCAGATCGAGAACTTGAGCTTCCAGCGCGCCAAGAGCGAGGAGGAGGAGAAGCGCGAGAAGCGCAAGGACAACAAGAACGTCACCGACGTGCTCAAGAACGGCTACGGCAGCGGCTTTGACATCAACCTGCTCTTTCTGGG
>Ga0073934_10007613_pt1 | contig 14911 bp, 16 predicted proteins | sample LarsenN4metaG_FD_76834 | JGI IMG/M metagenome (GOLD analysis project Ga0073934, IMG submission 76834) | Hot spring sediment bacterial and archeal communities from British Columbia, Canada, to study Microbial Dark Matter (Phase II) - Larsen... ...
ACGGGAGTCGCTGCTGGGTCAGGGGCGGCAGGCCGCCAAGCGTCATGGCTTGGGGCAAGCGGCCGCAGCGGCCGGCACCGGCATCGCCGGGCAGAGACTGCAGCGGGTAGACGTCGAAGGCGGGTTCCTCGTAGGGATGGGCGGACCGCAAGGCGGCGACGGCGACGACCATCCGGTTTGTGGGACAGACGACTTCCAGCCGCGCTTCCTCGACGTGCTCCAACCGGCCCGCGGAACCGACAGCGGGATTGGTTTCCTCGCCGCCGAAGAACGTGCCGGTGCCGTGCAGGACGTAGCTGCATTCGCGATAGTCGCCGATGATGCCGCACCCGGCGTCCCACAGCGCCCGCTGCACGGATTCCAGGGAGTCGCGCGGCACGAACGTGACCAGTTTGACCTGATCGGAGGCGAGCGATCGCCGCAGCGGTTCGATCTCCTGCAGCTCGCACAGTTCGGCCAGTTGCTGGTTGATCCCCTGCGGGGCGTTATCCCACGCGGTGTGCGGGCTGTACACGGCGACGCCGGCCCGCAGCAACGTCAAAATGGTGCGACCTTCGACGGTGTCGGCCGTCAACCGCTGCACCGGTTTGAACAGCAGCGGATGATGTGCGACCACCAGTTGCGCTCCCGCCGCAACCGCCTCGGCGGCGACGTCGGGGGTCAAGGTCAGACAGGTCAGCACCCGCGAGACCTCTGCCGCACGGTCGCCGAGCAGCAGGCCGGTGTTGTCCCAGCTTTCGGCCAGCGCGGGCGGGGCGAGGGCTTCGAGGGCGGCGATCAGTTCTTGCAGACGCATCGTGCGCTTCATCCCTCATCCTGGCCAGCGTTGCAATCGGATCAAAAGTCGCCGAACTTTGACATTCCCCGGGTGATTGAAGCCGAGTAGCGCCGTCGTTGCCCGTCCGACAGGAGTGGTGCCAACGATGCGCGCGCCCTCGATCGCAAAATGTTCGTTCCACCGGTCGATTCGAGGATGAAACAATCGCGAGATTTGCCGCCCCTCCGGATCAATGGAAGCCAGATCGCTGCCCTTGCGCCGATTGCACGCGAAACAAGCCCAGGCCAGATTCTCGATGACGGTCTGACCACCGTGCTTGATCGCGACAATATGATCCGGCTCGTGAGGGAAGAAGACATCCGCCTCGGCAATCAGGCAGTATTCGCAACGGCCTCCAGTTCGCTCGCGAACCAATTGGCGCAGCTCGGCGGAGACGCGATCAGCCATGATCGGATTGACGCAGGCGGGCCTTGATCAACCGTATCAGCAATTCGGCCTGCTCGAACTGATGCAGTTCATCCTCTTCGTCGGCCGTGAGCAGACCGGACGACGAACGGTTGAGCAGGTCGCGGGCGCGCTCTGTGGCGGCGGCCGACGGCTGGTAATCCAACAGCTCATGACGCGCGGGTTGCGAAGCCAGAAAATCCGCCACTTCTTCGAGCAGGCGAGGAGGTTCAAAGGCAACCGACATGCTGGTGTTCCCTCCATCGACAGGGCCGATCAGCAGTATTGATTGTGATGCATGATATAGGCGGTCGTCAATTGGCTTGCACCACTGCGTCGCTCATACGGGGACTCGCAATCGGTCAGGGCAACGTCAGCTCCAATGTCTGCGTGCCGGCGGTGATCTCGACCCGCAGGGTCGGGGACTTTTTGACGGCGGCGTCGGAGACCGTCGGGTGCGGGACGATGTCTCCCATCGTCACCACTTCGACGGTGTTCTGGCCGACCACCGGGCCGTGGGCGGCGTCGACCTTGAAGGCCCCGTTGCGGACCATTGCAAAGGCGATCGGCGCATGGACGGACGCCGGCGTGAACCGCACCTGCCCCCACTTCACCGGTTCGCCGGCGACGGTGATTTTTCCGGAGACTTCGGCCCGCTGCACATCGGCGAGGAAACCGGAGTTCCGCAGCCAGTCGTGCAGCCGCTCTTTCCAGGTCGACAGCGCCGGATCCCCCGGCGCCAACCCCACGCCGTGCGGACCGAACTGGTACACATGCAGTTCCGCGGGCACCTTGTGCTTTCGGCACGCAGCGAAGAAGGCCAGGCTGTTCTCGACCGGCACCCCCGTGTCCTCGGCGGTGTGAAACAGGAACGTGGGCGGCGTCTGCGGCGACACCTGCTGCTCGTTCGACATCAGTTTCGCCAGGTCCGGGTCGGGATTCTCCCCCAGCAGGTTCCGCTTGGAGCCCGCATGGCCCCACGGCTCGGTCATGGAGATCACCGGATAGGCGAGTACGGCGAAGTCCGGCCGCGAACTCACCTTCGCGACGGGATCGGCTGCATTGGGATCGGCATCGAGGACGTGCGTCGCAGCCGTGGATGCCAGATGCCCGCCGGCAGAGAATCCCATCACCCCGATGCGGTTCGGTGCAATGCCATTCGCGGCGGCGTTCGACCGGACGTATTGCAGCGCCCGCTGCACGTCCTGCATGGGAGCGGGATGCCGATACCGCGGGCCAAGCCGGTACTTGAGAACGTACGCCGACACGCCGATGCTGTTCAGCCAGCGGGCGATCTGCGTGCCCTCGTGATCGACGGCCAGCGCGCCATATCCGCCGCCAGGGCAGACGACAATCGCCGTGCCGTTGGCCTTCTCCCTGGCCGCAGGGTAAACCCACAGCCAGGCCTTGTCGACGTCTTCGTCCCCCTGCTTGCCGGGCGCCCCCTGCGGCCACAGCAGGACCTTTTCGTCGGCCGCATGGGAACGTTGCGCCCCCTGACACCAGACGGCAGCACAGCAGACCACCACACCAAGCCACGGCAAGCGCATCGCGGGACTCCGTCGAGGAGAGGGGAAACGCAGATCTTGTCCTATCGTGCCATGCGAGGGATGGCAGGAAAAGTCCGGGCCGACTCTGCCGGCGATGACGGCTGTAACGATCGGCCCAAGGCTGGCCACGGGGCCAGCGGCTCCGGTTCCGTTCATCCCTCGTCACAGCCGTTCCAGCCGATATGATGGCTTCGTACAGCAACCGAGGAGCGTGGACGTGCAAGTGATTGAAGGCCGACTACTGGCCGGGGACGACGCCGTGGCCATTGTGGTGTCGCGGTTCAATGAGCTCATCACCCAACGGCTGCTGGCCGGGGCCGTGGATGCGCTCCGCCGGCATGGGCTGGCCGACGAGCGAATCACCGTGGTTCACGTCCCCGGCTCCTTCGAGCTGCCGCTGATCGCGCAGCGGCTGGCCCACGGCGGCAAGTTTGCCGCCGTGATTTGCCTGGGCGCCGTGATTCAGGGAGAAACCACGCACCACGAGTACATCAACCACCAGATGGCCGCGGGGCTGATGCAGTCCGGGCTGACGAGCGGCGTGCCGGTGACGTTCGGCGTGCTCACCTGTCAGACGATGGAGCAGGCGCTGGATCGCGCAGGGGGCAAGGCCGGCAACAAGGGCGTGGAAGCCGCCCTGGCGGCGATCGAAATGGTCGACGTCCTCAAGCGGCTCGCTGCCGCGGGCCTGTAACCGCTACTTCTTCGGCTCGGGTTTGGATGCCGGCGGCGCCTTTGCGAATTCCTTCTCCAGCAGCTCGTTCAGGATCTCCCCGCGGGCCATGAGCGACAGCACCTTGCCGTCGCGGCCGACGAGAATTGCCGTCGGGAGCGGCGAGATGCCGTAATAACTGGCCGTGGGCTGTTCGCCGCCTTCGGCAAACAGGTTCGTCCAGGGAATCTGCTGGCTCTTGAGGAACGCTGCGAGCTGGTCCTTGTCCTCATCCACGCTGATGCCGACGACATCGAAGCCCTGCGCGTGATACTTGTCGTAATTCGCCTTGATGTTGGGGAGTTCGGCGACGCAGGCTTCGCACCAGGTGGCCCAGAAATCCACAAGCACGACTTTGCCTTTGTACGTCTTCCAGTCGAACGGCTGGCCGGCCAGCGTCGTTCCGGTGACCACCATCGAGTTGCCAGGCAACCTCAACCGGCGGACGGTGGCGTCGAGGTATTCGGCAATCTCCACGTACTGCGAGTTGAGTGACGACTTCATCAGCGCCGAGAGATCGGCATAGTATTCCGCTGCGATGGACGCGTCGGGGTTCGTCTCCAGCGATTCTCCCAGACGAATGGCGTTGCTCAGCGACTGACGCGAATACTTGGTCTTCTTGACTGCATCGAGAAACTCGTTGACCAACGCCGTCCGCTCGGCCGGCTCCAGTTCCGGTGCTCCCACCACGCGCAGTTCCGTGACCCATTCCCCCGCGAGTTCGGCGATGTCCTCCCGTTCGTCCTTCTGCAGGGACCGAGCCGCCTTGAGGGCCTCGGCCATGGCCCCGTCAATGCCGGCCGATGCCAGCAGTCCCAGCGCCTGCAGCTTCATTTCGGCCGCGGCATAGGCCGTGTCCTCGTCGGTTTTCTGCGCCAGGATTTTGTCCGCCCCGGCAATCAGCGCCCGCTGGACTTTGATGGCGTGGTCGACCGCGTCCTCGCGGCTGGCAAACACCTTCCGCGAACGCCGCAGGTCATCCAGAAAGTCGGTGATCTGCTCCGGAGTTCCATCAGGAACCGCGTAGGGATCGGCTTTGGCCTCCCCCGACGGGGAGGACGGGGTCGTGGCGGCCGGAGGCGGCTGGGGCGCGTCGTCGGCATTTGCCGGCAAAGCACCAAATCCCGTCGCCAGCAGGGTGCAGGACCAGAGGACGTTGCGGGCCAGGACCGCCATGATGAAGCTCCGGGAGTGATCGCCTGCCGCCGGTTTGCCGGGCGGCGTTGGGTTTGGATTCTTTGATGCCGAACCACTAGTTTATGTCACAGGACGGGATGTGAATAGCCCGACCACGGTTGTCGGGGGAACAACGGCCGTCCGGCGTGCTCTCCCAGGTCAGGGGGCCGCTGGCTTTCCCGGGAGCCCGGACCATGCCGGCTACATTCGCCGGTCTGCTGGCCGATGTCATTCTGCTGCTGCACATCGCCTATGTGGCGACGGTGGTGTTCGGGCTGTTCGCCATCTGGATCGGCTGGTTCCGCGGCTGGCGATGGGTGCGAAACCCGTGGCTTCGCGGCGGGCACCTGGCGATGATTGCCGTCGTTGTCGCGGAAAGCTGGCTGGGCCTCATTTGCCCGCTGACGACGTGGGAAGCCGAGTGGCGGACCGCCGCCGGACAACCCCCCGACGATGCCGGGCCCCTGGCCGCGTGGCTGCACCCGCTGCTGTTCTTCCACGCTCCGTGGTGGCTGTTCACGACCTGCTACACGCTGTTCGGCGGACTGGTGCTGTTGTCGTTCGTGGTCATCCGGCCAACGTGGCGGCGAAATCGTCGCTAGCGCCGCGGAGTTGCAATCTGCCCCGTGTTTCTGCTTCTCTGGAAGGGAAGACCGTTCGCATTCCAGGCGGTGCAGTTCATGTATGTCCTGTTGTTCGACATTGACGGTACGCTGCTCAGTTCCGGCGGAGCGGGGCAAGCGGCAATGGAAGCGGCGCTCTTGCAGGAGTTCGGTCATGACCGTCCCGCGACCGGCCTGACCACCGCCGGACGCACGGATTACGCCATCACCAGCGAGCTGTTTGCCCATTACGGACTGGCGCTCGATGAACCGACGTGGCGGCGGTTTCAGGAGACGTATTTCGAGCTGCTTCCCAGCCATCTCGCGGGGAAGTCCGGGTTGGTGCTGCCGGGGGTCCTGCACCTGCTGGAACTGCTCGCCGCCCGCGAGGACGTCGCCGTCGGTTTGTTGACGGGCAACTTTGAGCGGGGAGCGTGGCTCAAGCTCAAGCACTTCGCCATCGAGCACCATTTCACCTTCGGCAGCTATGGCGATCACCACAGCAGCCGGGACGACGTGGCCCGCCAGGCGCTGCGGCACATTCAGCGGGAGCACCCCGGCGTTCCGGTTGAGCGCATCTGGGTGATCGGCGATACGCCGGCGGACATCCAATGCGCCCGGGCCATCGGCGCGAAAGTGCTCGCCGTCGCCACCGGCCTGTTCACCGCAGCCGAGTTGGCGGCCCACCAGCCCGATCTTTTGCGGGACACGCTGGCCAATCCCGAAGCGTGGCTGCCGGTGATGTTGCCTCCCGGTTGAACGCCATCGCGCAGATCTGCCGGGGGAATCCTGGCTCCCGTCACGAGTTCATCAACGGAAGCTCGCGTTCTCTTTTCTGAAGTCCAAGCCGGACCGGTTGGCGAACCGCCCCAAACACTTTTCCTGTTCTTCACTTTCAGTTCACAGAGAGTTCACATTCGACGGCTATCGTCCTCACGCTATCAGAACCCTTCGCCGTTAGCGCCCAAGATGTGCGCACAAGGGTTCACAGCAGACTTCTCCGGAAGTCCGACAGAGAGAGGATGTCCATGGCCAAGAGTTCGATCTTGAAGTCGCAGCACCGGTCGGGCTTTACCCTGATCGAGCTGCTGGTGGTGATTGCGATCATCGCAGTCCTGATCGCGTTGTTGCTGCCCGCCGTGCAGCAGGCACGGGAAGCCGCCCGCCGCACGCAGTGCCGCAACAATCTGAAGCAAATGGGGCTGGCACTGCACAACTACGAGTCGACCTTCACGCGGTTCCCCTCCGCAGGCGAGTTCACCGTCCGCACCGGTTCGTTCTTCCGGTCGTTCACGCCGACGTCGACCTTCACCCAGTTGCTGCCGTACATCGACCAGGCGCCGGTGTACAACACGATCGACTTCAACCGGCACTACACGCAGGCGGGCGCCAACCGGACCGCCGCGCAGACGAAGATTGCCGCGTTTCTCTGCCCCAGCAACGGCTACACGCCGCCCGACAACGCCGCCACCCCCGCCGCCAACACCGGCTACGGCCTGACCGACTACATGCCGGTCGCCTACACCGACCTGGACGACGTGGGCCGGCGCTGCAACAGTCCGCTGACCAACTGCGGCGTCAGCGGAACGGACTCCTACACCAAGTGGGACCGGGACTCGGTGCTCGGCTTCCACAACGGCATCCGCGACTGCACGGACGGCCTGAGCAACTCGGTCGCCGTTTTCGAGGCGAACGGCCGGCAGGCCACCGTGGTCTCGACGAGCTACGGCCTGGGCTCCGTGTTCGCCGGAACCACGAATGCGATCTACCCCGGAACCGACACCACGCAGTCGCAGGCCACCGCCGCGCCGACCGGCTTCGGCTCCGTGCCCGGCCGCTGGGCCGATCCCGACAGCGGCTCGGGCGTTTCGGGCCCGCCGGCCAACCGCGGCGGCATCATCAACAACAACAAGGTGCCCGTCGGCGGCCCATCCAACTGCCGCTGGACGACCAACAACTGCGGCCCGAACGACGAACCGTTCAGCCTGCACGTCGGTGGTTGCCACGCCCTGCTGGGCGACGGCAGCGTCAAGTTCATCTCCGAGAACGTCGAGACGCAGATCATCCGCCAGTTGTGCAGCCGGGCCGACGGCGAGGCCGTGGGCGAGTTCTAAGCGATCGTTCCCGTTGATCGCGCCCCCAGGCCCCCGGAGTGGAATGATCCGCTCCGGGGGTTTTTGCGTTTGTCCCCCGCAGCCTGCACTTTGCCTGGCGGAGTGGTAGGATGCCGTGGTTCCCGATCTGGAATGACCGCAGACGCCACCGGACTCTTGCGCCGCCATGTCCGAAACTGAAACGCCGATCTTTGAGAACAACGTCACGGGGTCGACGCAAACCGTCGGCGAGCAGATTGACGCCGGGCGCGGCCGGATTTTTCCGTGCGAGCAATGCGGGGCGGACTTGGAGTTCTCCATCGGCCAGCAGAGCCTGACGTGCCCGTACTGCGGACATGTGAAGGAGCTGGCGAAGTCCGCCGAGGAGATTCGCGAGAACGATTATCACGCCATGCTCGCCCGCCTGCAGGAGCTGCGAGAGGGCGGGGCCGAACAGCAGTCAACCCTGGGCGATCACGAAATCCGCTGCAGCTCCTGCGGCGCGAACGTGGTGTTTCAGGGAACGCTGACCAGTTCGACCTGTCCCTACTGCGCGTCTCCGTTGCAGCGGGATGACGTGCACAAGGCCGAAACCCGCATCCCGGTCGACGCCGTGCTGCCGTTTCTCGTCCCCCGCGAGCGGGCGGCCGAAAACCTCCGGCAATGGGTTCGCACGCGGTGGTTCGCCCCGAACGATTTCAAGCGGGACGGCGCCAACGGCAAATTCAACGGCTGCTACCTGCCGTACTTCACGTTCGACTCGGCGACGTTCACCCGCTACGAGGGGCAGCGCGGCGACCATTACTGGGTGACGGTGCAGCACGGCAAGGAGACCCGCCAGGAGCGCCGCACGCGGTGGACTTTCGCCAGCGGTGCGTTCGACCGGTTTTTCGACGACGTGCTGACCGTTGCGCTCAAGGACGAGCACAACCCGCTGCTCGAAGCGCTGGAACCGTGGCCGCTGGGGAAGTGCGTGCCCTTCACCCCCGAGGTGCTGGCCGGGCTGTTCGCGCGCACGTACGACATTCCGCTGGAAGCGGCGTTTCAGCACGCGAAGCAACGGATCGACTCGGCCATCCACAGCGACATCTGTCAGCGCATCGGCGGGGACGAACAGCGGGTCACCTCCCAGAAAACGGCCTACAATGCCGTGACCTTCAAGCACGTCCTGCTGCCCGTGTGGCTGCTCGCGTATCGGTACAAGGGGAGGCCCTACCGCGTGACCGTGAACGCCGCCACCGGCGAAGTCAACGGCGAGCGGCCCTACAGTTGGATCAAGATCACGCTGTTCGTGCTGATGTGCATCGGCATCGCCCTGACGGTGGTCGCGCTCACGCAGCGTTGACGAGGATCGGCCACCGCATTCTGCCGGCTCAGAAATCAGCTTCCACTTCGCCGCCGGCGCGGGTGCCCAACGCCCGCCACACGCGGAGATCGATCGACTCGGAAATGAATCGCGCGGAACCGTCGCCGAACGCGGCATTGACCCCTCCGGGATGCCAGCTTCGCGCCGCGACAGCCGCCTGCGTTAAGGGCAGGCTGTTATTGTTGCAATCCGGAATGGTCGAATTGGGGGTCAGGACGTGGTTGTAGGCGGTGAATAGCTGTCCCCCCACGAGCCATGTCGTTCCCGCGTAGGAAGTCTCACCGACGGGGGGCGACTGAAAGCGAATACGGCAGGCGTCTCCCAGCTCGTCTGGCGTGTCGAACAGAACCGGCGGCGCGCCACTCCAGAGCAGGTAGACGTCACGATAAGGCGTATAAAGCCCGGGATTCAGATCGCCGACCAGCCGCTCGCTGATCATCACAGTGTGAGACAAGCCATCTGTTGCCTGATCAAACCTCGGCGGTCCTCGCCGTAAGTCCAAAGGAAGAATGCCGGAACGGCTGACATCTTCCGGTGCGTTGGGTTTGCGGTTTACCCAAGGCAACGTCCCGTGGCAGACCCGCAAATTGCAGCCCCCGGGAGGCGGGCTGTCAGACGGACATATCACTACCGGCAATGGAGTCGACAGCAGTCGCTGGTTGCTCGGCCGGCGCAGCGTCGGATATGCTGGATAAAGGCCACTGCTCGATTCCGTCTGGTCGAAATCGATTTGCTGATACATGTCGGACCGATCGAGGAATGGTAGAACGCGCGCCCATTCAGAGAGATTTCGAGGAAATGCCGAATGCCCGGCGAGAGGATTGACCGGTCCAGGCAAGTGACCGTTGGCTTGGGCGAAATTGTGAACGGCGAGGGCAACTTGCCGATGCCGCGACATGCAATCCATCCGCCGGGCGGATTCGCGAATCGATTGCACTGCCGGCAGTACGAGTGCCATGAGTAGCGATAGAATCGCCGCGATCACTAACACCTCGACATGCGACGTCCCCCTCCGCGCGCCGGCGCGGAAATCACCCAAGTCAGGCGGACTTCGATCTGCTACGATCCTGAGCATTGGCAGGAGTCTCCGCTCAAAGCTGCGTCGGGGTAAGTAAGATCGCAGATCCCAAGACTCGTTCCATTCACTTCGTCGTTGCAATCGCTGCTATTGCTGTACTCCCATTTCGTCCCGCTACAGGTTGGAAAACCGACGTTGCAATTCTTATTCCCGCCGCCGCTTCCGCAGATTACGCACATTTCGTCAGTGACCGTCACCGTGCACTTGTACCAGGACTGGCTGATATCCCGACACTGGGTGCAACTATCCGTGGTGTCCTGCTCGACGTGATAGCAAGGCGTCTGGCCGCGTGTCGCCAATCCAAGATGCTGTGCGAGCACAATCGAGAGAACAGAACTGAAAACAAGCATGCGATTCATGTCTGAGCTCCCTTTCACCTGTTGCCGGCTTGCTTCCGTTTCATCACGAACGCAATTGCAAGCGCCACGAGTGCGACTGCAATCGCGACCGGCCACCATTTCCAAGCTGCTGTTCGGAAGTCACCGGGTCTCGCCGATGGAGGCGCAACCAGCTCGGACGGCGATTTGGCTGTGTGCCGTTCGGCCGCCGCGGCCAACTCGCGCTCGCGAATCTGTTGCTCTAGGCGCTCGCGCAGCAGCTTATCTCCAACGACGTATTCGCGATCTGCTTGCCCTGGGATTTGCTCACGCACGAGGGTCAGATCTGGGAACTTGGGGGCGAACGACTCGGTGGGAAGCCGTTCGTTGATCCGCACGGTCGTCACCGTGATGCGCGCCACCCCCAGGTCTGACTCCAGAACGCCCCGTGAAGGAAAGCGGTGCATCGTTCCCGCGTCGTCCGCCACCTCACGGAAGTCCTCGGTGCGATAGGTCCAGACGGGGAACGTCCCCTTGTCGGCCTTGTCCCCCGAGCGCACGACGATCTGCCGGGGGAGGTAGCCCATCGCCGGATCGTGCCAAGCCGTCACCTGCATCCGGTGGACCTGCGGGCGATCGGGAAATATCGGAAGCTCTGGAAAGGCGACTTCTACGCAGCGCTGTCCGGCGATGTTACGCCAGCCGACGACGCGTCCCTCCGGCTGCTCGAACAGTTGCTTGAGACTCAGCTTCCCGGTGGACAGATTCATCCCCAGCAGGCAGTCGATCGACTCCAGCGTCCACAGCGAGTTGATCGGTTGCTGCTTCACGTAACCGAACGGGAGATGTCGCTTGTCTTCCAGCGACCCGGCGGCGTCCTCCCAACTGGCGAACCGGCGGCCATCGAACCCCGTCCAGGCGCGAGTCAGCAGTTCCCCCCTGTTGTTGTAGTAGTCAATCTGCCGAGCCTGTTGCTCGCCCTGTTGCAGCAGGCGAACGTCCATCGCCGCAAAAACGCCGTCGTTGTTCCGCGATTCGGGCTCAGAAAACGTCCGCTCGATCCGGAACTGGCAGTCGAACGACTGCAGGCCGGCGACGGATTCCAGATAGCCCCCGCGAACGACATTGAACTCGGGAACCTGGGCCGAGATTCGGTCAGGCAGCGTCCCGCTGACCAACAGGCACGCAGCCGCCAACAGGGATGTGCGGACCATGCTGGGCCTCCCTCCGACAGCACTGCTCATGTGCAGGCCGAGAGACAGAATATAGTGTAGAATAGAGTTTCTGCGTGTCAAGTCGAGTATATCGGCACGTCAACCCGAGGGAGTCCGGTATTGTCCGACAGACCAGCTTCGCTTGGGGGGGGGATGATATGCCAAGGGAACGGCAGGCGGTCGCATGGAAACAAATGTGTGCGATGCATTTTTCCTCCTAGGATTGGCCGAAGCCGTAACCGCGGAGGAATGAACATCATCCACCACACAGTTCGTGAGCGGCCCGCACCGCCGCGGCGACGTCGTCCGGCGTGGTGAACGGCCCGACGCTCAGCCGCAGTGTGCCTCCCGACTCCAGCGTTCGCAGCGAGCGATGCACGCCGGGGGCGCAGTGCAGCCCCGCGCGGCATTGCAGGTCGTAGTGGTCATCCAGCACCGCGGCCGCATCCTGGGGCGCAAACCCCGCCAATTGCAGGCTGAGGACGCCCGTCCGCGGGACATCAGCGGGATGGGCGCCGAACAACGTCACCCCACGCACCGCAGACAGTCCATCCCACAGTTCCTGCGTCAGCTCGATTTCGTGCGAGCGGATCGCCGCGACGCCCCGGTCCAAAAGCCACGACAGGGCTGCGTCCAACCCGACCAGACCCGGCACGTTGTGGTTGCCGGATTCGTATCTCTCCGGGAGCGCGGCCGGCTGGTGATCGTCTTCGCTCGACGTCCCGGTGCCGCCGAAGCGTAACGGTTCGAGTTCCGCCTCCACCCCCGGTCCGAGCACCAGCAGCCCTGTTCCCAATGGACCGAGCAATCCCTTGTGCCCCGAGCAGGCCAGCAGGTCGATGGGGGTTGCACTCAAATCCAGCGGCAGATGCCCCGCCGATTGGGCGGCATCCACCAGGAAAAACGCCCCCTGTTTGCGGACGACTTCGGCGAGGTCCGCGATCGGCTGGATCACGCCGGTGACATTCGAGGCATGCTGAATCGCCACCAGCCGCGTTTCGGGTCGCAAGGCGGCGCGGACGTTGGCCGCGTCGAGAACGCCGTTCGGTCCCGGCTCCAGCAGCGTGACGGTGACGCCGCGATGATCCTGCAGCCACCGCAACGGCCGCAGCACCGAGTTGTGCTCCCACGTCGTGCTGACGACGTGGTCGCCGGGCCGGCACAGCCCCAGCAGCGCCAGGTTGAGTCCGTCGGTGCCGTTGAACGTGAACACCACGCGGCGGGGGTCGTTCAACCCGAACAACTGCGCGGCCGAGGACCGGCAGCGCGTCAGGACCCGATCCACGTCCAATGCGGCCCGGTATGCCCCGCGGCCGGCGGGAGCGCCGCAGTCACGCAGATAGGCGGCGACGGCCTCCGCCACACCGGGGGGTTTCGGAAAGCTGGTGGCGGCATTGTCGAAGTAGCGTCGCACGATTAGCCGCCGATGGAGTGCATCGGGCGCAGCGGCTGGATGAACCGCGCGGTGTTGATTTCGTGCCCTTCCTTCTTCGCCGCCACGCTCGCACGGATGGCGTCGGCGATTTCGGCGTCGGTGCCGTCGCCGCGGAGCAGGCCGCGCAGGTCGGTCTCCTCCAGGCTGAACAGACAATTGCGGATCTTCCCCTCCGCCGTCAGCCGGATGCGGTTGCAGCTCATGCAGAACGGCTGGCTGACCGACGCGATGAAGCCGATCCGGCCCACGCCGTCGGCGAATTCGTAATCGGTCGCCGGCGCGCGGGGATCCTGATCCGGCAGCGGCAGCAGGGGCTGAATCTCCCGCGACAACCGTTCCAGGATCTCGTGCGCGAACAGCACCTTGCCGCGCTCCCAGTGATTCTCGGCGTCCAGCGGCATGTACTCGATGAACCGCACCTCGCAACCGGTCTCGCGGGCGAAATGACCGAAGGGCACGATCTCGTCCTCGGTCATGCCGCGGACCGACACGGCGTTGATTTTGACCGGATCGAACCCTGCCTGCTGGGCCGCGCGAATCCCCTCCAGCACGTTTTCGAAGCCGTCGCGGCGGGTGAACCTGCGGAAGGCCTCGGGACTGAGTGCATCGAGACTGACATTGATCCGCCGCAGCCCGGCGTCGCACAGCTCCTGCGCCTGGTCGGCGAGCAACAGGCCGTTTGTCGTCAGGCCGATGTCGTGGATGCCGGGAATGCCCGCCAGGAGCCGGATCAGCTTGTGCAACTCCCGACGCACGAGCGGTTCGCCGCCGGTGAGGCGCAGCTTGGTGATGCCCAGCGTCGCGGCGATGCGGGCCACGCGGGCGATTTCCTCAAATGTCAGCAGATCCGCCCGGGGCATGAACTGCACGTTCTCCTCGGGCATGCAATAGAAGCAGCGCAGATTGCAGCGGTCCGTCACGCTGATGCGCAGGTTGTCGTGCACGCGGCCGAAGGCATCGATCAGCGGTTCGATCATGGCTGGCCTCCTGCGGCGGCGGGAGCGACGGCCTCGCCCGTGCCCGGATGCACCCACTCGGTGGTCCCGTCGGCCCAGTGCTCCTGCTTCCAGATGGGCACCGTCCGCTTGAGTTCGTCAATCAGGAACTGGCCGGCCTCGAACGCCTGTTTGCGATGCGGACAACTCACGGCGACGGCGACGCTGATGGCTCCCAGCTCGAGGTGGCCGAGCCGATGCACAATTTCGACGGCGACGACCGGCCATCGCCGCCGGGCTTCGTCCTCGAGTTGCTGCATGGTGCGGACGGCCATCTCGGCATAGCCGTCGTAGTTGAGCGACAGCGTCTGCCGGCCCGCGGTGAGTTCCCGGACGGTACCCAGGAACAACACGACGGCCCCGGCAGCCGGCGAACGCACGGCATCGGTGACGGCGGCGTGATCGATTTCCTCGTGCGTCAAACGGACCATGGGCACTTCCGGAGATTCATCATCCCCCGCTGACCGGGGGGAAAAACGCCACTTCGCTGCCGGCGGGGATGGTGGTCTGCTCGTCGGCGTAGGCCGAATTCACCGCGGCGAGCAGATGCGGACCCAGGGGGCCCAGTTGCGGATAGCGGGCCAACAGCGCCGCCCGGACGGCCGCCACCGTCGTTAGTCGATCCGCGGGCAATTCCAGGCGATCGGCCCCGGCGAGGTCGCGGGCCCGGGCGAACAGCCGCACGGACACCGTTACTCGAGGGGCAGCAGCCGACGACGCAGTTCCGGCAACAGGCCGTACGCCATCGCCAGCACCTTGAGCGGGCGGGACGTCGCCTTGGCGATCTCCACCATCTGCTGCTGGGCGACCGAGAGCTCCCCGACGACGGCACGCGGGTCGAGGCGCATCGCGTGGGAATCGAGGACCTCGCGCGCCTCCTCCCGCATGCGCGCGAAGCTGATGAAGCCTGGGACGCGCGCCGCGGGCTCCCGGCCCAGGAAGAGGTTCTCCGCCACCGTGAGGTGGGGCACCAGGTTGAACTCCTGGTAGATGATGCCGATCCCGCGCTCGATCGCCCGCTCCGGCGAGCCGATCACCGTGGGGACGCCGTCCAGCAGGATCTCCCCGGCGTCGGCCTCCTCGGCGCCGGCGAGGATCTTCATCAGCGTCGACTTGCCCGCGCCGTTCTCCCCCATCAGCGCGTGCACTTC
>Ga0073934_10007614_pt1 | contig 14910 bp, 14 predicted proteins | sample LarsenN4metaG_FD_76834 | JGI IMG/M metagenome (GOLD analysis project Ga0073934, IMG submission 76834) | Hot spring sediment bacterial and archeal communities from British Columbia, Canada, to study Microbial Dark Matter (Phase II) - Larsen... ...
GGTCTTGGCGCATGCCGCGGGCGGCGCACGCGTGTATGTCGACAAATCCGCCGACCTCAAGATGGCCGAAAAGATCCTCGTGAACTCGAAGATCACGAAGCCCGCAGCGTGCAATTCGCTCGATACCATACTCGTGCATCAGGCGATCGCGCGGACCTTCATTCCGAAGATCAAGAAGGCGATGGAGAAGCACGGCGTCAAGGTACTGACGGATACCGACTGGAGCAAAGAAACGCTGTCGCTTGAGGTCGGTGTGAAAACGGTGGCCGATGTCGACGAAGCGCTCGAGCACATCAGGACATACACGAAACACCACACGGAAGGCGTTATCGCGAAGGATACGAAAGTCATCGGCAAATTTACGCGCGGTGTGGATGCAGCAGCGATCTTCGTGAATGCCGCGACCCGCATCCACGACGGCTATCAGTTCGATCTCGGATCCGAGATGGGCATCTCGACCTCGCGCCTCCACGCACGCGGTCCGGTGGGGCTTCGCGAATTAACAACCTATACATGGCATGTCTATGGCAAAGGGCACCTCAGGAAGTAACAAGGGAGTAGCGGTCATAGGCGCGGGCCATATGGGTTCCGCTCTGATCGCAGGGCTGCTGAAGAACGGAGCGCGGAAGGAAGACATCCTCATCGGCACCCGTTCTTCTTCGAACAAGAAAGCTGTCCGCGGGGCGGGGATCGTGTTCCTTGCGGTAAAACCGGGCATTGTGGGGGAAGTCCTCCGCGATATCCGCGCGGAACTTCAGGGCAAGGTGGTGGTATCGGTCGCCGCAGGCGTCACGCTCTCGTATCTGAAACGGCACGCCGGTACCGGCGTATCCGTCGCCCGCATCATGCCGAATCTTCCGTCTGCGCTTGGCGAAGGCGTCGTCGGCTTCATGCGCGGTAATCTGAACGCGAAGGAAGCACGGGCGGTTTCTAAACTCCTGTCGCGGCTGGGGACGCTTGTTTCAGTGAAAACGGACCGTGAGATCGATTCATTGACGCTGATTGCCGGATGCGGACCGGGCGTGGTCGCGTCCCTCGTCGAAGCGCTTGGCAGGGAAGCGAAGCGGTACGGATTGAAAGGATCTCGTGCGGATGCGGTCGCATTCCAGACGTTCAAAGGGACGCTTTCGTACATGCAGGCGAATCGCATCTCGGCGGCGAACCTCAAAGCCGCGGTCGCAACGAAAGGGGGTGTCACGGAAGCGATTCTCATGGATCTTGAGAAGCGATTCAAAAGGGACCTTGCGCATGCGCTTACGGTCGGAGCGAAGCGGATCAGGAAAATACGCAGATAACACTATGGATAAAAGGATAGTCGTAAAGATCGGGAGCAATGTCATTTCGCGCAACGGGCGTCTGGATGAATCCGTGCTCGCGCATCTGGTGGATCAGGTCGTCGCGCTTCGAACCGCAGGGGTCAACGTGGTTGTCGTGACCTCCGGTGCGGTCGCGGTGGGACGCGAGATCCTCGGAAAGGACCATCCTTCGCGTACAACCGAAGAGCGGCAGGTCTTATCCGCTGTCGGTCAAGCGGGGCTCATGGCTCGGTATCGGGATCTGTTTAGCGCGAGGGGATTGCATTGCGCGCAGGTGCTCGTGACCAAAAGCGATTTCCGGGACCGCGACCATTATGCGAACATGAAAACGTGCTTTGAAAACCTGTTCTCGGAAGGCATCGTCCCGATCGCGAATGAGAACGACACGGTCGCGATCAAGGAGCTTGGTTTCAGCGACAACGACGAGCTTGCCGCGCTTATCGGCGCGCAGCTTAATGCGGAAATGGTCGTGTTCCTCTCGACGGTTGACGGCGTCCTCAGCAAGAACGGAGGAGAGGAGCGCGTCCTCCGAAAAGTCGATGCGGAATCACTCAAGGACGCGATGCGTCATGTCACGAAGGAGCGATCCGTTTCAGGCACAGGCGGGATGGAAAATAAGTTCAAGCTTGCAAAAAAACTGATGGAGCAAGGTATTGTCGCAATCATCGCGAACGGCGCCCGCACGAACGTGCTCACCGATATCCTCGACGGCAAGGACGTCGGGACCCGATTCGTCGCAGAGAAGAAGCTTTCGGCGGTGAAGCGGCGCCTTGCATATGCCGAAGGGTTGGCAAAAGGCGCGGTCTATGTGGATCGCGGCGCCGAAGAGATGCTTTTGTCGAAGTCTTTCAAGAGCTTGCTTCCGGTCGGCGTTACGAAAGTGGAAGGAATGTTCGAGAAGGGCGACACGATAGAAATAAGGAACGCTGCCGGAAAGCGCATCGGCTCGGGAGTGGCGCAGTACGATTCAAGGAAGGCGTCCGAGGAGGCAGGGAAGAAAGGGGGCAAGGCATTGGTCCATTACGATTACCTGTTTATCGAATAACGAAGCGAAGGTATACTGTCTCCTGACTTTCTATGCGCCAATCCAAGCTTTTTACGAAGACCCGCAAGGAAGCCCCCAAAGACGAGGTCTCGCAGAACGCCCAGCTTTTGATCCGCGGCGGCTATATCAGTAAGGAAATGGCGGGGGTCTACGATCTTCTCCCCTTGGGCCTTCGCGTCCAGGAGAAGATAAAACAGATCATCCGCGAAGAGATGAACGCGCTCGGCGGTCAGGAAGTGCTGTTCTCCGTGATGCAGGATCCTGAAATATGGAAAGCGACGTCCCGTTGGGACGCGGACGGAGTCAAAGACGTGTGGTTCAAGACTGAATTGAACGGCGGCGGCACGCTGGGGCTTTCGTTCACAAACGAAGAACCGATTGTGCGCGCTTTAAAGACGCACGTATCCTCCTACCGGGATCTTCCGAAATATATCTATCATTTCCAGCTAAAGTTCAGGAACGAGCTTCGTGCCAAGTCCGGCATCATGCGCGGGCGCGAATTTCTGATGAAGGATTTCTATTCCTTCAACCGCACGGAAGATGAGCTGCAGCAGTTTTACGAAGAAGCTGGCGTCGCGTACGAAAACATTTTCCGTCGCGCGGGCATCGGCGAATGGACATACCTCACCTTCGCCTCAGGCGGCGTTTTTGCCAAATTCAGTCACGAATTCCAGTGCGTATCGACAGCCGGCGAAGATACGATCTACATCGATGCGGACAAGCGCATCGCGATCAATGACGAGGTAATGAGCCAGGACGTTCTCGATGAACTTAATCTCGACCGGAACAACCTGGTCGAGGCGAAAGCGATCGAAGTGGGAAATATTTTCAAACTGGGTACGAAATACGCAGAAGCGCTCGGTCTCTTCTACAAAGACGAGAACGGACATGAGAAGCCGGTCGTCATGGGTTCCTATGGCATCGGCGTGGGGCGCTTGATGGGTACCATCGTCGAAGTGCTGTGCGATGACAAGGGCATCGTGTGGCCGGAATCGGTCGCGCCCTTCCGCGTGCATCTCGTTGACCTCTCATCCGGCGACGCGAAGATCCGCGAGTACGCGGATGTGCTCTATGCTGATCTGAATGAGGCGGGCGTCGAGGTCTTATATGACGATAGAGACGCACGGGCAGGCGAAAAATTCGCTGACTCGGATCTCCTTGGCATCCCGTATCGGGTTGTCGTCGGCAAACAGACGACGGATTCAGGTATCGAGATAGTGCGAAGGAAGGACGGCAAGAAAGGCATGCTGTCGCGGCAGAACATACTTTCGGGGGTATATGAAATTTAAACTCCCGAAGAACATCACCGAACGCTTTTCGCGTGATATCGGCATCGACCTTGGGACTGCAAACACCCTCGTCTACGTGAAAGGGAAGGGAATCGTCATCACCGAGCCGTCGGTCGTCGCGGTCAATCAGAAGACGGGACAGGTGGTCGCGGTCGGAACGCAGGCGAAGGACATGCTAGGTCGCACGCCGGCGCACATATCCGCAGTGCGGCCATTGGTGGAAGGCGTCATATCGGACTTCGAAGTGACGGAGGAGATGCTGAAGTACCTCATCGATAAAGCGCAGACCGAGAAGGCGCCACTCGGTCCCCGCGTCGTCATCGGCGTGCCCTCCGGCATCACGAACGTGGAGATACGCGCTGTGCGCGATGCCGCGAAAAACGCGGGAGCGCGTGAAGTATTGATCATCGAGGAACCGATGGCCGCGGCCTTAGGCGCGCGTCTGCCGGTGGAGGATCCTATCGGCACGATGCTGATCGACATCGGCGGCGGCACGACCGACATCGCGCTCATATCATTGGGCGGCATCGTGCGCGCCAAGAACATCCGTATCGCAGGCGACACTCTGAATCAGGACATCTCAAGCTACATCAGGAGCGAGTTCAAGATACTGATCGGTGATCGGACGGCAGAGGATGTAAAGCTTTCGGTCGGTTCCGTCATCAAACTCCCGGCACCATTGCAGACCACGATACGTGGCCGCGACCTGGTCACCGGACTTCCGCGCGAAATCGTGATAACGGACGCGGACATCAGGGAAGCGATCGGGGCATCCGTCGCCTCGATCGTCGAGGCGGCAAAAGAAGTGATAGAAACCGCGCCTCCTGAAGTCGTATCTGACGTTATGCGCCAGGGCGTGTACCTCACGGGCGGTGGCGCGCTTCTACGGGGACTCCCGGAGTTGCTGGCGCTTGAACTCAAAGTGCCGATTCATGTGGTGCCGGATCCGCTGACGACGGTCGTCCGCGGGACGGGCCTTGTTCTTGAGGACCCGGAGAAATATCGCGCTATCCTTGTAGATGATGATGACGGTTCGTTCGCAGCGCTCTGATCGAGGGTATTTCAAGGCACTTTTTTCAGTAGCGGTTCTCGCCGCGGTTTTGTTTTTCGGGAGCAGCGCCGCGGGGTATCTGCAAAGCGCGTTTACATCATTATTTGCGAAGAAGATCACATCGCTCTACGACGGGATGTCGCGTGATGCCCTGATCGAAAACCTGCTTGCGGCCGAGGCGGAATTGTCGCGCACCCGCTATCAAGCATACCTCTACGGGCTCGTCGTTAAGGAAAACGAGGAGTTACGGAATGCCGCAACGGTCGAAAGCTTTTCCCGCGCGATTCCCGCGCGCGTCGTCGCGCGTCCTCCGCGGACTCACTATGACAATCTGCTTCTTGATGTCGGCGCGGCCGCGGGTGTCAGAGAGAACGACCTCGTGGTCAAAGACCGCGTCGCGCTCGGCGTCATCGTGTCAGTAGGCCAGTCCTCATCCCAAGCTCGTCTTTTCTCAACGCCAGGCGCGCTTCAGGACGCAGTGGTCGGCGAGCCGCAAGCGATCGCGGTTGCAGCTGGCATGGGAGGGGGAGCCTTTGAGCTCGCGATCCCGCAGGGAGTCGTTGTCGTGCCGGGAGAGCCGGTGCGCATACCGCACTCGGATACCCTCATCCTGGGGATCGTGGTCGCGTTTTCAGGCAAACCGACCGATGCGACTCAGACGGTGTATGTGAAAAGCCCTGCGGCACTTTCAGATCTCGATTACGTGAGCGTGATTCCGTCCGGCTTATGACGCACCTCATAGGCAAAGTGTCGTTAAGCGCAGCGTTCCTGGTAAGCGCGCTTCTTTTGCCGTGGTGGTCAACGGTCATCTTAGGGATACTGCTTCTCGGATTCTATCGCTCCTATGCCGTTGTCGTTACGGGCGGCGTCCTCATGGATCTCATCTTCGGGGTAGCGCAACCGGCGCTGTTCGGCTTCGCGTACATCTATACGGCGATGTTCCTCGTGCTTGTCCTCTTGTCAATGTATCTGAATACGCGGATACTTGAGTGATGCAGGGCTTTTTCGGGAGGAGGAAGAAATACCAGGCGATCGAGCCGGACGAGATCCTAATCGATGCCGCAAACCTCCCTGCGTTCGACCGTACTCGTCTTGAAGGGAAGATCGAACGGCCCATCGGCGCATTCACGTTCCGCGGCGTACTCTTTCTCGCCGGGGCGGTTTTCGTAGTCTTTCTCGGGCAGCTGGTACTTCTCCAGATATTCGGCTACGAAGAATTCTCGGCGCGTGCGGAGGCCAACCGTCTTTCGCATACGACGATCGTCGCAGAACGCGGACTCATCCTCGACCGGAGGGGAGAGGAATTAGCCGCGAACATGTTCGGGGAGAAGTTTCCGCTTCGTGACTATCCGTTGGGCGAAGCTGCGGCCGCGGTGATCGGATATGTGTCGTACCCGAAAGAAGACGATCAGGGAAATTTATATCAGGAAGAAACGATCGGCGTCTCGGGAATCGAATCGCTCTATGAGGAGCGGTTGAGAGGGGAGAACGGACTTGAGATCGCGGAAACGACCGCGACCGGCGACGTGGTGTCCGGCGCCGTCGTGCGCACCGCACGCGCCGGCGAGGATGTAACGCTGTCCTTGGATGCGGGACTGCAGAAAGCCATGTACGACGCCGTCAAGCATCGAGCGCAGGAATCCGGATGGCTTGGCGGGACGGGCGCTGTCATGGATATCGAGACGGGGGAACTCCTATCCCTCGTCAGCTATCCGTCCTTCGATCCCTCGATCATGTCGAGCGGGAAGCCGGAGGAGGAAGTGTCACGCCTGCTCTCGGATTCGCGGTCGCCCTTTCTCGATCGCGCGGTCGCGGGCGTATATACGCCGGGCTCGGTGGTAAAACCTTTTGTCGCACTCGCGGCTCTTGAAGAGAAAGTGATATCGCCCTCAAAAAGCATCCTCTCAACCGGTTCGATCTCGGTCCCGAATCCGTATGATCCGAAGAACCCGACGGTATTTCGCGACTGGAAAGCGCACGGGTGGGTTGATATGCGGGAAGCGATCGCGGTTTCTTCTGACGTGTATTTCTACGAAGTAGGCGGGGGATTTGAGGATCAGCCGGGCTTAGGCATCGCGCGTATCGAGAAATACCTGCGGATGTTCGGCTTCGGAAAAACTTCGGGTATCGCAGTGCCCGGGGAAAAGGAGGGAGTCATCCCGAACCCCGAGTGGAAAGCAAAGACCTTCGATAACGAGCCGTGGTACTTGGGGAATACCTACCACACGGCGATCGGTCAGTATGGTTTCCAAGCGACCCTGATGCAGCTTTTGCGTGCGGTTGCAGCGATCGGCAACGGAGGGACGCTGGTGACGCCCGTCATCGAACACGGAGCCGCGGGAGAGCGGGAGAAGCTGCCGATACAGGATGCGAATCTTGCCGTCGTACGTGAAGGCATGCGTAAAGCAGCGCTTCCCGGCGGCACCGCGCAGGCATTGGCGGGTCTCGGCATTGCGGTTGCAGGGAAGACCGGAACGTCGGAAGTCGGCGCGCGCAAAGAATTCATCAACTCGCTCGTCATCGGATTCTTCCCGTACGAAAACCCACGGTACGCGTTTGCGGTCGCGATGGAGCGGGCGAAAGCGGGAACGGGACAGGGAGCCCCCGCGGTCATGAGTGAGGTACTGCGCTGGATCAAGGAAAACAGGCCCGAGTTGGCTGAGTAAGTTTGTACACTTGCCACAATGAGGACTACCCGCTACACTATCCCGACAATGACCCCCAAAAAAGCACGTCCCGACGCGCGAGAGGAGGAAAATCTTTTAACACAGGAAAAATTCGACGAGCTTACGGCGGAGCTTGAAAAGCTCACGACGACGACAAGGAAAGAAATAGCGGAATCTTTGGAATACGCACGCTCTCTGGGCGATCTTTCCGAGAATGCTGAGTATCAGGCTGCCCGCGAACTGCAGGCCGCGACCGAAGAGCGCATCCGCCGGCTGGAGCACATCATAAAATCGGCAGTCATCATCTCCGAGAAGAAAAAGGGCGTCGTTTCTTTCGGTTCGACCGTCACGATCAAGAAGAAAGGCGACAAGACCGAACACACGTACACCATCGTCGGTTCGGAGGAAGCGAACATGCGCGAGCACAAGATCTCGCACATCTCGCCGATGGGCCAGGCGCTTATGGGAAAGAAGACAGCGGAAACATTCGTATTCAAGATGCCCTCGACCGGCGAGCGGCAGGAGTACACCGTCGTCGAGATCTCATAAGAAGGAACGCCGCAGAAGTGCGGCGTTTTTGATACTATACGGTCTATGTTCTGGCTTGACCGCATCTTTGAAGAGATACAGAAGGAGATTCCCGATAAGCTTGCATCAGGCGAGACCCTCCTGGTTCGGGACGAAAAAACCCCCTCCGGGCGGGTTCATATCGGCAACATGCGCTCCTTGGCGCTTCACGCCGCAATGCACGAGCGCCTGAAGGAAGCGGGAATCCCGACGGTCTTCAAATTCGAAATCAACGATTTTGATCCGATGGACGGGCTTCCGGTCTATCTCGATGCGGTCGAATACCAGAAGCACATGGGCAAACAGCTGTACAAAGTGCCGTCCCCGGACCCGTCGGTCGCGCCGAACTTCGCTGAATATTATGCGAAGGAATACATCGAAGCGATTTTAGAAGCCGGTTTTAAACCAGAGTTCTATCGCGCATCGGAGCTTTACCTTTCGGGCAAGATGAACGAAGCGATCCGTCTTGCCTTGGAGAAGGGTGATGTGGTGCGCAAGATCTACAAGGAAGTATCGGGTGCGGATCGTCCGAGCGATTGGTACGCGCTTTCGGTCGTCTGCGAGAACTGCGATCGCATCTCGATGACGAAAGTCTCGGCATTCGACGGAGAGAAAGTCAGTTACACCTGTTATCCGACAGCGGTGAAGTGGGCAGAGGGATGCGGGCACTCGGGACAGATATCGCCGTATGACGGGAATGCGAAGTTGTTGTGGAAGGTCGAGTGGGCGGCGAAGTGGTTCGTGAATGGCGTCGACCTTGAAGGTGGTGGTAAGGACCATTACTCGAAAGGCGGCGCGCGCGATGTGGCGCGGCATATATCGGAAGCAGTGTTTAACTACAAAGAACCGTTCGGAAGGCAGAACGAATATTTCCTGTTCGAAGGCGAGAAGATGTCTTCTTCCAAAGGGAAGGGTTCATCTTCGAAAGACGTGGTCGAACTGGTGCCGCAGCACATCTTCCGTCTCGCATTATTCGGCAAGGACATCAATCAGCAGATCAACTTCGATCCGACAGGGGACATGATCCCGGTCTTGTTCGATCAGTACGACAAAATCGCGCAGAAATATTTCGACGGCGTGGAGGATGATGATACACGTCTCTTTCTTTATACGCACACACCGGAGAAGCGAGCGCATATCGAGAAACGGTTTTTACCGCGCTTCTCCGAAATCGCGTTCATCGTGCAGATGCCGCATCTCGATCTGATGGGTGAAGTCGAGAAGATGAAAGGGGAGCCGCTTACGGAAGCAGATCGGGCGGAAGCCGAAGAGCGCGGAAAGTTCGCATTGCACTGGCTTAAGACGTATGCATCTCCCGACTATCGTTTCGAACTCCAAACTGCTGCTGTACCGGAGGCCGCGAAGAATCTGTCTCCCGAACAAAAAACCGCTCTGAATGAATTGCTATCATATATGATAGCAACGGATCAACTGGACGGACAACAATTGCATGCCGAACTGCATGAGATCCGGAAACGCTCGGGGCTTCAGGCAAAGGAATTCTTTGGCGCACTGTACCTTGCGTTCTTAGGCAAAGATCACGGTCCAAAGGCCGGGTGGTTTCTTTCCGTTCTGGACAGGAATTTTCTCCTTACCCGTCTTAGGGAGGTGACCGCATAAACATGGGTAAACACGAACGAAGAGGATCCAAGCCCTTACTTGCTCCGCGCATCAGCGCCTTTAGTGAAGAGATGAAGAGGCGAGGGCATCCTGCGACTGCAGGATTCATCTATATCGGCGCTCTGCTCTCGATACCCGTGCAGGTGTCATGGTGAGGGTTCAAAGGCCTCCTACGGATGGCATTTGCGGGTAAACGGTCAAGGCGTTAAGCGCTTAATTGAGTCGAATGTTCAAAGGCCCCTCAGCGGGTCTTTTTCATATTCCCTTAATGCGTTGTGTGGATAAATGCCACCGAGTGGGAGGAAGTGGCATACAATATCCCTTATGTGGGATAGAGTGGGAAATCCGATTTCTAGCCTCATTTCTCCTCACTTTTCGGCATGTTAATTGGCGAATATCACCACACGCTTGATCCGAAAAAGCGCTTGTCGCTTCCTTCAAAATTCCGCAAAGAACTTGGGAAGACGGTCATTGTCACGCGCGGCTTGGATCACTGTTTGTTCGTCTTTTCAGCAGGCGCATGGAAGAAGCTCGCGGAGAAGTTCGCCGAGCTTTCGATAGGTTCCGCCGATACACGCGGTTTCAACCGATTCATGCTCTCCGGTGCGACGGAGGCGGATGTCGATTCGGCTGGTCGCATACTCATCCCGGATTACCTCAAGGATTTTGCCGGGTTAAAGACCGATGTCGTGGTCGCCGGAGTGAACGATCGATTGGAAGTTTGGGATAAGAAACGGTGGGGTTCGTACAAAGAGCAGATCGAATCTCAGGGCGATGCGATGGCAGCGAAATTGGGCGAGATAGGCGTCATATGAGTATGAACGACAAGAAAAAAGATGAAAAACATACGACGGTTCTCCTCACCGAGACCGTCGGCGGATTGGAATTGTCAAAAGGCGATACGGCGATAGATGCAACCGTCGGCGCCGGTGGGCATGCGGAGCAGATCGCTCATGCAATCGGACGCGGAACGCTTGTCGTCGTCGATGCTGATGAAGCATCGCTCGCGCTTTCGCAAGAACGTCTGAAAGACGCTGAAGCGAAGATCGTATACCTTCACGGCAATTTTCGGAATCTGAAGTCGCTTGCGGAAAGCGTGGGCATTAAGATAGTCGAAGGCATCGTGTTTGATCTGGGATGGCGTGCAGAGCAGCTCCAAAGCGGACGCGGTCTTTCTTTCAAGGCGGACGAACCGCTTCTGATGACGCTCTCCTCGCGGCATGAGGGGTGGACGGCGAAAGATATCATCGCCGACTGGGATGAGCAGGAAATCGCAGACATGATCCGCAAATACGGCGAAGAGCGGTTCGCAGGACGTATCGCGCGGGCCATCGTCGAAGCACGGGAGAAGAACCCGATCGAAACGGCAAAACAGCTTGCAGAAGTGATATCGGCTGCTGTGCCTGCGTTTTATCGGAGAGGGAAGCTGCATCCCGCGACGCGAACGTTCCAAGCGCTTCGGATCGCGGTCAATGACGAATTGTCGGCGCTCGAAGAAGGGATACGCGATGCGCTCGAGCTTTTATCTCCTGAGGGACGCGTTGCCGTGATCTCGTTCCATTCGCTGGAGGACCGCATCGTGAAGCAAGCGTTCCGCAAGGCGGAAGATGAAGGGAAGGGAATCCGCATCACCAAAAAGCCGATAGTGCCGAGCGCTGCGGAAAAAGCGAAAAACTTCCGCGCACGGAGCGCCAAGTTACGCATATTCGAAAAACATGGGAAAAAAGATTAAACAATTCTTCGAGGGACAGGAGCAGCTTCCGTTCAGGGGCCGGCCATCCGGAATGTGGTCCTTTGCGCATCCGTGGGAGCGCCGCAGCATCGCTGTTTTAAGCGGGCTGTTGCTGCTATTATCCCTTGTCTACGTGTACTCCGTGATGACGTCGGTCATGCATGTAGCTGCCCGCGAAGAATTTTCCATTGAAGCCACACGTCTCTCTGCCGAGGTCGCCCGACTCGAAGCCGAATACCTGTCGCGCACGCAATTTATCACTGAATCCTATGCGAAAGATCACGGATTCGTCGCGCTTTCGGGACGGACGTTCGTAGAAAAAGTCGAATCACTGTCTGTAAACTCCCGTTAACCACTACGGTATGATTAGACCCATCCTATGAGGTCTAAATTTGCGTGGAGGATACGATTGATGGCCATAGGGATGGTCCTTGTCGCGATCGTGCTTTTAGTTCGGCTCTATGACCTGCAGGTTGTCCATGGGAAGGAATACCGGGCGAAGGCGGAAGCACAGTATGTGAAGCAAAGCCCCAATCAGCTGGATAGGGGAAGCATCCTGTTTACGGCAAAAGACGGTTCGCTCATATCTGCGGCTACCCAAGCGACGGGCTACACCATCGCAATAAACCCTGCTGTCATGACCGATCCTGCCGCAGCATACGCGAAGCTCAAAGAGGTCCTACCCGATCTCTCACAGAGCGAGTTTTTAGAGAAAGCATCTGATACCGAAGATACGTATGCGGAAGTCGCTCGCAGGGTTCGGAATGAAGACGGGAAAGCGATAGCAGCACTCAAGCTGAAAGGCGTGCAGGCTCTTCGCGAGACCTGGCGCTACTATCCTGGGCGCGACCTTGCGGCACACACGGTCGGGTTCCTCGGATACGGAGAAGGAGGCACGATGCTCTCGGGGCAGTACGGGTTGGAGCGTTTCTACGACGAGACGCTTACCCGCTCAGCAGGAGGATTGTATGTGAATTTCTTTGCCGATCTGTTCACCAACATCAGATCGGAACTTGCGGGGGAGACGCGGGGCGGGGCGGACTTGATCACATCAATCGAGCCGTCCGCTCAGCAGTACCTTGAAAGTGTGTTGAAAAAATACGGAGAGGAGTGGAATCCGGCGATATCAGGCGGCATCATCATGGATCCGAAAACAGGCGCCATCCTTGCGCTCGCCGCGTGGCCTACCTTCGACGCGAACGCACCCGGCGAAACGGAAATCGAATATTTGGGTAATCCTATGGTCGAGCGGGTATACGAGTTCGGCTCGACCATGAAACCCCTCACCATCGCTGCGGGTATCGACGCTGGGGTGATAACACCCACTACCACCTATGATGACAAAGGATCCGCCGTCTTTGATGGTGCACGCATCAATAACTACGACCTCAAAGCACGCGGCGTCGTTTCTATGCAGGAAGTGTTGAATCAGTCACTTAATACCGGTGTCGCGTACGTGGTTTCGCGCATGGGGACCGGGACCTTTCGCGACTATTTCAAGAAATTCGGTCTGACGGAAGAGACGGGCATCGATCTGCCGAACGAACAATCTCCGATAGCAGGAAACCTGGAAAGCCCGAGGACGATCGAGTATGTGACCGCATCGTTCGGACAGGGTGTTGCGGTGACGCCGGTCGCCATGGCGCGGGCTTTGGCGACGTTAGCGAATCACGGCAAAGTCCCATCGCCGCATGTCGGCGTCGAGCTGCGTTATGGCGGGGGACTGAATAAGGAGATCGGGTGGGCGCCAGAGCGGGTTGCTATTTCTCCTGAATCCGCAGAGGCGGTGACGCGGATGCTGGTCACGGTTGTCGATACATCGCTCTTGGGCGGCACGGTGAAGATCCCGGAATATTCCGTCGCCGCAAAAACCGGCACCGCGCAGATCGCGCGAACCGGAGAGCGCGGATACTATGACGACAGGTACCTGCACTCCTTCTTCGGGTACTTTCCGGCTTACGAGCCGCGGTTCCTTATATTCCTCTTTGCCGCAGAGCCGAAGGGAGCGCGGTACGCATCAGAGACCTGGACCAAACCTTTTGCAGATACGGTAAAATTCCTCATTAACTACTACGACATCCCGCCGGACAGGGCTGAACAGGCATCGCTCTAGATTCACATCATGATAGACAGTCACGACATAAAGGAATACATACGAAACGTTATCGTCTATCTCGTTACACTCGAGGCGAAAGCGGTCATCCGGAAATACAAACCGAAGATCGTGATGATCACGGGGTCGGTGGGGAAAACGTCGGCGAAAGATGCTATCTATACGGCGTTTTCGGGGACGCATCCGGTACGGAGGAGCGAGAAAAGCTTCAATAGCGATATCGGCGTACCTTTGACCATCCTCGGGGTTCCAAATGGTTGGGGGAACCCGGTGCGCTGGGTCCGCAATCTGATCGAAGGGCTGTTTCTTATATTTCTTAACGCACCGTATCCGGCGTGGCTCGTGGTCGAAATCGGCGCCGATCGGCCAGGCGATATCACCCGCTCACTAAGTTGGCTTAAGCCCGATGTCGTCGTTGCCACGCGCTTTCCGGATGTCCCGGTACATGTGGAGTTTTATGCGTCCCCTGAAGAGGTCGTGGCGGAAGAGCTAGCCCCGATCGCATGGCTCAAAGAAGGGGGTATCGCTGTTTTGAATGCGGATGATCCTAGGGCATCTGGCGCATCGATTCCCGCCGGCGCGTCGCGGCTTCTCTATGGATCCGGTGCCGGGGCTGACATCCGGACGATGCGATACATGGTGACAAGCCGGAACAGGATGCCGACCGGCATTGCGTTTGACGTGTACCTCAAGGACGAGAAAGCACGTGTCACGCTTCCGGGTGTTGTAGGAAAGACGCATATGCAGGCGGTTGTTGCCGGTATCGCGTCCGCGGTCGCAGTCGGCATCCCGCTTGATGTCGCAGCCGCGCGCTTTACCGCGCACGTGCCCCCGCCTGGCCGTACTCGCTTGATTGGGGGCCGCGCCGGGTCGGTTATTATCGACGACACATACAATTCATCTCCCGTCGCGTGCGAAGAGGCACTGCGCATACTCGCGGGTATCCCGCGCACCGGACGCCGTATCGCGGTCCTCGCGGACATGCTTGAACTCGGACCGTATTCGGTATCGGAGCATCAGAAAATGGGTGCGATCGCCGCGGTTTCATCAGACCTTCTATTCACTGCAGGGGTGCGCGCACGCGGCATCGCAGAAGGCGCAAGACTAGCTGGCATGAGCCCGGATATGGTTATCGAGTGCGAGAGGGGAGAGGACGTCATCCCGAAACTGTTGCCGCTTGTCGAGAAAAGCGATGTCATATTGATCAAGGGATCGCAGTCGACCCGCATGGAGCGCGTCGTAAAGGCGCTCATGCATGAGCCCCTGAAGGCTGGACTGTTTCTCGTGAGGCAGGACGCGGAGTGGCTTACCCGGGCGTAGCTTTCATGAGCCATTCAGATTGGATGACATAATCTATACCGATGCTCCGCAATCTAGTATTGACCGTACTTGTCGTGCTTCTCGTGGTCGGCGGGGCATATGCCGCATATCAATACGTAAAAGAAACGCCACCGAATTGGCTCATCAAGCTGGTGACCAAAAGTGAACCGCCGCCCCCGCTTCCGACCGGA
>Ga0073934_10007615_pt1 | contig 14910 bp, 13 predicted proteins | sample LarsenN4metaG_FD_76834 | JGI IMG/M metagenome (GOLD analysis project Ga0073934, IMG submission 76834) | Hot spring sediment bacterial and archeal communities from British Columbia, Canada, to study Microbial Dark Matter (Phase II) - Larsen... ...
CCGTCTGGCGGCCGGGGGTGAGGGGCGTTCAGAACTCAGTGCTCTGAGCGGTGGACTCTGCGGGGTTAGTGGTGGATCAGTTCCAGTTCCGCGTCGGCCGGGTGTGCGGCGTCAGCGACGTCGCTGGTGTGCACCAGCAGCGGCGACAGTTCGCCCCGCACGACGCGGACATTGGCGGGGGCTTCCACGCCAATCTTAACACTGGATTTGCCAGTCCGAATCACACGGATGACAATATTCTCGCCGATCCGAATCACTCCGTCGCGCTTGCGTGTCAAAACCAGCATGATCGTGCTCCCTTATCTGGTGGCCTCGGGCCGTTCCTGTGAGCTTCGGTCTTTTCGCGGCATCGGCTCGCGAACGTGTCAAGTGCAATGCAGAGGGCGTGCCAAGACCCGAAGCCGCCCGTTCGATTTCACTCAACACAATACAATATATATGTTTGCGGAAATTGCAGAATTGCCCTTGACGTGAAACGGGGGATTTCACGAGGTCCGGTTGTAACTCCTGCTCCGGCCGCGCCCGGGCGATTGCAAAAACTGCGACACTCGGCCTCGCGGCTGTCGTCGTTCAGCACGGTTCAGAGGCGATCAGCGCCGGACTGCCACTTGACTATACGGTTAAATGGCCGACATCCTGGCGATTGCCGAGGGATTTACGTCTCATTTATGCGGCGCATTGGCACGGCGAATGCAATCACTCCGATTCGGCTGCCGCGATGTCCGCGACGCCAATTCCCAGGAAGGCTGGCTCACTCGTCCAGCGGAAGGAGACTCGATCATGTACCGTTCAACCCTGATCCCCCTCTTCGCCCTCACCGCCTTGGCTGGCTCGGCCGGCACCGCGTCGGCCCAGTCGATGCTCAATCCGTTCTCGTGGTTCGCTCCGCAGCCGGTCTATGGGGTCCCCGCCTGTCCGAACGGGCAGTGCGGCCCCGCCTATGGCGCGAACTGCGTGGGGGGCAACTGCCTCCTGCCCGGGGGCTGTGTCAATGGGCAGTGCGGCCTGCCGAACAACTGCCCCAACGGCTACTGCCCGCCGACGATGGGGCGCTACGGGACCAACCCCAGCTACGCCCCGTACTACGGCAACGCGCCGTATGCGGTTCCGCGGCAGACCGTGCCGCAGTATCAACCGTATCAGCCGTACTCCGCGCAGCGGCCGATGACGCCCACGTCCGTGTACCGCAGCAGCTATGACCGGCCCGCGCCGGCGACGTCCAATCCGTCGCGGAGCTTCAGCCCCAGCAACAGCCCGTTCTATCCGTAAGACGAACCGCGGGCGCTGCGCCCGATCACCGCCTCCATCAACAACAAGAGCCGAGGGTTCGTTCCCTCGGCTTCTTGCGTTCAACCACCACACCAGCCCGCAGCGTCAGCGCGGGCGGTTGGTGGACGACTTGAGCGCCGCATCCGGATCGGCCCCGAACAGGTCGTCCTGGCCCGCCGGAGGCAGCGGCACCAAGGGCTCGCGGCTCGATGAGGACGGCTTGGGACTCGTCCCCGGCGGCGGGCCAAAGGCGTCGAACTCGTCGTCCGGCTGCGGCGTCGAACGCAGCACGCGCGACGAGGGAAACTCCGGAGCGAAGTCGTCGCGGAGCGGCTGATCGTCGGCCTCATCAAACCGCTTCGGCTTCGCCAGACGATCGTTCGTCGCCGTGCGCGGAGGCGTCAGGACCGACGGCATCGACGGGAGCGGAATGTCGAAGGTCGGGTTGTCGGCGATCTCCGGCAACTGCTCGTTCAGGTTCTGCACGTACGGTTTGACCAGGGTGTTAAGTTGTTCGGGCAGGATTGGCGAGATGGTGTTCATCAAACGCGCCGCGATGGTGACGCTTTCTGACTTCAGAATGATGTCACGCGCATCGTCCGAGACGGTGATCAATCCCACCGTCAAGGCCACCGTAAACAGCACGCCTTTCACCGCCCCCAGGAGCGCCCCCAGATGGCGGTCAAACTCGACGAGTTTCAAGCGCTCCAGCGATTCGCGAATCGAGCGCACCATCAGATAGACGACCAACGACACCACGGCGTAGATGGCGATCATCGCCCACAGCCGGTTCAGCGGCGGCTTGCCGAAGTACTGCGCGGCCGTGATCGACATCGGATAGGCGACGATGTAGCCCAGCACCAGCGAGGCAATCGGCGCCACCTGCCAGGACATGCCGCGCCAGGCCCCTTGCACCACTCCCACGATCACGATCAGCAGCATCAGGGCGTCATACAGCGTCATCGTCGCATCCTTCTGCAGCGTCGGCTTTCCCGGAGCGAAAGGCGACTCCTGGTTCTTCGTCGGTGCTTAGTAACGGTGGTCGTCAGTCATCGGCCGCGCCTGGTAGCGCGGCGGAGTGGGCGGCACGGCCCGGAAGTCGTCGGGCGGAGGGACAAACCAATCCGGCTCCGGCTCGGGCTGCGGCAAGTGGGGCGCAGCCACCTGAGCCCTGTGGATCAACTGTTCGGCGGCCTGGGGGTTGTCCTGCAGGATCCCGAACGCCAGCAGCAGGAGCAGGCCGTAACACATGACATTTGCGGACGGCTTGCTGCCGAAGAATTTGACCGCCGTCCCGGAGGAGGATTTCAGCCGGGATCCGGTCAGGGTGACTTCGACGCTCCAGATTTCATCGAGGATCAGGTGCGACAGGTATCCCAGCGACACCGCCGCCGCTTTCAGCACGCGCAGCGTGGTCGGGGACGAATCGCTGAGGAGATAGGTGATCATCCCGGCGATGAACATCGCGGGGACGCTGTGGAACATCCCCCGGTGGACGGTGAATTCCTTCAGCAATGGCCCCAGGACAAAGCGGATGAACAGATAGATGGGCGCGCCGACGAGGATCATCCGTTCCACCGACATCCCATACTGCTGCAGTCGGTTGAAGAGCAGCATGGGGACGATGGCGGCGGCGAAGCTGATCGTCTCGCGGGCGGGGATGCCGGAGTCGCTGTCCAGGTCGGGCATCATCCCGGCGATGCCGCACAGCCCCCCGGCGACGGCGGCGGTGGGCCAGGGGATGTCGTACTGGCCGTGAATCCACCAGGCGTAGCCCGCCCCCAGCGCGCTGCTGACGGCGATATGCGTCTGGAAGTTGGCCATGACCAAACCGATCGGCGCACGGGAAGCGGTCCGGAGCCCCCGGACGCGCAAACGGGCCGGGAACCGTAGTTCAGCGGGGAAGATCGGTCAAGAGCGGGTTGGGGACAGGCAACGGGGGAAACATCCCATTTGACAGCCCCGACCAATGCGGTCAAGCTTTGAAGAGATGCCAGCAACGGGCTTTCAAGGAGAACTATGTCGATGCCGACCTACGAGAGCGTTCTTGCCGATGCCACCCGGCTGCCGGCCGGAGATCAGGTCCGGCTCGTCAAAACACTGTGGGATTCGCTGCCGGAGGATTCGCTGCCGCCGCTGAGCGACGAATGGCTGGCGGAGATTCAGCGCCGATCCGCAGAACTTGACTCGGGGGCCGTCTCCACGGTGTCCTGGGAACAGGTTCGCAATGACGCGCTGCGGCGAGCCACAAATGCCGACCGTTGAACTACATCCCGCTGCTCGCCGCGATTTCGACGAGTCGATTGACTGGTACGCTGAGCGAAGCATTGCCGTCGCAATTGATTCTGCCGATGCCGTGGACGCGGCACTCGCCAGCATCGCGTCTGACCCGGACCGCTTTGCCACCGTCGATGGACTTCATCGCGAGGCAAGAGTCCGGCGATTTCCCTTTCGAATCATTTTTCGGAACGAACCGGATCTGATTCTGGTGGTCGCCATCGCTCACGCCAGTCGCCGCCCAGGTTATTGGATCGGGCGAAGCTAACGCTTGCTGACTCACGCTGCGGCGCGTATCACGGGGACACTTTCAGCAACCACTGTCCCCGTGATCGCCGACCGGTTCTCCGCCGGGTTGCGGTCCAGAAACTCCCGCGACCACAGTTCCAGGCACAAGACGCACCATTGCAGCATGTAGGTGTCGATGCGGCCCTGCAGGCTGTCCCGGCGGATTTGTTCCAGGGCCGCCCCGTCGAACCAGCCGCGGCGGGCGATTCCCTGCGGGCTGGTCAGGTCCGACCAGAAGTCCGCCAGATCGCGCTGCAGCCACGTCCGGTACGGGGCCCCGAACCCCGCCTTGGGACGGTCGATGATGTACGTCGGCACCACCGTCCGGGCCGCGTCCCGGAGAATCACCTTCGTCTCGCCGCGGGACACCTTCCAATGCACCGGCATCCGGCAGGCCAGGTCGACGATGTCGTTGTCCAGAAACGGCACGCGGGCTTCGACCCCGGTGGCCATGCTCATCTTGTCGCAGTACAGCAGATTGTGATTCGGCAGATACACTCCCAGATCGCGCTGCGCCGCGGCGACGTACCAGTCGGAAGCCTCGGACGGCGTGGCGTTCTCCGGATTCGGTCGCAGGTCGGGATACCAGATCCGCTGCACCACGTCGGTCGCATTGGAACGGGAATACTCCACGAACCGCTCGGCGGCCGACTGTGGCGCGGCCTGCAGCACCCGCCGCATACGCCGCAACGCTGCACCCAGCGGTCCCGGCCAGGCGCCCGGCATGACCGTGGACAGCCCGGACAGACCCCGTCGCAGGCCGCGCGGCAGGCGGTCCCACCAGGCGGTGCGGGACAGCACCCAGTACCGCGGATAGCCGGCGAACAGCTCGTCAGCCCCCTGCCCCGACAGCAGCACCTTCACGCCGCGGGCCCGGGCGTCGCGGCAGATGAGATAGCAGGCCAGCGTCGCCGGATCGGCCAGCGGCTCGTCCAGGTGATACATCAGCCGCGGCAAGAGGTCGCTCAGTTTGGGTTTGAGCGTGAATTCGGTCAGCGACAACCCCCGCTCGCCGGCAATCCGCCGGGCGTAGGGCGCGTCGTCGGCCGTCTGGTCGACGCGGTTGTCCGCCGCCGGGTACGACGTTGCGAAGCATTCGATCGCCGGTTGCGACTCGGCCGCGAGAATCGTCAGCAGCGTGCTGTCCAAGCCGCCGCTGAGCATCGACCCCAAAGGCACGTCCGAGACCAGTTGCGACCGGACCGCCGACTGGATGGTATCGCGCAGGGCCTGGCTGGCCGCGGAAAAGGTCGTGGCTGCGTCCGCCTCGAAGTCCGGCGTCCAGAACGGCGCGATGCGGCTGGACCGGGTCGCCGCCGACCACTGGAGCAGCGTCCCCGGCGGCAGCCGTCGGACCCCCTTCAGGGCCGTCCGTTCGTCGGTGGCGTAGCAGAACTGCAAATGCTGATGGATCACGCCGAGATCGGCCTCGCGGCGCAGTTCGGGATGAGCGCACAGGGCCTTGATTTCGCTGGCGAACAGCAAGGTCCCCGGCTTGGGAGACGCGTAATACAGCGGCTTGGTGCCGACCCGGTCGCGGGCCAGCACGAGTTCGCGTCGGGCGACATCCCACCAGGCAAACGCGAAGATGCCGTTGAGCCGCTGCGTAAACTCGGCGCCATGGATCGCCAGCCCGGCGAGCAGCACTTCGGTGTCGCCGGTGGAACGAAACCGCCAGCCGCGCTGTTCGAGTCCGTGCCGCAACTCGCGGAAGTTGTAGATTTCGCCGTTGAAGACCAGGACGTGCCGGCCGTCGGGGGAGGTCATCGGCTGGGCGGCGGCGGCGCTGAGATCGAGGATCGCCAGCCGCACGTGCCCCAGGCCCACCTCCGCCGCGGGGTCTTCGTACACGCCGGAACCGTCCGGCCCGCGGTGTTGTTGCGCGCGATTCATCCGCGCGACAAGCCGCGGCTCAAAGCCCCCGACGTAACCAGCGATCCCGCACATGGTTTTCGGTTCATCCTGATTCTTGGACCCCTCGCCCCCGTCTTCGGGGGCGAGGGGACAAGACAAAGGGGTCCACAAAGGCCGTGATGCCCCTGTCTTTCCAACCTCTGATCTCTTTGCCTTCCTTCGAGTCCTGCGCGGTGATCATCTGCCCTCCCGCGGCGGGACTTGTACCAGACGACCGGCCAGGGTGTCGATTCGGATTCCGTCAGGCCGGCGCCCAGCCGCGGAACATCATCAGCATCCAGCCGGCCAGCCCCATCGACATGGCCGGGCCGACCAGCAGCCAGGCATCCTGGTTGACCAGCGACAGGATCTGCGGTTCGAGCTTCCGCAATCCGAACACGACAAAGCCCAGGTACGCCAGATACGTCAGCAACGTGGCGATGGCCGCCCCCAGCGGTCCCCAGACCGGCGTCAGCGCACTCGTCAGCGCCAGATTGACAACCGCTGCCGCCAAAGTCTGTACGGCGAGTTGTCCCGTCGCCCGGTGGTAGAAATAGAAGTTGCCGTAGATGTAGTACAGCCCGTGGCAATACAGCCCCGTGCCGATGAGGCCGACCATCAGCGGCAGCCCCGGGTCGTCGCAACCGGTGATGTGCAGCCAGCGGCGATCGAGCTCCAGCGCGGCGAAGACCCCTCCCAGCAACAGCACCGCGACGAGACTGTAGATTTCGATCAGTTGGCGGCGACGGACGCCGGTCTTCCACTGTTCATAATGCCGCACGATCTCCTGCGGCAGGACCATGCCCAGACCGGAATTGAGCAGCAGCAACACCATGCCGGCCGTAGCCGCCAGGCTGTACAGCCCGACGGCGGCGTCTCCCTGAAACGCCTTGACCACGAAGCGCCCCGAGCCGTTGATCACCCACTGCCCGACCGCGTGAGGAATCAAGGGGAGCGTGTAGGCCAGCAACGCCGACAGCGCCGGTCCGGCGGCGGCCGGCAGACGTCGGTGTTCCTGGAACCAGCGCACGCCCAGACCCAGCAGCGGCAACGCCGCCATCATGACGCCGATGGCCAGCAGCCCCTGGAACAGTTCCGGCAATCGCCAGCCGTACCAGCCGACGCCCCCCACCAGCAGCAGCGTCGCCGTCGCCTTCGTCACGGCCAAGGCGACAAACCAGCCATTGGCGTCGCGGCTGCGCAGCCACGCGGTTCCCAGATTCTGCAGCGCTTCGGTCGTTCCCAGCAGCACCATCACGGTCCACCAGTGCAGTCGGGAATGATCGACGGCGAACGTGAGCGCCGTCGCACAGCCGCCGATGCACAGGGTGATCGCCGCAAACTGGGCGAAGATACGGAGTCCCGCGCGGCGGTCGCCGGTTCCTTCGCGGAGAATCGCCGTCGCCCCGTTGAGGCTGAACAGGCTCAAGAAGATCTGCGCCCCGGTCTGCACGAGCGCAAACAGCCCCAGGTCTTCCAACCCGAGCCAGCCGGCCAGCAGCGGGACCGACACCAGCGCCGCGCCGCGCGACAGGCCGGTGGTCAGGCCGAACATCAACACCAGAGTCCAGGTGCTTCCCATCATCCTGATGCGTCACTCAAGGTCAGTGTTGAGATCAAGCCGCCCGCCGGTCGGAGCGCAGTGGCAGTTCCGTTTCTCGCGATTGTGGGCTTGCTGGGACCTGGCTGCGCTGACGGGTCAGCCGGGAGGCGAGCTTGATGCACGGTTCTTCAACGTAGCGGTAACTGGCCCAACTGCAGGCGAACGTCATCGCCGCGCTGAGCAGATAGCACTCGTAAAGCGCCAGCCCCAGCCGCGTGCCGACGAAGACGATGGGCAGCGCCACCAGCGGATGCAGCAAATAAATCGAGTAGCAGGACCGACCGAGGAACGCGAGGCTTCCGCAGAGAAGCGGAGACGCCAGCGGCCGCAAATGAATGAAGGCGACCACCACCGCGGCGCTCATTCCCGTAAAGGCCAGGCGGCTCATTCCGGTGACCAGGTGGATGCGATCCCCCTCGAGAGGCCAAAGGCAGAATGCCGCAGCGCAGACCGCCGCGCCAAGGCCTGCGGCGAGGCTCCACCGGGACTGCGGACGGCTGAACGAGGCATGACCGATCGCGACGCCGAGCATGAAGTAGACGAACTGATTGAGCGGATTGATGTACACGGGCCACTGTTCGACAAGGGTTCGCTCGGGCGACATCCAGACCAGGCTGAAGGCCCCCGCCAGCGCCAGGGCCGCGGCGAGCGAGGCCGCCAGTGCTGCCCGCCAGCGGTTCGAGAGCCACAGCACGCAGGGCAACACGGCGTAGAAGACGACCTCGTTGCCGATGGACCAGCCTCCCGTGGTCAGCGCTCCGCCGGGGTCGAAGAAGCCGAACAGCAGAGAATAGTTCAGGAGGATTCGCAGGGAGGAGACGTCCCAGGATTCTCCCAGCAGGACGGTCGCCAGCCCCTGGTACAGCAGGCTGACGGTGATGGCGAGCCAATACAGCGGACAGATGCGCAGCAACCGCTTCACCCAGAACCGCGTTGCATCACTTCGGTTGTGGATTCGCCCCCGATAGACCAGCGTCAGACTCAATCCGCTCAGGATGTAGAACACGGAGACCGCATAACACCCGAGTCGAGCCAGCAAGCTCTCGCTTCCCGGCTCGTCTCCCAACGGCAGGGTGTAGTGATACACCATCACCGACAACGCCATCAGTCCGCGAAGATAGTCCAGGGACTCGATGCGGGGTACGGGAGAGGACGCCGTGATCGGCGGAGAAGTGTCTGGCGTCCATCGATCGGCCTGATCCACGGGAAACCATCGCCGAGGGTTCATCGCCAGAATCCTTGAGCCGAGCGCCGGTCGCGGGCGGGGAAAGATAGCCGCTCCCGGGGAGCCGGCCAAGCGCAGTTCTGGAACGCGGAGAGGCCCCGCCTCCCCAAAACTAGGCGGCGCGCGTCGCGTGGACCGTCGGCGAGGCAGCGGCCGGCGCCAGATGGGCGGCGGTCTGTTCCAGGGCCACCGACAGCGGCAGCGTCCCGTACCAGACGACCGGCGTCCCCGTCGATTCGTATTCCGCGCCCAGCCACGATCCGTTGCTGAGCACGACGTCCACTGCTGGAAACGTGTTGCGGCCCCAGACGAGCTCCACGCCCAGACCCACCACATGCGCGGCGCCGCGGCGACCGTAAACGGGATGCGGTTTGTACAGGATGTGAACGTCCGGCTGCGTCTGCAGCAGCTTCTCCAGCAACTGGCGCTCGCCGGCCGGATCGAGCGGCGAACCAATCACGAGCAGCAGCGCCCGCTTTTCGGAGGGCCGCGGCCAGTCCGTCAGCGGCAGCCGAATCGCAATCGGCGTGCAGACAGGTCGGCAGGCCTTCGCCAGGACCACCTCGAGCAGGTTGCGGCGCGTCGGTTCATCGAAGTACAGCACCTCGTCCGTCCGGCGCATCCGGTGACGCAACTGCATCGTCGTGCGGACAAACCCATGCTCGATGAGATGCCGCCGGCAACGGACCGGCAGACAGTCGACCAGCACGGCCCAACGGTCGTAATGGTTGGCGTACCACACGCCGGCGGAGGGCTCGATCATGCGGGGCAGCAGCTCCCAGGTGAGAAACCACGGCCAGCCGACGTACGTTTGGAGCACGTCGGTCGGTTCCACGGGCCGGCCCGGCGCCTGCAACCCCCTGCGGCGAACGATCCGGGCCCCCGTCCACGCCAGATAGGCGCAACGGGCCAGATCCTTCCACCGGCAGGGCGACAGCACGGAAACGGGATCGACGTCGGCCGGTGCGGCCGCTGGCTCCCACGGACAGGCGAGCCACTGGCGCGGTCGCCGTTCTTCCGGCAGACAATCGGCCAGGGACTTCATCCGCCCCGACAAACAGAGCCCCACGTCCCCCTTCAGGGGGCCCTCCATCGTCCGCAGAGACCGCCACTCGCCCACCGTCCGCGCCAACTGCCACAGCAACAGCAGGGGATACACGCCCCACAGCCACGCGGCCGCCAGCAGCCGCAGCAGCAGGGGCCAGAGCGGTCCCAATCGCCGCAGGACCCCCTGCAGTTTCAGTGGGCGCGGCGTGACGCACGGCCGCTGGCCGCCCAATCCCAACTGCTGCAGGGCATCGACATCCACCGCGCGCTCGTTGGCGCACGCCCGCCGATAGACGGCCCAAGCCCGCAGGGTCTTTAGCGAATGACGCCCCGGCTGCGGTTTGCGGTTCTCCGGTGTCGTGTGTCGCCCGTGGCAAGGCATGGCGGTGGTCTCGGATGGTTTCGAGCGGCCCGTGGTGGTCGTTGCCGTTCAGGATCTCGCAGCCAACCCCGTGCGGGTCCGCCGGGACGGCCAGGCCGCAGCGGCCAGTTGAGGAGTGGCCGCCCCCCCTCGGCCAGGCGCCATCAGGGCCCATTTGGTCATGGGCATCCGGAGCTTCCGCAGCACCAGGAAGCTCAATACCCAGTACGGCACGGTGTAAAAGTCCGTCCACACAATCAGGCTGCCGCGAAGATGCGACACCATATAGAACGTGGCGTACGCCGAGACGTAGATCAGCCCCGCCGACCGGGTGCGGACCGCCAGGTTGAACAGCAGGCCGTTCCCCGCCATGTACAGCATCAGCAGCGGGATGCCGAAGACGTAATAGGTGCTCAGATACAGGTCGGTCTCGACCGGCCACTGCTCGGTGCAGCGGAGCGCCCAGATGTGCGGCAGATAGATCGACGTCAGCCAGTTGTTCATGTCGTAGAACAGCGAGTTGTCGCCGACGCCGAACGGCACCAACAGCTTGTTGAACGGCAGAAACAGCGTCTGGAACCAGGACGGCTCGAAGTCGCGGACCGACAGCACCAGGTTGTCGAACGTGTTGAAGTAGTTCAGCGAGTAGCCGACGAAGTCGTCCGCCGTCATCCAGCTCATGTTGCGCAGATAGGTCAGCACGCTGAAACTGCCCAACAGCCCGGTGATCAGATACAGCGTGCTGCGGGACATCACGCTGGCGCAGAACGTCCACGGCAGGATCAGGTACGCCAGCATGTAGAACGTCCGTGCCTTGCTCCCCAGCAGCGGCGTGCAGGCGGCAATCACCACCAGGCCGGCGAGGATCACGATGACACTGCGGACCTGCGCGCCGAACACCCCCACGGCGCAGCTCCCGATCCCGAGGCACATCACGAACCCCAGGCAGTACACGCCGCCCCCCTCGCGCCCCAGAAAGGCGCGCCCCGGGTCATTCATCCAGTGCTGCACGCCCCCGGTCGCCTGCACCATCCCAAACGCCGAGGCCAGCCCGGCCGCAAACATCAGGACGCCAATTGCCAGACAGCGCCGACGGCTCGACGTCGCCGGCGGCGTGAAGGCCTGCACCCAGCGGACGCCCCCCAGCCAGGTTTCCGTGTGGAACAGCGTCAGATAGCAGACGAGGTAGCTGGTGATGCACATGAGATAGCTGATGACCACCGGCCGTTCGCTGAAATCGAAGTTCCGGTAGCGCTCCGCCGCCATCACCGCCACGCCATAAAACATCGCATGATAGCCCGCGAGAAAATTGCGGGGCGAAAACAGGTACTTCGGCGGCGCGGAGCAATAGATCGCCAGCACCGACGTCAGGAACATCACCGGCGGCGCGTACGACTGGAAGTACGCCGCCGCGTACATGGCCGCCACCAGCGCCGCCGCGCACCACAACAGCCCGGCCTGACGATGTTCCGTCGCCAGATGCGCCGCGGTTTCGGCCGCGATGCTGGTCGGCGGCGTCCCTGCCGCAGCGGTCGACATCCTGTTCCCCCCCAACTCGCGTTCACGCCGCGCGGGCCGCCTGCCCCCGGCCCGATGCCAGCTCCTGCAGCACGCGCTCCTGCTGGACCGCCGTGAGGTTCACGCTCGACGGCAAACTCAGGCACCGCTCGTACAACCGCTCAGACACGCCGGTCACCAGAGCCTGCGCTCCCCGATGGGCCGGACTGAGATGCAGCGGTTGCCACAATGGCCGGGATTCAATGTTCGCCCGCCTGAGGTCCGCCCGGACCGTCCGCATCGACCGGCCGAACTGCGCGGCGTCGATTTCCACCGTGGACAACCAGTACGTATGGAACACCTCCGGCGATTCCGGCTGCAGCGTAAGCCCCGGCGTGGTCGCCGCCAGGTCCCGATAGCGGCCGGCAATCGTCCGCTTAGCTTCGAGGTAACGGTCCAACTGCTCGAGCTGCGCGCAGCCGAACGCCGCCAGAATGTTGGGCATCCGGTAGTTGAACCCCACGCGGTTATGAATGTAATCGTCCGGATCGTCCTTGGCCTGCGTGGTCAGATGCTTCGCCAGCGCGGCGAGGCGGTCGTCGTTGGTGGTCAGCATCCCGCCGCCGCCGGTGGTGATCGTCTTGTTGCCGTTGAAGCTGAAGCAGCCGAACGCGCCGAACTGCCCCACGCGGCGGCCGCGATAGGTGGCCCCCAGGCTTTCGGCGGCGTCTTCGATCAGCGTCAGATCAAACCGCCGGGCCAGCTCCAAAAGCGGCGACAGATCCGCCGGATGACCCAGCACGTGCACCGGCAGAATCGCCGTCACCGGGCGTCCCGTGCGGCGATTGACCAGCCTGCCGTTCCAACTCACGCAGTCGTGCGTCAGGAACTCTTCCACCAGTTCCGGGTCCATCTGCCAGTGCTTCGGCTCGGCGTCGATGAACACCGGATGCGCGTTCGCATACCGGACGGCGTTCGCCGTGGCGATGAACGTCAGCGACGACACCAGCACCTCGTCATCCGGCTGGATGCCGCACGCCACCATGGCCGTGTGCAGCGCCGCGGTGCCGTTGACCGTGGCGACGGCGTGCCTGGTGCCGACGTACGCGGCAAACTCCCGCTCAAAGCGGTCCACGAACGGCCCGCCCGACGACACCCAGTTGGTGTCCAGGCATTCCTGGATGTATTCCCCCTCGCGGCCGGTCAGCACCGGGACCGACAGCGGAATCCGCTCGGCGGCGTCAGACGTTGTAGACATCAGGGCGATACCTCGACAAATTGTGCCGCAGCCATTCGATCGTCCGGGCCAGGCCGTCCTCGAAGCTGACCTCCGGGGTCCAGCCGAGGATCTCTTGGGCCAGCCGGTTGTCGGCGAGCAGGCGGTCCACTTCGCTCTTGGCGGGCCGCAGCCGTTCGGCATCGGTTTCGATGGTCACCGGCCGGCCGATGATCTGGATGATCTTCTGCGCCAGATCGCCGACGGAGATCTCCTGTCCCGAGCCCAGGTTGATCGTCCGGCCGATGGCGGCGTCGGCCTCGGCCGCCTTGACGAACCCGTTGGCCGTGTTGGCGACGTAATTCAGGTCGCGGGTGGGCGTCAGGCTCCCCAGCTTGATTTTGTCCTGCGACAGGCATTGCGTAATGATCGTCGGCAGCACCGCCCGCGCCGATTGCCGGGGCCCGAATGTGTTGAACGGCCGCACGGTCACCACCGGCAGATCGAACGAGCGGTAGTACGACTCGACGAGCTTGTCGGCCCCGATCTTCGTGGCCGAGTACGGCGACTGCCCCTGCAGCGGATGGTCCTCATCGATCGGCACCCGCAGCGCGGTCCCGTAGACCTCGCTGGTGGACGTGTGAATCACCCGCGGCGTCTTCAGCAGCCGGGCCGCCTCCAGCACGTTGAGCGTGCCGTCGATGTTCGTCCGGACGTACGAATCCGGGGCCTTGTACGAATACGGAATGGCGATCAGGGCCGCGAGGTGAAACACGACGTCGCAGCCGTCCATCGCGTGCCGGGTGTTGACGGCGTCGCGGATGTCGCCGGCGAAGACGTCCATCTGCTTGACGACGGGCGATTCATCCAGCCAGCCCCAGCGGCCGTGCGAGCCGTAGCGGACCATCGCCCGGACGTTTGCGCCCAGTTCCACCAGCCGTTCGGCGAGGTGACTGCCGATGAACCCCCCGGCCCCGGTCACCAGCACCTTCTTGCCACTCCACTTCATGCTGTCTGCCATCGCAAGGCGTTAGGGGACACTCGACTCGACGAACTGTATTCCGGGCGCGGGATTGCGAAAAGACGAATTTCCCCCAAGGAGCCGCGCACCAACCAAAGAGCCGCGCACGCAGTAAGCGGAGTTTCGCAGGTCGTAGACGGATCGGCCGCTGACTTCGTGCGCGGCTCTTTTGGCGTGCGCGGATCTTAGGCGGCCCACCGCAGTTCCTGCACGTCCTGTTGGGCCCGCTGGAAGTCTTCGATCTGGCCGATGTCCAGCCAGTATTCCACCACGGGAAAACTCGCCACCCGCAGGCCATGCTCGAGCAACCGGTCAATCAGGTCGGTCATGTCGAACCGACGGCCGCTGGGAATGTAGTTTCTCACGGCCGGTTCGAGAAGGTAGATTCCCGCATTCACCAGAAAATCCAGTTTGGGCTTTTCCCGCAATCCCCGCACAAGCCCCGATTCCGCCTGAATCACGCCGTAAGGCACCGTGAATTCGTACTGCCGCACGCAGACCGTCATCGCGGCGGCCTGGTCGCGGTGAAACCGCAGCAGCTCCTGAAAGTCCACGCTGGTCAGAATGTCACCATTCATCACCAGCAGCGGTTCGTCGCTGTCGGGGAGCAGCGACAACGCCCCGGCCGTTCCGAGGGGACGGTCTTCGGCGACGTAGTTGATGTTCACGCCGAACTCGCGACCGTCCCCGAAGTGCCCCTCGATGACTTCGGGGAGATAGTGCGTCGTGAGATTGACGTTGCGGATGCCGCTGCGGCGCAGACGATCCACCGTCCGCTCCAGCAGCGGCGTCCCGCCGATCGGCAGCATCGGCTTGGGAATGTTGTCCGTCAGCGGACGCAGCCGCGTCCCGAACCCACCCGCCATGATGACCGCGGCGACGGGAAGTTCGGCGTGCGGCTCCAACTCTTCCCGGAGGACCAGATCGACGACGCAGCCCCTCTCGTCCACCAGCGGCAAATGGCGGATCGTCTGCGCCTGCATGACGGCGAGCAGCTCCTCCTCCGATGACCCCGCCGGCATCGTGGTCGGCTGTCGGCGTTCGGCCGGCTTCCGCTCGACGAGCACGGTGACCGGCGCATCGAGCGACAACCCGGCCAGGATGGCGCGACGGATGTCGCCGTCGGTCACCGTGGCCAGCAGCCGCCGCTCGTCGTCGACGACCAGCGCGATCCCCTTGGCCGCGGCATCGATGCGGAGCATCGCTTCACGGA
>Ga0073934_10007617_pt1 | contig 14907 bp, 14 predicted proteins | sample LarsenN4metaG_FD_76834 | JGI IMG/M metagenome (GOLD analysis project Ga0073934, IMG submission 76834) | Hot spring sediment bacterial and archeal communities from British Columbia, Canada, to study Microbial Dark Matter (Phase II) - Larsen... ...
CACCGTTGGCCGCATGCTGCCGCTGCGCGAAGCCGGGCGCGCCATCAGCGGCCTGCCGCTGCCGCAGGGGGCGGTGGGCGCCAGCGGTGAAATCGGCCTCGATGAAAAGCTGCAGCCGCTGCCGTATGACACGCTGGGCTTCGATCCGGAGGGCATCGCAGCCGACAAGCAGGGCAACCTGTGGCTGGTGGATGAGTACGGCCCGTTCCTGGCCCGGGTCGATGCCGCCAGCGGCGAGATCCGGCAGCGCTATGCGCCGGGCAGCGGCCTGCCGGCCATCCTCGCCGCGCGGCAGCCCAACCGCGGCTTTGAGGGCGTCACCGTGACGCCGTCCGGCAAGGTGGTCGCCATCGTGCAGAGCACGCTGGATGTCGATGGTCGTACCCGTCACGGCGCGGTGCGCCAGTTCGGCTATCCGGTGCCGGCGCACTACAGCAAGGCCGGCGACATGAAGCTGGGCGACATCGTGGCGCTGTCCGACAGCCGCTTCGCGGTGATCGAGCAGGGCAAGGATCAGGACAAGCGGATGCACAACGACATCACGCTGATCGACCTCACCACGGCCACGGCACTGGACGGCAAGACGCTGGCCGACGGTCGCGCGCTGGAGTATGGCGACGACGCGATGCTGGCGGCGGCCGGCATCCAGCTGGCGCGGCGGACGCTGGCGCTGGACCTGCGCGCGCTGGGCTGGACCGCGGAAAAGGCGGAAGGGTTGACGCTGGTGGAGAACAACCAGCTGGCGCTGATCAACGACAACGACTTCGGCGTGCGCAGCGAGGTGCAGGGCAGTACCGCCAAGCTGGCGCAGCTACAGGTCGCCGCTGGCCAGCTGCAGAACCTGGCGGGCCAGCGCCAGGATGGCGCCCGTGTCGCCATCGCGCCCAATCGCGAGGCGACCGAGCTGTGGCTGATCACGCTGCAGAAGCCGCTGCACGCGCTGCCCTGAACGCGCCGCGGCGTGAACGCAAAAAACCCGTACCAATGGTGCGGGTTTTTTTTGCGGCTGCTGCCGGCGACATGGTGCATCTGGTTATATTCAAGGTAGCCAAAATTCCAAAAGGCACGCTGATGGCAAGTGCTTGATCTGTATCGTGATTGTTGGTGATGGCGCGGCAGGGCTGGCCGCGGGGCGGCGACAGCGGAGTGCAAGCCGGTATAATGCGGCGCACTAGGAGACGCCAATGACCCTGCCCGTATTCAAACATCTCGAAGATTTCGTCGGTAACACCCCGCTGGTGCGCCTCAAGCGCCTGCCGGGCAACAGCAGCAACGTGGTGCTGGTCAAGCTGGAGGGCAACAACCCGGCCGGTTCGGTAAAGGACAGGCCGGCACTGTCGATGATCCGCCACGCCGAGGCGCGCGGCGAGATCAAACCCGGAGACACCCTGATCGAGCCGACCAGCGGCAACACCGGCATCGCTCTGGCGATGGCGGCGACCATGATGGGCTACAGGATGATCCTGGTGATGCCGGAAAACTCCAGCCAGGAACGCATCGACACCATGCGCGGCTATGGCGCCGAGGTGATCCTGACGCCGAAGGCGGTGTCGATGCCCGGCGCCATCGACGAGGCGCGGCGCATGGAGGCCGCCGGGGTTGGCCGCATCCTCGACCAGTTCGGCAACCCGGACAATCCGCTGGCCCATCTCGAGGGCACCGGGCCGGAGATCTGGCGCGACACCGCCGGCACGGTCACCCACTTCGTGTCCAGCATGGGCACCACCGGCACCATTATGGGCACCAGTGCCTACCTCAAGCAGCAGAATCCGGCGATCCGCATCATCGGCGTGCAGCCGCAGGTTGGCAGCCAGATCCCCGGCATCCGCAAGTGGGAAGACGAATACCTGCCCAAGATCTGCGATTTCTCGCGCATCGACGAGCTGCTGCTGGTCGACCAGCAGACCGCGGAAGACACCGCGCGCCAGCTGGCGCGCGAGGAGGGCATCCTCGCCGGGCCGTCGTCCGGCGGCGCGCTGGCGGTGGCACTGCGCCTCAACCAGCAGCTGGAGAACGCGGTGATCGTGTCCATCGTCTGCGACCGTGGTGACCGCTACCTGTCCACCGGCCTGTTTTCCTGAGCCAACGTTGGCCGCACGCTGCGGCCAACCCTGAACCGAAGCGATTATGTCCCAACACGTTTTTTCGCCGCCGAGCGACGGCTCGATGAGCCCCAAGACCTGGTACCAGGCGGCCAGCCAGCAGCCAGGCTTTATCCACGACGCGGCCCAGGCCGCCGCCATCGAGCGGCTGGACGAGCTGTGGCAGACGCTGGTGGAATTCAAGGACAAGCGCAACCGCTTCCTCGGCCGCAGCCTGCGCAAGCCGGAAGTGCCGCGCGGCCTGTATTTCTGGGGTGGCGTCGGCCGCGGCAAGAGCTTCCTGATGGATGCCTTCTTTGGCTGCGTGCCCTACAACCGCAAGCGCCGCGTGCACTTCCATCACTTCATGGCGGAAATCCACAAGCAGCTGCGCACGGTGTCGAACGAGGCCGACCCGCTGAAAACGGTGGCGGCCCGCATCGCCCGCGACGTGCGCCTGCTGTGCTTTGACGAATTCCACGTCAGCGACATCGCCGACGCCATGATCCTCGGCCGCCTGTTCGCCGCACTGTTCGAGCAGGGCATCATCTGCGTGATGACTTCCAACTACCCGCCGGAAAACCTGTATCCGAACGGCCTGATGCGCAGCAACTTCCTGCCCACCATCGCCTTGCTGCAGCAGCACCTGGAGGTGATCAACGTCGATGGCGGCAACGACTACCGCCTGCGCGAGCTGACGCGCGAGCCGCTGTTCCATGTACCGGCCGATGCCGACGCCGAGGCGAAGATGCAGGACATGTTCGAGCGGCTGGCCGGTGCCTCCGGCGAGCTGGAGCACTCGCTGACGGTGCTGGGGCGCGACATCCCGCTCAAGCGCCATGCGCCGGGGGTGATCTGGTTCGATTTCCACGCCATCTGCGACGGGCCGCGGGCGCAGACCGACTATCTGGAAATCGCCAGCGAATACCACACCGTATTCGTGTCCGATATTCCACAGCTGGCGGTGCGCGACGCGTCGATGGCGCGGCGTTTTACCTGGCTGGTGGACGTGTTCTACGACCATCGCGTCAAGCTGGTGGCGTCCTGCGCGGTGGTGCCGGAGCTGATCTATACCGAGGGGCCGCAGGCCAGCGAGTTTTTCCGCACCGCCAGCCGCCTCACCGAGATGCAGTCGCGCACCTATCTGGAGTTGCCGCACCTGGTGGATGACTTCAAGATCGCCGACGGCATTACCGAGACCTGAGCCGCGTTTGCCGCGCCCCATGAAAAAAGGTTGGCCGCAGTGTTGCGGCCAACCTTTTTACGTTGCGGGACGGTGTCTACAGTATGTTCGCGCTCTCGTGAGCGAGCGCTTAGCGCTGGCCGGCCGGAATCAGCAGTGGCTGGTAGCCGAGGGCGCGCAAGCGCTGCATCGCCTCTTCCGCCTCGGCACGGGTGCGGAACGGGCCCAGCTGGACGCGGGTTTCGGTGCGCGCGGTGATGCCGCGCTTTTTCAGGTCCGCCACCAGCTTCTCGGCATTGTCCGGGCTGGAGAACAGGCCCAGCTGCACCTGGTAGCCGAAGGAGCTGCCTTGCGGGGCGATGCCGGGGGCCGGCAGGCGCGGCAGCGCGGTCGGTGGCGTGTTGGCCAGCGGCACGCGGATGGCGGGCGCGGGCGCGGGCGCGGCGATAACGCCCGGTGCCGGCACGCTGCGGTCGCGGCGTGGCGGCTCGCTGCGCGGTGCTGCGGTCGTGCTGCTGCTCTTGGCGGCGCTGTCCGGTAGCTCCTTGCTGCTGGCGACGGCCGGCGTGCGCGGCGGTGGTGTCTGGATCGGCGGCGGGGTGAGGGTGGTGACGCCGGCCGGGCTGCCGGGCGCCGGTGCCAGCGGCGAGCTGCCGGCTGGCGCACTGGCACTGACGGCAGCGCTGGCCTCCAGCGGTGCGCTGCTGTCGATGGCACTGAGGCTCAGCGAGGCGCTGTCGCTGCTGTCTTTCTGGATGATGCGGCCGGAGCTGATCGGGGTGCTGGCCGGGGTCGGCGGTGTCGCCGGCGGGTTGAAACTGTCGATGATCGGTATCGCCGCCAGTGCCACCAGAACCAGGCCGCTGGCAATCGCAATCCGTTTCTTGATCTGGGGCGACAGCCCGCTGTCGCCGCCGGGGGCGCGCTCTTGTGGCGTTGGATTCATCTCGGTTTACATTCTGTGCAGCAAACGCTGGTGAACACTGGTAAAATACCGGGTTCCTCAAAATTGGGTAACCCGTCAAGCTTGAAAATAGCTTGGCAAGTGTAACCATTTCGCTTGTAAACAGGGAGAATTTATATGGCAATCGAACGTACGCTGTCCATCATCAAGCCAGACGCAGTCGCCAAGAACGTTATCGGCAAGATCTACGACCGTTTTGAATCCGCCGGCCTGAAAGTCGTGGCCGCCAAGCTGAAGCAACTGTCGCGCGCCGAAGCCGAAGGCTTCTACGCCGTGCACAAAGAGCGTCCTTTCTTCAACGACCTGGTGAGCTTCATGATCTCCGGTCCGGTGATGATCCAGGCGCTGGAAGGCGAAAACGCCGTCCTGAAAAACCGCGAACTGATGGGCGCGACCGATCCGAAGAAAGCCGAAGCCGGTACCATCCGCGCCGATTTCGCTGATTCCATCGATGCCAACGCCGTTCACGGCTCCGACAGCCTCGAAAACGCCGCGATCGAAGTAGCTTACTTCTTCGCTGCAACCGAGATCTGCGCACGCTAAGCTGTACCCGGCGGCTGCCTGTGGCGGCCGCCATTTCCAGAGATTGACATGAAGACCAACCTGCTCGACTTCAACCTTCCCCAGCTCACCGACCACTTTGCCGCGATGGGCGAAAAGCCGTTCCGCGCCAAGCAGATCATGCGCTGGATGCACCAGATGGGCGAAGCCGACTTCGACGCCATGACCGACATCGCCAAGAGCCTGCGTGCCAAGCTGCATGACTGCGCCATTGTCGGTGTGCCCGATCTGATGGTGTCGCAGGAATCGGAAGATGGTACCCGCAAGTGGCTGCTCGACGTCGGCACCGGCAACGGCGTCGAAACCGTGTTTATCCCCGAGGATGACCGCGGCACCTTGTGCATATCATCTCAGGTCGGCTGTGCGCTGGAGTGCACCTTCTGCTCCACCGGCCGCCAGGGCTTCAACCGCAACCTCAGCACCGCCGAGATCATCGGCCAGCTGTGGTGGGCAAACAAGGCGATGGGCGTGACGCCGAAGAACGAGCGCGTGGTGTCCAACGTGGTGATGATGGGCATGGGCGAGCCGCTGGCCAACTTCGACAACGTGGTGTCGGCGCTGCAGATCATGCTCGACGATCACGGCTACGGCCTGTCCCGCCGCCGCGTGACGGTGTCCACCTCCGGCATGGTGCCGCAGATGGACAGACTGAAAGAGGCCTGTCCGGTGGCGCTGGCGGTGAGCCTGCACGCCTCCAACGACCGCATCCGCGACGAGATCGTGCCGCTGAACAAGAAATACCCGCTGAAAGAGCTGATGGCGGCCTGCCAGCGCTATCTGGTAAAGGCGCCGCGCGACTTCATCACCTTCGAGTACGTGATGCTTGACGGGGTCAACGACAGACCGGAACATGCGCGGGAGCTGATCGCGCTGGTGCGCGACGTGCCGTGCAAGTTCAACCTGATTCCGTTCAACCCGTTCCCGAATTCCGGTTACGAGCGTTCCAGCAACAACGCGATCCGCAATTTCCGCGAAATCCTGCAGGAAGCCGGCTTCATCGTCACCGTGCGCAAGACGCGCGGCGACGACATCGACGCCGCCTGCGGCCAGCTGGCCGGCCAGGTGCAGGACAAGACCCGGCGCCAGGAAAAGTGGATACGCATCGCCGAGGAAAAAGACCAATGAAGCTAGCCCGTGTCGTCGTCCTGTTGGCCACCCTGCTGGCCAGTACGCTGACATTCGCCGACGGCGCCACCCCGCGCGAGCTGGCACAGACACGGGCCCTGTTGGCAATCGAGTACATGAAGATCGGCAACATGCGCGTGGCGCTGGAAAATGCCGATCAGTCCATCAAGTTTGATCCTACCTTTCAGGCCGGCTACCTCGCCCGAGCCCTGATCTACATGCAGCTGGGTGTCGACACCGAGGCGGAAGCCGCCTTCAACCGTGCGCTGAAGCTGGATGCGGCCAACCCCGAGGTTAACAATAATTTCGGCTGGTATCTGTGCAGCCGCGGCCGCTACGAAGAGGCGATCGCGCGCTTCGACCGCGCGCTGGCCGATCCGCTGTACCAGTCGCCGCAATCGGCGATGGTAAACAAGGCCGCCTGCCTGGTGCGCATGGATCAGCGCCCGCTGGCCAACCAGTGGCTGCTGGCCGCGCTGCGCCGCGCACCAAATGACAGCGCCGCGTTGCGCGAACTGCTGAACTTGTCTTTGTTGGATAAAAATGTCACGCTGGCGACCTTTTATTACGAACGCCTGAAGTTTGACGAGCGTCGCATGTCGCCAGCGGAATTGATGATGGGGATTCGTCTGGCACGTTTAAAACAGGATCGGGCGATGGAGACACGCCTGGCCGATTATCTGAAAACGCGTTTTCCCGATACCGGGGAAGCCCAGATGTTGCTTAGCGGAAACTGAAAAAGCATGGAAGCGGATAACCAAGAACAAGACAGCACTGCCGTGGCAATCGGGCAGGAATTGCGTGCTGCCCGCGAGAGTAAGGGCCTGAGCATCGGCGAGGTCGCCGATCGCCTGAAATTGTCGGTCAAGCAGTTGAATGCCATCGAACGCGGCGATTTCGCCAGCCTGCCGGGGGCGACCTTCGCCCGCGGCTTCGTGCGCAGCTATGCCCGTTACATGGAAATGAATGCCGATGCGCTGGTGGCGCGTCTGGACCAGTGTGTGCCGCTGGACACGCCGCCGGCGGCACTGGTGCCGGTCAACGACGCGCCGGCCAAGGCCTCGCTGGCCTTGCCCCTGTCGCTGGGTGCGCTGCTGGTGATCGCCGGCGGCTGGTTCCTGCTGCCGGGCGCAGCGGAGCCGGAAGTGCAGTCTTCGGTGCCGCTGGCACTGGTACCGACGGTGGCCGATCCCGACGCCAGCGCCTTGCAGCCGACCACCTCCGACGTGGTAGCGGTCACACCGCCGCTGGTACCGGCCTCGGCGCCGCAGCCGGCCGCACCACCGGTGACGGCGCCGCTCGCCGTGGCCGCCTCGGCCCCAAGTGCCGCCGCGCCGGTTGCCGGGCAGGGCCGTATCGAATTGCGCGTGCGCCAGGAAGCCTGGGTGTCGATTACCGATGCCGACGGCAAGAAGCTGGTGTACGCCACGCTGGCCGCCAACGACAGCCGCCAGCTGCAGGGCCGGCCGCCATTCCGTGTGGTGATCGGCAATGCGGCCAACGCTGAGCTGGCCTATAACGGCCAGCCGGTCGACCTTGGCAGCAAGATTCGCGGGACCACCGCCAAACTGGAACTGAACTAACACGCAGATGGACGCAACGATCAAACGCCGTCAAACCCAGCAGGTGGCCATTGGCCACGTGATGGTGGGTTCCGCGCACCCGGTGATGGTGCAGTCGATGACCAATACCGACACCGCCGACGCCGCTGCCACCGTGCAGCAGGTGCAGGCGCTGGCGCAGGCCGGCTCCGAGGTGGTGCGCATTACCGTCAACAGCCCGGAGGCCGCCGCCCGCGTGGCGGAAATCCGCCAGCGACTGGACGACCTCGGTTGCGACGTGCCGCTGGTCGGCGACTTCCATTTCAACGGCGACCGTCTGCTGAAAGACTACTCTGACTGCGCGCGTGCGCTTGGCAAGTACCGCATCAACCCCGGGAACGTCGGCAAGGGGGCCAAGGGCGACGACAAGTTCGCGTTCATGATTCGCACTGCCATCGAGTACGACAAGCCGGTGCGCATCGGCGTCAACTGGGGCAGCCTGGACCAGGCGCTGCTGGCGCGGATGCTGGACGCCAATAATCATGCGGCCAACCCCAAGGCGCTGGACGTGGTGATGCGCGAGGCGCTGATCGTGTCGGCGCTGGAGTCGGCCGACAAGGCGATGGAGTTGGGGCTGGCCTCCGACCGCATCCTGCTGTCGTGCAAGGTCAGCAACGTGCAGGACCTGATCACCGTGTATCGCGATCTGGGCAGTCGCTGCGATTTTCCGCTGCACCTGGGCCTGACCGAGGCCGGCATGGGCAGCAAGGGCATCGTCGCCTCCAGCGCGGCGCTGGCGGTGCTGCTGCAGGAAGGCATCGGCGATACCATCCGTATTTCGCTGACCCCGCAGCCGGGCGAGGCGCGCACCAAGGAAGTGGTGGTGGCGCAGGAGCTGCTGCAGACCATGGGCCTGCGCTCGTTCACGCCGCTGGTCACCGCCTGTCCCGGCTGTGGCCGCACCACCAGCACCTTTTTCCAGGAGCTGGCGGACAGCATCCAGACCTACCTGCGCGAGCAGATGCCGATCTGGCGTCTGCAGTATCCGGGGGTGGAAGACATGAAGGTGGCGGTGATGGGCTGTGTGGTCAACGGCCCGGGCGAGTCCAAGCTCGCCGACATCGGCATCAGCCTGCCGGGCACCGGCGAAGTGCCGGTGGCGCCGGTATACGTCGACGGGCACAAGGACGTGACGCTGAAGGGCGATCACATCGCCACCGAGTTCAAGGCCATCGTCGATCAGTACGTGCAGACCCGTTATGGCGAGGGTGGTGCCAAACGCCGCGAAGTGGTGGCGCGCACCATCCCGATCAAGTCCGTGTAGGGCTTGCTGCCAACCTTAGAATCGAATCCAGAGAATTTCGGAAGAACAATCGTAATGGCTCAAAAGTTGCAAGCGATTCGCGGCATGAATGATGTGCTGCCGGCCGAGTCGCACCAGTGGGAGTATTTTGAAAACACGCTGCGTGGCTGGCTGGCAGACTACGGCTACCAGAACATCCGCACCCCGATCGTGGAAAGCACGCCACTGTTCGTGCGCTCCATCGGCGAAGTGACCGACATCGTCGAGAAGGAAATGTACTCCTTCACCGACAGCCTGAACGGCGATTCGCTGACGTTGCGTCCGGAAGGCACCGCCGGCACCCTGCGCGCGGTGGTCGAGCACAACCTGCTGTACAACACCACGCAGAAGCTGTGGTACATGGGCCCGATGTTCCGTCATGAGCGGCCGCAGAAAGGTCGCTACCGCCAGTTCCACCAGATCGGTGTCGAGGCGCTGGGCATGAACGGCCCGGACATCGACGCCGAGATCATCGCGATGACCGCCGAGCTGTGGCGTCGCCTGGGCCTGGCCGACAGCGTGCAGCTGGAAATCAACACCCTGGGCAACAAGGAAGAGCGTGCCGCGCATCGCGAAGCGCTGATCGCCTACCTGGAGCAGCACGTCGCCATTCTGGATGAAGACGGCAAGCGCCGCCTGTACAGCAACCCGCTGCGGGTGCTGGACACCAAGAATCCGGCACTGCAGGAAATGGCCAACGCCGCGCCGCGGCTGAGCGACTATCTTGGTGACGCCTCCCGCGCGCACTACGAGGGCTGGAAGGCGCTGATCGACGCGCTGGGCATCCCTTACGTGGAAAATCCGCGCCTGGTGCGCGGTCTGGACTACTACAACCAGTCGGTATTCGAGTGGGTGACCACCGAGCTGGGCGCGCAGGGCACGGTGTGTGCCGGCGGTCGCTACGACGGCCTGATCGAGCAGCTGGGCGGCAAGCCGGCGCCGGGCATCGGTTTTGGCATGGGCATGGAGCGCGTGCTGCTGTTGCTGGCCGAAAAGGGTTTGTTGCCGGCACGTCGCAGCGTCGACGTGTTCATCGTCAACCAGGGGCAGGGCACCACCGCCTACGCCATGCAGCTGGCCCAGTCGCTGCGCATGGCCGGTCACAGCGTGATCCAGCACATGGGTGACGCCAGCTTCAAGTCGCAAATGAAAAAGGCCGATGGCAGCGGCGCCGCAGTGGCGCTGATCATCGGTGAAAACGAAGTGGCGACGGCACAGGTGGTGATCAAGCCATTGCGTGCCGACGCCGCGCAGGAAACCGTTGCCGCGGCCGACGTGGCCGCGGCGGTTTCCCGCTTCAAGTCTTGACGAGGGGGATGCATGGCTTTCGATTTGCAGGAACAGGAACAGATTGACTGGATCAAGACCTTCTGGGCACAGTGGGGCAAGCTGCTTTCCGCCGTCGTGGTGGCGGTGTTGCTGTCCTATCTGGGTTACAAGGGCTGGCAGATGTACCGCGCGGCGGAAAGCGCCAAGGCGGCCACCATCTATTCGCAGCTGGAACAGCAGGTACAGGCCGGCGCGCTCGACAAGGTCAAGGCCACCGCTGCCGCGCTGCAGAGCGCACATCCCGGCTCCGCCTATGCTGCCAATGCGGCACTGCTGGCGGCCAAGGCTGCCTTCGACAAGGGTGATCTCGCCTTTGCCCGTGCCCAGCTGAAGTGGCTGCTGGCCAGCGGCCAGCAGGACGAATCGTTGCAGGCGGTTGCCCGCCTGCGTCTGGCGACCGTGCTGCTCGACGAAAAGCAGTACGATGCGGCACTGGCCGAGCTGGCACAGGCGCATCCGGCCAGCTTCGATACGCTGTTCCTGGACCTGAAGGGCGATGTGCTTGTGGCGCGTGGCGATGTGTCCGGTGCCCGTGACAGCTACAAGGCCGCACTGGCCAAGGCGTCGCCGGATGCAACTTTGCGCGACTTTATCCAGACCAAGCTCGACTCCCTGGGAAATTGATCATGAAGCGACGTCTCATTTGTGCCGCCCTTGTTTTGCCGCTGCTGGGCGGTTGCGCCAGCTGGTTTGAAGGTTCGGTTGGTTTCGAACCGACCCCGTTGCAGCCGATTGCGCAGCAAAGCGCACTGAAAGTGCAGTGGCAGGCCAGCGTGCCGGCGGCGGAGGGCGGCCTGTTTACGCCGTTCTACGACCAGGGTCTGCTGTGGGTGGCCGGTGGCGATGGCAAGGTCAGCGCCATCAACGTGCTGAACGGTAGCCAGAGCCGCTGGTTCGACTTCGAGCAGAAGCTCAGCGCCGGCGTCGCCATCGCCGACAAGCTGATTTTTGCCGGCAACGACCAAGGCAAGCTGATTGCGGCCAACCTTGAGACCGGCAAGATCGTGTGGGAACAGACGCTGACCAGCGTGCTGGCCGAGCCGCCGCAGGTCGGCGGCAAGGCGGTGGTGACGCGCAGCAACGACGGTCGCATCAGTGCTTTTGACATCCAGAGCGGTCGCCAGCTGTGGACCGAGTGGCAACCATTGCCGGCGCTGACCGTCAAACAGACCACGCCGCAGCTGAAGGTGGAAGGTGACGACGTGCTGCTGGTCGGCTCCGCCTCCGGCAAGCTGGCGGTGTATGCACTGGAGCAGGGGCGCATGCTGTGGGAAGCGGTAGTCGCTTCGCCGCGTGGCGCCAGTGAACTGGAACGGGTGACTGACGTGGTCAGTCAGCCGGTTTTTGATGGCCGCCGCGTTTGCGCTGTGGCCTATCAGGGGCGGATCGGCTGCTTCGAGGCCCGTGGCGGCGAGCAGGCGTGGGCGCGCGAGCTGGCCAGCAGCCGCGGCCTGTCGATGGATGCCAAGGGCGTGTATTCCACTGCCGATGACGGCTCGATCTGGGCGTTCGACCCGGATACCGGCCGCAACCTGTGGAAACAGGACGCACTGCGTTATCGCAACGTGACCGCCCCGGTAAAGCTGGGTAATAACTTACTGGCAGTAGATGGCGAGGGCTATGCACATTGGCTCTCGCCTGTTGATGGACAAATCGTTGGCCGCAGCCAGCTGAAGGTGGAAGGAACCATTGCACGCCCGCTCGTGCTCGGCAATATTGCCTACGTTCTGGATACCAACGGCACCTTGTCGGCGGTCACACTCTAAAAGCAGTGCTGAATGAAACCGACTATTGCCCTGGTAGGGCGCCCCAATGTGGGCAAATCGACCCTCTTCAACCGTCTGACCCGTTCGCGCGATGCGCTGGTAGCGGATCAGCCGGGTCTTACCCGTGACCGTCACTACGGCCACGGCCGTGTCGGCAGCAAGCCGTACCTGGTGATCGATACCGGTGGCTTCGAGCCGGTGGTGGACGAGGGCATCCTGTTCGAAATGGCCAAGCAGACGCTGCAGGCTGTGGACGAGGCCGACGCCATCGTGTTCCTGGTGGATGGCCGTACCGGCATCACGCCGCAGGACAAGATCATCGCCAACCGCCTGCGCCGCAGCAACCAGCCGGTTTACCTGGTGGTGAACAAGGCGGAAGGCATGCGCAGCGCGGTCGCCACTGCCGAGTTCCACGAGCTGGCGCTGGGCGAGCCGCTGTCGATCTCCGCCTCGCATGGTGACGGCGTGCGCGAACTGATGGAGATGGTGCTGGAGCACTTCCCGGATGCCGAGGAAGAGCCGAAGGTCAACCATCCCAAGTTCGTTATCATCGGCCGCCCCAACGTCGGCAAGTCGACGCTGGTGAATGCGGTGCTGGGTGAAGACCGCGTGATCGCCTTTGACCAGGCCGGCACCACCCGCGACAGCATCTACATCGATTTCGAGCGCGAAGGCCGCCAGTACACCATCATCGACACCGCCGGCGTGCGTCGTCGCGGCAAGGTGGACGAGGCGATCGAGAAGTTCTCGGTGATCAAGACCATGCAGGCGATCGAAGACGCCAACGTGGCCGTGCTGGTGCTGGACGCGCAGCTCGACATTTCCGAGCAGGACGCCACCATCGCCGGTTTTGCGCTGGAGGCCGGCCGGGCGCTGGTGGTCGCGGTGAACAAGTGGGACAACCTCGACAATCACCAGAAGGAAACCATCAAGCACGAGATCGCGCGCAAGCTCGGTTTCCTTGATTTCGCCAAGTTCCACTACATCTCGGCGCTGGAGCGCAAGGGGGTTGCCGACCTGTTCAAGTCGATCGACGATGCCTACCGCGCGGCCATGACCAAGCTGCAGACGCCGAAGCTGACCCGCATCCTGCAACTGGCCGTCGAGCGCCAGCTGCCGCCGCGGACCGGCCCGATTCGTCCGAAGCTGCGCTACGCCCACCAGGGCGGCATGAACCCGCCAATCATCGTGGTACACGGCAATGCGCTGAGCAAGATTCCGGACAGCTACACCCGTTATCTGGAAAACATGTTCCGTAAAGCTTTTCAGCTGCAAGGCACGCCGCTGCGGGTACAATACAAGTCCAATACCAACCCCTTTGAGAAGGAAGCAACAGGCACCAAGCCGAGTTTGCTGGTTCACAAGGGCCGAAAATAGTACGGCGGTTTTTTTTATGCTAAAAAGAGTCTTAGCGCCGCTTGCTAGTAACGAAATTACAATTCCACGAAATCGGAGAACAAAATGAGCTCTAAAGGGCAAATGTTACAAGACCCGTTCCTTAATATCCTGCGTAAGGAGCATGTGCCGGTTTCCATCTACCTCGTCAACGGTATCAAGTTGCAAGGCCAGATCGAGTCGTTCGACCAGTATGTGGTGCTGCTGAAAAACACGGTAACCCAGATGGTTTACAAGCATGCCATTTCTACCGTGGTGCCAGCGCGCCCGGTAAACATTCCGCATGACAATCACGGTGCCAAGTCCGACGCTGCCGACGCTTGAGTCACTGCCTGTTCCGCCTGAATGCCGGTCCGGCAAGCGATTGCCGACCGGTTTTCCCCCTCAGAAAGATCTTTCGTGTTTGATCGCCCGGATCTAGGAGACATCGCCGTACTGGTCTGTCTCGACTTTGGTGCGCCCGACTATGACGAGGGTGTACAGGAATGCGTTGACCTGGTGCGCAGTGCCGGTGTCACCGTTGCCGGTACCATCCATGGCAAACGCCAGCGTCCCGATGCCGCGCTGTTCGCCGGCAAAGGCAAGGTCGAGGAGATTGCCGCCCTGGTCAATGCGGTGGCGGCCAACGTGGTGATCTTCAATCACGCTCTGGGGCCCGGACAGGAACGCAATCTGGAGCGCGTGCTGCAGTGCCGCGTTGTCGATCGCGTCACCCTGATTCTGGATATTTTTGCCCAGCGCGCCCGCAGCCATGAAGGCAAGCTGCAGGTCGAGCTGGCGCAGTTGTCCCACCTGTCGACCCGCCTCGTGCGCGGCTGGACCCACCTCGAGCGGCAAAAGGGGGGCATCGGCCTGCGCGGACCGGGCGAGACGCAGCTGGAAACCGACCGCCGCCTGCTCGGCTTGCGCGTGAAAATGCTGAAGGATCGTCTGGCTGCCGTTGCCCGCCAGCGCAAGACACAGCGCCGCAGCCGCGAGCGCTCCGGATTGCAGTCGGTATCGATTGTCGGCTATACCAATGCAGGCAAGTCCACCTTGTTCAATGCGATGACCAAGGCGCAGGCCTATGCTGCGGATCAGCTGTTTGCAACACTGGATACTACCAGCCGCAAGCTGTACCTCAGCCCGGAGTTGTCCATCGTGCTGTCCGATACCGTGGGCTTCATCCGCGACCTGCCGCACTCGCTGGTGGCGGCGTTCCGCGCCACGCTGGAGGAGACGATCCAGGCCGACATGCTGCTGCATGTGGTCGACTCGGCGTCGCCGGACAAGGATCGCCAGATCGAGGAGGTGGACAAGGTGCTGGCCGAGATCGGTGCCAGCAGTACACCCCAGTTACTGGTGTGGAACAAGACCGACTTGCGCGGTTTGCCGCCGCAGATCGAACGCGGCGAACATGGCGAGCCGGTCGCGGTCCGCGTTTCGGCGCTGACCGGCGAAGGGCTGGAACTCTTGCGGCAGGCGATTGCCGAACGGCTGCACGGCTTTAATAATGACCATAACATAGAAGATCGAGACCGCTATGGCACAGAATGATCCTAACTGGGGTGGTAAACGTCCGAACGATGGCCCGCCGGATCTGGACGAAATTTTCCGCAAGCTGAACCAGCGCCTGTCGCG
>Ga0073934_10007619_pt1 | contig 14903 bp, 13 predicted proteins | sample LarsenN4metaG_FD_76834 | JGI IMG/M metagenome (GOLD analysis project Ga0073934, IMG submission 76834) | Hot spring sediment bacterial and archeal communities from British Columbia, Canada, to study Microbial Dark Matter (Phase II) - Larsen... ...
GCAGTCCCGGTAGAGCGCGCTCTTGGGACCGGGTGCGCCCGCGCCGGGGTTCTTGAACCCGCCGAAGACGACGTTGTAGTAGTACGAGGCCGACGAGCTGGCCTGCGCGCCCTTGAAGTTGTACCAGCGGTTGAAGTTCGCGCACACGGCGGCCGCGTTGAACGGCGTGCCGTCGTGGAAGCGAACGCCGCGGCGGAGGGTGAACGTCCACGTGCGACCGCCGCCGGACTTCCGCCACCCGACCGCAAGGCCCGGCGCGAGCCGCGTGGTCCCGGGGACCTGCGCGACGAGCGTCTCGTAGATCTGGTTGTTCACCCGGAACGACTCGCCGTCGGAGATCAGCGCGGGGTCGAGCACCACGGGATCGGACGACGCGCCGAAGACGAGCGTGTCGCTCGCCTGGCTCGAGCGGTTCGCCGAGCCGGAGGCGACAGCCGCGACGAGGAGCGCGGCGAGCGCGGCTGCGGCCACACCCGCCTGGAGGACTCTTCGCATACCTACCTTCCTTTCGTACCGGTAGAGGGAGGCGACGGCGTGAGCTTATACCCCTTGCCGCTACTTTCTCGGACGACGAACGGCCCCGAAAGTCGGGGCCGTTCCAGGAACGTGGGCGACGTCCCGCCCGACGCGAGGGGCGGGATCAGGCCGCGAGGCCAGCGAGGTCGCGCAGCGCCTCGAGGCGCTTGAGCGCCTGGCCCTCGAGCTGGCGCACGCGCTCGCGCGTCAGGTCGAGCTCGTGCCCGATGGCCTCGAGCGTCCAGGGCTCGCCCTCGAAGCCGAAGCGGAGCTCCAGGATCCGCCGCTCGCGCTCCGGGAGCGCGTCCAGCGCACGTCTGATGCTCTGCCGCCGGAGCGACTCCTCGGCCTCGTCGAACGGGTCCGCCGCCTCGCGGTCGGCGAAGAGGTCGCCGAGCTCGCCCTCGTCGTCCGCGCCGACCGTCTGGTTGAGCGAGACGGACGCGTGCGCGGCGCCGAGCGCCTCGTCCACGTGCTGGATCGGCAGCCCGGTCGCCTCGGCCAGCTCCTGCTTCGTCGCCTCGCGCCCGAGCTCGACCTCGAGACGACGCGCGGCGCGCGAGAGCTTCTGCTGCCGCTCCACGACGTGGACCGGGACGCGAATCGTCCGCGCGTGGTTGGCGACCGCGCGCTGCACCGACTGGCGGATCCACCACGTCGCGTAGGTCGAGAACTTGAAGCCGCGCCGCCAGTCGAACTTCTCGACCGCGCGGTTCAGGCCGAGCGTGCCCTCCTGGATGAGGTCGAGGAAGGGAACGCCGAGTCCGCGATAGCCCTTGGCGATGGAGACCACGAGGCGGAGGTTGGACTCGATCATGACGCGCTTGGCGACTGGATCGCCGCGCTCGATGCGCTTCGCGAGCGCGACCTCCTCCGCCGCGGTGAGCAGCTTGTGCCGGCCGACGTCGGCCAGGAAGAGCTGCAGGCTGTCCGCGGCGCCCGAGACGGGGCCCGCCTCGTACTGCTTGTCGGGCACCTCCTTCTCGAGGTCGACGTCGGGCTGCGTGATCTCCACGTTGTGCGCCTCGAGCTCGCGCTGCAGGAGCTCGGCCTCCTCCTCGCCGAGGTCGTGCTCGAGCACGAACGCCTCGAGCTCGGGGGCCTCCAGCTGCCCGCCGTGCTCCTCGGCGCGCTCGATGAGCGCCTTTACGTGCTCCGACTCGAACAGTTCGATGAGCTGGTTCTGCGTCAAGAGTCTCAGTCAGTCCTTTCGTATCCCTGCGCGGAGTGCGACAAACTCACGGAGTGTAGGGGTGTTTTTCGTCGATTTCCAGGGCTATCCGATGCCTGCTGGCGTCACAAGCTTCTAACGTCTCGTCCCTCTTCCTGTATTCCGTGGCTGAAGCGTCAGCGGTTCGCGGCACACGCGGTCGAGCCCGTGGGCAGCACTACGACCTGAGACGCGGCGGCCCCAGGCAAGTTAGATCATGACGGCTCCCGCGGACGGCGAAAACCCCCCGCGGGAACGCTTTACGCGCTCTTAGCGCGTCTTTCCGCGAGCAGCTCCGCGGCACGCTCGAGCGTCATGCCCTCGGGCGTGTCTCCGCGGCGCACGCTCGCGTTCGTCTCGCCGTCCGTGACGTACGGGCCGAACCGCCCCTCTCGGAGCACGATCTGCCTCCCGCTGACCGGGTCCGGCCCGATCTCCCGAAGCGGGCCTCGCGACCCGCCGCCGCGACGTCGCCGCCGCGGCGGCTGGGCGAAGAGCTCGCGCGCCCCGTCGAGGGTGATCGTGAAGAGCTGCTCGTCGTTGTCCAGCGACCGGGACTCGTCGCCCTTCTTCAGGTAGGGGCCGTACCGTCCGCTCTGGGCCGTCACGGTCTCGCCGTCCAGCTCCCCGACGACGCGCGGCAGGGAAAGGAGCCTGAGCGCGTCCTCGAGCGTCACCGAGTCGGGCGACATGGTCGAGAGGAGCGACCCCGTGCGAGGCTTCTCCTTCGACCCCTCGGGCAGCACCTCGGTCACGTACGGCCCGTAGCGGCCCGAGCGCACGGCGATCTCGCGTCCGGTCTCGGGATCCACGCCGAGCACGCGGCCGTCGGGCTGGGACAGGAGCTCGTCGACCCTCTCGGGAGTCAGCTCGTCGGGCGCGAGGTCGAGCGGGAGGCTCGCCCGCTCCTCGCCACGCTCGAGGTAGGGGCCGTAGCGCCCGACCCGGACGACCGCGTCCGACCCCGGGATCTCGATCGAGTTGACGGCGCGCGCGTCGATCTCGTCCAGATGGTCGGTGACCAGGTGGTGCAGCCCTGGATCGCCGTCGTTCCCGAAGTAGAAGCGCGTGAGCCACTCGACCCGTTCCTGCTCGCCGGCGGCGATGCGGTCGAGGTCGTCCTCCATGCGCTTCGTGAAGTCGAAGTCCACGAGCTGCTCGAAGTGCCGCTCGAGCAGGTTCACCACCGCGAACGCCAGGAAGGTGGGTACGAGGGCGGTCCCCTTCTTGAAGACGTAGCCCCGGTCGAGGATGGTGGAGAGGATCGCAGCGTAGGTCGACGGCCGGCCGATGCCGCGCTCCTCGAGCGCCTTCACGAGCGTCGGCTCCGTGTAGCGCGGAGGCGGCTGCGTCGCGTGCCCCTCGGGGGAGAGCGAGAGCAGCGTGACCGCCTGCCCGGCCTCGAGCGGCGGCAGCACGCGCTCCTCGTCCTCCTCGGCGGGCTCGTCGCGCCCCGGCTCGTAGGCCGCGAGGAACCCGCGGAACGTGATCACGGTCCCCGAGGCGGCGAATTCGACCTCCTCGCTTGCCGCGCTCCGCGCGGCGATGCGCAGCGAGACGGTCTGCCCGCGCGCGTCCTCCATCTGCGAAGCGAGCGTGCGCTTCCAGACGAGCTCGTAGAGCGCGAGCTCGTCCCTGCCCAGCTCGCCTGCGACCTCCTTGGGCGTGCGGAAGGTGTCGCCCGCAGGGCGGATCGCCTCGTGCGCCTCCTGCGCGTTCGCGACCGCGCGCCCGTAGCGGCGCGGCTTCTCCGGGACGTATTCGGGGCCGAAGAGGTCTCGCGCCTGCCGGCGGGCCGCCTCGAGCGCCGACTCCGACAGCGTCGTCGAGTCGGTGCGCATGTACGTGATGTAGCCCGACTCGTACAGGCGCTGGGCGACGCGCATCGTCGTCTGCGCCGAGAAGCGGAGCTTCCGGCTCGCCTCCTGCTGCAGCGTGGCCGTCCGGAAGGGCGCGGCCGGCTTGCGGCGGTACGGACGCTCGTCCACCGAGCGGACGCGGTAGGCGGCCTCCTCGAGCCTGCCGGCGAGCGCTCGAGCGGTCTCCTCGTCGAGCCGGACGACGTCGCGGTCGCGCAGCTCGCCGGTCGCGGTGAAGTCCCGGCCCTGCGCCACGCGGGCGCCGTCCAGGGACGCGAGCCGGGCCTCGAACGCGCCCGGGTCGAAGGTCGCGAGGAGGTCCCAGTACTCGGCCGACCGGAACGCCATCCGCTCCCGCTCGCGCTGGACGACCAGGCGGGTCGCGACGGACTGCACCCGACCCGCGGACAGCCCGCGCGTGACCTTCTTCCAGAGCACGGGCGAGACCTCGTACCCGTACAGGCGATCGAGGATCCGGCGTGTCTCCTGCGCGTCCACGAGCCGCGAGTCGATGTCCCGCGTCTGCTCGAGCGCCCGCGCGATCGCGTCCTTGGTGATCTCGTGGAAGACCATGCGGCGGACGGGCACCTTCGGCTTCAGCACCTCCACGAGGTGCCAGGCGATCGCCTCGCCCTCGCGGTCCTCGTCGGTCGCGAGCAGGAGCTCGTCCGCCTGGGAGAGGTGCCTCTTCAGCTCCGACACCACCTTCTTCTTCCCCGGGTCGACGACGTAGTAGGGCTCGAACCCGCCCTCGACGTCCACGCCGAGGGCGCCGAAGCGCTTCCGCTTCGCCTCGGGGACGTCGGACGCGCGGTCCGGAAGGTCGCGGACGTGGCCGACGCTCGACTCGACGGCGTACTCGTTCCCCAGGTACCCGGCGATCGTGCGCGCCTTCGCGGGCGACTCGACGATGACGAGGCTCTTGCCCATTCGGCGCGACACCATAGCTCGCGCGTCCCTCGCCGCCCTTCTCCGGGAGGTCGCGATACTGCGCCGGTGCCGCGGCCTCCACGTCCGAGCTGGCTCTACCTCGTCCTCGGCTTCCTGAGCTGGCCCGTGCTGAAGACGCTCTTGCGCCACCGGGCGCACGGGGTCGAGAACGTGCCGCGGGAGGGCGGTTTCGTCCTGGCGGCGAACCACTGGTCGAACCTCGACCCCTGGCCGCTCGGGCTGCCCCTCTTTCCGCGGCGCTTCCTGCGCTTCATGGCCAAATCCGAGCTCTTCTGGTTCCCGCTCGGGGCGATCATCAGCGCGGGCGGCGCGTTTCCGGTGAGGCGTGGCGAGCGCGACGAGGAGGCGATCGCGACCGCCGTCTCGCTCGCCCGCGCCGGGCACGCGGTGGTCATGTTCCCCGAGGGGACGCGGCGGGCGAAGGGGCTGCGCAAGCGCCACGAGGCGCGCTGGCACACGGGTGCGGCGCGGATCGCGCTCGAGGCGGGCGTCCCGCTCGTCCCGGCCGGGATCGCGGGGACGGACCGGCTCGCGCGTCTCGGCCCTCTGCGCGTGCGCTACGGGGAGCCGGTGGCCCTGGACGACCTCCGCGGATGGCCGTCGCCCGACGCGGCGCGCGTCGCGACGGAGCGGCTTCGTGACGCGATCGCCGAGCTCGAGCACGGGCTCGCATGAGGCCGCTCCTCGTCGTAGACGGCGACTCGTTCGCGCACCGCGCCTACCACGCGCTGCCGAAGAGCATGCGCCGGACGGACGGAGGCCCGGCCAACGCGCTCGTGGGCTTCACGAACATGCTCCTCCGCCTGTGGCAGGACGAGCGGCCGCGGACGGCGCTTGTCGCCTGGGACACGCTCGACGTGCCGACCTACCGCCACCGCGAGCTTCCGTCGTACCAGAGCGGTCGCGTGTTCGACGCGGAGCTCCTCGAGCAGCTCGATCTCCTGCCGGAGCTCGTGGCGTCCGCGGGGCTGGCGGTGGCGAAGGCGCCGGGGTACGAGGCCGACGACTTCCTTGCGGCCGCCGTCGCGCAGGAGGAAGCGGCGGGCGGGCTCGTGCTGGTGGCGACCTCGGACCGCGACGCCTTCCAGCTCGCGAGCGAGCGGACGACGATCCTCCAGCCGGCCCGCGGGGGCGTGCCGGTGCGGGTGGGGCCGGACGAGGTTCGGGCACGGTACGGCGTCGACCCCGAGCAAGTGCCCGACTTCATCGCGCTGCGCGGCGACCCCTCGGACCGCATCCCGGGTGCGCGCGGGGTCGGCGAGAAGCGCGCCGCCGAGCTGCTCGCAGGCTTCGGGTCGCTCGAGCGCCTGCTCGCGGACGGGCGCTTCGCGGCCGACGCGGAGGCGCTGCGGCTCTACCGCCGGGTCGCGACCATGGATCGCGAGGCGCCGCTGCCGCCTCTTCCAGACGTCGTGCCGGACTGGGCGGGAGCGGCCGCGCACGCCCGCGAGCTGGGCGTGCCCGGCGTCGCGCGGAGGTTCGAGGAGGCCGCGGCGTGGACGTGATCAGCCACCCCGCGCTCGCGCACCTGCACGCTCCCGGGCACCACATCCATCCGGAGAGCCCCGCGCGGCTGGCGGCCCTGCAAGACCGCTTCCCCGGCTTCCTCCACGGCCGGGCCGCGGAGCGCGAGGAGATCGAGCGAGTCCACGAGGCCCGCTACGTCCAGGCGATCGACGCGATCCTCGACGACTGCTGGCTCGACGCCGACACGTTCGCGGGCGCGACGACCTTGGAGGCGGCGCGCCTTGCCGCGGGGTGTGCGATCGAGGCGGTCGAGCGCGGGGCATTCGCGCTGGTCCGGCCGCCGGGACACCACGCGCTCGTCGGCGCGGCGATGGGCTTCTGCATCTTCAACAACGCCGCGGTGGCCGCCCGCCACGCCCAGGAAGCGCTCGGGCTGGAGCGCGTGGCGGTGGTCGACTTCGACGTCCACCACGGGAACGGCACGGAGGCGATCTTCCGGGACGACCCGTCGGTGCTCGCGGTGTCGCTCCACCAGTGGCCCTTCTGGCCCGGGACCGGGGGGCCGGGCACGAGCGGGGGCAGCGTGCTGAACGTGCCGCTTCCCGCCGGCTCGGGCGACGCGGAGTACCTGCTCGCGTTCCGCGAGCTGGTGGAGCCCGCCGTGCACGAGTTCGCGCCCGACCTCGTCGTCGTGTCCGCGGGGTTCGACGCGCACGCCGAGGACCCGCTCGCCGACATGGAGGTCACGGAGCGCGGCTTCCGCGAGCTCGCGCGCCGGTGCGCCGCGCTCGGCCCGCGCCTGGCTGCCGTGCTCGAAGGCGGGTACAACCTCGCGACGCTGCCCGCGCTCGTCGACGCGGCGCTCGCGGGCTTCGAGAGCTGAGCGCGGCCGGCGGTCGCTTCCGCCGTGCGGGCTCGGCGCCGATCGGGACAATGGGGCCCGTGAGCAGCCCGGAGGTCGTCGACGTCATCCTCCGCGACGGGGCGACGCTCCGGCTGCGGCCTCCCACGCGCGCGGACACGGAGGGCCTGCTCGACTTCTTCCGCGCGCTCTCGCGCCGCAGCCTCTACCTCCGCTTCCACGGCTTCCCGCGGCTCGGCCCCGAGCTCGTCGAGCAGCTCCTCGACCCGGACTGGAGCGAGCGCGGCGCGTTGCTCGGGACGTTCGCGGAGAACGGCCGCGAGCGGATCGTCGCGGTCGCCAACTACGAGCGCCTACGCGACCCGCGCGTGGCCGAGGCCGCGTTCGCGGTCGCGGACGAGTACCAGCGAAGGGGCATCGGCACGCGGCTCGTCGAGCAGCTCGCCCGCTACGCGGGGCGTCAGGGCATCGAGCGCATCGTCGCCGAGGTGATGGCCGAGAACCGCGACATGCTCGGCGTGTTCGAGGCGCTCGGGTTCGAGCTCTCGCGTGAGCTCTCGGGCGGTGAGATCGAGATCGAGTTCCCGATCGCGACGACGGAGGAGTACGAGACGCGCGTCGACGAGCGCGACCACGTCGCGGTCATCGCCTCCCTGCGGCCGTTCTTCGCCCCGCGCAGCGTGGCGGTGATCGGCGCGTCGCGCCGGCGCGGGTCGATCGGCGGAGAGCTCTTCCGCAACATCCTCGAGGCCGACTTCGCGGGAGCCGCCTACCCCGTGAACCGCGACGGGAGCCCGGTCGCCGGCGTGCGGGGCTACCGCTCGATCTCGGAGGTCCCCGAGGAGGTGGACCTGGCCGTGATCGCCGTGCCGGCCGCCGCCGTGCACGAAGCGGTCGAGGAGGCGCTGCGGAGAGGCACGCGCGCGGTGGTCGTCATCTCGGCCGGGTTCGCGGAGACGGGCGCGGAGGGCGCGGCGCGCCAGGAGCGGCTCCTGGCGCTCGTCCGCTCCTACGGCGCGCGGCTGATCGGCCCGAACTGCCTGGGCATCTCGGTCGCCGGGCCGGGGCTGAACGCGACCTTCGCCGGCCGCGCCGCGCCGCCGGGGAACATCGGGTTCTCGTCGCAGAGCGGCGCGCTCGGCCTCGCCCTCCTCGAGGCGGCGGTGACGCGCGGGCTCGGGCTCTCGGCGTTCGTCTCCATCGGGAACAAGGCGGACGTCTCGACGAACGACCTGCTCGAGTGGTGGGAGGAGGACGAGGCGACGGAGGCGATCCTCCTCTACGTCGAGTCGTTCGGGAACCCGCGCCGCTTCGCCCGCCTCGCGCGGCGGGTCGCGCGGCGCAAGCCGATCCTCGCGCTCAAGAGCGGGACGTCCGCGAGCGGCCAGCGCGCCGCGAGCTCGCACACCGCGGCGCTCGCCGGCTCGGAGGCGGCGGTGGACGCGCTCTTCCGGCAGGCGGGCGTGATCCGGGCCGCGTCGCTGGAGGAGCTGATCGACGCGGCGGCGCTGCTCGCGGGCCAGCCGCGGCTCTCGGGCCGCGCGGTCGGCATCCTGACCAACGCAGGAGGCCTGGGGATCCTCTGCGCGGACGCGTGCGAGGCCGCCGGCCTCGAGATCCCCCCGCTCGCCGTCGAGACGGTCGCAGCCCTCGGCGACCTGCTCCCGGCCGAGGCGAGCCTCGCGAATCCCGTCGACATGCTGGGAGGCGCGACCGCGGAGACGTACGCCGCGGCGCTGCCGAAGCTGCTCGAGGATCCGCACATCGATGCGGTGGTGGTCCTCTTCGTCCCCGCCGTGAGCGCGACCGCCGACGAGGTGGCGGAGGCGGTGGAGCGCGCGTCCGCGGATGCCCAGGCCGGGAAGCCCGTGCTCGCGGTGATCATGTCCGCCGAGGGGATTCCGGCGCCTCTGCGCGGCTCCCGGCACGTCGCGGCGTTCGCCTACCCGGAGTCGGCCGCGCGCGCGCTCGGGAGGGCGGCGCAGCGCGCCGACTGGCTCCGTCGGCCGCACGGCGAGGTCTCCGAGCTCGACGGCGTCGACCATGGCGCAGCGCAGGCCGTGGTCGAGCGCGTGCTCGCGGGGCGCGGCGACGCCTGGCTCGACCCGGCCGAGACGCGCGAGCTGCTGCTGGCCTACGGGGTGCCGCTCGTGTCGGAGCGGGTCGCGGGCTCGGAGGCGGAGGCGGGCGACGCGGCGACGGAGCTCGGCTTCCCGGCGGTGGTGAAGACGGCCGCGCCGGGCGCGCACAAGACCGATACCGGCGGGATCGCGCTCGATCTCGCCGACGCGGAGGCGGTTCGCGAGGCCGCTCGCCGGATCGGGTCTCCGGTCGTCGTCCAGCCGATGATCTCTGGCGGCGCCGAGCTGCTCGCGGGCGTCGTCCAGGACCCGGTCTTCGGGCCGCTCGTCGCCTTCGGGCCGGGAGGCGTCTACGCGGAGCTGATCGGCGAGGCCACGTTCCGGATCGCGCCGCTCACCGACATCGACGCCGAGGAGCTCGTCACCCACGGCAAGGCCGGACGGTTGGTCGCGGGGTTCCGTGGCGCGCCGCCGGCGAGCGTCGGGCCGCTGACCGACCTCGTGCTGCGGCTCGCGCGGCTCGGGGAGGACCTGCCCGCGGTCGCGGAGCTCGACCTCAACCCCGTGCTCGCGTTGCCGGACCGCTGCGTCGTCGTCGATGCCCGCGTCCGCGTGACCCACCCGGAGACGCTCGCGCGCCCGAAGACGTGGTAGCGGGCCTGCGTACTTTCCCGCACGAACCGTCGGGCTTCTCGGCAAGCGCCGCGGGTGGGATCTGCCGATGGCCGGCGCGCGTCGCTCGGCGATCCTTCGGCGCGAACATCAACGACGCTCGGGAGGTGGAGCGATGACAGGTAGGAAGGTCTGGGAGATCGGCGGCTTCGTCGCCGGGGCGGTCCTGATCGTGTTCGGGATCGTCGCGATCTACATGGGGGTGAACGGGCTCACGACGACCCGTGACTCCATCAAGGACGAGAACATCTTCTTCAGCACGCAGGAGGATGGCGACCCGGCCACGGACAAGTACGCGTCCGAGTGGTACGGGGAGCAGGTGACGTCGGGCGAGCAGGCCCGCGCCTTCGCGAAGATCATGCGCGAGCACCAGCTCGAGCGGACCGGGGGTCTGACCTACGCCGAGATGGGCCGCTACATGTCGGCTGCGAACCCGGAGGACCCGAAGGGCACGAGCGACGAGGAGGCGGCCCTGAAGGACGAGAGCGGTCAGCCGGTCTCGAACCCGGCCCGGCAGAGCTGGGTGACCGCGGTCGCGATCACGACGGCGCTCAACATGAGCTTCATGGCGGAGCAGCTGTCGATCTTCGGGCTCGTCGTCGGGGTCGCGCTCCTGCTCACGGGCGTCGGGCTCGTCATCGTCGCGTTCGCCGTCTTCGGCCGGCGCGCCGAGGCGACCTCCCCGCTCGCGGGACGGACGCCGACCGCCGCGGCGGCAGGTTGATCCGGAGGAGCGAGGGAGGTCAACTCCGGATCGAAGAGAGCTCCGACCTCCCGGAGCGCGAAGAGGGGGCGGCGCGAGCCGCCCCCTCGGTGTCTCTCGGTAGTTTCCCGTGCGGGGAATCCGGTCGGCCGCGGAAGTGCCCGTCGCCGCGTGCCCCGATCATGCGCCGATGGCTGCGCAGCCCAGGAGGATCGTGGTCGGCTACGACGGGACGACCGGCGCGCGGCGGGCGCTGGACGCCGCCGTCGAGCTGATGGGCTACGGATCGACGCTGACGGTCGTCAACGTCGAGCCGGCGGGCTCTCCCGGAGCGCTGACCGAGGCGCACGAGCACCTGCTCGGCAGCCTCGTGACCGCCACCTACGTGCGGCGCGTGGGCGACGCCGCGGACGAGCTCGTCGCCGCGGCCGAGGAGCTGGGGGCGGACCTCGTCGTCGTGGGCCGTCGGAGCAGTGCAGAGCGGAACGGTTCCGTGCCCGGCTCGGTGAGCGCGGATGTGGTCCGGCGCGCGACCTGCGACGTCCTCGTCGTGGGGTAGCTCAGCGGTCGATGAGACCGTGGTCGAGCGCGTAGCGGACGAGCTCGGCGCGGCTCGACAGCCCAAGCTTCTGCATGATGTGCGCCCGGTGCGTCTCGGCCGTCCGCACCGAGATGTAGAGCACGCTCGCGATCTCCTGGTTCGTATGACCGAGCGCGAGCAGCCGTAGGACCTCGCGCTCCCGCTCGGAGAGAGGGTCCGCCTCCGCGCGCTTGCGCTCCTCGGCCTCGGCCGCCACCATCTTCGCGCCCAGCGTCGGATGCACGTACGGCTCCCCGGAGGCGACGGCCCGCACGGCCTCGATCACGTCGGTGTCGGCGGCGTCCTTCAGCACGTAGCCGCTCGCCCCGGCCTCGAACGCCTCGCGCACGTAGCGCGGGTCGTCCTGCATGGAGAGGACGAGCACCTTGGTGTCGGGCACGGCCTGGAGGAGCGCCGGCATGCCCTCGATTCCGCTCTTGCCGGGCATGACGACGTCCATGAGCACGACGTCCGGGCGCTGCTCGAGGGCTTCGAAGACCGCGCGCTCGGCGCTCGGCGCCTCGCCGACGGTCTCGATGTCGTCCTCGGCGTCGAGCACGCGACGAAGCCCGCTGCGGACGACTGCGTGGTCGTCGACGACCAGCACCCGGATCGACTTGGCGCGCTTCTTCGTCACCGGAGCGGCACCTCGGCTGCGATGGTCGTTCCCTGGCCGCGTCTCGTCTCCACCCGCAACCTGCCGCCGACGAGCGCGACGCGCTCCCGCATCCCGGCGAGCCCCAGGCCGGCGGTCGCGGCGTCGGGGTCGAAGCCGCCACCGTCGTCCTCGACGACGACGACTGCTGCCTGCTCCTTCCGGGTCAGCAGGATGCTCACGCGGGCCGCGCCCGCGTGCTTGGCGATGTTGGTGAGCGCCTCCTGCACGATCCGGTACATGGTGGTCTCCACGTCGGGCGGCAGCCGGTCGTCTCCGAGCTGCAGCTCGAGGTCGATGACCGCGGAGCCCTCGGCCCGGTGCGCGTCGACCAGCCGCTCGACGGCGGGCGCGAGCCCGAAGTCGTCGAGCGCGCTCGGGCGGAGCTCGACGGCCAGCCGGCGGACGTCCTGCAGCGTCGAGACGACGAGGTCCCGGACGGACGTGAGCGCCTCCCGCTCCTCGTCGGTGTCGAGCACGCGCTCCAGGCTCTTCAGCCCGAGCAGGATGGACGTCAGCGCCTGTCCCGTCTCGTCGTGCAGCTCGCGGGCGAGGCGCGCGCGCTCGAGCTCCTGGGCCTCGACGACGAGACGCATCGCCTCGCGGCTGACCCGCTGGGAGAGCTGGACGGCGATGGCCGCACGCTTCGCGAGCGACTCGCCGACCCGCAGGTCCTCCTCTGTGAAGCGCGGATCGGGGGCCACCTTGTCATGGGCCGCGATGACCCCGATCGCCCGTCCGTCGACGACGAGCGGCACGTAGAGCGCGGTCGTGACGCCCATTCGCCGTGCGACCTCCCGATCGACCTCCGGATCGTCGAGCACGGACTCCACGCGTTCGCTGCGACCGCGCTCGAGCACGCGGCCCACCTTCGAGGCCTCGAGCTCGAGCCGCGTACCCAGCAGGTCCTGGGCGCCCTCCCCGGCCGCGGCGGAGATGTGCAGCGGCCCGGCCCCATCCGGCAGCGCGATGACGACGACTCGTGCCGCGACGAGCTCGCGCAGGCGAGCCGCCACGATCTCGAGCAGCGGCTCCAGCTCGAGCTGCGACGCGAGCGCGTTCCAGATCTCGTTCAGCGACTCGAGCTGCCGCAGCCAGCGCGTGGAGGACTCGTGCAGCCGGGCGTTCTCGATCGCGACGGCGGCCTGCGCCGCGAGCAGGCGTGTCACCTCCTCGTCGTCCTGGGTGAACTGGCCTCCTTCCTTGTCCGTGAGGTAGAGGTTCCCGTAGGCCTTTCCGCGCAGGAGGATGGGGACGCCCAGGAACGTCGTCATGTGCGGGTGGCTCGGCGGGAACCCGACCGAGCGCGGGTCGCGGGAGATGTCGGACAGACGCAGCGCGCGGGTCTCGCGGATGACGACGCCGAGGATGCCGCGCCCGACCGGTTGGTCGCCGATCGCAGCCCGCGTCTGCTCGTCCATGCCGCTCGTCAGGAAGCGCTCGAGGCGTTTGCCGGACGGGTCGACGACGCCGAGCGCCGCGTAGCGCGCGCCCGTGAGCTGCGCGGCCGTGTCCACGATCCGCTGCAGCAGCGCGTCGAGCGAGAGCTCGGAGCTGAGCGCGATTCCGGCGTCGACGAGCGCCCGCAGCCGCGTCGCCGGTGCGGTCTCGTCCTCGGTCACCTGGGCCGCCATCCGGCGGAAACCTATCCGCGCCCGCGCTTCGTGCCGCTACGTCGGCGCCGTGCCGGCGAGCGTGACTCCGATCATCGAGTCGCGCGTGACGAGCGCCGCGAGCTCTTCCTCGGCCAGCGCCTCCGTGCCTTCGGGCCGCGCCGGGACGACGAGGTAGCGGATGTCCGCGGTCGAGTCGACGACGCGCACCTCGACGCCCTCGCCGAGCTCGAGGCCGAACTCGCGAAGCACGCCGCGCGGATCGGCGACGACGCGCGAGCGGTAGGGGAGGCTCTTGTACCAGTCGGGCGGCGGGCCGAGCAGGGCCCGCGGGTAGCAGGAGCAGAGCGTGCAGACGACGACGTGATGGACGCCCGGCGTGTTCTCGAGGGCGACGACGACGGGCGAGGGGCCGGGGTCGAGGCCGAGCACGAGCGCCGCCTCGCGGGCGTCTTCGAGGAGCCGTCGCTTGAAGTCGGGATCGACCCAGGCGCGGGCGACCAACCTGGCGCCGTCGGCAGGGTTCCGGGACACGAGCCAGTCGACCCCGCGGCGCACGTCCTCCCGAGTGACGATCTCCTTCGCGACGAGCAGCTCGACGAGCGCGCGGACCCGGGCCGCCGCCTCGGGCTCGCCGTCGGTGGTGATCTCGTCGTGGTCGTGCGCGTGGTCGTGGCTCACGAGTCCTCCACGAGCCAGTGCTCGAACACGTCGACGTACAGCCGGTCTTCGGGAGGCCCCGGGTACGCCGGCCACAGGTCGTCCTGCTCGAGCGCGACCAGGTAGAGCCGCCGCTCGGGGAGACCGTCGCCGCCGTACGCCCGCGTCTCCGGATTCCGGAACGCTCCGTGCGGCCGAACGACGACGCCGCGCTTTCCCTTCACGTAGCCGGGCGTCCGGTGGTGCCCGGCGTGCTCTCGCTCCGCGACACGAACGCGCTGGCCGACGTCAAACGCCACGCGCGGCCGCCTCGTTCAGCTCGCCCGGAGCGAGGATCCCCTTCTCGGTCAGGGTCGTCTCGACGGAGAAGAGCCAGCGCTCGTAGTACGAGGCCCGCTCGTAGTCCTCGGGCGGCATGCTCTCGATGCCGTGGCGGAGCTCGTCGACGTTCATTGCACCTCGCCGGATCAGCGCGCCGACGAGGGCGTCGGTCAAGAGCTGCCAGTCGGCCAGCTCGTGCTCGGTGCGGTCGATCGGCTCGTCGGTCGGCCGGCCGCCGCGGTCGTGCGCCGGGCGCTCCACGCACGCGATCGTAGCGTCGCGGCGTGGCGGCAGCCCACCGGCTGGGTCTGATCGGGTGAGAGACTCCGGAGTCTTGAGTCGTTTGCCCGGCGAGCACGGGAGGGCGTGGTGGCACAGGCGGACAACATCGCAATCGCTCGGAAGTTCCACGAGGCGTGGTCGGAGCGCGATCCCGAGGGTGGGGCCGCTCTCGTCGCGGACGGCTGCGAGTTCTACGACATGGCGCGAGGCGAGGTTCTCCTCGGCCCGGCGGGGTACAAGCGGGACTACGAGCGGTGGCTCGCCGCCTTCCCGGACGGAGAGTGCGAAATCACGCACGTGATCGACGGCGGCGAGTGGGTCGTCGTGGAGTTCACGAACCGGGGTACGAACCTGGGGTCCATCACGACGGTCGCCGGGGAGTTCCCGGCCACGGGTCGAAAGATCGAGGTTCCGTACTGCAGCGTCATGCAGATCCGCGACGGCAAGGTCGTCGCGGGACGCGACTACTAC
>Ga0073934_10007620_pt1 | contig 14902 bp, 15 predicted proteins | sample LarsenN4metaG_FD_76834 | JGI IMG/M metagenome (GOLD analysis project Ga0073934, IMG submission 76834) | Hot spring sediment bacterial and archeal communities from British Columbia, Canada, to study Microbial Dark Matter (Phase II) - Larsen... ...
CGAAGTTCACCGGATTGATCAGGAGCTGCGGGAAACCGCCAGCCTCGACCAGATCGTTGACTGCCTGGCGCACGAACGGCAGCAACACGTTCGGGCAGGCGATCTCCAGCACCTTGGGCAAATCGTCGGCCGGTACGTTCTGGATGCGGAACAGCCCGGCTTGGTGTACCTCGGCGAGGAACACGGTCTTGTCGTCGTCCTTGGCGGTAACCGTGACACTCAATACCACCTCATGAATGCCCTGATCGGCGGCGACGACGTTGCCGCCGATCGCCAGCTGCACACCGACCTCCGGCGCCTTGCCGTTGAGGAAGACCTGGGGCGCATTGGGCGCCTCGTAAGAACTGTCCTTGACGTAGATCTTCTCCAGGGCAAAGACCACGGGGGTGGAACTGCTGGGTTCGCTCATGATGCGTTTTGGTCTCGAATGAACAGGAAAGAATCGGGCCGGACCCGGCAGCGCCCCAGGTCAGGCGCGCAGCAGGGCATCGAGCTCGCCGGCCGCATCCAGTTCGGCGAGGTCGTCGAAGCCGCCGACATGCCGCTCGCCGATGTAGATCTGCGGGACGGTGCGGCGCCCGGTGAGACGGATCATCTCGTCGCGTCGTTCCGGCTGGTCATCCACCCGGATCTTCTCGATCGTGTCCGGAACCACACCCTTCTTCGCCAGCAACTGCTCGGCCCGAATGCAATACGGACAGACGCGGGTACAGTACATAAGGATGCGCGCCATGGTCACTTCTCCACCGGCAGGTGGTCGCCCTGCCAGGCCAGGATGCCGCCGGCCAGCACCCGGACATTGGCAAACTGCTGCTTGCGGAGCCACACGGCCGCGCGCGCCGAGCGCTGGCTGGTGCGGCAGCAGACGATCACCGGCCGGGATTTGTATTTCTCGAGCATACCCAGGGTGACGCCGAGCGCCGACAGCGGGGCATGCACGGCCTTCGGGATGTGGCCGCTCCGGTATTCCTCCGTTTCGCGCACATCCAGCACCACGCCCTGCTCCTGGTTGAGGAGACGGACGGCCTCGGGGATGGAGACATAGTGGATACCGTAAATCAGCTGTTGGAGCGGGCCCCAGACCAACATGGCGAGCACAACGGCGATACCGAGGAACAGATACCAATTATTAATGACAAATTGCATGACGCTATCGTAATAGTCGGGCCTGCCGCGAACCGGGCGGTATGCTAAGGCGGCAATCCTACAGCAACGCGGCGGTATGGCGCTCAGTCGTGGCCGGAACTGCAGAACGCCGCGCGCATGGCGTCGATGAGTTGCAGGATCTTGGGATCGGCGATGCGATAATAAACCTTGTTGGCATCCTTGCGCGAGGCCAGGATACCCTTCTCGCGCAGGATCGAGAGGTGCTGGGAGATGTTGCTCTGGCTGGTACCGACATGTTCGACGATATCCTGGACGCTGATCTCGGCTTCCCCGCCCAGGATGCACAGGATCTTGAGACGCAGCGGGTGGGCCATGGCTTTCAACGAATGCGAGGCATGAAAAATGTCTTCCTCGTTGGTGATCAGGACCAGATTTTCAGCCGTCGCGTTCATGTCGGGAAACCTCTTCTTCGATGACATTGCCAATTCACAGCAAGCGTAAACCATGGGCATTCGTCCGTGAATTTACTGATATTAAAATTAAAACAATATACAATATTAGTGGATTTGAAAAGGCTAATAGATCAAGCAGATTAGAATCAATTACATGTCGACCATCCCCAAACCGCTGATGCTGATTGTGATGGACGGCTGGGGTTATCGGGAAGATCCCGAGCACAACGCCATCGCCCAGGCCCGGAAGCCAACCTGGGACTATTTCTGGCAGAACTATCCGCATACCCTGATTCACGCCTCGGAAGCGGCGGTCGGACTGCCGTCCAGCCAGATGGGTAATTCCGAAGTCGGGCACCTCAACCTCGGTGCCGGCCGTGTCGTCTATCAGGAATACACGCGCATCAACCGCGCGATCAGTGCCGGCACCTTTTTTACCAATAAAACACTGACCGACGCCGTGGACCTCGCCGTCACCACCGGCAAGGCGGTGCATATCCTCGGGCTGCTCTCGCCCGGTGGCGTGCACTCGCACGAGGACCACATCCACGCGATGGTCGAACTGGCGGTGAAGCGCGGCGCGAGCCGTGTGTACCTGCATGCCTTCCTCGACGGCCGCGATACCCCGCCGCAGAGCGCCGCGAACTCGATCAAGGCGATGGAGGACAAATTCACCGCCCTCGGCGCCGGCCGCATCGCCTCGCTCATCGGCCGCTACTACGCCATGGACCGCGACCACCGCTGGCCGCGCATCCAGGCGGCCTACGATCTCATCACCCAGGGCAAAGCGGAGTTCACGGCGAAGTCGGCGAGCGAGGCCCTGGAGATGGCCTATGCGCGCAGCGAAGGCGACGAGTTCGTCAAGGCCACCAAGATCGTGCCACCCGGGAAGCCGCCGGTCGTGATCCGCGACGGCGACGTGGTGGTATTCATGAACTTCCGTTCCGACCGCGCGCGCCAGATCACCCGGCCGTTCATCGAGCCCAACTTCGACGGGTTTCAACGCCAGGTCTGGCCGAAGCTCGGACGGTTCGTGAGCCTCACTGAGTACCAGTCGGAGTTCCACGTCCCGGTGGCGTTTCCGCCGGAGCGGCTGCGCAACGTGTTTGGCGCCTACCTCGCCTCGCTCGGCCTGCACCAGCTGCGCATCGCGGAGACCGAGAAGTACGCGCATGTCACGTTCTTCTTCAACGGCGGCGAGGAGACACCGTTTGCCTACGAGGACCGCATTCTCGTGCCCTCGCCCACCGACATCCCGACCTACAACAAGAAGCCGCAGATGAGCGCCCCGGAAGTCACCGACAAGGTGGTCGAGGCAATCGGCAGTGGCAAGTACGACGTGATCGTCTGCAACTTCGCTAACCCCGACATGGTCGGCCACACCGGCGACTTCGCCGCCACCGTGAAAGCGATCGAAGTGCTGGACGAATGCCTGAAGCGCATCTACGACGCCATCCGCGCGGCCGGCGGCGAGATCCTGATCACCGCCGACCACGGCAACGCCGAGCAGATGTACGACCCGGCGACCGGCCAGGCGCACACCGCACATACCCTGAACCCGGTGCCGTTCCTGTACATCGGCCGGCGCGCGCATATGAAGAACACCGGCGCGCTCGAGGACATCGCCCCAACCATGCTGTACCTCCTCGGGCTGCCGATCCCGCCGGAAATGAGTGGGCACCCGCTGGTTGAGCTCGACGCCGCCTGACCGCCGCGGTCAAGGCCGTGGCCGGCGGGTCGCGTGCCTCGCGATCTGCCTTGCCGCCGCCCTGCCGGCCGGCGCCGATCGCGAAGCGGATCTCGCGGCGCTGCGCGCCCGGCTTGAAAAACTCCAGAGCAAGCTGGTCGAGACGCGCGGCGATCGCGACGAGGCCCGCGACCGGCTGCGCGACACCGAGCGCCGCATCGGCACCGGGCTCCGCAAGCTGCGCCTCACCGAAACCCGCGCACGCCAGGAAACCGCCCGCCTCGGAAACCTGGAACAGGCGCGCCGGCGGCAGCACACCGAGGTCGAGCAACATCGCCGGGAGCTCGAACGACTGATGCGCGCCAGCTACGCGCTCGGCACCCAGGACACCCTCAAGCTCGTGCTCAGCCAGGACGATCCCGGGCGCGTAAGCCGCATGCTCACCTATTCCCGCTATCTCGCCGCCTCGCGGGCGGCCCGCATTGAGGGCCTGCAGCAAACGCTCGCCCGGCTCGATGCCGTGGAGACCGACATCCGCGAACGCCGTCAAACCCTCGCGACCCTGCACGCGGAGCAGCGGGCGGAACAGCAGGCGCTGGAATCGGCGCGCGCCGAGCGGCGCGCGGCGCTCGCCCGGCTCGATGCCCAGGTGCGCAGTCGTGCGCAGGAGATCGAACGGCTGAAACACGACGAGGCCCAACTGACGCGGCTGTTGCGCGACCTGCACGGCACGTTGCGCGATCAACCACCACCCGGACCGCCGGTGCGCACCGGCAGAGGGCAATGGCGGCTGCCGGTCGCCGGCCGGGTGGTGGCGCGCTACGGCCAGCCGCGCGAGTTCGGCGAGCTGCGCTGGCGCGGGCTGTTCATCGCCGCCCCCGAAGGCCAGCCGGTGCGGGCCCCGACCCACGGCCGGGTGGTGTTCGCCGACTGGCTGCGCGGCTTCGGGCTGCTGGTGGTACTCGACCACGGCCGCGGGCTCATGAGTCTCTACGGCCACAACCAGAGCGTGTACAAAAGCGTCGGTGACAGCGTCGAGGCCGGCGAAACCGTGGCCGCGAGCGGCAATACCGGCGGGCCGCCGCAGCCGGGCCTGTATTTCGAGGTGCGCGAGCACGGTGAACCGCGCAACCCCCTTGATTGGTGTAAATTATGAAGTGGGCGGCGCGACCCGATACCCGGGTCCCGCCCGATTCTTATCCGGAGATCGACAATGAAGTCCGTCCAGCCTAAGAAGCGCCAGGCGCTGCGCTATGTCCTCATTCTGATGGTCGGCGTGTTCGTCGGCGTCGGCATCACCCTCGAACGCGCGGTGCGCGCCGAGCGCGAGGCCGCCAAGAACGAGCAGCCGCTGCCGATCGAGGAGCTGCGCACCTTCACCGAGGTGTTCAGCCGCATCAAGTCCGACTACGTCGAGCCGGTGGACGACAAGAAGCTGCTGCGCGACGCCATCCAGGGCATGCTGTCCGGGCTCGATCCGCACTCGAGCTTCCTCGATCCCGAGGGCTTCAAGGAGATCCGGGTCGGCACCGAAGGCGAATTCGGCGGCCTCGGCATCGAAGTCACCATGGAGGACGGTTTCGTGAAGGTGGTGTCGCCGATCGAGGACACCCCGGCGGCGCGCGCCGGCCTCAAGACCGGCGACCTCATCATCCGCCTGGACGACAAGGCGGTGAAGGGCATGTCGCTCAACGACGCGGTCAAGATGATGCGCGGCAAGCCCGGCAGCAACATCACCCTGACGGTGGTGCGCGAGGGCAGTTCCAAGCCGCTGACCTTCACCATCACCCGCGCGGTCATCAAGATCCAGAGCGTCAAGCACCGCATGCTCGAGGACGGCTTCGGCTACGTGCGCATCACCCAGTTCCAGGCCAACACCGGCGACACCCTGAAGGATGCGCTCAACAAGCTCAAGCTGCAGCACAAGGGCAACCTCAAGGGGCTGGTGCTCGACCTGCGCAACAATCCGGGCGGCGTGCTGAACGCCGCGGTGCAGGTGAGCGACACGTTCCTCACCAGCGGGCTGATCGTCTACACCGAGGGTCGCACCGCGGACGCCGAGCTCAAGTACAGCGCCTCGCCCGCCGACCTGATCAACGGCGCGCCGATGGTGGTGCTGGTGAATGGCGGCTCGGCCTCGGCCTCGGAGATCGTGGCCGGCGCGCTCCAGGACCACAAGCGCGCGGTGATCATGGGCACCAAGACCTTCGGTAAGGGTTCGGTGCAGACCATTCTGCCGATGCAGAGCGGTACCGCGCTCAAGCTCACCACCGCGCGCTACTTCACGCCCAACGGACGTTCGATCCAGGCCACCGGCATTCTGCCGGACGTCATCACCGAAGAGGCCAAGGTCACCAAGCGCGAGAAGACCGCCGAGGACCTCACCGAAGCCAGTCTGCCCAAGCACATCGAAGGCAAGAGCAAGGAGAAACCGGGCGCCAAGAACGGCCCGTCCGTGAAGCTGGAAGCCACCGGCGAGGACTACCAGCTGCAGGAAGCGCTCAACCTCCTCAAGGGCATCACGATCTTCAAGTCGCAAGCCCGCTGATGCGCACGCTTCCGGCCCTGCTGCTCGTCCTCGCCGCCACGGCGGCGAGCGCCGGGCCGGAGCCGCCGGCGGCGGTCGGCATCATCATCGACGATCTCGGCCAGAACCTGGCGGACGGCCGGCGCGTAGCGCGCTTGCCGGGCCCGGTGGTCTGCGCCGTGCTGCCGCACACGCCGCACGGACGCGCCATCGCCGAAACCGCGCACCGCGCCGGCAAGGAGATCATCCTGCACCTGCCGATGGCGGCGCACGACGCCGCCGAGCCCGGACCGGGGCAGCTCGACGCGCACATGCCGGACGGCGAGGTGCGCGCCACCCTCGATCTCAATCTTGCCACCGTGCCGCACGTCATCGGCGTCAACCATGACATAGGCAGCCTGCTCACATTGCACGCGCCGGCCATGGACCGGCTGATGCGCGAGCTGGCCGCGCGCCGCCTGCTGTTCATCGATTCCCGCACCCACGCCGGCAGCGTGGCTGCCGCCCGGGCCCGGGCGCACGGCATTCCGGCGCTGGAACGCAACGTGTTCCTCGACCGCGACCCGACCGAGACGGAAGTCAGCCGGCAGCTGGCGCGACTCGAACGGCTCGCGCGCCAACGCGGCTACGCGCTCGCCATCGGCCACCCCTACCCCACGACGCTCGCCGCGCTCGAACAATGGCTGCCGCAGCTCTCGGCACGCGGGCTCCGGCTCGTGGGGCTTTCCACCCGTCTCGCCGAAACGGAGGCCAAGCCATGGCGCGCGTCCTGGTCCCGCTAGCCCCGGGCTGTGAAGAGCTGGAGGCCGTCACGATCATCGATCTCTTGCGGCGTGCGCGCATCGAGGTGGTCGTCGCCGGACTCGCTGGCGGACCGGTAAAGGGCTCGCGCGGCACCGTGCTGGTGCCCGACACCACGCTGGAGTCGGCGCTCGCGCAGGACTACGACATGGTGGTGCTGCCGGGCGGGCAGCCGGGCGCCACCAACCTGGAGAACGACGCGCGCGTGCTCGCGCTGCTCAAGAAGATGGCGGCGGCCGGCAAGTACACGGCGGCGATCTGCGCCGCGCCCAAGGTGCTGGCGGTGGCGGGACTGCTCGACGGCAAATACGCCACCAGTTATCCGGGCGCGGTCGATGTCACGAAGTTTCCGCGTGTGCGGCTGGAAACGAAGGCGGTGGTGCGCGACGGCGCGGTGCTCACCTCGCGCGGTCCGGGCACGGCCATGGACTTCGCGTTGACCCTGATCGAAACGCTCGCCGACCGCGCGACCCGCGACCAGGTCGAGGCCGGACTGATGCGCGGCGATTGAACGCCCGACCGTTCACGCCGGCGTCAAACCACCGGGTTCGCGGGGAAAAATCGGTAACGATTTACGAGCGCACTGCACCTGGTTCGCAAGGCGCTGGGCGCGTCAAGCCCCGTGTACCCGTGGTGGAAACCTGGCGCTAGCGGAAGCCGTAACGAGTGCTGAAATAAAATTGAGTGCGGTCGTTGTCGGGAACATCGAGCGTGTCATCCGCCAACCGGTAATTGGCCTCGGCGCGCAGGTTCCAGTTGGACTCGATCTGCCACGACCACCCGGCCGCGAGACGCGAGCTGCTGCCGTTACGTACCGCCGGGCCCGTCGTGCCGCCGGTATCGAACAGCTGATAGTCGTTGCGCTGCCAGGCGAGACCGGCGAACGGCGCGTGACCGCGCCACAGCGTATACCGGCCTTCGAGCTCCAGCCCGACATAACGGCGCGTCGCATACCCGGCACTGCGGTCGCGCGCCTCTTCGTCGCCGATCAACATCCGCCCGGTGAGGCGCGAGTCGTTCTTGAGCAGACCGCTCCAGGAGAATACCGCCGCGCTGCCGCTCAGAGTGCGCTGCCCGGTGTCGTTCGCCACGTGGTCACCGTAGCGGGCACTCAGGGAAACGAGGCTGCCGGAATTGAGACCATGCTCCCACTGGATCGCGAGCGCGTTGACCGACAACGAGCGTTGTGAATCCAGCCGCCACTGCTCGTGACTGACGGGAATGGAGAAACGGCCGCTGCCCCAGTCGCGCAGGGCGTTGCCGAAGAAACCGGCGAGATCGGTCTCGTCACGCCGGGCCACCCAAACCCCTTCCTGGCCGAGCACGCCGGAATGCAGTCGTGACTCGCCGGCCAGACCGCGCGGCGCAAAACCCTCCACCTCACCGGCCTCGACCGGCGCAGTGATCACGAGAATAGCGATGGCGGGCCAGATCGGTCGTGACATGACGTGTGCGCAACGATGCAACGGACTTAAATCCTAGCACAGCAGAACCGCCGCCGGTCCGGCGGCGGCCGCCTTACGGCGCGCGGCGCGGCCAGGCAACGGCCAGCAGGACAAGCCCGGCGCCGCCGAACACCCAGGCCGCCGCCCCCGCCCAGGCGGCGAGCGTGGCGCCGCCGACCGCTAGCACCACCGCGGCCGACACCAGCAGGCCGCTGCCGGTCACGGCCAGTAACAGCCGCCGGTGATGGGTGCGCATTTCGCTGCGCATCTTTTCGATTTCGGTCGAGTGCCAGTGCAGCGTGAGCTCGTTCTGACCGGCCTTGCGCAACAAGTCGTAGGCCACCGCCGGGGTCTCGGGAAGTATTCGCCACCAGCGCGGCGCCTCGCGCTTGAGCGCCCTGAACAGCGCTTGCGGACCGAACTGCGCGCGGCTCCACTGTTCGAGGTACGGCTTGGCGGTCTCCCAGAGGTCGAGCTCCGGATAGAGCTGGCGGCCGAGGCCCTCGATGTTGAACAGGGTCTTCTGCAACAACACGAGCTGCGGCTGCACCTCCATGTTGAAGCGCCGCGCGGTCTGAAAAAGGCGCAACAGCAGCCGCCCGAACGAAATGTCCTTGAGCGGCTTGGCGAAGATCGGCTCGCACACCGCGCGGATCGCTCCCTCGAACTCCTCCAGCCGCGTGTCGGGGTTCACCCAGCCGGCGCGCGCGTGCGCCTCGGCCACGGCCCGGTAGTCGCGGTTGAAAAACGCCAGGAAGTTCTCGGCGAGATACAGCTTGTCGCGCTCCGAGAGCGTGCCCATGATGCCGAAGTCCACCGCCCGGTACTGGCCTTGCGGCGACACGAAGATGTTGCCGGGGTGCATGTCGGCGTGGAAGAACCCGTCGCGGAACGCCTGGGTGAAGAAGATCTCCACGCCGCGGTGCGCGAGCTGGCGCATGTCGACGCCGGCGCGTTTGAGCTCGGCGACATTGCTGATCGGAATGCCGGTGATCCGTTCCATCACCATCACGTTCGGCCGGGTATCGTCCCAGTACACCTTCGGGACATAAAGCAGCGGGGAATTCTCGAAGTTGGCGCGCAGCCGGCTGGCGTTGGCGGCCTCGCGCATCAGATCGAGCTCGTCGTGGATGGTCTTGCGATATTCGTCCACCACCTCGCGCGGCTTGAGGCGCCGGGCCTCCGGCCACCAGCGTTCGGCGAGCCGCGCCAGCGTATCGAGCAGCGCGAGATCGCGCTCGATGACGAGCTCGATGCCCGGCCGCAGCACCTTGACCGCCACCTCGGCGCCGTCGTGGAGCGTGGCGAGATGCACCTGCGCCACCGAGGCCGAGGCCACCGGCGTGCGCTCGAACGCCTTGAACAGCTTCTCGACCGGGGCGCCGAGCGCGGTCTCGACGATCGCGCGCGCCTCTTCGCCCGGGAACGGCGGAACCCGGTCCTGGAGTTTGGCCAATTCGAGCGCAATGTCATCCGGCAACAGGTCCGGGCGGGTGGAGAGCATCTGGCCGAACTTCACGAAAACCGGTCCCAGCTCTTCCATCGCCTCGCGCAGCCGCTCGCCGCGCGGCCGCGGCGACGCCACGACCCAGCGCAGGGTGACGGCCCTCAACAGCAGCCGGTAGGGACGGAACAGGTGCACGGCGCGCACGAACTCGTCGAGGTCATGGCGCACGAACACGCGCATGATGCGCAGGAGCCGCGCGAACTGCATCAGCGACATCATGCCGGAACCTTGGACGTCAGCCGCTGCACGCGCGCCACCAGCCGGTCGACGTCGGCACGCAGCACGTCGACGGCGTCCAGAAACGCCTCGACCTCGGCGCGTACCGGCAGCAACCGCGTTTCCTCCTGGAGATACTCGGCGGCATTGATCCCGAAGGTCTTGAACGCCTGCACCTGCCAGGCATGGACACCGCGCAGCGCGCGGGCCAGGGCGTGGCCGGCCGGATCGCCGAACAGGCGGGCGAGCGGCTCTTCCCAGTCGAGATCGAGGTCCATGAGGATCACCTGCATCTTCTGGCCGAGCGCGACGTCGCCCTGGATGTCGAGATCGCCGGGCGCGGGCCCGCGGCGCTCCGGGTCGAGACCGAGACGGATGAAGGCTGAAAGATTGCCGCGCAGCGTTACGCCCGGCGGCGTGGCGTGTTCGGCGGTCAGGCGAAACCCGGCTTCGGAAGGTTCGAGATAGAACCGGCGGCCGAGATCGAGGAACTCGACGCACACCACCCGGCCCTCGAGATCGCCGAGGCGTTTCAGCGTCTCCGGGTCGAGCCGCAGCAGGCGGTTGCCGGCGTCTTCGATGAATGGCAGCAATGTGAACGACATATATGAATTCTCGCCGCAAAGACGCAAAGAACGCAAAGGAAATGCGGAATTGAATCGTCTTCTTGCCACCCTTTACGGCAAGGGTTCTAGATTTTATAGCCCTTGTGCAGGGCCACGATGCCGCCGGACAGATTGAAGTAGTGCACGCGCTCGTAACCGGCGGCTTCCATCATGCCCTTGAGTGTCTCCTGATCCGGGTGTTTGCGGATCGATTCGACCAGGTAACGGTAGCTGGTTTCGTCGTTGGCGATCAGCTTGCCGAGCTTCGGCAAGACATTAAAGGAATAGGTGTCGTACACGGCGCCGAGTCCCGGCAACACCGGCTTCGAAAACTCCAGCACCAAAAGCCGGCCCCCGGGTTTCAGCACCCGGTACATCGAGGCCAACGCGCAATCCTGGCGGGTGACGTTGCGTAGGCCAAAGGCGATGGTGATGCAGTCGAAATGGTTGTCCGGGAACGGCAGCGACTCGGCGTCGGCCTGCACGAACTCGATGTTGCCGGCGAGCCCGCGATCCGCGAGGCGCGCCCGGCCGACGTCGAGCATCGCGGCGTTGATGTCCGCCACCGTGACCGAACCCTGCGGGCCGACCTGGCGGGCGAAGGCCGCCGACAGGTCGCCGGTGCCGCCGGCCACGTCCAACACCCGGTTGCCGGGGCGCACACCGGCCTGGTCGATGGTGAAACGCTTCCACAGGCGGTGGATGCCGAACGACATCACGTCGTTCATGAGGTCGTAGCGGCTGGCAACCGAATCGAACACCTGCCCGACCAGCCCGGCCTTGGCCGACTCCGGCACCTCGCGGAAACCGAAGTGCGTGGTCTTGTCGTCGCGCCCGCCGGTCACGATACGGCCTTGCGCTGGTGGCCGGCGGCTTCGAGCCGCTCGAGATAGCGTTTCCAGTTGGCCTGCTGGTTCATGCCCAGGTCGTGCAGGTATTCCCAGGAGTAAATGCCGGTGTTGTGGCCATCATCGAAGTGCAGGCACACGGCGTAGCTGCCGACCGGTTCGATGTTGGTGATGTTCACGCTTTCCTTGCCGAGCTGCAGGACTTCCTGGCCGGGACCGTGGCCGCGCACCTCGGCCGAGGGTGAATAGACCCGCAGGTATTCGCACGGCAGCTTGAACTGCGCGCCGTCGTCGAAGCTCACTTCCAGGACGCGCGATTTCTGGTGCAGCTTGATTTCCGTGGGGTGAACCGAGTTCTTGGCCATGATTATTGAGAATGGGTTGAGCAGTACGGAAATTATACCGCGGGCCGGTCCTGCCCCGCGGGTTCACGGCATTGTAATATTAATGATATGGAATGGCAGGGTGTCACGAAACGGTCATTGGCCGCGCTTGCACATTCCTGTGCAGCGCGGCACGTGGACATCCGTGTCCATTGACCATTTGCTCCCATTCCATCAGGGTATTACTGCCATGCCGGGAAAGATTCTGATCATCGAGGACGAACAGGCAATCCGCGAGATGGTCTGTCTGGCGCTCGACCAGGCCGGCTTCGAGTGTCGGCAGGCCGCCGACACCAACGAGGCCCAGGGCCGCATCCGCGAGGCGCTGCCGGACCTGGTCCTGCTCGACTGGATGCTGCCGGGCATGAGCGGCATCGACTACGCCCGCAAGTTGCGCGCCGACAAGCTGACCCGCGACATCCCGGTGATCATGCTCACCGCCCGCACCCAGGAGGAGGACAAGGTGCGCGGCCTCGACACCGGGGCCGACGACTATATAACGAAACCGTTCTCGACCCGCGAGCTGATCGCGCGCATCAAGGCGCTATTGCGCCGCACCGCGCCGCAGGCCACCGACCAGCCGGTCGAGGTAGACGGCCTCAGCCTCGATCCGGTCACCCACCGCGTGCACGCCAAGGGCCACAAGCTCGATCTCGGGCCGATGGAGTTCAAGCTGCTGCACTTCTTCATGACCCACCCGGAGCGCGTACACTCGCGCGGCAACATCCTCGATAGCGTCTGGGGCACGAACGTGTACGTCGAGGAGCGCACCGTGGACGTGCACATCCGGCGGCTGCGCAAGGCACTCACCCCGAGCGGCTACGAGAACCTCATCCAGACCGTGCGCGGCGCCGGTTATCGCCTGTCCGCCCAGGACTGACATGCCCGAGAACCTGTGGCGCGAGATCTGGATCCTGGTCGGGATCGCGGCGCTCAGCCTGCTGCTCGCGGAAATCACCGGTTACCCGTTCGTGGTCGCCGCCGCCGGATTCTCACTCTACATCGCGCTCACGCTGCGCAACCTGGTGCAGCTTAACAACTGGCTCATCAACAAGCGTGCGGACGTGCCGGATGCCGGCGGCCTGTGGGGCGAGGTGTTCGACCGGATCCGCGCGCTGATGCGCGAGACCGAGCGGCGCGAGGACCAGCTGCACGAGATGGTCACGCGCTTCCAGAGCGCCTCGGCCGCGACCCCGGACGCGATGGTGATCCTGTCGCCCGAGCACGAAATCGAATGGGCCAATGCCGCGGCCGAGCGGCTGCTTGGCGTCTCCACCCTGCGCGACACCGGCCAGCGCATCGTCAACCTGATCCGCTACCCCGACTTCCTCAGGTACCTGGAGCGCGGCGACTACACCGAGGCACTGCCGATCGGCTCGCCGGTGCAGCCGGAGAAATCGCTATCGGTGCGCATCATCCCGTTCGGCAGCCACCAGAAACTGATCATCGCACGCGACATCACCCACCTGGTCAACCTCGAACGGCTGCGCCAGGACTTCGTGGCCAACATCTCGCACGAGCTGCGCACGCCGCTCACCGCGCTCACCGGCTTCCTCGAAACCCTCAAGAACATGGACCGGCCGGCGGGCGCCGACCTCCACAGGCATTTCCACACCATGCACGACCAGGCACAGCGCATGACGCGGCTGGTGGACGACCTGCTCACCCTGTCCAAGCTCGAAACCACGCCGGCCACCCGCCACGAGGACGAGGTCGACGTCCCGGCGATGCTGGCCGCGCTCAAGGAGATGGGCGAGCTGGTGAGCGGCGAACGCCGCCATCGGATCAGCCTGCACGCCGACGCCGGCCTCAAGCTCGTCGGCAACGAGGAGGAGCTGCGCAGCGCGTTCTCCAACCTCATCAACAACGCCGTGCGCTACACCCCGGCCGGGGGCGACATCCGCCTGACCTGGAAACTGGACGGCGACCGCCCGGTGTTTGCGGTCACCGACACGGGCGAGGGCATCGCGCCGCAGCACCTGCCGCACCTCACCGAGCGTTTCTACCGGATCGATACGGCGCGCTCGCGCGAAACCGGCGGCACCGGCCTCGGCCTGTCGATCGTCAAACACATTCTCCTGCGCCACGACGCCCGGCTCGGCATCGACAGCGAGCTCGGCCAGGGCAGCACCTTCCGCTGCATCTTCCCGGCCACGCGCGCGGTGCGCGCCGCGCACGAGCAGCGCGCGTGAGACCGGCCGCGCGGCGCCTCGCTCCGCTCGGGCTGCTGGCGGCGCTGGCGCCGAGCGCCGCTGACTTCGGCCGGGACACCGAAGACCGCCTGCACGCCGAGGCGCGCGAACGGTTCGGCATCACGGCGCCGCTCGCGGCGCCGGCAGCGGCCACCTCCGGGCCGTACCGCCGCCCGGAACAGACCGCGGCCGACCAGCTGCGGCTCGCACCTGGGCTTGAGGTCGAATTCCTCACGCGCGCGGCCGCCGACCGGACTGACATGCTGGCGCTGTTCCCCGCTACCGCGCCCACCCACCTCGTTGCCTGCGTGGAGAGCCGGCGCCACGCGCTCGCCGACGGCCGGCTCAATCCTTCCGTGCAGCGCATCGAACTCGCCACCGGCAAGGTCGAAACCGTACTGCGCGGTCTCGATGGCTGTGACGGCATCCGCGCCACGGCCTGGGGCACGATCCTTGTCACCGAAGAGGCCGAAGATGGCGCGGCTTACGAGATCCTCGATCCGCTCGCGATCACTGAACAGTCGGTGCTCGACCGCGGGCGCGGCCAGCTGAGCGACCCGCACCGTCTCGCCAAGCGCACGGCGTTGCCGGCGATCTCCTGGGAAGGCCTGGCGGTGTTGCCGAGCGGCGTGGTGATCGGCGGCGACGAGCGCCGGCCGGGCACGGACCGGCGCGGCAGTCCCGGCGGTGCGATCTACAAGTTCGTCCCGGAACGGCGGCGCACCGCCGCCGGCGTCATCACCGCACTCCCGGATTCCCCGCTCACCGCCGGCCGCGTGGTCGCGCTGCAGGTCTCCTGTCTCCCCGACCGCCGCCAGTACGGTCAGGGCTGCGAAGTCGGCAACGCCGGCTGGGTCGAGGTGCGCGCGCACCGGGCGCGCCTCGACGCCGCCCGCCGCGGCGCCACCGGTTATTACCGGCCGGAGGATCTCGAGCTCGATACCGGCTATCGAAACCCGGCGCAGCCGCGCGCTGTCCGTTTCTGCTGGGCCAACACCGGCATGACCGCCGCCGGTCACCACGGCGAGGTGCTGTGCGCGGTCGATCGCGATCCGGAGGGCGCGGACGGCGGACGGCATCCGGTCACAGTGAGCCGCTTCGTGGAAGGCGATGCGGAGTTCAACTCGTTCGA
>Ga0073934_10007621_pt1 | contig 14902 bp, 14 predicted proteins | sample LarsenN4metaG_FD_76834 | JGI IMG/M metagenome (GOLD analysis project Ga0073934, IMG submission 76834) | Hot spring sediment bacterial and archeal communities from British Columbia, Canada, to study Microbial Dark Matter (Phase II) - Larsen... ...
CGCGTCCTTCCAAGACATTCCAGTGTTTTGGTTTGCAATGCTGGCGGCGTTTGCTTCAAGCGTCTTGCGAAGTTGTTGAGCGACAACAGCATTCTCTCCGGCTCTACCGGAGACCATGATGGCTTCTTTGATCTTCGAGAACTGCTTCGTTACCTCATTGTCAAAATCAGGCTTTCTGATTCCGGAGCGCTGAATCAGTTCTGCAACCTCTTCGTCATAGGCTTTCTTATTCTTACTGACATCAACCATGCGCTTCATGAGGGCAATGTTTTGCTCTGGGTCAATCCATGTTGATACGCTGAAGTAATCGTTCAACTTTCCATGGCGAAAAAGCTCGCCAATGACACGTTCAAAATATTGACCCTGCGTATTCCGCAAGCGAACAATCTCCGCTGCCGCATCAGCAGAATTCATGGCATTAAGGCGTTCAGCCTGAGAGATTGCCGTCTTGTCATCAAGAAGCCGATATCCGCCATTCAAAGTATCAATTCCACGCATTTCCTGGGCAGCAATAACAGAGCGGTAATATTCTGAATTCACCTCTGGAGATGCGCCAAATCCACCACCAGACGCAGCAAAGGACTGGCGAAGCGACTTATCACCAATGACTAGCTCGGATACTGGGTCCTTTTGATACGCCTTAATCTTTTTCTCCACGAACTCTCTTGTCTGTCTGATGGCAAATGCCTGCGCCTGAGCATTTGCAGTCTTATGTTCTGGAATGCCAAATCTCTGAGTCCACTCAACAACAATCTTTCCCATATTTTGAGAAACATCACCTGGAAGCCCACGTAACTGCTCAACAGACATCGCACCAGCACTGGTCGCCAATTTGTTGACGGCTGCGGCGGACATCAACTCGACTGCAAGGGCAGCATTTTCCTCTGGTTGCTTTTTGTTCAGTGCAGAATACGAACCGATCAACTGAGCCGTGTCAGCCAGACTTGCCGTTGGAACAAGCGGGTCTCCGGATTTCAACGCCACGATGTCGTCACGAATCCTTTCGGCGTATCTGCTCTTGAGTTCGCTCTGGTGTTTGTTAAGTTCGGCCTGATCTCTTGCTTTCCACTCTCCAAGCTCTGCGCCACTGAACAGTTCTGTCAAAAGTGTTGCATCTTCACCCTTACCAAAGCGGATGATTTGCCTGAACTTGCGTTCACCAACAGCGACATACTCCTCTGTTGCAAGATCAACATCTGGAGTTTCGCGAATTGTCTCAAACATGGACGAAATGACTCCAGGATTCTTGGAAATCATGCCACGAAAATATCCAGCTGTTATTTGGCGTTTCATGTCTAGTGCTACCCTTTGAGCATCCGCTGCCGTTTGGCCAAGAAGAGAATAATCCTTCTCAATAATGTCATCGATTCTCTGGAAGGATGCAATCAATTCATCACGATTAGGAACATTCTCCTGCATGATCGCCGCAACAGATGCCAGCCTCTTTGTTCGCATCTCAAGCATCTTGGCGGTCTCAACATCCTCAAAGTTCTTTGCCTGAACCGAGAAATTATTGAAAAGACGCTGAGCAGATTTGTCATATTCGCGCTGAGCTGTGGGAGATGGAAGCTTCTCAAGATTTTCTGCTCTGCGCTTCTCAAGCTCTTCCTGAACTCGTTTAGCATATCCCTTTGGGTTGTACCGAAGACCTTCCCTAAATTCTTGGTCTAGGTATTCGCTCTTCTTTGCGTCCAACTCTTGAAGGAACTTAAAGTCTTCCTGAAGCATGGAGTTTACGGCGTCGCTGTCTTCTGCCCTCTTCTTTGCCTCAAGGAAGGCACCGCCAAGCGATTGCAGACCACGGCCAAGATTGACGATACTGGCAAACTCTTGTCCAGCTCCAGACGGTACGTTCGCTTCTTCAGGAGAAGATGGAAGTGAACCAGATTGCTGCGTGTAATCAATCACTGTAGGCACTCAATCACCCCGTCAAAGCTGTACTGCCACCGGAAGAATAACCCTGTTCAGTAAGTTGTGGAATCCTTGCTGCACCCTCAAGCCCACCACCAAGCGCGTTAAGAAGTCCGGCCCTCCGAATCGAAGATGCCCGTTTCTCAGCAAACCTGGCCTCAAGTTCCGTTGTGAATGCGCGATAAGAGCCAGCCTGACGAATTGCCTCTGCCTCATCACGGGCATCAGCCAACGTCTGCGCTATCTGAACCAAGGCCGATCCGGACGACACATCGATTCCAGATCTACCAATTGCCGACAATTGGGCTCCCTGGATGCGTTCACCCTTCCGTTTCACAAGCTCCGATTCACGAGCGGCTGCGCCCTTCATCTGACTTGCCTGAATGCGCTTCAAATACGCCGTCTGCTCCATCGCCTCGGCCTCGGCATTGGCCTTCTTGATGTTGCCGTACATGTTCATTCCAGTTCCGGCGGCAAGAAGAATGACACCAGCGCTCATATCACCCTCGCATAAAGGTAGTAATCTTTACCATCTGCGCCATATTTTAACATGGTGCCTTCTCTCTCGAAACCCAGACGTTCAAGCCATTTCCATCCGTTGCATTCGACTGGAGTATTGGCTGAAAGGCGCTCGTAGCCAAGCGCATCCTGCATCCAGTTCAGGACAGATACAGCCTGCTTGTGCAGTGCCTTCGGCCTTGATGCTGCCTCATGCCCAATCAGGCTCCAAACATATCCAGACTTCTCGTGTTCAGGAGTTAGCCCAACAATTGCTACCGGCTCCTCGTCATGAACAAACGTCATCACCAGAATCGAGGCATTCCGCTCAAGTGCGGGGGCCATGTCGGAAATGATCTTGTGCGTTCCGTTGTACACGGGGAGTGGGTTAATCTTCGCCACATCAGAAGCAACAAAATCTCGCACCTTAAATGTCACTTTCCAAAATCCTCGTAGTAAGGCTGAGAATCGTACACGGATACGGCTTGTCCACTAGGACAATGGCGATTGCCTTGTCATCGTATCCGGCAGGAAGCGCCAGGGTTTGAATCCAAGAATTAGTCCAATAAGCGTCATTAGAGATCTCTCCCGGATCAACGTATGCAATCTCCTTACAGAACTGATCATGATAGTCAGTCTGCGTTACATCATCTGAGCCAGTGTTGATTACCCTCGTGCGAGATTCTGGATTCTCAAATCCAGCCTTAAAGAACCGGCTTTTGTACATGTTGATGGCAAGGCGATCTGGTCTGCGAATTGCCCCGACAGAAGAACCAATGGCTGAGCCGCCCTCTTGCCGCATCGTCTTGATTCTGGATTTGTACTTGAATCCTGCAATGACACGGTTGGCAGTGAGCGAGTTTGGAAGTGTGATCTGCCCACTGCCATCAACCGTGACAGAGCCAACATACTTTCCATCTGCCATAACTTCAACTTCTTCATTAGCCAAATGCGAGAACCCAGAGAACACATTTGCTGGAACTTCCGAGAACACGCCCTTTGCGGAATCGACAAAGTAGAACCAATCGGCTGGGTCACTGCCGGTGAACGACAATCGATCTAGGTATCGGAACTGATCCATTTTTTCCAAGTACCACTTCTGACTACCATTGATCGTTCGCTGCACCACGAGCCACGTTGTATCATGCCTGCCACCATCGGACGGAACTGAGCACATGGACATAACCAATGCATTTGCGTAGTCGACTCCGGTATAATATCTTCCGCCAATCTGATGCGAATGCCATGCCGCAACCTGCTGGCCGCGATCTCTTGTCACTCCATACAAATATCCGTTTCGAGAGAACGTCCACATGATGTGGTTTGGTGCGTCCACATTCGTCAGACCATCGATTCGACTTTCTTCTGCAAGATCATCTTTGAGTAGATTCAGGTCATTTGCAACATATCCACCCTCGTCGTTGTTGTAGACGAGTTCACGAATCCTTCTGCGGGACATCTGTACAAACTCAAGCGTGTTGGCAATCTTTGCTGGCTGAATATACGCCGAACCGTGCATCGTTTCCTGGTTGTACTGAAGATAGAGGTTGGTTCCATCTTCGCGGAACTCTCCAACCCATGTGCCACCGATCGTTCCAAGCGTGTGCTTATTTCCGCCATCCATCCACTGGATGCGGTTGCTTCTGCTAGATGCCAGTGTGAACGATTGTGCGTCGGCAACTCCACCAGCGATTGGCTCAAACACAAAATAGTTTCCAGTCTTACTGGCCCAGAAAGTGTCTGGCCTCGTTGTCGTTCCGCCAAATACTAGGCGCTGATTGTAAAAGCAAACAGATCGTGGAAATCCACGACTAGAAGAAAATTCGCTGATTGCCCAATCGGTAGATGCTGCTGTCGATCCGAACGTGATGGATACAAATGCGCTTACCTGTGTCGGTGAAACATACCCAGTAATAACAGCGTAGCCCTGATTCGCACCAGAATATATCCGAACGTGTGCGCCAACGAATCCGGGATTAAAGTATGCCGTAGAAGACGTAATAGTAATGGCTCCCGTGGTTGCTGATGGAGTCATCGTCATAGAGGAGGCATTCTGAATGTATGGGCAGCGAAGATGCGGTGAGCCAGCAAGTGGATAGACGCCAAGAAGATAATCGTCCACGAAGAACCCTGCATCAGTTCGCCACAGTGTCACCGGCTCACGGCCATCAACCACAATAACCATCAGGTCTCCAGCCTGTGCAAACTGGAGCGCCCTCAATTCGTCACCGCTATAGTCCAACGTCAAGTACGATGTAACGGTTTGCGCCGCTCCCGTCTCAGCATTGATTACGCGAAGCTCGGTAAGTCCCGATGTACTGTTGTTCCAAAAGATGACGATGTACGCCTGATCTTCCGACACGACAAATGGGAGAATCATTGCATCAAGCACCGGGTCGGTACTACTACCGCGCACATCGTCAACATAGATGGTTCCTGGCCTACGGGTAACTCCCCCGTTAGGAAGAACAACAAAGTTTCTACACTGCTTCAGACCAAGATTGTACTGAGGTAGGTCTACCCGGCCATCGACTCGACCACTCAACTCTCCGCCAAGAAAGCTGTTCTTGTTGAAGGAAAACCTTGGCATTAGAACCTATCCTTAATCCAAGAGTCTGCGATGATTTCTTCTGGCGTGCCTTCTTGTGCGTCAATGCTGCGAGCCATCCGGAGCTTCACTTCATACATGGCAAGCATCGACTGCTGGAGCTGGGAAGACTGGGTTAAGGCATAACCAATATCTGCGGCCAGGCGGAAGGCAAGTGCCTCTGCAAAGCTGCGGTCAAACAGTGCCGGATTGGTTACGCGAGAGATGTACCGACATTTGAAGGTGCCCTCATCCGTGAGGACCTTTCCGCCCTCCACCACGAAGACAATCTCATTGTCCTCGGGTTGCCAGATTCTCAGACAGTCCGAAGGTATCTGAAACTCGTTCTGATACTCGAATGCCGGAGTGCTGACAAGTTTGGCAAAGCTCGCACGCTTGATGGCAAAGTTCCATGGATGTTCTCGGAGCACCTCGTCACGACAGAACGGGTATCGCTCATTACAGAGAATTGCTGCTTTGTTGTCTTCTGATAGGGAGTTGATCCGCTCGTGGCCGAGTTTGATCAGCGCGGAATTGCAAATAGAGACTTCCGAAAGAACGGACATAGAAAGGCCCCCGTAAGAACAATCCTACGGAGGCCAATCGTCTTAGTCAACGACGTAGTGTACAGCCACTTTGATCTTGCCGCTAGTAGCGGTGGTCGCAGTGGTTGCGGTGAGGATCACAGAGGCTTCGCCCTGCATTTCCACACCAAATCCATCCATGTTGTTTTGGTCAGACATTTTTACCGTGTCAGCGGCGGTGGCCACGTCCACAGCACTGAGGAAGGCATTCTGGTCAGAGGTGAGGGATGCGTCATCGTACTCGTAACCCAGGTCCACAACACCCGTGGCGCCAAGGTCCGGGAAAGCGAGGATGGCTTCCATCACCTTTGCGCCTTTGGGAAGGCGACCAAGATACACTTTCTCGTTGAGGGCGATCACACTGGACAGGTCGATTTCGTCGTAGGACACGCGAACTCGGCCATACTGGTGAGATACGTCCACCTTTTCCGAAGGTACGTTGATGAACGCCTTCGTGTAATTCGATCCATAGAGAGACATTTGAAACTCCTTTGCTAGATGAGGGGCGGTTCCCCGCCCCCCTCAGAGGTTACTCTTTGCAGATCACCTGCACAACCTTCTCTTCTTCGAGACGGGTTGCGCCGATGGACATGCGGGCAAAAACTTGCATTGCATAGTTCTTGTCCGGGCGGGGGTCGATCTTGGCTTCCATGTCCTTACCCACAGACAGCACGAGACCGTCTTGAGCCCAGGCAAAGCAGAGGCGACCCGTTGCAAGGCTTCCTACACCAGAACCGATGGCACCCGTGGAGGTGTCGTACTGGATGTTGGAGCCGTTCAGGACGCGCTCAAGTCTGATGAACTTGAAGCCCATGAACGAATCCACTTGGCCATTCACAAGAGCCTTCACCACGTTGTAGTCAGCGCTCGTGATCTCGGTTTGACCCAAGAGCGAGTAGAGCTGGCTAGAGGTGATGGCCATGTAACGCGGGATCGACTCGTCCACATCAGCCTCGTCGAACAACTGCTTCGCACGGCGAAGAGTGTCCACGTTAAGGTTAGTGGGCGTTCCGGGAGCGGCTTCCGTGGCAGCGAGCAGCTTTTGGCTGTTCGGTAGCACCACAGATGTCGAACCGGCTTCACCAGCGTAGGCAGTACCACCAGCAGCGGCGATGATCACATCGTCCATTGCGCGACCAAGTGCCCACATAGCGGATTGGCTATAGGGGCTGGCAGGGTCGATCAGGGTACGAATCTTATCTTCATCGTCGATAAGGTCGGCCCAGATGTAGTCCTCAAGGGACACTCGCCGACGGCTGTGTGCGCTGTCGATCTGCGGCGTGTCAGAGTGACGGCTGATCTTCTTAACTGCCACGGCTTGACCGAGACGGTCGAAGAACTGGTTCTTTCCTTTTTGCATTTCGCTTCGCACAGCGCCACGGAGACGGCTACCCTTCTGTTGGGACAGATGGAATAGATTGTTCCGGTACTGCTGTACAAATGCTTCGGTAATTTGCATGGACATATATCCATCCTCCAAAGATTTGTTTTATGTACGGGGTTTATGGCGTCGGTTGTCCCGAGAAGGGGCCAGACTATGCGGAAAAGACGTGGGGCCAGACGGCTTATCCACTACCACATGGCCCCAGTATGACAGTGCAAATTTTATGCCGTCAACTACTTTTTAGCAGAAAGACGGTTATACAGACCCTGGACGTGTTCCACGGCCTTGTAATGCTCGGGGTGTCCGGCATCCCAGTATGGGTGAGCGTAATTGTTTGTGATCTCAGAGATTTGCTTGTGCAGCGCTTCATCCGAATCATTGAAGGAAACGCCACCGTCTCCTTTGATTACGTCCTCGCCCATGGATTTTCCGACCTTGTGCATCAACTTAATGAACTGCGGATCGTTTCCAAGTCCGGTTTTTTCTACCCACTCAACGGTGTCCTTGCCAAAAAAGTTGAATAGAGCCCGCTTAGCCATAGAAAGGTTCTTGGTGTACTCAGCATCGCCACCCCACTCCTCCTTCAGCTTGTCCAAATTCATCTTCGTTTGGGTCTCGTAGTCAGCCTTGGCCTTCTCTACTGCACTCTTCTGCATCTGAGAATACCAGCCATAAAGCTCCTGAGCCTGCTTGGGGAGAATTCCGTACTTGTGCGCGGCTTCCTTGAATCCCTTGATAAACTCAGGATCAGCCCCTTCAGCTTGAAGCTCATATTTGTCCGGAGACTCGGGAAGACCAAGTTTCTTGAACACGCTCTTCCAGTCATCTTCGGTTGCGTGCTTTCCAGGCACAGGAATCTTATCAGCTCCCACCATCTTCTGAGCATGGATGTAGCTCTTTACAAGATCGACAGGACTCTTGAACCCTTGAATGGAAGCGTCTGACTTAAATTCATCCGGCAAAGTATCCAACCAGGAACCACTTCCACCACTCGCACTTCCACTAGCGACTGGCGTTACAGTGCCAGTGTTGCCACCGCCTGCAGCAACTCCACCGCCACTAGCTCCCGCTCCTCCTCCTTCACTGGATGCACCAGCAGCTCCCATGTTTCCGGTAGTAAGTTCACTCATTCTCGCTCTCCTCTTTCAAGATCGAATCGAGGTCTGCCGGTTTGATGTGAAGAAATGCAAGAATCCGAAGAACCACATTCCTCTCACCCTCTCGACGGATTGTCTCGATGTGATCGTTTGGTTTGTACGTCGAGTCCAGAATATGATGAGTCCTCATTAGGTCAAGTAGAACTTCTTTTCCATCTTTCGAGTTGAAACAATTGCGGTATGCGACGACAACATCGCCACGCTTACGGGCTGCCATATTTTCTCCTTAAAGGACTTGAGCCGCTCCACTCACTGCTGTGAGTGCCGGGGCCATCTTGTTTGCCACTTCAGCTTGATGCTGGGCTTGAGCCATTGCAAGTTTTTGTTGCTCGGCTTCGGCGCGTCCTTGGCGAATCTGTTTGACTTCTTCTTCATCTCGCAAGATTTGTGCCGGAATCCCGCTCATCTTCATGATGTGGCGCACGGATTCGTCACCATCTATAAGGTCAAGCGACTCTGGCGAGAACTGGGCAACCGGAGCAATCGCGGCAATTGCCTTCTGGATGTTCACGATCTCGCTCGACATCTGAACCTTTGCGATAGCCGAGGTGTACTGCACGTCGATGTCTTTGCCAACAAGCTCCTTCGGAGGCTTTCCGAACAAGCCCTTCGACTGAAGAATATCGAACACGCGGTCAATCAAAGGCTTGAGAAGTTCATGATGTTGACGACCAAGCACAGGACCCATCAAGCGCAGCTTCTCTTCAGTACGCTGCATAACTTCGGTGGCCGTCATCTGCGGACCATTTGCCAACTGAAGCTGATCAACATAGAAGGCTTCACGGATACGACGACGAACGTCTTCCATCACCTGATAGCCAAAGTCCACGTTCGGGTTCGTGAGCAGGGGCTCAATGCGATCTTGGGAGCCAGCGCGGAAGTAGTTCACGCCAGCGGGCTTAAGGGTGATCTTGCGAACGAAGCCATCATCAGGAGCCATGAGCGGAGGATCAACGGCCTTCTGTGCCGACCGAAGCGTGGTCAACATCATCTCGTTGATCATCTTGATGTCGGCCAGGGCGTTCATGCCAGGACCTCGACCATAGGTCTCGCCAGTGGACTTAGACCAACGAGGGCAGGCATACGGGAAAGTACGGAATCCGCTCTCCTGAAGCTCAACCATTTCGCCCTTGTGTTCGATGTAATAGCATGAGGCATACTTCATCGACTTCGGCATCTTGTTGTCGGTCTTGCCGCTTCTAGGATAAACAGCGTGTACGATCTCAACCTTGTGGTTGGGATTATCTGCCGCCATCTTCTTGTAGTCCTCTGGAAACGTGTCGGGCCAGTCCTCAAGACACTGCTTCAAGGTCCACTCATAACAACGAAAGACGGTATCGATGAGTCCCTTGTTGTTCTCCATGAGATAGACCTTGCCAAGATGCTTGGCGGAGAAGCGAACGTGCGCCTCCTCGTCTTCCTCAATGGACAGCACGGACGTTCCAATTGAAACAACATCCAAATATACTTCATGAATTTCCGTCTGAAAGTTTGAATTGTTGAGAACATGGTGGATTTTGCGCGCCGTGCCGTCCAGCCAGTGCCGAACAGAATCCACCTTGTCTAGCTCCGGATCGCCAGAAGTAAGGCCGAACCAGAACGATGTCGGGTTCGTAAGCATCGAATGGAGCGCACCGGCCAACAACTGGGCAGAATGCACAGCGGAAGTGTCATACAGGGTGATCGTCTTCTTCTCACCAGATACATTGGTCCTGGTGAAGAAATTCTTGTTCGGAATGACGTAATCGGAAACCTCTTGCCAATGGGTCTCCCAATTGGCTCTATCGGTCTTGAGTAGATCGATTAGCCCCTTGATCTTCTTTCCTTCGAGAGCCATCAGTACAACCTAAATGGGAATGCGGATTGAGATGTAAGATCAGTGAGAGCGGTCTGCGCTTTTCCCGGGCGCTCCTGTATGAGTTTGATTTCTTCTTCGCGGCGGGCCTTGGCTCGTTTGTCCTTCAATTCTTCTTCGATAGGCTCACGAGTGAGGGCAGTCTTTACAGTGCTGACAGCCGGACCAAAGGCAGCAACACCAGCCTCTTTACCAATCTCCTTACCAGCCAACATTCCAAGGATTCCAGCCGGAACACTAGCAGCGGTTCCAACGGATTCAAATACTTGTCTTCCAACATCACTGGACATGCTGTTCCCCCTGATTGAATGGATCGTAATTCCAATCCGCCTCTTCTACAAGATTCTCACGACTGCCAATCTCCATGTCAAGGGTCATCGCCAAGGTGCGAAAAGCATCGGCACCATGGGAATACTGGTCATGTACTGGCTTCGTATACGTCTGCATCTTCTCGTCAAACTTCTTACGGTATTCCTCAAGACACACAACTCCACGGTGGGCCTTGATCTCATCGAAGTAACAACGAGGGAGAATGTTCCTTACCGCAGCGATTCCGTCTTCTACTGACTGCCGCTTTGCAACAACGATGTCTCTGCGGCCAAGGGAGCGAAGAACCTCGACGCGAGTCTTTCCCGTCCCCAATTCACGGGCGTTGGCGTCGTGCGGCAAGAAGTCGGTCCCATACACATAGGGCTTCGACTGGAGTTCCTTCACAATCGCTGGAAGACCATAACCAGTTAGCTCCATGTATTCGACAATGTGAATTTCTTTGAACACTCTTTGGTAGAACCAAATCGCCGTCTCGTCTGAGATTCCAAGGTCCCATGCCGTATGAACAGGAATGGCGGGGTCATAGGGTACATTCCTTATTCTTCCGTCTCGTCTGGCTTCGGACATCTGAGGGCCATAATAAGAGCCCTGCGTTGATCCATTGAAAGAGCATTCGAACTCTTGGTTGAACTCGTCTTCTGGCATCGTTCGCCGCGCTTCTTCGAGTTCCTCTGGGTCAATAATTCCTGTCTCCGACGCCCGGTAGATTTTCGTGTACCACTTCTTCTCGTTTGTCTTCGCATACTCATGTAGATCGTGAAAATGGTTACGGCCCTTCGGTGTTCCGATGAAGATCACCCAACCCTTGCGGTCCCTAAGGGTAGGAGACACGGCCTCTGTCCATGTCCTCGGTAACATTTCACCGTACTCATCAAGGATGCATCCATCAAGATAGATACCCTTCAACGATGATGGATTCTCGGCACCAAGAAGCATGAACCGCAGAGTGTTGGTTATGTCATCTGGAAACAACTGGATGTCCACCCGAAGCTCGGCCTCGTTTGCAGAAAATCCAGGAAGCTGGCAGGTGTATGTCTTTAGGTAATCCCAGGCAATACGCTTGGCCTGTCCATATGTGGGGGCAATGTAGGCATACCGGGGACGGGGCCTATTCGGGTCCCTTTTCGCAGCGAGGCGGAGTCCCTGGTCCACCATCTCGTTGATGGCAAACACGGTCTTGCCGAATCGACGATGGCAAACGATCACATTTGCTCGCTTCAACGATTTGTGCAACTGGGACTGAAGTGGTCTTGGCTTATACCCAGTGCTGATCGTCTTCGTCTGTGCTGCTTCCATCTTCTTCCTCTACGGTACGGGCTTCGGCAGGAATGGCTTCCGGCTGAGGCTCCGAGCGATCAATCCCCGTGCTGATGACAAACGACAGAGGAGCATTCAAGTCTCCACTGATCTTGGTGCGAGGTCCATACTCCTCTGGATTATTGACGGCAGCCAAATGCTTATAAGCATCAATCTTCACTTTTGCGCTCTTAGAATTGTCCTCATCTACGGTCTCAGCAACCTCGACTATCTCATCGTGGTAAATCTCGGCCCGGGCCTTCTTTGCCTCCTCAAGCATCCGACGAAACTCTGGATACCGGCCCTTCCAGTAGTTGATGACGTAATACGGAGGAAAGTGATCATCTGAACAGATAGCCTTCATGGTCTCGCCTTCTGTGATCTTTGCACATATTGCGATGGCGATTTCCTCTGAGTATGGATAGGCAAGGTTCCGTAACTTCCCTGCCGTGATATGCCAGGGGACTAGAACCTTATTCCCGGCTTCATCTTCAATAAAGTGTTGGCGGGAAGCAAGCGAGTGCTTCCTCTCCGCATTCAAACGGCGGGATATCGCAAACTTCTTCTTGTTGCACTTCTCGGTCCATACGACCTCTCCTTTGGAGTTGATGCCCTCAAGGACCCCGTCTTTGTTCGTAACGACGCGAATTTCTTCCTGCCCAGGAACTTTCCTGTCGTACACGGAAACCTTAGGCGTGGGTTCTTTTTTCTGTTTTTTAGCCATTCAAAAAATGTAGGTGGCTGCTACACCACCCACACCAACAACTCGAAGGAGTCGAGGAAGCATGAAGTCAGCACTTCAAAATCAGGCTATTCTATAACTCTAAGCGTTGCAACCAGGTATTCAGAAAAAGTTCACCCCGGGGTTTTGGTTGTTGACGACCGCTGACCACCGGGGCTAATCTGAACTTCCCGGAACAGATGTCATCAGAATGGCATCTGTTCTGGGAAGAGTAAAGGGGAATTTGAGGGGCGCCTTTGGTCCCTACAGTATTCGGCGGTATTTGCACCTATGCCGGGTATGGCCCGCAAGGGCTACACTCTGGAGAAAAACCAGAGGAAGCATAGTGGTCGTCGGCACAATCGAGCGACCACACAAGGGAGTGAGGAACTCACCCGATCCGACGGGAAAAATGAGGGCTTCAGTGGATGGTACGCTTGTGCAGCAATCCCAGCACTTATAGAAAACTGGGCTCTGGGGCATAGGCCAACCGCAAGTGAACATGCGGGATCATCCGGGAGCAAACACCAAGATGGTGTGCGAGAAGGGAAAGCAGACTTAACTGCCATAAGCCTCTCAATCAAGACGTTCACAGTTATCCCAAAAAGCACTCCCCTTAGTTCGGAATCTACCCTCTCCTCAAAGAAAAATGGTCAAGTAAAAACACCATCATCCAAAGTATTGCTCTACTGTTGCGGTAGGACGTTCAACCCAGGCAACGAACTTTATGCGTTTTAGCATTTTGCGTTTTAGCATTCTGCGCTTCAGTTGAAATATCATAGCGTAATGGTCAAGCATTATATTGGAAATAAGGTCCCGGATTGGGGGTGGATGAGAGAGTATCTCTCACGCGCATTTTTTGGGTGTGGGGGGGGGTCGCGTGCGCGATTATACTTCGCGCGTGCGAGGCAGCGTGCGCGAGGTTGCACTCCGCGTGCGCGTGGTTAATACCACACGCGCGTGATTATACTCCGCGCGTGCGGGGTTACACTCCGCGCGCGTCCTGGGGAATCTCCGCCGTGTAAAAACCGCCATATCGTGTAAAAATCGCCGTGGCGAAAACTTCATACGCAAAAACCGCGCCAAAAAGCCGAATCGAGGAAAATCAAGCACTTACCGGCCTGGCACACCTCCTGCGTTAACTATGGCGAACGGCAAACGCCGAATGGCACGCAGCGCTCTCCAAGGCAATGCGGGCCAATAACATAACGCGAAAGGAAAAATACCATGATGAAATTATCCGACCTAGCAGCAATGGGAATTAACATACAGCAGCAAAAAGCATTCTTCGAGAGGGGAGTACTGGGAATGCTAACAGTAGCGGAAGCTCAGTCACTTGGATACGACGACGATGCAATCAAGCAATTGATTTCATTGAAGAAGGTTCGTGCTCAGCGTGAGAAGCGTGTTAGTGATGTGAAGGTGACTGAGAAGGGTGCAGTTGGCGTGTATGGTTTGCAGCGTTTTCCTGTTACCTTGTATGCCGATCAGTGGAAAATCCTGTTGGATTCTGCGGACATGATTCGCAGTTTCATTGACGCAAACGCTTCGAGACTGGCGGTTAAATCAGCCGAGTAATCTCACACGCTTCCCCAGGTGCGGCAAATTGCCACACTTGGGGATTCTAAGAGAGATTGTTAACGATTGTTAACAATTTGCCTTAGGATAACGCGACTAGACTTTGCGCCAGCCGATAGATTGTTAATTTTGTTTAACAGTCTATTGGGTGGCGGGTAGCCACCCCAGCCCGTAATGTTTCCAATGCCTTGCGTGCTGGTCAACTATCACCTGGGAGAAAAAAGAACCATGGCAAAGCTAGTAGTTTATTCGAGTCCGTCGAAGGAGCATTTCAAGCCAAAAACTGCAATCCTGAGAAGTATTGCAGGTATGCGGAGAGATTTGCTTTTCAGTATGTTCCACAGCGCGAAGGTGTTTAAAAAAAGCACCAAGACGCAATTGGAGGCATACAGAGCCGACTGGATTGAGTGGCTTGATCGTAACCCGATCAATGCTTACTTGTCGCACCACGATGCTTTCTGGCAATACATTGCCGATTGCGATTCTGGGGCTTGGGAGCGGTTCAAGAGTTTTAACGCTCTAATCGCCTCTCAGACCATCGAAATGGAAGCGGCAAGGGAGAGACGCGCACGGTACTCCGATCGTCAAACATACGGCGATTTTGAAAGCCTGGCAGCGAGTGTGGAGAGCGAGCGCAACAGTGTGGGAACCCTTGGCAAGGTACTTCAGCAAGCAACCGCCAACGGGTAACACCATGGCAGGCCCACGGATGGGCAATAGTATAATAGCATAATGGCATAATGCCATAATGGAATACTATTATATAAAAATAGTATAATTATAATATTATATAGAAATTATACCCGTTCGTATAATAGAAGCCACACCCACTAGGTTGGCGATCAGTCGTTAGTTCTTTACCAACCTCTGCCTGAAATCACACACCAAATATAGCCAGCGTTCAGTCGCTGGTCCAATCAAGGAGAATCTATGTTGTTCGTATTTCCATTCATCATTGCTTCCATGTTTGTTGCCTCTGGAATGATGGAGAAAGCTCCACA
>Ga0073934_10007623_pt1 | contig 14899 bp, 11 predicted proteins | sample LarsenN4metaG_FD_76834 | JGI IMG/M metagenome (GOLD analysis project Ga0073934, IMG submission 76834) | Hot spring sediment bacterial and archeal communities from British Columbia, Canada, to study Microbial Dark Matter (Phase II) - Larsen... ...
GCCGCGGCCGGCCCGCGGCGGCGACGCTCTGAGGTCTCATCGACATGCCGTCGTCCAATCTCGGCCTGCCCTTCATCGCGCAAGGGCAGGCGCAGAAGGAAGTCACCCACAACGAGGCGCTGCGCATCCTCGACACCCTGGTGCAGCTTGCGGTGCTCGACCGCGACCTCTCCGCACCGCCCGGATCGCCGACCGAAGGCCAGCGCTGGATCGTCGGCGCCTCTCCGACCGGCGCCTGGGCCGGGCACGCGAACCACATCGCCGCCTGGCAGGACGATGCCTGGCAGTTCAGCATCCCGCGGGTTGGGTGGCTCGCTTACGTCACCGACGAAAACTCCCTCCTCGCCTGGGACGGCGGCGCCTGGGTCGCCGCAATCGAGTTTGCCCTCAACAATCTGCCCCATCTCGGCATCAACACAAGCGCCGACGACACCAACAGGCTTGCGGTCAAAAGCGACGCCGTTCTCCTTTCCCATGACGACGTGACGCCCGGCACCGGCGACATGCGCGTGACCGTCAACAAGTCGGCGGCCGACAAGGACGCTGGCTTCATTTTCCAGGACGCCTTCAGCACCCGCGCGCTATTCGGCCTGCTCGCCAGTGACGACGTCATGCTCAAGGTGTCGCCGGACGGATCGGCGTTCTTCAACGCGGCGCGTTTCTTCGGCTTGTGCGGCCGCGCCGACATGCGCGACTCAGCCCGGCGCCGTTACGTCGAGTGGTTCCCGAACGTCAACACCACGACGCTCAATGCCATCGGCTTGACCACGACCACGACCGGAACCGCGCCGGCGGCCGCGCTCGCCGGCACGAGCATGTTCACGCAGAGCCCGTGGTTGATTTTCGCCTCCGCTGCTTCCGCCGGATCGTCTGCCGGCGTCAATGGGGCGCAGCTCATCGCCTGGCGCGGCAGCGGCAGCGACCGCGGCGGCTTCTATCTTCTGATGCGTTTCGGATGGGAGGTCACGCAACCGCAGGGCCGCTGCTTCGCAGGCCTGCGCGGCTCCACCGCGGCAATCGGCAACGTCAATCCAAGCACGCTGACCGATATCATCGGAATCGGCTTCGATTCCGGCCAGACCACGATGCGTGTGCTCTACAACGACGCAGCCGGCGCCGCGAGCGCGATCGATCTCGGAGCGAACTTCCCGAGCAACTCCGCGCAGGAGTTTTACGAACTCATGCTCTCGGCCGAGCCGGGCGGCAGCGAAGTCCGATATCGCGTCGAAAGGCTGAACACCGGTCATATCGCCGCCGGCACGATTTCCACCGATCTGCCGGCCGCGGGAACATTCCTTACCCCGCATCTGTGGGGCAATAACGGCACCACCGCCGCCGCGGTGCAGATCGCGCTGCACACAATGTATCTGGAAAACGCAAGCCTCTACGGCTCGCGCGGGTTCTGACGCGGCCGACGGCAACCGAACCAGGAGGCCCCGCATGGACCTGCAATGGTGAATCACCGTCATCGGCGTTCCGCTGGTGGGCGCCCTGTTCTGGCTGCGCTTGCATGATCGCGACGACGTGGACAAGGCGCTGCGCGGCCTCAAGGACGAACTCGCAAGCTACAAGCTGCTTGTCGCCACAAGCTTCGTCTCGGTCTCGTATCTCAAAGACGTGGAAGGCCGCATCATGGCGCATCTCAAAAAGATCGAGAAAAAGATCGACCGCGTCATCGAGCAGCGGCATCCGCCGACCGCTTGATCCGCTTTCCAAAATTCCACGTCCCCAACCCGCCACGCTGGCGGGTTCACGCTTTCAAGGACATCCCCAATGGCAGCATGGACCTATGACGAGGCGCTGCGGCGCCTGCTCGCCCACGAGGGCGGCTACACCAACCATCCGTCCGACCCGGGCGGGCCGACCAACTTCGGCATCACGATCCACGATTACCGCAAATACGTGAAGCCGAACGCTACGGCAGCCGACGTGCGCGCCATGAAATCGAACGCGGCAACGCGTTGCCGGCGCCGCAGGAGAAGTGACGCCATGTGGACCTGGCTTGCCAGCCTCATCGGCGGACCTGTCATTTCCGGCCTGATCAATGCCTACAAGGCAAAGCTTGCGGCCGCGAACACGCAGGACCGGATCGCCGCCGATCTTGCGGCGAAGGAAATCGAGGCAGAGATCGAAGCACGCAAGCAAGCCTCCGCGATCATCATTGCCGAGCAGGGCCGGTGGTACACCGCTATCATCAGGCCGTTGTTGGCGTTTCCGATCATCATCTCCATGTGGAAGGTGGTTGTGTTTGATAAGGTCTTGGGGCTTGACAGCACCGATCCGCTCACCGGCATGATCGCCGACTGGTCTGGCCTGATGATCACGGCCTACGTCGGCGGGCGCTCGATCGAGAAGGTCGCGCGAATTTTCAGACGGTAATTCCGCCAGCTCAGTGCCCTTCTGGCTGGACTCCCAACCTCACGCAAGCCGTTGCGAGTCGCCGTTAGGCGTTCGCGTGAGTCGCGAACACGTTTGCAAAGCAGAAGCAATCACCTATGAGCGACGATACGAGCCCACAAAGACAACCCGAACCGCTGTTTGATCCGACGATCAACTACGGCCACATCCTGACGGCTCTGAGCTTCATCGTTGCGGCAACGGGCGCCTTCTTCGGTGTGAACGCAGAGCTACAGAATGTGGACAAGCGCGTCGCGAACATTGAAGCGGCGCGTTGCAGCAACTTGCGAATGTCGTGGTGCAGACCAGACGACAGGACGAGCGGCTCAATGCAATCGAACGCAGAGTGGATCGTCTTGAGCAAATCATCGCCCGGAAGGCAGCCACGATTTAAGTGCTTGTTGTTCTACTCAATCAACATGCGGCTGATGCGATCAGCACTCGTCTGGCTGGAGGTGATAGGACCCGTGCCGCTCGACTGTCGCTGCGCTGCGAGGCGAGCCTCCATCTGAGCGATTTGAGCGGCTGATTGTTGCAAATAGCGTGCGTCCGCGCTCGCTCCGGGATATGCGCCAGCATTGTAGAGAGCATTTCCGATCTTTGGAGCAAAGTATGTGCTGGCGACATCGATGCCGGCTCGAGTTGCAGCTGCCGCAACTACGCCTCCAGCTCGCCCGCCGACAACAGTACCCATGCCTTCGGCAGCATAACCTGCAACAACAGCTGACAATTCTGCACCGCCCGACAGGAGTCTGTCAGTGAGCTGAGGGCCACCGGCCCGGTAGGCGGCGTACACGCCAACGCCGTCGGCCAAGACGCCAACACCATCGGAAACCTTGCTCAGCCGGCTTAGCGTCGGCGCAGACTTCAGACCCTGCTCCGTCGCGATTGAGCCGACATTGCTCGCCACCGATCCCAAGCCGGACATGAAAGCGTTGCCGGCAATCTGGGCAGGTGGGGAATTCGCAAGCTGCTTGGCTCGATCGAGGGCGGTCGTGAATGAAGGGCCCGAACCGGACACAACATTGGGCGTCCCGACTCTGACGACGCCCTGGGTCGGCGGAGTTGAGACCGGCATGGTGCTCGCGAACGTGCCGTTGTTCGTCGGACCGGAATTCGCGGATAGCGGCCTCGACGCGGGCGGCCGCGCATACTGTGGCGTACCTGCGGACGCCATCGGAACAGTTGCGGAAGCAATTGGGATCCCGGTTCCTACCAGAGTACCCAACGCAACAGGGCAGCCCAACTGAGCCGGCGCCCCGATCGAGCTCGGCACGCCAATTGTTGCAGACGTTCCGATAGGAGCCGGCCTGCCGATCTCAACAGGCTGTCCGATGCGGATTGGGGTCGCCGCGGAGGCACGAGTGCCAACCGTCGCAGGCACGCCGATTGTCGCCGGCCTGCCGATGTCAACCGGTTGGCCGATTTGGACTGGCGTCCCGACCGGGGCCGGCGAGCCAACAATCACTGGTGTGCCGGTCGTGCTCGCCGCGCTCGTCGCATTGGGCCTCAGGATTGGAACGATTGCTGATGTGGTGGGCGCAGGGTTTGCAGGCGCGCTGGAGATCATGGGCCGTGCTCCCGGCGCGCTGAAGGTCATAGGCTGCGGCCCCGCATTCGGAGTGGCATTCGGCGTGTAGGACCATCGAGGCGATGCCGCACTCGCAGCGCTTGGCTGCGCTACGACCGCAGGAGCGGAAGGCCGCGGCACCGCGGGCGGTGTGTATCGCGGAGCCGGCGCGGACACGGCCGGCGGACGATAGGGAACGGGCTGCGACGTGGGCCGAGCCACCGGAACCGAAATGCGGGGCGGGCGATACGCCTGGATGACGGGGCGCGGCATCGGTCGAGTGACCGGGGCGATGTAGGGCTTGGGCATCGGCCTGATCACCGGCGCCACGTAAGGCCGGATTGCTGGCCTGTAGACCGGCATCATGACCGGCCGCGATACAACAGCGGGCCGGTAATAGTATCTCGCTTCCGCGGGGCTGGAGAACGTGCCGGCACTGCCGAGAACAGCGACATTGGCCGAGACCCCGGCCAACATGATCTGCTTGATGCGGCTTGCTGACGTTGATCGGCCATGGCCAGTCATGATCCCCTCCGTCCGGCTGCGGCGCTGTTTGCCTCGCCTACCCGGAATCCGGACGGTGGGCGCCCATTCCGGCGACGGTAGCCCGAAAAAAATAATTCTTAAGTGGTGCCGGAATGACGGCGTTCCGGCCGTTGTATCCGCACGTGTCTGCGCGGGGCTAACCGCGGCTGGAATCGGCGACCGACGGACGGTGCCCGCCCGCAAAGCAGATCAGTCCAAGGCGTGCGCCAAGGTCTCCTGGTCTTGCGCGCGTTCTCACTGTCCCGCCCCCTCGCCGACGATGGAGAACGGCCCCCAGAAGGCGGGATAGGCGTTGCGCGGGTTGGAGGTGTCGCTCATGTAGGCCAGCATGGCGCGGCGCAGCGCCTCGGCGCGGCCGATTTTGGGATTGGCCTTGAGCGCCTCGAAGGTCGCGGTGGTGAGCCGCGTTGCCGCGTCCGACTCCACCGCCCAGTGCGACACCAAGAGCGCGCGCGTGCCGGCATAGAAGAAGGCGCGCGCAAGGCCGGACAGCGCCTCGGCGCCCGGCTTATCGCCGGCCATGGTGTTGCAGGCCGACAGCACCACCCAGTCGGCGTTCATCTTGAGCTGCGCCACCTCGCTCGCGGTCAAGAGGCCGTCGTCGAGATCGCTCGGCTCACGCGGGATGGTCAGCGCCAGCGCGGGCTCGCCCAGGCCCTTGACGTCGCCGGCGATCAGGCCGTGAGTGGCAAAATACACCACCCGATAGTCGGAAAGCCGCGCGTGCTTGACATTGGTCTCGCTCGCCGCAGATCGCAGGTGGATGTCGCTTGCCGGCGCGCCAAGCTTGGCGGCGACCGCCTTGAGCTCGTCGGCGGTGTCCTCAAGGCGCGGCAAGGCCTCGGACTCGCCCGGCAGCACGGTCACCTTGCGCCTTGTCGGCGAAAGCTCATCGAGCTTGCGGGCCAGCACGATGCCGACCTCATGGGCGATCGGCTTGGCCTCGTTGCCGACGTGCTCCAGGATGCAGTCGCGGTTGCAGTTCACCGGCAGGGGTTTGAGCCCGCGCGGTCCGACCGCGACCTCGAAGTTGCCGAGCGCCTTGCCGGTCTGCACCTGGACCATGCGGCCGGCGATGCGCACGCGCAGCTCCTTGATGTCGGAATAGGCGTTCTGCTGCACCGAGGCATAGACCTGGAACGCCACCACGACGTCGATCGGCGGCTGCGGGATGCGCTGGGCGACGGAAATCAGCTCGGCGTCGGTGCGGCGCACCCGGCCCGGGTTGGTGACGTCCATGCCGGCCGCGGTCTCGTCATAGACCTTGAAACCCAACTCATTCATGTCGGTGGTCAGCGCCGCCAGCACGCGGTTGAAGATGCGCGAGCCGCGCGGCACGGTATCCTGGTCGGCGTCTTCGCCGACGATCAGCAGGTTGGGCTGCTCGGCGGCGCGCACGTGGCTCGCCGGGCCGACCGCCGCCATCGCAAGCGCGAGGGCGGTCGCTGCCGCACACCAAATTGAGAGACGGTTGGTTTCCAGTTGCTGCCGCTCCGCCAGTTCACAGAGGTTCGTTCCGGACACTCCGGACACGTGGGTTACGGTTTATTCAGATGACATGAGCAACACTTTTGATTTGCCCTGTCGTTGAGCAGGGTAGGAAGCTGCTCGCTCGCGACAGCGCTGTGGAGCGCGCCCGGCCGCGCGTTTTCAGCGTCGGCAGGCTGCGGAGCGGAGAGGACGCAGGTTGTTTTTCAGCTTCACAGGCCGCTGTTTAGCCGCGCCTTGTGTTTTATACCCTTGCCCTCCTGCGCCTGGGTTTTGGCCTGCTGTTTGGATGCGGCTTGCTTCGTCTTGTCCTCGATCGGGGCTCTTGGAGGCACGCTTTTGGTCTTGATCACGAGCTTCCCGCCGCTTTCCGCCGCGGCCGTGGGCTGGATGGTGCCGGAGACGGCCGCGAGAATTGCGGCAATCACGACGACGATGCGCATGGCTTTCCTTCCGTAGAACATTTGCGCCGATGGTCTGACCCTGGTCGTGCGACGCGACGCACGCCACGGCGCAACCCCTTCATGGCAGATTTTTGGCAACGCCGTCGCGCGGCGAAGCCGATGCACGCCCTTGCATCCGCAGGCCTCTCGATCGAACCTGATACACCACGGCCACTACACCCGCTCGCGCGCAGATTTTCGCCAAACTGTCGCGCGGCACGTCCGCACCATCGCTGCCGCAGAAAGCGCTGCCGCTCGCGTCAGGTTCGTGAATGGGCGGGTCTTCTTCGCCGGCTGCGCCGGCGTCTCGCCCTTGCAGGAGGGCTCGCGCGCGACGGGCCGGCCGGCTCGGCCGCGGCGCCGATGGCGCGGCAGCGGTCGCAAATGCCGCAGCGTGGCGGCTGGTCCTCGCCGAAATACCGCCGCAGGAACACGCTTCGGCATTCCTCGGACCGGGCGTATTGGGCGACGGTGGCGATCCGCCGCTCGCCCTCGTAACGAAATGTCCTGAGCTTCGCCACGAGGTCGCGGGCGCCGGCGCGGAACGCCTCGATCGGCACCGCGACCGTGATGCCGCCCGCCCGGTCGCGTTCGATCAGTCCGGCCTGTTCGAGGTCCGAAACCAACGCCTCGCCGATCCGCGCGGGGACGCCGGCCGAGTACGCAAGCGCTGCGGCCGTTGGCGCGCGGTGTTCGCTGGCCCATGCGGCGAGCGCCGTTTCGAGCCGCTGCAGGTGCCGCACGGCCGGACGACTCAAGGCCTGCAGCCGCGCCTGAATGTCGAGGTCGGCCGCGTCGAACAACAGGATGCAGTCCGCCGGTCGCCCGTCGCGCCCGGCGCGCCCGATCTCCTGCACGTACTGCTCGAGCGAACCGGGGGCCTGGTAATGGACGATGTAGCGAATGTTCGGCTTGTCGATGCCCATGCCGAAGGCGCTGGTCGCGATCATGATCAACCTCCGCGCGGGCCGCATGAACCGACGCTGCGCCGCGGTCCGCTCCTGGGCCGACATCTTGCCGTGATACGACACTACCGGGATGCCGGCGCGCCGGAGGGCGCCGGCGAGCTGATCGACCGTCGTGGTCGTGGCGCAGTAGATGATGCCGGGCCGGCGCAGCGCGCGGATGTGGCGGCCGGCGGCGCCGAACTTTGCCGGGCCGGGCACCGTCTCGACCGTCAAGCGAAGGTTCTCGCGGTGGGCCGGCGCAATCAGGACGATCGGATCGTGCAGGCGAAGCCGTTCCACGATGTCCTCGCGGACATGCGGCGTCGCGGTTGCCGTCAGTGCGAGCGCCGGAGGATTGCCCAGCGCCGCGCGGATCGCGCCGAGCCGCAGGTAGGACGGTCGAAAGTCGTGGCCCCACTCGGAAATGCAATGCGCTTCGTCGACGCACAGAAGCGCCGGTCGCGCGCGTGCGAAAGAGGCGGCCGTGTCGGGCGACTCGAGCGTTTCCGGCGTGGTGAGGACGACCAGCCGCCCCCCGCCCGCAAGCTGCCCGAGCGTGGCGCGCCGCTCGGCCGCGCGCAGTCGGCTGTGGAGCACGACGACCGGCACGCCGCGGCTTCGCAGCGCGCGCTCCTGATCCGCCATCAGGGCAATGAGCGGCGAGACGACGACCGTCGGCCGCTCGAACATCATCGCAGGAACTTGGTAGATCAGGGACTTGCCGAAGCCGGTCGGAAGCGCCACGAGCACATCGCGCCCTTCCAGGATGGCGACCATCGCCGTTTCCTGCTCGGGCCGCAATCGCTCGATGCCGAACGTCCGGCGCGCCGTCCGCCGGCACGCATCGAGCAGGCTCATGACACGGCCTCCCAGAGCCAAGCGGGCGTCAACCCCAAGCTTCAGTCGCGCTTGCCGATGAGGAATGAGAACGCTTCATCGCCCCGGCGCACCCACGCAACGGCGCTCCTCCGAGCAAATCCACCTGCCCAGGATCGCGGCGGCGATGCATGGTGGAACGGCTCGCCATTCTTCATTGAAGGCACGATCGGTTCAAGCGGCGCGACCTTGGATGCCGCTGCCGTGCGGCGAGGTCGCGTGCATTCGTTCGAAATTCGGCGAGCGGATCTGGATTGCCGCCAGCGCGTCGCAGAGCGGCGCCGGCGTTGGGCCGTTTGCGGCGCTCGTGCACGGAATTATGGATTCGAGCACCTGGGTTCCCCGTACGGGCACGACCGAATCCTGCTTCAACGAATTGGGTCTGGCCAGCCATGCAACGGTCGTGGTTCGAGCCACGACATTCTTGTGGGAATCCAAGGGCGGCATCCCGTTCAAGTCGGAGAAGGCGTATCCTGAACCTTGCGAAACGAGGTGCGTCATGGCCAAGAAGCGTTTGCGCAAGAGTGCTCAAGCGAGTCCGGATACCGCTTCTCCTGGTGCGGTCATCGACCTGCAGGCCATCCAGGCGCTGCTCGACAACCTCGGGCGCAGCGCTCGGGCCGATCCTCTCCAGGCGGCCCAGGAACTCATCTACGACGCCTGGGGGGCACCCAGCCGCCGCAAGCGCGTCGCGCTGGCAAAACGCGCGCTCGATCTGTCGCCGCTATGCGCGGATGCCTACGTCATTCTGGCTCGAGAGTCCGCGAACAGTCTGGATGAGGCGATCGACCTTTACCGCCGGGGCGTTGCGGCTGGCGAAAAAGCATTGGGGAAGGCCTGCTTTCGCGATGACGTCGGCCACTTCTGGGGCATTCTCGAAACCCGGCCCTACATGCGCGCGCGCCAGGGTCTCGCGCAGGCGTTGTGGGAGAAGGGCCAGCGAGACGAGGCTGTCGCACACTACCGGGAGATGCTTCGCCTCAATCCCAACGACAACCAGGGCATCCGCTACGTGCTGCTTGATTGCCTGCTGTTTCTGGGGCGCGATGAGGAGGCAGCCGACCTGATCAAGACCTACGACCCGGACGGCACAGCCGCTTGGAGCTGGTCGCGCGCCCTGTTGGCGTTTCGTCGCAACGGCGATTGCGCCAAGTCTCGGAATGCGCTCGCGCGCGCTCGCGCGGACAACAAACATGTCGCGCCGTTGCTGCTGGGCGATGTGAAAATGCCGCGTCGCCTGCCTGACTACATCAGCGTAGGAAGCAAGGACGAGGCCGTGGCCTACGTTCACGGTGCCGCATCGGCATGGGCGGCCGCGCCCGGTGCGCTCGCCTGGCTCAGGGCGTGCCAGCAATAATGCGCTTTCCCTCGGGCCGATGGTGTGGGTGACGTCCCTGTCTGCCGTGGGCGCACCATCATTCTGCCGGCGCCAAGCCGAAAGCTTCGCGACGGCAGCCGGTGGGGCGAATACCAACGCCGCGAACAGCGCCATCGCGACGAGTCCATAGCGATCCGATCACCGAATCGGTTCGGCTTGGAGCTTGCCCGCGTCGCGCCCGGCGACCCCCGGCGAGGCCGAGCGTCCGGACGATGCAGGCGATCCCCGGCGTCGAAGCGAACCTGCTCGATGCGCCGGCGGATGAGGCTTGTCGCCAGCCTACCGCGTCGCCAACTGGCGGGCGTAGTTGCTCAGATAGTCCTTGATGTCCTGGGGGACCTTGCCGAGATCGACCAGAATCTTCTGGCCGTCCTCGCCGGAAACGAAGATCGGCTCGGTCTTGATGATGCGCGAGTAATCGGCCAGGAATTTCGCATCCTTCCACATGTCGGCGAAGGCCTTGCGCAGGATGCCGAGCGCCTCTGCGGACGCCTTGGGCGGCATCAGCGCCACGCGAAACATCGCAAGCTGCGGATCGGCGAACGAGCGCAGCGCCTGATAGGGCTTCTGCGCGGCGAGCGATTGTCCGGGCATGACCTTGGCGTAGAATTCCTCAAACGTCTGCAGATCGGGCAGGGCCCGGCTGCGCGGATAGCTGCCGTCCCTGGCGCGCGGCGAAAGCTGCCAGAGCGGAATGACCAGATGCCCCATGGTCGGCTCGACCGAGGCGCGCCAGCCCGACAGCGACGAATTCGCCATTTGCCCGATGTTCTGCAGGATCGCCGTCTCGACGTCCTTCAGGCCGCGATAGGCCGGCACCGGCTGATACTTGATGCCGAGCAGATCCAGGGCGAGCGCCATGTTCAGCGAGTTGGTGTTCTGAACGTTCAGCGAGAGCGCCTTGAAGTCCCTGGCCTTCATCAGGTCCGTCGCCACGTTGATGCCCGGCGGCGTGTCCTTGCGCATGTAGACCACGAGCGGACTTTCCAGGCCGGCAATCAGCGCAAACTCGGAGTAGCGCGTCTTCATCGCAGGATTGCCGAGCAGTTCGTCGTTCATCGCGAGCGTGAAAAAGCCGATGGTCTCGCCGTTCGGCGACGCTTCGCCCAACTGGTTCGAGCCAATCAGGCCGCCGGCGCCGCCGACGTTGCGAACGACGACGGTCGGGTTGCCGGGAATGTGTCCCGGAAGATGCTGGGCGACGATGCGACCCTCGATGTCGGTGGGGCCGCCGGCGGGATAGTTGACGATCACGTTGATCGTCTTGCCCTTGTAGAACTGCGCGCTCGCGCCGTCGGGATGGGCGCCGATCAACACGAGGAGCGCCGCGATTGCCGTCGTGATTCGCGTCATGGATCAATCCTCCCGGGAGCATCCGGATTATGTGGAACCTTCCCTGTCTTCCCTCACTCCGCCTCCAAACTTCCTCGGGTTGCGCAGCAAGCGCAGCCTGCTACTTGTTGGTCGCGCCGTTGCGCTGGTCGGTCAGCAGCGTGCCGAGCTTGAACGGCTCGAATGTCGGCTTGTAGGACTTCTCGTCCAGGAACTGTCGCAGGCCGGTGTTGTAGGAGTCCTCCTTGTCGGCCACCTTGATGGCCTGGCCTTTGGCCGCGAGATAATCGTAAGCCTGTGGCACGTCCATCGTGCGCACATGCTTCATCGCCTGCTTGGTCGCGCGCAGCACGGCCGGGCTCTTCTTCATCAGCCGCTTGGCGAGATCGGTGACCGCGTCCTCCAGCTGGTCGGCCGGCACCGCGTAATTGATCAGGCCGATGCGGGCCGCTTCCTTGCCGTCGAAGGGCTCGCCGAGGCAGGCGTAGTAGAGCGCATGCCGCGGCAGCAGCGCGTCGGCCACGACCTTGGACACGAGCGCACCCGGCAGGATTCCCCAGTTCACTTCCGATAGCGAGAAGGTGGCGTTCTCGGCCGCGATGGCAAAATCGCAGCCCAAGAGCTGCATGAAAGCGCCGCCGACGCAGAAGCCGTGCACCATGGCGATGGTCGGCTTGTCGTAGTTGTAGAGCCGCTCCCAGCGCCAGCGGTTGGCCGCCGCCGCCGCCTTCTTGCGCTCGCTCGGATTGCGTTCGAGCTCGCGGAAGAACTTCTGCAGGTCCTGGCCGGCGCTGAAATTGCCGCCTTCCCCGCTGACCACCACCACGCGCGCGTCATCGTCGGTTTCAAGGCGCGCCAGCGCATCGTCCATATCGTAGTGCAGCTGCGGGCTCATGGCGTTGCGCTTGTCCGGGCGGTTGAGAAAGGCCCAGGCGATGCCGTCGCGGATCCTGACGTTGACGCATTCGTAATTGTACTCGGCCATTGGCGCGGTCCTCCGTGGTCGGTCTCGGTTACTCGTGCCTTGCGCGCGTCACGGTCCGTAGCTGCGGAGCACGTGCCGCGCGAGCGTCATCTTGAGAATCTCGATCGGGCCTTCGGTGATCATCATGCTGCGCTGGTCGCGCCAGAACTTCTCGATCGGCAGATCGGTGGCAAGCCCCATGCCGCCGTGGATCTCCATGCAGCGGTCGGCGGCCAGGAACGACTGGGTGTCGCCGAATATCTTGGCCATGTAGGCCTCGGTGCGAATGTCGCGGCCCTGATCGTACTTCCAGGCCGCATCGTAGACCATCAATCGGAGCTGGTGCAGCTCCAGGAAACTGTCGGCCAGCATCCATTGCACCGCCTGTCGATCGGCGAGCGGCCGGCCGAAGGTCACCCGCTGCTTGGCGTAGCCTGCACCAAGCTCGAGGCAGCGCTCGATCACGCCGATGGCCCGCGCACCATGGCGGATGCGGCCGACGCTGAGCCAGTGCTGGGCGTGCTTGAAGCCGTCGCCTTCCTCGCCGATGCGATCCTCGACCGGCACTTTGACGTCTTCGAAGGCGATCTCCCAGGGCCGGTCGTCGATCACGAGCTCCTGCGCGCGCAACAGCCGCACGCCCGGTGCCTTCATGTCGACGATGAAGGCCGAGATGCCGCCATGCGAGCCCTTGCTTCGGTCGGTCGCCGCAATCAATTGCGCGTAATGCGCCTCGTCGGCGCCGGTGATGAAACGCTTGACGCCGTTGATCACGTAGTGATCGCCGCGGCGCACCGCGGTCGTGCGCATGCTGCCGGGATCGCCGCCGGCGTCAGGCTCGGTCTGCGCGAGGCACCAGTTCAGTTCACCGCGGATGGTGGGCAGCAGGTATTTCTGCTTCTGCTGCTCGTTGAGGTGGTAGAGGATCGGGCTGACGTTCGGACCAAACACGTCGACGCCGCGCGGCGGCAGCGCGATGGTCCGCCCAAGCTCCGCCCAGACGGTGGCTTTGGCGACGAGCCCCATGCCGAGCCCGCCGTACTCGCGCGGGATGTCGTAGCCGGAGAGCCCCAGTTCCTTGGCCCTGGCGGTCAGCCGCGCCCGGATCTCGGGTTTGAGCTTGTGGCCGTCGCGGGCCGTGCGCTCGATCGGGATCAGCTCGCGATCGACAAACTTGCGCACCATGTCCCTGAGCATCCGGATTTCCTCCGGAAGCTCGAAGTTGAGGCTGCCTGCAGCGGCGGCCCTATCCATCGCCGGCCTCCCCACGCTTGCGCCCGACCAGGCGAACATCGACGGCGCGCACGCCGTCTCCCCGGGCGAGCACGATCAGCGGATTGATCTCGAAGTCGGACAACCAGGGACGATGATCGGCGAACAGGCGCGACACGCCGGTCATGGCGCGAACCAAGGCCTCGGCGTCGCGCGGCGGCCGTCCGCGGAACGCGTCGAGCAGGGGAGCGCCGCGCAGCGACTGCAGCATCTCGCGCGCATCATCGTCATCGACCGGCAGCAGGCGAATGGCAACGTCGCGCATGACCTCGACCATCACGCCGCCGAGCCCCACCAGGAGGACCGGCCCGAACTGGGCGTCCTCGCGAACGCCCATGATCATTTCCAGCCCGTCGACCATCTCCTGCAACAGGAAGCCGTCGACTCTCGCGCCCGGAACATGCGCGGCAAGACGCGCGGCCATCGCCGTCGCCGCCGCGTGCACGGCGGCTTCGTCTCGCAGTCCGAGCGTCACTCCGCCGACGTCGGTCTTGTGGCTTGCCTGCGGGGAGACGATCTTGAGCGCAACGGGAAAGCCGATCTCGGCGGCCCGGGTCGCGGCCTCCTCGGGCGTCCGCGCGAGCGCGCTTCTGGGCGGCGGCAGCCCGTGCTCGGCGAGCAGCGCGTTCAGCCGATCACCCGCAAGGTCCTCGCGGCGCCCGCGCGGCGGCGGAAGACGCGCCGCACCGCGCCGGAGCGTCGCCGCGTAGCGGACGAGCCCCTGCAGCGCGCGTACCGTTTCCGGCAAGCCCTGGATATAGGGGACGCCGGTCTCGGCCTGGAACCTGCGGCTGATGTCCGACACGTTCTGCGCCATCCGGCCGAACGCCAGAACCGGCTTGTCGGTCGACTCGCGTACGCCGCGCAGCGGCTCGGGATTGTAGGGGTCGCCCGGATTGACCGGCAGCAGGCCCTGGACCGTGACGAGATCGACCGTCGGGTCCGCACAGACGAGCTTGCAAATCTCGGCGAACTTGGGCGGCTGCACGCCGACCACGGGTCCCACGTCCAGCGGATTTTCCGGCGGCAGTCCCGGATCGATCATGGCAGGCAGCCTGGCGCGCGTCTCCGGCGCAAGCGGCGCCATTTCCGCCTTCTCGTCGCTGGCATAGTCGAGCACGAGGCCCTTGGCGCCGCCGGAATAGCACACCATGGCGATGCGGTTGCCCCGCGGCAGCCGGCCGGCGGCGAAGGCGAGGGCGGTTTCGATCAGGTCGTCGAGCGATGGGCAGCGCACGATCCCATACTTGCGACACACCGCGTCGAACACGTGGTCGTCGGTCGCGATCGCGCCGGTGTGGCTCGCCGCCGCAGCCTTGCCTCGCTCGCTGCGCCCGACCTTGACCATGAGGATCGGCTTTGCCGCGGCGAGCGCCTTCTCCGCCACCGCCATGAAGGCTTCCGGCCTGCGGATACCCTCCACGAGACAGACGATGATCCTGGTGTGTTCGTCTTCGACCAGGAAATTGATGTAGTCGGCCAGATCAAGATCGAGTTCGTTTCCGCTCGACACCGCGTAGGAGAAGTCAAGCCCGCGCAAGCCCGCCTGCTGCAGCCAGAACTGGAACGTCCCGCCGGACTGAAACACCACGCCCACCGAACCCGGCGCGAGCGCGCGCACCCGCTTGGCCGGATAGAGCAGGAGCCTCTCGCGCAGCGCCAGCGAGCCCATGCAGTTCGGACCGC